>Ga0065712_10000645_pt1 | contig 15817 bp, 14 predicted proteins | sample MisRhiReplicate1_FD_59099 | JGI IMG/M metagenome (GOLD analysis project Ga0065712, IMG submission 59099) | Miscanthus rhizosphere microbial communities from Kellogg Biological Station, MSU, sample Rhizosphere Soil Replicate 1: eDNA_1 v3... | ecosystem: Host-associated > Plants > Roots >...
CTCCGATACTAAAGCGCATGAGTTCAGCGGACGCTACGGTACGCCTGCTCATCAATACACTCAATCCACTGGCTCATCGACAATACGGGTTGGACAATGCGATCGCTATTGTCACGAAAACACCGTGCTTCGAGCTTCTCACCGGAGATCTCCGCAGCACGTGTGAATTGCTCCAAGCCGCTTGCGTGCGAGATTTTAACCATGCGGGAATCCAGCTTTGACTCGTCTGCCTTATAAGTATTCCCATGACGCGCTGACACTATTACGCTCAGTTTCGCAGGGTCACCCGATTCCGCCGTTATCTGATTTTGCTCATGCGCAGATTTACTGGATCATAGAGACAGGCTTGGCTCCTCTTGCTTGTTTTCTCAGCCGAGCTGATGCGCGCCGGTTTGAATCGCCGTTATGGCGCGAGCTCGAGTCGGCGAATCTCAGCGTTTGTTTCTTAAATAATCTTCAACTGGAGACTCTCCGCGAATTATTGAAGCGCTCCCGAGAGTTGTTACCGCCGATTACGCTTCTCAAAGGATGTTCGGTTGCCAGCGAATTTTATCCAGAAACGCATCTCAGGGTCATGCGTGATTTGGATATTCTAGTGGAGGCGAAAGATCAGCCGATNGTCGAGTCGCTTCTGTTCGAAATGGGATTCTGTCCGCAATCGAAAAATAACGCAGCGTACTATCTGACGCATCACCATAGTATGCCATTTTATCATCCGCCAACTGGAGTTTGGGTGGAAGTACATCGAGGAATCTTTCCTCAAGCGAGTAAATTGTCGGCACTGCCGGTCTTTGGCCGGGAAAATATCGCGGCGGAGTCAATATTATGCCGAGTAGAAGGAATGGCGGTCAAGCGGTTGACACCGGAGCTGCAAATTGTCTATACGGCATCACATTGGGCGTTGGGCTTGATCGACCTGAAACAGAGAGGCGGTCTGTTTGCGCTTTTGGACACAATTTTCATACTGCGCGGCGCGCAGGAATGTCTACGCTGGAATGTGGTTTTTGATTGGGTCAAAGATTCTGTCGCGGCGACGCATCTTTATTTGCTCCTCAGCTATTTGCATTGTAAAAATATCGTTTGCATTGATAAGGAGATCTTGCGAGAAGTCTTCAGTCGGCAAAAATCGTTCGGCATCATCAACTTAAACATCGCGCACTGGCTAATAACTCGCTATTTGGTCGCAGGAAGGGTCCCACTCGCCTGCGGAAAGCTCTCGATTTTGTGGGAAAACCTTTTGCGGGACCAACGACCGGCCCGGAATTTGGCCAGTTTTTTTAGGCAAATTTTCAGTTTGCCCAAGTTTCGGGAGAGTCAATTCGGGGTGCCATAGCGGAAAAAATCCTTCTGAGACCGTCGCGCTTGCTGTCAGCAAGCAGGTGGCTGCTGCGACTTGTTCGTCCAAACGCCCTCGCTTGTGCCGCGGATTCAGCCATCTGCTGCCGTGAAATACGTTCACGAACTCATGCAAAAGTTTGATATAGATAGGGAGCACAATCTGCCACTTCAATTTGTCCCAACTCAATCGCGGTAGACCGAACGCTCTGATTACTCGAAGCGGTTCAATGACAAAAGCTTTTTTCGATGTCGGCGTCTCTGCGCGAGCGAACGCGGTTTGATCCGTGGTTTTGCGCGCTGAGTCTCCGAGATGCAACGTCCGGATTGGGTCACCGCTGCTTCCTAAGAAAATACTAGGTTTAGCCCAGATGAACGTAGTTCAAGTCGACAAAGACGAAACCAATTGGGATTCATTTGTAGAAACGGCAGAGCGGGCAACTGGTTATCACCGGTTCCGCTGGAAGTCGATCATAGGTCAGAGTTTTGGCCATGAGTGCTATTACATTGCGGCTGTCGATGAAGGCGGCGTGTGGCGAGGGGTGCTACCACTGGTTCATATGCATAGTCGGCTTTTCGGAAATTTCTTAGTGTCCTTGCCTTTTGTGAACTATGGCGGTTTGGTATGTAGTGACTTCCAGGCCGCTCAGCTTTTATTGGACCATGCGGAGCACCTCCGAAAATCCGTTCAGGCGACGCATGTTGAATTGCGCCATTTGGGATATTCCGTGGAGGGATTTTCCTCAAAGGAACACAAGGTAACGATGATTCTTGAGCTCGCGGCCAACGAAGAGACTCAGTGGAAGGGCTTTAATGCGAAGCTGAGAAATCAAATACGCAAGGCGCAGAAAAGTGGTCTGGAATTCGTTATTGGGCAGATAGAGCTTCTGGACGGGTTTTACGAGGTGTTTGCTCGTAATATGCGGGACCTTGGCACGCCAGTCTACGCAAAACATTTCTTTCAATGCGTTTTGACGTCCTTTCCTGATTGCACTCGAGTTCTAGCTGTTTATTATGAGAAAAGAATGATTGCAGCCGGTATAGCTCTCTGGTTCAGGGATGTGCTCGAAATACCGTGGGCGTCGTCCGTTGGCAAATACAAGGCCCTCTGTCCTAACAACATGCTGTATTGGGAGGCGATCAAGTTTGCTCTTAACAACGGATTCAAAAAATTTGATTTCGGCCGGTCGACGCCGAATGAAGGTACCTTCAATTTCAAAAAACAATGGGGTGCTTTGCCGGTTCAGCTTTATTGGCAATATCTTTTGCATGAGGGGCGGACAATACCGCATCTAAGTCCATCAAATCCGAAGTATCGAGCGGCCATTCGGGTGTGGAAAAATTTGCCCGTTTCGCTAACAAAGATCCTTGGGCCGCTGATTGTTCAAAATATTCCCTGACGTGAGTATAAGAAAGTGCCTAAACATTATCTCGTAACTGGTGGGGCCGGTTTCATCGGCTCGCATATTGTGAGGCGGCTGGTTTCGGAGGGCAAACACGTTCGCGTGGTAGATAATTTGTCTACAGGGATAGAGGCGCGATTACATAGTGTGCGGCAGGAGATCGATTTCCTACATGGCGATTTGGCGGATGAGCAAGTCAGCAAAGCGGCTGTGCAGGGCATTGATTGCGTGCTGCACCAAGCCGCTGTTCCGTCGGTTCAAAGATCAATCAATGATCCTCTTGGCACAAACAGAGCTAATGTGACTGCGACTCTGAATCTACTTGAGTCGTGTCGCAAGGCAAACGTTCGCCGTTTCGTCTATGCGGCATCATCTTCTGCTTACGGAGACTCGGAGGTGCTTCCCAAAAATGAGAGCATGCCAGTTAATCCGCTTTCGCCATACGCATTACAAAAGTGGGTTGGGGAACATTATTGCAAACTATATCACCGGCTTTATCGTTTGGAGACAATCAGCTTGAGATATTTTAATGTCTTTGGCCCGGCGCAAGATCCTCACTCGGAATATTCCGCAGTCATTCCAAAATTCATAGCCGCGCTATTAGCCAAAAAACCAATTACGGTCTATGGCGATGGCGAGCAATCACGCGATTTCACGTACGTAGAAAACGTCGTTGAAGCAAATGTGCTTGCCACGGAGGCGAGCTCTGCAGCGGGAAACATGTGTAATATAGGTTGTGGCGAGCGAGTGAGCTTGAATACTCTTATCGGCATGCTCGAAGAGAATATCGGAGGGAAAGCAGAGGTGATGTACGTCGAGCCAAAACCTGGAGACGTACGTCACTCGTTAGCCGATATCGCTGCAGCGGGTCGCATCCTTGGATACGAACCAAAGGTGATGTTCCACGAGGGACTCAGGCGTACCATCGAAGGATTTCGTTGAGAATTCTGGCAAGCTTCACTGGGCGAGGACATAAAATGTCGGTAAGATTTACCGCGGCCGGCTGAATTTGTTCTATTGCCACTTTCGATTGCCAAAATTGGAAACGCAGTTTACAACATTGTAGGAGAACTTCCTTTCGATTTTCCAATTCTTCCAAGAATCCACCCATAACTGCCCGCGTTGTAAGATAACTTTACAGATAAGAAAAGACTCCGCGGAAGTCTTTTTGAATCGAGTAACTAGCAATCGGCATAGCTGTCGCTATCGCTGCCTGTCTTACTGTGCGTCCTCGGAGGCACTATGCAGTCGAAGCTGTTTCTCCCTGCTAAATTATTATGTGTGCTTGCATTGGCCTTTTTGCTGTTTTTCCCGACGCCAAAAGGAATTCGCGAAAACCTTTTGCGGAGTGCTACTGGTGTACAAGCTTCCAGTGGTAGTCTTAGTTCACACGGTGACGAGCGGACGATAAACTTCGCTGAAACGATCAGCAAAAACAGGTATACTTTAGGGTTGCGGCTACCGGAACCCTCAATCATGCTTTTTTTTGGCATTGGTCGCGTTGGGTTGGCCGTGTGGGCCAAACGTCGAGGTAAACGAACTGCGAGATAACTAGCCGCAGTGGTAGCAACAGAGGTGTTCTTTCAAAACGCCTTGAGGAAAGCCCCATCCACTCTCAGTGGATCGGGCTTTTTTTTGGAGCACCCGGCACGGAGCAAACCTAACGTCTACGTTTTGCGGATCAGCTTAGGGCTTTGACGATATTGACCATCTTAACCAGCGTGTTCGCCTCATGCGCTTCCTGTTCGTCGGTCCAGCGCTTTGCCTGTGGCTTCCTCGGATTCCATCTCGCGATCGACACCCTTGCCGTCCGGCTAACAGTTCCCCTACTCGGGCCTGCGAAGGTCGTTCAGCTCCTAAGGTGCGACCGTCATAAGCGTGTGTAACCGTGGAGATCTCCCGATCTGCGACGCAAGAAAAAAGAACCTCCCGAGCTAATATCGCCGACAGCCGTTGTGAGGGATTGACAGAAGTGAGCCGACGGTACAAATACGTTTGAGTCAGACCCAAACGGGTAGGAGAGAGATTTCATTTCGATGGTAAACAATATACCGACAGAGAAGGGAAGAGCCCAATTTCGGTGAAAGTAGCGGGCGGGACCTGCGAGAGAACCAGCGAACGCATGAACTAGGCTTGTGCCAAGTGGAGGAAAACCGTGCGTCGGCCGGCATTGATAATTTCATGAAAGAGCGGCGGCTCTCTCCAGGAGCATTGGCCAAAAATCAACAAAAGTTTTGAAGGAGCTATTAGTCGGTGGCGGTCAAATGGAACAGAAATTCCGAAGCCGAGCCCGAGTGATCCAGCAGGCATTAAAGCAACTTTTCAAAATCGCCATACGCGTTCGTCCTGGACGCAGTGCCGTCAACGCGGTGCGTCAAGCACTGGGTTATTTGCCCATCGGCTGCCGAAACATCGGAGTCCCGCGATAAACTACGCCCACTCTTGGCTAACTTCAACGAGCCTCGTTGCATCAGACGGGCAACTCCGGTACAGGCAATCGACTGGCGACTTCTTGGTCCGGTGAACCAGCACACGATCGCTAAATATGGTTCTGCCGTCCTCGGAGAAGAACTTACGGCCTCCACCCCAATTAGTCTGAATTGAGCGTAGTGACTGCTTTTAACTACCGTAGTCGCTTTTTAGCTGAGACGGGGCGATAAACCATGAACCGGTGCAGCTTCGGCGGGCGGTTTCCCCGATATCCCTGCCGTTCGTTCCGCCATCGTAATTTCCCCGAACATCGTAAGTTGCTGCGTATGCGACCGCAGCGGTGGCTTGCGTCCCAACACAAGTAGCGAGCTTCAAAGGAACGTGCAGAATAGATAATAGAATACTTCCCAAAACGAACACGCCGTCATCTTCACGGTTATCGGCTTGCTGCGCGTGGGTTAGAGTGGGCAGCAATACAATGGATGCAGTCAGAATTAACACTGCAACAGCTTGGGTTAGAGAGCGCTTCATCATTTTAGTTCCTTTCTTTGTGGTCGCTAGCTCCTCGCAATTCTGCGCGCCAACAGTTTGCTTGTCAAGCAACACCCGTGGGCTTTTCATTAATGTTTTGAAATGAGCTCAGAGAACCAGTGGATCCTTCAATTCTTCCCGTAATCTTGGAGCCCGTGACTTCGCTAACGACCTGTCGTTCCTTCACAGTTGCCGGAGGATTCAACAAGAACTTTGTCATGGCATCTGCCGGAATCGGCCGGCAAAAGTAAAACCCTTGACCCTCGTCACAGTGAAAAGCGCGCAACAGATTCTTAGCATTAGCCGTCTCCACTCCTTCAGCCACTACATTCAGTCCTAAGTTATGGCCTAAGTCGATTATCGATTTAACCACGACGGAATTGTCACGGTCAGTTTCTATAGTTTGTACGAACGATTTATCAATTTTTATGCACGCCACGGGAAGTTTCGTAAGGTAAGTGAACGAGGAATACCCTGTGCCGAAGTCATCGATAGCGAAATGGGCGCCAAGCTGGCGGATCTGATTCAAAGTGCGAATCACCCGCTGTGGGTCGTTCATGATGCTGGTTTCGGTAATTTCCAATTCTAGATGGTTCGGCGAGACGCCGGTATCGTGCAGTAAGGCTTCAATCTGTTCCGGCAGTTCCTGTGCCTCTAAATTCCACATTGTCAAGTTAACCGCTACGCTGATATCTAACCCCATCTCGTTCCACTGCCGACATTGCAGGAGTGCCTGTTGCAAAACCCAAAGAGTCAAGGGAATGATCAGCCCAGTTCGCTCCGCCACAGGTATAAACTGATCTGGCGCAATAATTCCATGTTCGGGATGTTGCCAGCGGAGCAATACCTCTACGCCCGTGACACGTGCCCTGAGGAGGTCTATCTTTGGCTGGAATGTTAGGAAGAATTGCTCCCGGACAATAGCTTGGCGAAGCGCCGTCATCCATTGACGGGCTGTGAAGAGGGTTCTTGGACTAGATGACCAGGCCGTGAACGATTTTCTACTCGATTTGGCAACTGCAAGATCTTTTTTGGCGTGCTCGATCATCTTGTCAACATTCTCGCCATGTTCGGGAAATAGAGCTACACCAACATACGGCTGAAGGACGATCGATTTATCATCGACCTTAACCGGATTCGCCAATCTCCCAAGGAGCCGATGGACTACCAAATCCAAGTCCTGCGGACCTTGAACCGATTGCAAAAGAACTCCAACTTGATCATCAGACAACAACGCGACCGTGTCGGAGTCACGGAGAGCTCCCCGAAGCCGCATTAGAATTGAAGTCTGCCAGTCAGTGTTCCGACCAGTCTGGCTGCCGCCCTTTAGATGATCGAATCCAAACAAAAGCACGGCTACCTGCGGAATCGTGTGCTTCGCGGAAAGAATAGCTTGCCGAACGCGCAATTCAAATTCAGTATTGCCCGAAACCGTAGGAGCGCCAGTTAGTATCGTGGAATTCAATTCGAGTCTTCCCGTTCGCAAGCTTCAAAAACGATGCTGCTCAGGAAATCTTGGGACCTCTCGGTCCGGCAGCAATGGCTGTGCCATACCGAGCGCTGGATTCTTGTGGATGTTTCGCGAAGCATAAAGCCACGTCGATACATCGGTTGCTACTACCGACTAGCAGAAAAGACATTTCAAGAGGACAGATTTGTCAGTTCTACGGTAACACGCCGCGATCAACCATCGGCTACTCGCTATAATTTTCCCGCAGTTCATATCTGGAAATTACAGAACTATCACGATGTTTGGCCAAAAGCTCGAGCGGTTTAGGTTCGTTCTTGACAAAAATGGTCGCCACTGGATCTGAATAAACTGATTGCCAGTCTGGTTGATCCTTTAAGGCAGCTATTAGCGCGGAATCAGTATTGAAGATAACCCAACTAACGTTGTATTTTTTTAAAGTTTGTTTCCATCCCGGTGCGACATTGGCGATGCGCAGATAGTCGCGGCCAAACTTTTCCCCATACATATCAGAGCGGCCATCCATGAAGACACGGTAGGTGGGCCATGCGGCATAGATCATATAATCGCCGAATTCATCATCGTTAAACACATTGCCGTGAATTTTTTGTCGGTGTAAAAATTCGACGGCTTTAACTGGAAACCGTTTATCATCGAAGCGGTAAGTAATGAACCCTGTCGCGACGAGAGTGGTAACCACGGCGAGACTCGTTGTCGGCCAGAGATATCCCTTAAGATTATGGTCAATCGTAAGCAAATTCTGGTTGCGAGTCACATACCAGGTCGAGAAAGGCTCTGCCAGTCTGCCCGCAATATCGGTCAATGCTTTAAGAAGTACAGGGGCCAATATTATGGCAAAGAGCGAAACATGTCGAGCCGAATAGAGCGCCATGTACGATAATAGCATGGTGCAAATAACATCGACGAAACCAACTTTCGATCGTGACACCGCAAGAGCGCCAATTAAAAGAAGCAGCATATACTTGAAAGGAAGCGGTTCGTGGAAATTAGGTGATAAGAATTCCGTAACACGATCCATGACGAAGCGATCAGATGTGACGCGAATAGGAAATAATAAAATGTCAAAACCATGAGGATTGAAACAACATGCTGCCATGCATGCGAGCAATAGAAGCAGGAGAGTCTTTGCTCTTTTACGATGAATCCATGAGCTTTCTGGTTTCGCGGTTAATAGAGAGACCCACTCGCTCGCCAAATAGATCCCGAGTAGGATTAAGCCTATGATAAATCCGCCGTGAAGATTAACCCAGAGCAGCATGAGAATAGGAAGACAGCTGACAAAAACATTTCTGTTCTTCGATTGATACGCAGAAAGGCAGTGACACCAAATGACAGTCAGTAAAATAGAAAAAACATGAGGGCGAGCAAGCCAATGTGTTGAAGAAGTTGCGGTTGCCAGTAAGGCAACAAAGGTACAGAGGATAAGATCATCTGATTTCGCTTTAAGACTTTGATAGAGGAGCCAATGAGTTAAGGCGAGTACAAATGCAAAAAAGACAACGACTCCAGTCAGTCCTGCCCATTCGAAAAGAAGTGCCATTATCACCTCCGCCAGCCACTCGTGCGCTGTCCACGACAGCGCTGGGAAGTGAAAGGAATAGAAGTCGTGTGCCGGAATACTCCAGTTCTTTAGAATGACTTGCCCCGTCTTTATGTGATATCCCGTGTCGCCATCGCCAAGCAGCGCGTTTCCGGAGCCGAAAATGAGAACAAAAAAAACGGCTATGAAAATCATGTTCCCGATGGAGGGTAGAAAAGTCGCTCGGAATGTCAATTTGAAGTGGGAAAGCTGGCTCGGCATTGGATCTCGTTCAGCGGCCACTCTTGACTCGACGGTGAGGTGATTAGTGATCTGTTAAGGTGATCAGCCAAGTGCCTGACGTGTTTTGGCCGGTTTTTGGCGCTCACTTCCAGCTGAGGTTTGCGGGCGAGCCCATACGGTGAAACGGGGTCCAGAAAAACGCTTGCCAAAGGGCAACAGCCAACGCGATCGGGACTTCTGTTTATCGGGATTTCGCGGCAAAACTATGCGAAAAAGCGATCCTTTGCCGAGCTCGCTTTCTACGGTAATCGTCCCGTGAATTTGGTCTAAGTGTTTCTTGACGATGCTTAGGCCTAAGCCAATACCGCCACGCGAGTTTTCTGAGGATGTTTTGTGCACCTGCATAAAAGGTTCAAAAATGCTTGTTAAATGTTGCTCAGAAATGCCCATTCCAGTATCTTGCACTTCGATCATAACTGAATCCGCGACGGGGGCGTTGCTTATACGAACCGAAATGGATCCTCGGTCTGTGTATTTGACCGCGTTCTGCAGTAAGTTGCTAACCACTTCTTTGACGCGCGTGGCGTCATTGCGCATTGTTACGGCCTCTCTCGGAACTTCCCAGCGAAGCTCTATGCCTTTCTGTCGGCAAAGAAATTCAAATGTGTCTCTGAGATCATTGACTACTTTGGTGAGCTGCAACTCCTCTATTCGAATTGGTTGTTTACCGGCCTCNAATCTCGAATAAATCAATATTTGATCAATCATGTTTTTNAAATGCGTAGATTGCTTGGCGACGACNTGAAGTATCTCGTTGTGCTTCATATCGATTTGACCGTAGAGGCCATCNGTGATGCATTCGATATAACCAATGATAACCGCCAACGGTGTCCGCAGCTCATGAGAGACCTGGTTAAGAAATTCTGCTTTTAGCTTAGCGAGGTTTTCCGCTTTTTCCTTCTCTTCTTTTAACCGCGTCAACTGTTCAGTGGTATTGGTTTTGGCACCTGACGAGGCGCTTCCTATCGCCAACCCCATCATTAGAATTCCGAAAGAGGCTATTGCGCCGTAAACAATCAGGTCCTTGTAAGCGGCTAATGACTGCAAAAAAGGACTAAGCCGTTCGGCGATATCGTCCTTACGCGAGTTTTTCAGTGATTGGCGGGAGGATCCAACAGTTTCGNGGGATTGGGCTAATGCTGAAGACACCGAGGAGACGTNCCCTACGGACGGCAAGCCAATGGCAGTTAATAGCAAAGCCNCCAAAACGAGAGCAAACCCCGTCAAATCCCGTAACATATCAACTATGGATCAGCACGAGTTTCCGATTGGGCGATTTGTTTTTCAGGTTCGCAGACTTCGATTCGATCCTTGCCCGAATTTTTTGCAATGTACAAGGCGTGATCAGCATCACGCAATAGTTCCTGCCAATCGGAATAAAATTTTATAGATGTTGAGCTTACACCAATGCTGACTGTGAGGCGAAAGGGCCGGACAGTTGTACCGAACGCGCTTGATCGTATGGCGTCATGAATTTTGGTAGCTGCCTGGACTGCGTTTTCCTGGTCGGTTTCTGGCAGAACGAGAACGAATTCTTCGCCGCCATACCGTGCAGGAAAGTCGCTTTGACGGGTTTTCTCACGAAAGGTTTCTGAAATTTTGACAAGGGCGGCGTCGCCACCGTGATGACCATAGGTGTCGTTGATAAGCTTAAAGTTATCGATATCCAAAATCAGCAGTGATAACGGACTGTGATATCGTTTCGATCTTTCAAATTCTTCTCCCATCTTGTTTTCGAAAGCGCGTCGGTTAAATAGTCCGGTTAACGAATCTACTTGCGTTTGATATTCGAGATGTTGTTGGTATTGCACGACTCTTGAGCCCACCCGTATGCGCGCAAGTAGTTCGGAAAAGGAAAATGGTTTTGTGATGTAATCATCTGCCCCAAGGTCCAGCCCTCGAACACGATCTCCCTCCTGAATTCTAGCGGTAATCAATATTAAGTAAATACTTTTCAGCGCCGGATTGCCTCGGATGCGCTTAATTAGTTCAAACCCGTCCATTTTAGGCATCATGATATCGGATAGGGCGATCTGAACCTTTTCAGCGGCCAATTTCTCGAGTGCTTCTATGCCATTCCCGGCAGTAATAACTTTATATCCCTCGCGTTGGAGCACTATCGCCAATAGGTCTCGCTGATCAGGATGGTCTTCAATAACCATGACTGTAAGCGGAGTGCTCTTTTGATTGCTGTTCATTTTTGAAGTTCCTTCAAATAATCATGTTGAGCTGGAAAAAAACGACGATAACTCGCAGAATTGAATAGTTGCTAAATGATCGCCATTTGACGCAAATTCTATACCTTGCAACGTTCCTGGTTGATAATGATCAACCAGATGGCATTCCGCCACTGCGTACTCAAGCTCGGACGCAGCAGTACGTACGGTTCGGATTATAGAATTTGCGTGAGTATTACGATGCGTTGGCTGTTCATGTTTGTTTCGTAGAACGCAACGAATCTTCCGTGCACAGATTTATGACACGGGCTTCAGTCTCGCTGTCAGTTTTGTCAAGCAGCAAGGTCGTTTTCGGCCTTCTTTCACGATAATCAGCTGAATTTCGATCAAGTTTGTTCTGGCATGTATTCTGCTCTCAGGGCTCAACGCTGTAAACAATCAACAAGTGAACACAGTTAAATACAGGAAGGGGGTGAACATTCGATGGAGCTTCTAAAGCGCTTGGTAGTTGAGGAGGATGGTCAAGGTTTGGTTGAGTATACTTTGATTGTCGTTCTTGTCGCGCTGGTTTTCTGGGTTGCTATCAAGAATACTAATATTGGCAGTCAGTTGGCCAGCGGTTGGAGTAAAGTCACCGTCTGCGTTAGTGATCCTTCTGGCTGTACCAGCTCATCCTAGTACGGGGTTATGCAGGAACGGCTCGGCCCGGAAGTGGAATAATCCACTCCCGTGCCGAGCCGAGCATTGGACGTGATTCTCCTTGACAACAATTAGGATCGAATGTACCCTTTGGCGGCTAATAATCGTGTTTTAAAAATTGACTATTTCGGATGCCCTTATATTTTCCGTAAGCGGCCTAGCGGCTTTTTTTGATCTTTGGATCAGAAAAATTCCGAACTGGCTTACTGTGGTCGGATTGCTGTGCGGGCTCGTACTAAATGGCTTTCATGGCTCCAGCTATTTAGTTGCCAGCATTTTGGGCTTCGTGGTAGGAGTTGTAGTCCTAGTGTTTCCTTTCGCGCTTGGATGGGTTGGAGCCGGAGACGTGAAATACTTTGGAGTTGTAGGTGCGCTATTGGGTGTTTCCTGGTTACCGCGGGTTTTTTTCTATTCTGCACTTGTAGCGGGCTTGATTGCTGCTGCATATATGATTACAGGTCTTGCCCGCAGTTCGCGGTTTAGACAACTTTGGTTGGATTTAAAAACTATGGTACTTAGCGGCGGACAAGTTTTGCCGGCTTCTGTTTCCGCGAGAACTTCCGAGAGGGATATGTCTGTTCCTTGGGGTGTCGCTTTCGCAGCTGGAACAATACTCGCATATTATTTTGATTCAACAGGTAAATGGGCTTCCTTCTAAAGGCAACCTGCATGAATCAATCAAGGTAAATCGCTGATTTGTTGAGAACTAATGATTAGATGAGGAGCTGCTATGCAGAATAGGTTGAAGATCGCTCTGGTTGTTGCCGTATTTTTCGGTCTTGTAGCCGCATATGGCATTTACAATTTTCTCAGCCATCAACAAAAAGAGACCGACACCCTTCGAGCTGCGAATCAGGATATTGTGGTTGCCGCCCAGGATATTTTGCCGGGAACTAGCTTCAACGAAGAAACGCTCAAAAAGGGGTTGACGAAAACTACGCCTTGGCCGAAAACTTCAATACCCGCCGGCGCATTTTCAACGCCGCAACAAATTGTGGGTAAGGTAAGCCGCGTGAAGATTTTGGCCAACGAGCCGATCTTGGAGTCTCGCCTTGCTGGCGAAGGGGCGGGTCTCACGGTTCGTCTTGAGGCTGGCAAACGAGCCCTCGCTCTTAGAGTTGATGAAATTGTCGGCGTGAGTGGCTTTATCGTTCCAGACGATCGAGTGGACGTGATTCTCACGACGACGCCGTTGGGAGCGGCGCAGGATGCAAAAATTTCAAAGATTGTTTTACAGAACAAGCGGGTATTGTCGGTCGCCCAAAGTACTGAGCAAAAGGATGGGAAGCCCCAGCTTGCCCGTTCGATAACATTAGAAGTCACCCCCGAAGAAGCGGAAAAGCTTTCGTTAGCATCCCAAGAGGGCCAAATTGTTTTAGCCCTGCGGGGGCTTGGCGATGACGCACCAATAGCAACGATCGGTAGCAATAAAAGGGATCTGTTGGCTTTAGCGGCGGCGCCGCAGAAGGCTTCCGGTGGTGTTAGAGCCGTGCCTCCACCTGATAAGTACAGAGTCGAGGTAATACACGGTAGTAATCGTAACGTGGTGGAATTCTAGTCGGGAAGGGGATCGTCCATGAGGAACTCTTACGTGACGGGGCGACTAATTGCTTTTACGGTGGCAATCGTTCTCGTTGTTGTGCTGGCGGGCGGCGTAGGCGCACAGCCGCAGACAACCCCAGCCATAACTGTAACCGTAAATAAGTCAATGGTATTTCGTTTGGCTGAGCGAGCTAAGCGGGTTTCGGTTTCTCAGCCCGAAGTAGCTGACGTGCTAGTCGTGGCTCCGAGTCAACTTTTGATTAACGGAAAAAATGTTGGCACTACCTCGCTAATTATTTTCGATGACAAAGGTGGGGTATCGAATTATGATCTGATTGTCGCGCCAGATATCTCCGCTTTACGTACTCAATTGAGATCTGTGTTTCCAAATGAGACGGTTGAGATCTCGACCTCTGGGCCATCTCTGGTGTTGCGCGGCGAAGTGTCCAACGAGGTTGTCTATGATCGAGTTTTGGAAATTGTCGCGACCTACCTCCCGCCCAAGCCTCCGGCGACCGTTACTCCTTCAACGAGTCAGTCATTTACAATTGGTACCTCGCCAATCGCGCAAATTTCGAGCTCGGGAACTGGTTTCGCTGGTGGCGGCACATTAGCCTTTAACGAAGAAGCTTCATTGACGGACCCATATCGCTGGAATGACAAAAAGAAAATAGACGGCGTCATTGATCTGCTTGTTATCAGGGAAATCCGCCAAATCGAGTTAGATGTTGTAGTAGCCGATGTCTCAATGACTAAATTAAGGGATATCGGATTTGATTTTGCCCAAGCTTATAAAGGCCAAGTGGCGAGTTTAAGCACGATTGGGAGTTCAGCTTTTGGCTCGCTTGGAACACAGACAATCGTTGGGAATGCTATTACTAGTGTGGGCACCTTTCCGCCCGCAACTGGAGCGTTCCAGTGGGTGAACGGCGCGTATTCCTTTGCGACGCTTTACCGCATGCTACAAAACAAGGACGTCGCACAAATACTAGCTCAGCCGAGGCTTGTGGTTAAAAACGGTCGTAGCGGAGGATTTTTATCTGGTGGAGAAGTTCCAATCATTACGACGACCGCAAATACTTTCGGCGTGATTTATAAGCCATTCGGTGTTCGGCTTGATTTTATTCCGACAATTACTCTGTCCGATAGAATCGACCTTCGGGTGTTTCCAGAGGTTAGCGATATCGCTGCCGGCGCCGGAACCGGAACGCCAAGTTTTGTGGTCCGCCGAACGGTCAGTCGAGTGGAATTGAAGGAAGGCGAGAGCCTAATCATCGGCGGGTTACTAGATCAACGGACTGTAAAGGATCTTACGAAATTTCCTTTTTTAGGTGATGTTCCGATTTTGGGCGCATTGTTTAGAAGTACAAAATTCAACAACAAGGAATCGGAGCTCGTCTTCGTCATTACCCCGAGGATCGTCCGAACTATGAAACCGGGGGAAAAGCCACAGCTCCCATCGTTGGAAAAATATGACGATCCCGATTTTCGCCAGGTGCCCGTTCCGGGTGGCAACGATGAGAAAAAGCCCGCCAATCGAGGCGCGTCGATTCCATAGAATCGCAGATGTAGGTTCGAAGTACACTTAAAACCAATTCATGAAATTACCAATTTGCCTCATCGGTGAAGATAGTTTGGCGCTCGCTTCTCTCAAGCAGCAACTTGAGCGAGAAGCCTCTGTATCTGTGGAGCCACGAATTTGCGGTTACGGTGACGCATTCGATGCGCTAAAAAACCGCACCGCTCCAATGGTTGCGGTGATCGACATTAACTTGGATCCCGAGCGCGCTTTCTCTGTTGCAGAACAGATTAAGCTTAGATTGGCGAACGTCCGATTGGTAATGACATCGCCAACGGGGGCGCCGGATACTATTTTACGGGCAATGCGCTCGGGTGCGGAGGAGTTCTTAACTCAACCGTTCAGCTGGAGCGAGGTTTTAAAGTCATTCGACGCGATCCGAAAGAAAATTGATGTCCATACGTTAAAGGCGAATGAACGTGGACATGTCATTGCTGTCTCGTCCAACAAGGGAGGTGTCGGTTCGACGACTGCGGCAACGAATTTGGCAGCCTGTCTCGTCGCGCAGCACAAGTCGGTGTGTCTTGTCGACCTAGTATTGCAGTTCGGCTCAGTAACTAGCTTTCTCAATATCGATGCCTCTTATACCATTTTGGATTTGGTTAAGAATTTAAAGCGTATCGATCCTCTCTTTCTCGACGGCTCACTAGTGAAGCACGCCTCGGGAATTAGAGTCTTGGCCGAGCCATTTTATGCTGAAGACGCACGACGGATAACGCCGGCCGACATTGATGAAATACTGGATGTTTTAGCGCAATCGTTTGATTTTGTCGTGGTCGATACTCCAAAAGAATTCGATGACATGTTGGC
>Ga0065712_10068055_pt1 | contig 15776 bp, 23 predicted proteins | sample MisRhiReplicate1_FD_59099 | JGI IMG/M metagenome (GOLD analysis project Ga0065712, IMG submission 59099) | Miscanthus rhizosphere microbial communities from Kellogg Biological Station, MSU, sample Rhizosphere Soil Replicate 1: eDNA_1 v3... | ecosystem: Host-associated > Plants > Roots >...
TCTCCTTGTTGGGGGTGATTCATACTGATGGATTTTGACCCTATGGTCAAAAAACTAATTCTTGTTCATGTTTGGTAATTTATTAGAAATTCGCAAATTTTATTTCTTAGATTTTAGGACTAGGTTAAGGACCATAGTTAAATTTTGAGTAAAAGCCATTCTTGCCAGAACTGTCCCATTCAAAACCGTAGTCTTTATAGGAATGTTTTGTCGAACGAGCTATAATTGGATCATGTCCGGGTGCAACAGTAAAAGCAGGGTTCGTTACTTGGCTATCTCTCCGAGGATCACTTCCGCTGATAGCTTCTATTTCTAATTCTAAATATTCTGGAATCCTTAGCCAACGACGTTTATCCTCCATTCCAAAGGTTATTGCAGCAGATCTTATTCCAACCATCTCACCAATAAGGTTAGAGGCTGCGGCAAAGAAACCTCCGGACTGGCCAGAAAATATTTTCGACAAGGCATCATATTGTTCTTGGCCTGCACCCTTGTCCAAGTAAAAAATAGCCTTCATTTTCGGACCTGTGAACATATTACCCGGCGCAACAAAAATTGCGACAGCGTTTAACCCGTTAAGCTGTGTATTTCCGAAGTAGCCTTTTTCTATATGCCATGCGACAGTAGCATTGCAGTGATCCTTGTCAGGGTCTGATAAGAAAATACACGGACAAATCGAATCACAATTGCAAGCTTCAAAATAGTCTCCCTCAAGTTTCCAATCATGTGAATTAGCGTTGGTCATTTTCACTTCTCTTGGATTATGCGAGGTTTTAGATATAAGGTTTATTAATACGCAGTCAAGTGAAAATGATTCTTATACAAAGCTTGACGCAAAACAAACTAACCCAGTGACTGCGCATCTGGATCTCTTAACGTAATTATTACTTTTTTATTCAACCATTGCTTAGGAACTAACACATGAGCGCCAGAACCATAAGCTCTTACGACTGCTTCGATTCTAGTTATAGTTTCCTTTCTTCTCATATGATTTACATATCCTCATTACTATTGGATTTCGTTTTTATGATTCATAAGCTTTTTGTAAACCCCGTGCGAATATAAGGATAGTATGCCACTTGATGTTGCTTGGGTTGTTCGGTTTCTCTAACAGGTATCGCAGTAGCTGTTATTCTATTGCCTATCGTGAACATGAGATTGAAACATTCTAGTCATTGGACAAAGACCAATGGTATCGAAATTTGAATAATAAAGGGACTACAGTCCTATTGCATTTCTATAAACTTCTATGCTGATAAAGTCTTGATTGAATCGAAGGCTGCTGTGTCACAGACAATACTGATTCAAGTAGGGTTCCACCTGTTATCCTGATTGCACCAAAAAGCGGAGCGGATTCAATTATAACTCTTACTCCGTCCCAGTAAGTATAAATTCAATAAAATAGAAGTAAAAGGAATGTATCGGGTTGTATCCATAGTCTGCTTATTAGGTATAATTGTTGGTCTATTCTCAATAGGTATACAAGAAGCTGTATTAGGTTATACTGGTAAGGAAATTGTAATAAGTTTAGGAAATGCACAATCCTATCCTGTAAATGGAACAGCTAATTATCAGATCAAAGTCAATGTAACTTATTCAGTGTCTGACCCAAACCTCGTCGGTCAAAAAATAAACGCAATTATGAAGATACACTCATCCAATGGCTCAGTAATAAAGACCACCTCATTTCCAACTGGATTTACCGCTAACAAGACCGATACAGCACAATTGTTAACCAACATTCCGAGAGTTCTGGCACAAAATGTTACAACTGAAACCGTCTTTACTGACCTGAACAAGACTAATATCTTATCAAATGTTGTGAAAACACTACCCGTGCTTTCTGGATCAATCAAGTCTTCAGATTTCACGCCCACAGTTATAACCAACAAAACCTGAATTCATGTAAGAAAACATTTATGGGCAGTCCAAATTTTCCAATCTATGCTGGATTTTTGCTCCCTTTGGTTCTGCTGGTTTATTCCGTCCCAGTAATAAACGGAATTGTTAACCAGAGTATATTAACAGGAGATCAAATTGTGCCAAGTGTCAGTACAGAGACTGTTGGTTTATTATATTTGATGTTATGAACAGTATTACGTAATATAATTAACAGATGATGCAGATGACCAAGAGAAAGTCGACTATAAAGAAAGAGAATATCATTCCGGAAGAGATTAATGACCATCTTAAATTATTTGGTAAAGAACCATGGGAAGTTGACTATGATAAAATTGGTCGCTGCGAAATTTGTGGATCGCGTATTGACGAGTTTGGTTATTGTGCATGCTCCGCAGGTAGCGTCGGTTGATTGAAAATTTAGATTGACACCATTGTTCTCTTAGCTAAATTTGCGTTTTCCCTATTAGCATCTTGATTGCTTCAACCGCTGAATTGGCCTTTACTATATTAGAGACTTCCATCCTCACTTAGTTTTGGTTTTCCCAAAGTGCCCCTTCGAATTTGCAAGCATTCCGCTTCAAATTGCTCGCCACATTGTAACGTCATTAGACGGCATTCTCTCGAGGTATGCACACTAAATTTAAGGTAACTCGAAAAAAATTCATACGATACCAGTTTTCACCTACCTAATCAAATGTTAGGGAATCTTTAAATATGTCCTTGATAGCTTTTCGTTCTTTGTCGGTTAATTCCGAATTGTCATAATCTTTAACTTTCTGCAAAAGCTCTTCAGCCTTCCCAAAACCTAACATCTCATTGAGTCTATTTCTTGAATTTATGCCGTCCCACGAGTTAAAAACTTTAATGACGTTATCTCTAGTATCTGGGCTAAGATCTCGTAATGCTTTTTCGATGATCTTCCTATAACCTCTACCAAGGTCTTCGGGCTTGAACACAGCTCCCATAATGATTTCTTATGAAATCATTGGTATTAAGGCTATTGATATTTTTTGAAACTTAAATATGGTTCTTGATATCTATCATTCTTTTCATCACTCGCAAAATTTACGATATTCTCTGTCGCAAGAAATATCTACTAATCAGCCTTTTTCTCTCAGATTACAAGTACTAGCCTGCCCATATTACCTATATGAGTATCATAAAAAGACGATTTAACTATCGCATAATAGGAATGTCATGCGTTTTGTGCCCAAAGATTAGTTGTTAGTTTAATAGTCTCTTAGATATACGGTTTAAGGCAAATGGAATCGAGATAGTCTAATGGCTTCAAATCTTAAGGCAAATACAAGCTATCGGAAATTTATAATCTGTGTATCATGTTTCTGGTCAGCCTCGTATTTGTCAAGAAAGTTCAAAATCCCCAAATTGTGTCCAAGATGTAAAAAGCCGACTATCAAGTACTACCCGCAAGTTTACTCCTAATTTATGGAGTAATGATTATATTTCACCTTTTTACATCTCATCCAGTTTTTGACGCAAAATATCTTTCCAATGAAAGATTGGCATGTCAAGCATATGCGGGACGTAATTGTAAAGTACCTGAGTGGTCTACCTGAAGGAGCTTCTAGATTTGAAAGAAGGATGTATAGGAAATATGGAGGTATAATGAACGTGAACAGAACGATAGAATATGACCTGAAGCATGGCGTAACCAAAAATGACATAATTTCATTTTTGGTAACCTTGAAAACTAAAGCCTCTTTTTCTCAGCTTCGAATGGCTAATGGTTTTGATGATAGGATGTATCAATTAGAGACCAGCCTTAGAAGTATTGAGTTTCAGCCCAAGGCTGCATCATTCTCTAATGATTATGTTTACTGACACGGCTATCTTTGGATTCAACCACTATTGCAATTAATTTGAAGATAGAAACCCTAATTTTATTGGTTAGATATCTCAATGATTCCTTTCTTTGTCTGGATGATACCCGCAAATGATATTCAAGAGATTCTGTGTCCAAATCACCTTTACCAAATAAAATATCTAACAATAAATAGTAAACAGAAAAAATGTGCCACATCAGTTCTAATAAATCTTATTTTTTCACAGCTTATGACTTTAATTTGAAAACCACTAGGGAATAAAAGCAGTGATTCATGCGTTAATTACCCGCGGTTTATTTTATGAATTGAGAACATAGGTCTCTTACCCTAGCAACTATGCAGATCGCCTCAAGAGTGGTTCTTTTGCCCTTATTGAATCAACCAGGCTTCTTACATTCCAAATGGTATCTTGAAAGTATTGTATCATGTCTTTGTCCACATAATTACCAACATTTAGTGTGAATTTCGCATGTTTTATTTGCAGTATAGTCTCATACATAGTTCGATTCCCAAGTTCTCTCAGTAACCGGAACCAATTTTCACGCTCTGACGCTTTATGCAATTCGGATAGTAAATCGATATTCTTAGTTTTAGAATTCAAGGCACTTTGAATCGTGCTAAGATCCGCCTTTTCGTTGGCGATGCCTAACGCTAGATCGTTGTTAATTTGGATAAGTAGTGCGTCAATCGCTGCTATGATTTCAGCGAGAAAACAATCAATCTCAACTTCCACTTCGAGCTGAATAGCTGGCATCGGGACGTTACTATACTTATCCTCTAGTAAAATTACGTTATTCAAATGGTGTTCTGCAGCAAATATCTTTAGCTCAACTCTATCAAGAAGGATTTTAGTTATATCATCATTAGATGCCATTTACTGATTGTTGAATCGTAATTCCAATTTTAATTTTTAAGGTTTGTAGACATAAGGGAGACATAGGGATCGCCAATATATTACCGAATTTAGCTTGAATCAAACTTGGCTTTTACTATTTTGAAAGCAAGTCCTTCTTCGTACATTCCCTTTGAAATAACTTTCAGGATCCCATCTTCGACTAATCTTAATCTCTTTTCATCCTCTGCGATATCATGAGGAACCGCTACATCGATTTCCACATTCAACCTAATGTTCTTTTGCTGAACCACTGATTTTAAGGAGGTCAGGATAAATAAAAAGATCATCATCAATAAGATTTAGTGGCTAGCTGGTTGATTCGCGGGTAAAATGCTATAATTAGATTGTCAATTGTTCTGACGGTTGGATAAGAGTAGTCGTATTCTTATTTTCAATCACTGATACTCAATTATTACTCGTTAAAAATTAATGACTCGTTTTTAAGATGACCATCGAGTTGGAGATCTCCCCTTATGAAGGCTCATGAGTAGTCATTTAAATAGGTGACTTGTATACTCTTCACATTCAATTATGCCAATTTATTGGACATTTAACTTCAGTGATTGTTAAGGCATGGTGTGTAAGGGTATCTGCATCCGTCATAAGGCACAGAAGCCGGTGGGAACGGGACGGTATATTCTAGGGCATAAACGTTGTCAAGTTTGCGAGATTTTCATACAATGGGAAGGATTTTTCTGTCCATGCTGTGGATATCGATTAAGAACCAGGCCTCGGAATTCAAGATATAAATCAAAATTAATGGAAATGAGCAAGCAACATAGCGTCGTTGCATTTCAAAAACAGAATTAAGAAAAAAGCAGTTGAGTTCAGTATCGTTTTTGCTACAAGTCCTGAATCTATAATTGTCGGTGTTAGTAACTCTTATAGGTGCTTCTTCCACGTTATTAGCTCATGTTACTTCCAAAACGTTTAACACTTATTTCAACAACTTTAATTGTGTTATTATTTTCCAGTCATTCGGGATATAATTTTACATCAGCTAGGACTGAAAATATCATCGATTCAAATAATGGTCTGAAAATTAGTATCGAAGCCCCCGATTACTGGAATAGCGGGTCGACATCGATAACAATTCATAATTTGAATTGGCGGATCAATAGCCTGGCAACGTCAAATGATGATTTTAGTGCTTTTTTTATAATTATCAATCTACCTTCTTTGGCTAACGTCTTTGTTCCGTTTGGTCAGGGGACCGGCTTGCTAACAGCCTTCCTAAAACAGTACGTTAGTATTAATAATGAGGAGGAAATTAATTTTAGTGACGGATCTTCTGGCCATGCATATATTATTACTGTTAATGAGGATCAACTTAACAGGCTTCGCTCAATCTTCCCATTACTAAATAGAGGATTCGATGCTGTAATAATTACTACACAGCAACATAATGGTGTTTACGTAATTGCATATGTTACCGACCCCGGAAAAATGAGCAAATATCAAACCATTTTTGACGATATATTTCAGTCGATCGCATTTCAGCCATTGAATAGGAGCTCTACTACTGAAATAATAAATCCTTCTAATAATGACCTTGTACAAATTGAAAACAAAAATTTCTCTTGTCCTAATATTGGATCGGTATTGAGGGTTCTTTCAAGTAGTATGGAACCCAGCCTACACCTAAATGAAGTAGTGGCGATAGACACTAAAATTCCGTTTGAGAAGCTCCGAACGGGGGATATCATTGCCTTTAATCGTCCAACTGGAGCCAACAACGTTATTATCCATAGAGTGGTGGAAATCCAGTCTGACTCGTCTGGGCAGAGGATTATAACCACTAAAGGCGATGCAAACCCAAGTCCCATTCAAGGCACAGATTTTCCGATAAGAAAATCAGATTATATCGGTAAAATATCCTGCGTGTCAAATTATCAATAGCATTCTACTATAATCGCAGTTTTATGTTAGATAAGGTCCTTTAAGTATCTATAGGTCTGAATCTTAAAATCTCACCATCTTACATCATTTACGATTCCTTCACTCAAAATTCTGGTTTAATTAATCGTCGCTGATGGTAATTCTCAGCTACACTTGAGATAATAATTCTGTGTAGCCTGCTAATTCAGTCAACTAAAATGGCTACTTAATTGGTAAGTTTTTCATAAAAACTTAATGAATTAGTATAGTATAGTATATGAACGACTTGAAATTAGGCTTGTTCAATTGGAGACACGACAAGGAGGAGAAAGCTGAGAATAGATTATTCAAGTGCAAACATTGTGGAACGACATTCGATGATAAGGAAAAATTGAAGAAACATAACGAAAAGGCACACACTGGCAAAGGTAAAAAATAATATATTCTAGCACTTGTCTTGCTCTGAATATCTACTACTGTATTTGCTCTAGAATAGTTGAGGTTGTCAGTACGATACAAGTCAGAGTCCAGAAACTATGATTATAGTCATTGCGTGCTTTTGATGTACTTACCTAGCTAGACTTGAACCTTTCCTGAGTAACATTGACACACCCATCTCGATTTTGTTCGACACGCCAACGAAAATGAATGATACTCCAACGCCCAAAATAATCCCTCCTATTACGTCAAGAGGATAATGTTGACCTAGATATACCCTAGATGCGCATACCAGTGCTGCCTCAAAGATTAATGCAATTGAAATCAGTGTTTTTCTATTACCTCTAAATAAGGCGAATGTTGTCGCTGCTCCTCCCGCGACTATAGTGGCATGACCTGAAGGAAATGAATATTCATTATCTGTTCGCAACAAATATTGGGAAGATGCAAGTGTTGGTCTATCTCGGGCAATAAGATCTTTAGCTCCTATTGAAATTGGTATTAGAGCGATAATTACAATGGACACTATAAGTGCGGTTTTCCTTCCGTCCCGTCCTCCAAATATTGCAAGTATTATTATAAAAATTGGCCATACGGCTTCTCTTCCATATTCCGTCATGAATACCATTACAGGATTGAGCCATGGAACACGAGAATTTATTGTGTCTATAAGTAATTTATTGTCAGTTTTGATAACATTGCCATCCAAATTTAATTTTGGAGAAACCGCTATGGACAGTATAACAAAAATTGTAATTAGGATTATGGCCGAGATGATAAATTTATTCAATTATGAATACTATAGGCACAACTAGTCAAGCCAATTAACTCTTTGGTATAATTCGACCGCTAATTTTTAGTAAAATTACGCTACACGGATTCTTTATTAATTAGGTGTTGGGTCCCCTTCACGATTTATTTTTTAATCGTCTGAGTAACTTGGCTATAGCAATGTTTTTTTGAAACTTATCAGCAATTGTGGCGGTCAGCAGCATGCAATATACAAAAATATCGTATTCTAACATTTTAGTTGCAGTTGATGGTTCAAAACAATCTATGGATGCTGTGAATTATGCTATATCGTTAGCAGAAAAATATAAGGCTAACTTAATTGTTTTAAATGTATTAAATTTACATTCATTTAGACAATCTTTAGCCTCATTTGTTACAGCTCCTACTTACGGCACTATCGAAATGGAGCAAAAAAAGATGGAAGTCCAGAAATTCCTGAACCAGATCCAGAGAAAAGGTGGAGAAAAGTCATTAAGTGTCAAAACCCAAATTATTCAGGAATCGATATCAGTGGTCAGTTCTATATTAGAATATGCAGAGAACGAAAAGATTGATTTGATTGTGGTTGGTACCAGGGGAAGATCAGGAATTAAGCATTTGCTAATTGGGAGCGTTGCTGAAGGAGTAGTAACTTATGCCCACTGTCCTGTATTAGTAGTAAAGTGAAAGTTTCGTTTGGACGTAATCATTTTTTGTACTAGTTCCATCTGTTCCTAGCATCTTTCGCATTGAATGAAAGAGAAGTGATCGACATTATATTTGTCACCGGTGTCTAGTAATGTAGGTAATAGTTAGCCTGCTTAACTATAATTGTAATCCGCTGCCTGTAATATAAGAAGTGTTCTATAGAAGGTTGGAACCTCCCTAAGAAGTTGTGTAGACGGTTTAGAAAAATCTTTAAGCAACTCTTCTGACCAAAATCATCTGGCAATAGGATGGAAGATAAAATACAAAAAACATTAAAATTTACGATTCTGTACATGGCAGTTTCGATCTGCATAGTTGATGGTTTAATAATATTTGCGGATTCGATGCAAAAATACCCTACCATCATTTGGGCCTTAATTGTAACAGGAAGTAGTGCCTCAACTTTAGGAATCATTGCTCTATTTCGACATGGATTACATGGAGTTCATGGGAAATCGTACCTTTTTCTTACTCTTGGCCTTATTATGTGGCTAACCGCTGACATTACACTAGCATATTATTATTATGGTTTCGGAATAGAAGAACAGAAATTAGTTTCTTTTACAGATTTTTTCTGGATTCTTGGTTATGTATTCCTCTCCCTACATCTTATTACGATATTGAGGATGTTAAGAAAGAAAATTAATTTCAAAATCATCATAGTTCCAACTATTGCCACTGCTTTACTGATTATTTTTAATATAACTTCGTTAACTCCTCAGGAACTAACTCAAGAAGAGCTTGAAGCTTTTGTCATAACCATTGCGTATCCTATTTTGGACTTGTCACTGATAATCCCATCTGCATTGATTTTGGTAAACTTCTGGAGGGATTATCAACAGTCTATACCTTGGTTTCTGTCTTCTCTTTCCTTATTAGTCAATGCCATTGCAGATGACGGATATGTACGAGACTTTGTAAATCATAACGTCCATAACTTGTGGTTCTGGGATCTTTTCTATGTGGCGGATTTCATAATTATGGCTGGAGCTCTGTATTGGTACAATAGATTTCACATTTCAAGCAAATTGATAAATAATAAGCGGAATTATTAGCTTTCCATCAATGCGGTTGCTCGCTGTTTGCAATTATAGTTTTTTCGTCTCCTAAATATAGTACCAATATGATACTAGGCAGTACATATTATTTTCAAATAACTCAAGATTGAAAATATTTTTCTTAAACTCATTCCATCTAGGTGGTGACTCTGGTATAACCAGTCCAGATTGAAGCAAATTTTGATCTGATAATACTTAAATAGAATATTGTCTCGTTTCTAATTTGACTCTCTACGCTTTTTCCAAAATTCATTATAAGATGGCGTGTAAATTAGAAAATTAACTCACAGTAGATAGTAAGGATCTAGTTTGACATTTTTGAACCTTCGTTTTCGAATTTGTCGACTGTTTTCTAAATCGATGGTCGCCACGTATTTCTGTGGTTGGGAGGATAACACCTTTACTCTAGGCAAAGCTATATCTTGTTTTTTGTTGTAATCGAAGTTAACGACCATGCTCCTTCCCCCAAAGTGGCCGCCACATACGTTGGCTGCAACAGCTGGTATTCTATTTTCCAGGGCTCTCGCTTGAATATAGATATTCCAAGGCTTAATGCCCTCTGCTCTAATTTTTGACGGAAAAAAAAGTATGTCCGCCCCTTTTAATGCTAGAGTTCTTGGTACCTCAGGGAATACCGAGTCGTAACAAATAACAACCCCAATCTTGAACGCTCCAAAATCAAATATTTCAGCCCTACTACCAGATTTTACTCTCTTTTTTTGGAGACCAAAGGGATGAATCTTTAATTGTCTACCCAATATGTTTCCATTTTTAGAAATTATAGGACATGAGACAAAAATATTCCCGTCCATCTTTTCTAGAAACGCCCCAGGTATGATTATACTATTTTTCTGCTTGGCTAATTCAAGAATGCCTGAAAACTCTTCCTCAAAGTTGATTACCACTCTAGTATACCACAATTCTGGTAGGCAGATAACATCCAAGTTTGCACAATCTGAACTCTCCAAAACCTTGGCAAAGTAACCTAATGATTCGGGTTTTGATTTACTGATCAGAGGTTGAATAAGAGCCACCTTCAAAGAAGACTCGCTTCCTGCTACATTTTCCATGTGTCAGAATAATTGTTCACGTAAGATACTATTTGTAGTAGAAGCAAAATGAAGCCTTATGTATGTTTAAAAGATTTGAATTACAAATAATTTAGAGTATATCACGGCTTCAGAATTAAAATCATTCATCATCGTGACTGCTGATAATACTGGCTTTATCATTAATAGGTCCACTCAATTTTTTGTTAAATGGATCTAAGATCCTATTGCGACCGGAAACCCGGAATTTGTACTGTTTTCCATACAAGTCATTATAATATTGGGCATAGCTCTTCGCAACATCGAACCTCGAAAATATATGCCTCATACCATCTACCAAAACCCGATTTCCAAATACGTCGACAATTTCTATTACATAGGATTTAGGCATTCTCTTGACATGTTTCACTATTATGTAGATGGTAATTAACAGAAAAATAATCACAGTAAACATCACTAAAGCCTGTTCAAAACCCTTGACAAAGTTGAGCACGTAAGTTATTACATTTTGTTCAAGCCACTTGTAAACTAGGCCAAAAAGCATAACGAACATGGAAATAATTAGATTAAAAATCATAATTATCACATTTCACAATTGGACAATTAGATGGTGTAGAGTAAATTATTTGTAAAACAAGTCCGTTTGAAACTATAACCGCATATCACACTGTAGCTCAATGGGTTAAGGGGAGAGAATAATTTGCTATCAAACATTAATCACGATCTATCGTGTACTATAATAAACGTTATGAAATGAGAATCCTAATCCTAAAAAGCTCTCTAAATCTTTTATTAATATTGGTTAATTTGTGTAAATTCTCTCTTTCGTTCGAAGCCCGAATGAATACTATTTTTCGAACACACATTAATGTAACCTCGAATAAATAGTCATTGAATGTAGTTAAAATCTAGTTGGACCAAAGCAAAGGCAAGGGTATTGAATCAAACGAAACTAGATATTTGCAATACATGGACTGGAGTTTGATTAAAAGCGATACTTTAACCGTGAATCCTGGCGACCTCCAAATTGATGATAATGTCTTGGAGTTAGAATGACCAAGACCTCTAAGTTATTCGTTTGGAGAAGCGACTACTCCTTGGTTTCAATTTTTTCTCAGGTTTTACAATAAGTGATTCAAAGAACGGTTTTAGCACTACAAGTATATCTTTGATTATAGCATTTTGGAGGTCTTCAAAAGACCCGTTTTCTCTAGCGCAATTAAATAGAGAATCAAAGGCCTGAGTAAGATCTCGAGTTTCGCGAAAGCTACTTGCAAATTTATCAAATATTTCCTTTCCTATAGGTGTTCTCGCCAGCTTTCCTAGATTAAATTCGGTTTTTATTTGCGTAATGTTCAATGTTGCGTCACCCCTTCTTGCGGACTGGTTTAATACTTTCCCGGTAGCGTGCCTTTCCCCCACGGTCATAATCCTAATTCTAACACTTTCGCCGGGCCTCGTATCGTTGACGAAGACTACAATTCCTCCGATTCTGGTGACTCCTGAATCTCCCCTTCTACTCATCCCCTCTATATTTACATCATATTCTTCGCCGACTTTTATCGGGGTGCTGACAGATGCGCTGGAGCTTCTAAATCGATTTTCCTTATTTCGCCTTCTCTCTTTCTGATTAAATTTGATCAATTTGGTTTAACATGTCTGTCTTGTCAGCCAAATATAATTAGTTAATTATTTCAGAACGATTCGATTTAACGAATATACCTAAGTGGGGCGGTTATCTTCAATTCTTCATGGCTTCTTTTTTATTTCAATGCTTAAATAATTAACGTGGATTCAGGTAGTAATTTGTATGAAAAACGATGAGAAACCTCTAGAGAAAGAAAGACAACTGAAGCAATTTTACATGTTGCTCAAGGCGATAATGGACGAATTATTTCGCTACACTAGGAGCAGACATATTAAGATACCAGATGCCTCATTTGGACTGGTTTATGAAGAGAAGGATTCAATTCTATTCACAGGTCATGATTCTAAAACTGGAAAGCGAATTTATCTTTACAATGTTAGATTAATTGGAAAATCATTTGAAGAAAAAAAGGAGAAAATGCTTTCCGAAAAAGCACCCGAAACTTTTTTGAGCTGGATAGGAGAACTCTGTTCTACATTTCTATCGCCGTTTGTGTTTAATTACGTAGTAAAGGAGCAGCATAGGGGTGAAGGGACATCGGAAAGGATAACTAGACAAATTGTAAGAGGATTTATGAATAAATTATTGAATGACCCTGAATTGAGCTATGTGTTGGATATTGTCAGGACAAAACAATAAATCCCTATATTCCCATTGCGAATAATAATAATAAATCTTGTATTTATCTAATCTCCGCGGACAAAATTTAATTTAGTTCTCCAATATTAGTATTACATAATTAATATTAAATAAAGATGTTACTAGTTTTAGTCTATAGCTGTTTTTGTATTGTTCTCCAATGGAGAACGACTTTTCTAGCCTCATAAAAGTAGCAGAAGGACATATTTTTACTATGATAAAATTAAGCATTTGATATCTTATATTTGCAGCAATTGGGTTTTGACATTATTAATTGTATTTGCCATACTTTATCTGGACGTCTACTAACCACTCTGCATCTTCAGTTGTTCTAGCAAGCTTGGCAATTTTTAGTACGTCCCTAACATCCCTTGATTTCATTCTGTTCCAAACTAGGTATGCTATTCTATCAGAAAGCTCTGAGGGAAGACGGTATTTTTTATTAAGTAGTCTTTGACAAATTTCAACATACTCTTCGTAGCTATATTCATTTAAATGTAATTCCATGAACCTAGATCTCAGTGGCTTGGTTAGCTTTTCGGCTTCGTTACTTGTAGCAAAAATCCAAAGGCTCATTTTCTTCTGCCTAGTCTTCCCCCTAAGCTTTGTCTCAGATAGAATGCCTGTTTCCATCACATTAAGAAGTGTAGCCTGGTCATTTTTCTTCATTTTATCGATTTCGTCTACAAGGAGATATTTTGTATCGTTTCTAAACATATATTCGACCATACCCGGACCAGATGCACCCACCGCGTCAATGAAATAAGCGTTGTCCAACCCTTCTCCTAGTTTGAGAAGAAAAAGTGATTTTGAAGAAGCTGGAGGACCTGTTAACAATATATGTACTGGCTCTCTAGAAATTATGGATTTCATGAATAATCGCTTAAGTTCTGGATACCCTACTACTTCCTGAAAAAACTTCTCTTCTGGAGAGACTGTTTCCATATTGCTAAATCTTTTAAATAAATTTTTGAACATGACTAATGATGAAAGAGGAGGGCATGATTTATTTACTATCTGTAGTCATGATTCGAGTTACTCTTATTGTATTTTGTTATCTATTCAGTATACAGTATGAAAAAATGAAACAAAGTTCTTTAAGCATTCATCGGAAAAGCCTGATGTCACCTTTTGATCGTTAAGGAATATCTTTCTATCATTCGCTCTACTATGTTACTGTACAGAGTAGAAAATCGATTTCAATTAAAGTATATGTTCAATCGCCTTTTGCACGTCTCCTGCATCTATTATGTTACCGGCCATCATTGATTCGAGTGTACGTAATACTATTAATTCACCAGTTGCACCCGCTATTGTTTGTGGAACTATCACGCAAACGTCATCTACTATTATTGTCACCTCTTCATCGCTGCCTCCACTCCAATCTTTTGGTATGCCGATATAATAATAGTCGGCGTCAGAGTTACTATGTGGATTTTGGTATAGAATTCTAACCATTATTCAAATTCTCGATACTTACTTAAATTCTTGACCATACCGTAGAAAGTCAAATCAAAGGTGGTAGAATAAGAGGCTTCCATGTTTATTTTAACTGGCAAGTTTATTTGATTTCTCTCTTAGCTTCCATTAACTCAGCTATGACAGTCGATAAAAACCCTGAAAAGGAGCAGAGCAATTTCTATGGAAAAAACAACTGATTAATAAAAAATATCCTTTCACTTAATAAAAAAACTATTACGTTATCTCACTGAATCACTTTAGTAACTATATTATGCCTTGGTAACATAGTCTGTTATGTCAGTATGGAAATTCCTTCTAGTTAGTTGCTGCCAAATTATGAGCGGTATTCGGGGTAAGTTCACAATATTGGTAGTTTCCTTCTATACAACATTTTGCAAACATAAATTAGGACCCATTTGAATTAAAAATTCGTCTAACAGCAACCACTAGAAGCGAAATACACAATATTTAAGGAGGTTCTATTCATTAGATTTATTGCATTTGGGTATGATTCTATTGCTTATTATCGCAGGTATAACCATTCTGGCGATTATAGGGCTCGGATGGAATACTTTTTTTGCTGGTGTCCAAAAAGGGGCAGAAAAGGTGGGCATTACTAAAGCATTCAAAAACCTAACTAGCGATATTGAGAATTCAATCAACAAAATTGTCAAAAATACAACTTAGAATATGATTATTCAAATAGAATCTACTATTTTACTATCATTACCGGACAGTGGGCATAAGTAACAACACCTGAAGCCACACTGCCCAGTAACAATTTCTTAATTCCGGACCTGCCCTTTGTACCTATCACGATTAAATCAATTCTTTCATTTTCGGCAAAATTTACTATCCCACCAACTACTGAAGGAGCAGCGATTATCTTTGACGCAACCATGACATCATCTTTATTCGTTCTAGCTGTCTGCACTATTTTATCCAAATACTGCTGAGCATCTTTCTTCAATTCATCTAGATGAGGTGGTGGGGAAGGACCGAATAAGCTCACATCTGACGGAATAACGTGTAAAACGATTAGTTCGGAATGATAAATTTTGGCTACTGAAATGGCGTAATCTGCAGCATTCATTGACGGTTCAGATCCGTCTGCAGAAACTAGTATTTTTGTGAATTTTTTTTGTTCAGACAAGATAGGACACTGTGCTAGACGAGACTTTACTTATTATAGCTTCCCCCTACAAATTTTATTGTTGACCAGAATCGTGGTAATATAGTATTTTCGAATATTAGAAATTTCATAGGTTTTCAATCAAGAATTAGACTAATTTCCGAATTTGAGAAAGGACTCAAAACTAGTTAAAGTCTCTAGGGCTAAATTAAGATAATGGAGTAAATTTGGAAATTAAATTTGGAAATTACCTTTACTAATCTTTTTATAACAATTAAGGTCATCAAACGTGGGAATCACATTACGATTTCTATGAAAATCCAATATTTGCCTTGTTCCCGGCAACATATTGG
>Ga0065712_10000271_pt1 | contig 15768 bp, 10 predicted proteins | sample MisRhiReplicate1_FD_59099 | JGI IMG/M metagenome (GOLD analysis project Ga0065712, IMG submission 59099) | Miscanthus rhizosphere microbial communities from Kellogg Biological Station, MSU, sample Rhizosphere Soil Replicate 1: eDNA_1 v3... | ecosystem: Host-associated > Plants > Roots >...
ACAGAGATATGTAAAGCAAAATTACCGTCATTAGCGGCCGAGACAAGAGGCACGTGCGATCGTGCAAAAGACTTTGAGTATTTGCTGTTACCAGTTCGCAAACCGACCCGGGGCCAACTCTCACGCGGGCGTGAGAACCCATTACTGAAGTATCCGAAAGAGGCAGCGTGCTGGCTCCGCCCGCTGTTAGAGCGGTACTTCGAGAAGCGCAGGAACGACGTTGGCTCGGAATATCTATTCGTTGGACCACATTATCGTACACGGAACAATAGGCCGGTAACGCATCGAACCATCAGCATGCTGGTCCATAAGGCTTCACAGCGGGTATTCAATGCAATGATTAGTCCGCGTGACCTTCGTAACACGGCTGCTGCGATTAGGGCGAACAAGTCAAAGCGCCGTGGCGCGATACTTACAAGGCTTGGCTACAGCAGTGACCGCGCCACTCGGTTCAACTATCTGGAAACTTTTCTACTGGAGCCTAAGCCATTCAAACAGCGCCAGCCCCCAGCGGGGGCGTAGCGAAGTGAGCGGTGCGAGGCGCGCCGAGCGCGCGAACGCAGCGGGCGCAAGGGGGAGAATTAATAAAATAGCGGGCGTCCTGATAACAGCGATTCCGTTCGGGAGCGCCGCCAGGCGCTGTAGTTGGGAGAACGGAATCTTCTGTTATCAGATGACCGTCCGAATTGAGGCTCTTTGCCGAAACACTCTTGTTTCGAGGACAGTCGCAGATGCTTCTTCTGCGACATCCGAGAAACTAAACGAGTTGAACGAGTTACTTCACGCCTCGGTGAATCTTTGCCTTCGCAAGTAATTCGTCTAACTTCGCGTCTTCGCCCTCGTACGCGCAAAAATGGGCAGGAGTACAATGCAGCGCAAATCAATGAAAAAAATAAGTTCCTGAAACTGCTCCACGAATTGTGCCGGAGGGAATTGAGCCAGGCAACGTTTTGGGCGTCCTCGACATAGACTTAGCGACATGCCTGTTTTGCATGGCGCTCAAGGTATATACAAGTTCCTGGCACGACGGTCCATACGTCGTTGGCGTGACGCGAGTTAAATCTGAATGTTTGTTCGTCAAAGTATCTGACGTTCAGGGTTGGACCAGTGGATTCTCAAATCTGAACACAATACGCTGGGTCGAGATTTGCAGCAAACCCCAGATCAATTTGGGACGAGAATTTCAAATGGACTACATAGATTGGTTTCTAAAAGTGTTAACGCAGATCGTGGAAGCTAGTAGAGCTACGCTACAGGCGCGCCAGTTCGGTGTCAGTGTCGATGAAGTGGCGCGAGCGCTCTTTGGAGCGGATGTAGTTGATCAGCCTGGTTATTCCCAAAGTGAGCAATACTTCAACCTGCTTCATCTTTTCGAGGAAATGAAGGAGTCTGGCCTTCTTGACGGGACTAAGATCAGAGCGCATTACAAGCTCTGGGATAGCGCAGCAGGAACGGTGCAGAACCCGATTAAGTACTGGACTTCTGACTGCCGAATTAAGCTTGAGTGTGAGCAAGAAGAGTTACTTCGCCTCGTGAATAAGCTGAGTGTGAAAACTGGGACGAACGATATTTATTTGCAAACTCTCAGAGTGGAAGAGCTTCTCTCGGAACTTAAGTGGTCCGATGGACGAACGAGACTACTAGTTGTAGCCAACGAATTGAAAGAGCGAGGCCTTATTCGCCGTTTGGGTGTTCAGTGGCGAGCTTCGTATCACGGGTTAGTCTGGGAAACGCGACGGGGTCTAACCATAAATTCGCAATTCATTGATGGACTTGTGCAGGACTGGGAAACAACCAGCGTTGAATTCAAACGAGAATTACATCTCGAGACTGCTGATCAGAAAGCGGAGCTCATAAAGGATGTGATCGGTCTTGCGAACACTCAGGTAAGCGGCCGCCGTTTGTTGGTGGTAGGCTTCGAGGATAAAACGCGGACGTATTATGGTCCACCTGATCCTAAGGTTAATCAAAATCGATTGGAGCAGATTATTGCAGAATATGCGGAGCCGAACATTGAGATCCAGTACGACGTTCTAGAGTATCGCACAGGGTTTGTCGCAACGCTCGAAGTTAGGCGTGAGTCAACCAAGTTGCCCTATCGAGTCGCGAAAGCCTTAGGCTTTCAGAAGAGAATTGTGGACGGACAAGTGTTTGTGCGTCATGGTTCTCAAGTAGAGGAGCCTACTATGGCTGAACTGACGGCGCTTCAGGATGAAGCAAATCGTGCCAAGGGGAAGCCATAGCTTTTGGCTTTGAAAGTGAAAAGTTTGCCAACTTAGCTATCCGCCAAAGAATTTTTCAGATTCTTGACCGGATTTTGTCGCCAAAATTTTCGCCGCACTGCGCCATAGGCGCAGTTGCGGCGGGGCTCAAAAGCCAGCCGAGTGCTATCGCACTCAGCTGGCTATTCGTCTCAGGGGAGACTTTATTTTGTGATGAGATCAATTCGGGGGCCAGCGCGAATCATTTGATACCAACGCAGAAGTGATGACTCGACAAGTAAGATGGTCCACTTCGGAATGCCGGGTGATTGGTTGACGTGATTTTCATTTCCCGCGTGCTCCTTATTTAAGTGACTCCCCGAAAACCGACACGCAGTGGGAGACTTAAAGCACATATAACAAGCTGCGTAAACGGCACCTTAACAACTATCTCTTCCGGCAAGATTGCGGAGAGTGGGAACTTCCCGAGGGGATAACATTCGAAGATTACGAAATAGACCTACAGAAGCAGTCTCTTCAGCTCGACTTTCCCGGGAAAGCAAGCTCGCTTTCTTTGCCCCGAAGAACGTACAGGTGCCCACGGCGATCAGTGTCTTTGCGGACGAGATCTACGCCGCTTTTAGCTGGCGACTACCTGCGATCCGACGAACGGACTTGGATCTCCACAATCTCGTAACGTACTCAAATTATGTTAAAGTAAGGTGTTCTGTGATTAATCGGAGGTGATGAGCCATAGTGGACGATCTGAAAAAGCTCGAGGGAGCTGAGTCGCCGCAACAGGCTACTGCCGATCGGTCTGAGATACAACTCAATGAGATACCAAGCCCGGTGCTTGCCCGACTGATCGAAGAAGTTTGCAACGAGGAGTCCTCGGCAATTAGCCCGTACAATCGATTCCATAATCGACACAACCGGTCTCGTTAATCATCCTTCTTGGAACAAAGAACGTGATCGAAATAGATACCGTTCTGATTAAGGTTGCCAGCCGTTGCAACATCAACTGTAGTTATTGCTATGTCTACAACATGGGAGACGACGGCTGGACCGAAATGCCAACCCACATTTCACAGGCGACTACTTTAGCAATTAGCAAGACCCTCAGTGAGTTGACTCAGCTTCAAAATCGTCGATTTGCTGTCGTTCTGCATGGTGGCGAGCCACTTCTCTTGGGGCCTCGAAAGCTTAATCAGGTACTTTTAACGCTACGATCGGTTGTTCCTCCGGACTGCTCATTTGGGCTTCAAACAAATGGAATTCTGATAACGGAGGAGATCCTCGACATTTGTTTTAAGCATAGAACCACTATATCCGTCAGCATCGACGGGCCTAGAGAAGTTCATGATCGTAGACGTATAACCCACAATGGAGACGGAACTTTTCAGCAGGTCTTAGAAGGCATTAGCAAACTACGCAGACATCGGGAATCGGCGTTCCTCTATTCTGGGCTGCTGGCCGTCATTGATCCCTATTCGAATCCTAAAGCAGTATATGAATTTTGTAAGACGCTAGAACCGCCCAGCGTCGATTTTCTCTATCGCGATGGCAACCACATGAAATTACCTGAGGGAAAGCATTCGCTTCGATCTACCGAATATGGTGCGTGGTTAGCTCGGCTTCTAGATGTTTACCTCGTCGATGACAAGCCGGTACCTATACGCTTTCTTGACGACATCATGCGAGTGCTTCTTGGTGGAAGAGCAACCAAGGATGGCGTCGGACTAAATGACTTTGGAATTCTAGTAATAGATACCGATGGATCGGTAACAAAGAATGATACTTTGAAAAGTTCGTTCAATGGCGCAGACCGGTTTTCGCGAAAGTGGACAATTCATACCGACAGCCTGAGCGACATACTCAACTCGAAAGAATTTGCGCAAGCTCATGCTCTGCAACGCCCAACATCAAATACTTGCCTCTCCTGTCCTGAATTAGAGGTATGCGGAGGTGGAATGACGCTAAACCGATGGCACGACACCAATGGATACGACAATCCTTCAATTTACTGCACCGATCAACTCATGTTGATCGAGCATACTCGTAATCGAATAGTTACCCTTTCCAAATGCGTGTAGACGACTACCTGAGACTTGACTCAATTGAAACCTTTTCCTCGCCGTTTAGTTATTTCATTTCGCGCGAAGCGTTTAATCCAGAAGTTGCTGACATAATTCTAGACTGGTTAGAGACAGCAGCTCCATGGCGGTTAGTGATTGCGGATTTTTATGAACAATATGAATTTAGTTTTTGGAATGTAGAACTCCCTTCACAGTTATCCTTCTTAATACAAGAACACTATCTTAATGAGGTGCGAAATAAGGTTGGTTCTGCGTTTAGCACAAACCTTAGTAGGAAAGTGAATATTGCGGCGCATAAACTTATTCCTGGTCAGCGGATTCGTCTCCATAACGATTTCATCCCTGGGCAAGAGACTCATCGACTTTTAATCCAATTGAATCGGCGATGGGCGGATGACCATGGGGGACTTCTAATGCTATTTAATAGTGCTGAGGCTTCAGACCTACACAAAGTTTTTCGGCCACTACATAACACTGCCCTGGCATTTGCTGTCTCGCCACAATCGCACCACGCAGTATCAACGATTAGCGCCGAACAAAGATTCACTCTTGTGTATTCTTTCTTTCGCGAGAACACCGATGTCTGATTTAGCCGATCAAATTGCAGCCTCCCTTGATGCTTTGAGTTCTGAGCCTTGGTTTCCCCAACTTACTGAAAACCTAACCTTTCACGAGTTGAGTAGGTTGTATCGAAACATGGGGATCACCCCCGAAGTCTACGGAACGGCAAGGGTACTGTACCGAGATGCTTCAAGACCGCGTGTTGTTGTTTCTAACGTGAAACTCTCACACGTCAGTGGCCTGACCGCTATATTGATCGAATCATTTAGACAACCCGAGCAATTAAATCTCGAAACGAAGGTCGACTTTTACTCGGATGATGAACTTAAAAGCGGAACCGTTCTCGCGTGTATTGAAGAGGCACTAGCAGTGATTGATTATGTCCCAACCTTAAAGAAAACCGTAGAGACTCTAGTTCGCTGTTTGCATGTTGTAAGACCACCCGATAACGATCATGATGTAAGCTTCAGTGAACCGAATCTCCCATTTTCTGTTTTTGTTTCGGTTCCCGAAAAGAGAATTTCAAATGACGTTTTGCGGGTAGCCGAGGCAATTGTGCACGAGGCGATGCACCTTCAGCTATCACTTATCGAGCGGCATGTGCCATTAGTTCTTTCAGCGGCTGCCAAGTACTACTCGCCTTGGAGGCGAGCATATCGAAATACTCAAGGTATACTTCACGGTATCTATGTTTTCGTGGCTATAAGAAGATTCCTTGAGGAACTTTTATCAATCAGCGAGTTGCCGGCGGGTTGGAAAGCACACTGTGACGATCGTTCTCTTCAAATTGATGGTCAGCTTTCCGAAGCAGCTGACCTGGAAGCGAGTTTAGACCTTACATCGTTGGGAGCAATATTCTTAAATCGACTAATGGAAGCTGATCGTATTATCTATACTTGATTCCTGAGATTCTTACTTGCGTTCCAAAGAGGCTATTGCACGCGAGTCTTTTTTGTAGATTAAGATAAACGGCAGATTTCTCCTTGACCTTGGGACCAATTACAATTTGCGAGTGTTCGCAGTCAAAAAGGAAGGGAGTAGTTTCAACATACAGACGACCTGGATCACGTTCATCGATCTTTAAGCGCTTCGCTTTGATATCTGATCCATTTATTATTCTAACTTCCTTTTCATTCTCATATTCTTTGTCTTTATATAGATACAGAATTCCGCTTACAATTGATCGAACAATACTATCAATCTGATCCTTTCCGACTCTCAAAGCCTCTTCGGGTAGTCTCGCTTTTCCCATCAATATTTGTTCTTTTGCGACTTTGATTTTTTTTAGAGTTCCTGCGAGTCTCGCTAAAGCGTGTTCTGCCTCATCATCTTGATATCTAACTTCATACAGCGTGGGCATAACATCGGCATTCGCAGTCTCAACGTTGCGGCCATCGGAATCGGCATTGCTATCGCTCTGCATTAAATGAATACGTGCCGTTTCAAGCTTCTGGTTGAACGCACTCAGTGGCATTGCAATGCAGTATCCTTCTCCGTCACGTCCGTAAGCTCTCCATAGATCCAGCCGGTCCGCGGCAAGTGCGAATGAGCCTATATAGACTGAGAACTTCTGTCCTTGCCAAGGTGTCGGTGATTCCGGTTCGATATCGCTTTCCTTTGGAAAAAATTCCTGGATCAGCATCACGTTTTCCGACTTCTTTGATGGATAGATGAGTCGTTTTCCTTCGCGAGGGTCATTCACATACGCGATATTATATAGTCGAAGGCAGTTGCATCTTCTGCTTTGAATTTGGATTTCCGGCAGCATGCTATACAACGCAGGAAGCACCGTATAGTGAGCAACCCATGTTGGAGCACTTCCTTGGAGTTGCTTAACAATGTGATCTGCTTGAATCTCTTTGACCTTTGTGTGTAGTTCGCTAAGGATGTCAAAAAAAGGCATAAAGCCTTGGCCAACCAATCCAGTTTTCTGTAACTCGGCGATACCCTGGGCTATAAAAGCATCAGGGTGATTCTCTTCGACTGCCATTGTGATCCACTCGAGAAATTGAGCTTTGTCATAGGCTCTACTTACTCCGGTTCCGTAGTCGAGCGCAAGAGAATACATACCTTGGTTGTCGCCCGCCTTCGCCGCCTTCTCAATCCATTTGCTATATTTTCTCCTGTCTACCTTCGTTCCTGTTCCGTCCCTATAAGCGAACGCCAGTTCGACCATTGCCACAGGAACTCCAAAGTTAGCTTCTTTTTCCATCCAAGAAAAAAAGTTCTTTTGAGACCGCCGCGTTCCAAGTCCTTCCCTATAGGCCAGAGCGAGGTCAAATCTAGCTTTCGGAATATCCTGGGGCTTCAATTCATCTTCTCTTTTACCTTGCCTCTTTTCGTCTCTCGCTTTCTGTATGGCGGCATCAACGGCTTCTGCCGATTTCTTCATCGAAAGAAAGTACCGAAGTTTGTCGCGTCTTGTGCCAATAGCATCCCTATAAGCTAGCGCCAAGTTATAGAGAGCCGTGGGCAGATCTTCGAATGCCATTTCGACATCGCTGACGGCTGACGCTTTCTGAGCCGCGTTCACCGCACGTTGAGTCCATTTGTAATACTCAGGTGGATTCGGTGTTGTTCCTCTGCCAGTTTTGTAAGCATTAGCTAGCCTCAGCATCGCGCCGGGTTCTCCAGTGTTGGCAATTCTCTTGGTCCATTCGAAATACTGAAATAGATCACGCTCGGTTCCGAGCCCTTCTTCATAGGCTTTTGCCAAGTGGTACATGGCCTCGCCATGTCCCAATTCAGCGGCATCCTTGATTCGATCAAAAAACTTGTGGTCGTCTTTTTCTGTACCTTTTCCGTCCCTATAAGCTAATGCCAGATTGAAAATGGCCTCAGGATCCGAATTGGTTTCGCTGGCGGCCTTATTCATCCATTCAAAAAAAAGACGTTTGTCGGGATCTACTCCTTCCCCGTCGGCGTAAGCCCACGCAACATCAATCATTCCGTCTTTATGTCCTGCAAGTGCCGCTTTTCTTATCCACTCGAAAAACTTTTGAGGATTTCTCTTTACGCCATCGCCATTTTTATAAGCCAACGCCAACTCGTACATCGCATTTGTGGTGCCACGTTCTGCGGCAGCACGCTTTTCGTTGAAGTCTTTCTGGGTCATCTCTCGCGTTTATGACAGAAATTTTAGAACGGAATGCGGAACCTGGGCCCGTTGAGGCGGGGATAGATTAATCCAGGCGAATGCAAGGTAACAACTGCCTGCCAAGTTATTCAATGGAAGAGCCGACCAATTACGACTGGAGTTAGTATCCTTCCGGATGGAATTGGCTGAATCCAAAAAACATCCGGCTTGGCGGATAGAGGAAGCGCCGCCGCCCTGATTGCAGTCATCGGTGAGATTTAAATGCCGTAGCCACTAAGGTGGGCTGGGGCGATCGAATGCTGAGAAACCACGATATAATAGCCAGCTTTGATGGCTCACGATTCAATAAACTGCCAATTCTGCTTGGTCCAACCTCGTTAGTGTCCATTGCTCGTCTCACAAACCGTAGTTCATCGTCTTGAGCGATTACCTGTCTTGCACGGAACTTGGCGCTAAGATGCCGCGCTGATGGAAAAGAAGCTTCTGTTACCTCGATCACTTTGATGGCTGCGCACCTCATTTATATTGGTAAATCCGCGGGGGTTGGATCAGGTTCAAGACCACTGTGCCGTCTTGAAAACCGCCGGCCGAAAGGCTATTCAGGTTCGAGTCCTGTCACTCCGCCACTTCAGTTTACCGTCCGGACGCTCCTCTTCATTTCATTTGCTCAAGCTCCATCCGTTCCAGTCGCCATTTGGCGCGCTTCTTGGACGAAGATCCGCCCGCACACCTGATTTATATATTGAAGAGACTTGGAATCGGATCGTCAGATTGCTCCGATCCAGCGCAACCTGCCTTTGCCAAAGCATTCCTCAACAGATCAGAAGAGCTAAAGAAGAGTTAAGATAGGCGCTCAAATGCGGCTAAACGCTGCCAGTCGGCTGAAGTGTCGAAAATAGAAATAACGATATAGTCTTAACTATGAGGATCACTGATTGCGCCGAATACGGAACGAACAACTGCAATTGGCATAGCGGCATGAAACTCAGTTCGCTGAGCTTCAGCTTCGTTTTCAGCGCCGCGTAGGGCCACCCCCATTACTCGAAAATCTTTGTCCAACACCGGGCCACCACTGTTCCCGTATATGACAGGAGCATTCAGCAAGATTAGCCGCTCAGGGCTTTTCGGGTCTGGCCGGAAACTGGATATATGACCACTCCGAATGTGAACAGTGTCGCCGACATTGTGGTTAGGAAATCCCAGCAGCATGACTGGTAGTAACGCCTTTGGCGTTAATGGACTCGGTTGTAGGCCATCGTTTGATGGTATACCTATGTCCAGGACAGCAATATCCCTTACCGAATCGCGCATCAAAACCTCCGCTTTCGGCGCAACTTGGCCGGTAGATGAGGTCACTCGGATCTCAGTGCCATCTGATCCTAAGACGTGAGAAGCTGTTATCACACCGACTCCTGCGAGCATAAAACCAGTCCCTTGAGAATGCTTCGTTTCGATGAGCCAGATATGGTCAAAAACTTTTTCTAGTTCATCTCTGCGGAGCGGTACTTTTACAAAATTCGGAATCAGCTGGTCCAATACCTTCATGAATTTAAAGTAAAGATCGTCCTCCTTGCCTCTTACCATCCCCACGTATTCAATCTTACCTTTCACAACAAACTTCAGCGGAGGTATCGTGGCCTTCGGATGCCGTTGTCGTCTGTGAGCGTATTTGGCTTCATAGTCGCGCTGACATTCAGCGAGACCCTTCCGCCTAATATTGTTGAGAATAGCTCGAATCTCACGGATGAACTTGCGCGGAACGTTTACTCGTCGGTTAGTTATCAGTCCAGTAACTTCTTGTCTTTGATTAAATTTCTGTAGTCTTACCTTTGAAGGATTTATCTGGAACCCGTTCTTCTGAATGGTTCGTTTGAGTTTAGAACCTGGAACCCATACTAATTTCCCATCAATTAGTTTGCGCTCTGCCAATTCGCGTGGAAAAGAAGCTTGGTCCGTTGAGAAGGTTAAGTCGTCCGCATAGCGTGTATACCTACATCTGTAGGCGCGAGACAATTGACCGAGATGAGCATCCATTCTCGCGCATACCATATTTGCGAGGATTGGCGAAGTTGGCGCCCCTTGTGGTAGCTGATTGTCGATGCAAGCCATATTCGCCAGGACGGTTGCCACACGTTCGGGAAGATTGTAAGGGGATGCCATTAACATGCCTCTAACTCTTCCAAAATTGATGCTCGGGAAAAAATCTGCGATGTCGACGTTAAGAACCCATCTTCTCTGATCATGCAAGTCGGCATTTGTGACGATGCACTTGTTTAGAGTGAACCCGTGGACAGCCTCTTTTGGTTCGTATACACATTGAAGGATGCGATGTAAGCGACTCTGAATGGTTTTTAAGAAACCATCGGGAGCTATGATCGGCCGCACTCCGCCGGATTTTTTCCGGATGTTGAACCGAATGTATTTGGATTCTTTCACACCGCTTGCATAGAGGTTATACCGCAGAGCTCGATCGGAAACGCCCAGCAACGCGGCGACGTCATGACGAGAGGTCATCGCGTAGAATTTGGCTCTTATTTCCTCGCAGGGGTTTGAATCCACGCGTGTAAGGTGGCACGAACAACGGGATTCTGCTTATTGCCAACCAATGCAACTGTGAACCAACTAATACAAGATCACAGTTACAAGTTAAGGATGATCCGGCACCTCGCCGGCACTTTGTCATAAGCTGTCGCAGTAGCAACGACAGAAGGTCAATCACGATTGTTCGTGCCTGCCGGAGACTACAATAGCCAAGTAACCTAGAACAAGTCCTATAGGAGTCCAGATCCGGGGAATTGAGTAAAAAAGCCTTAGGCTAGCATCGGGATCGTTGGTACCGCTTTCCAAGAATAGTTGGCGCTAAGATGGCGCGCTGATGGAAATGAACCTACTCTTACCTAGATCACTATGATGGCTGCGCACTCGGTTTATATTGGTAAATTAAGGAGTTCTTATGAAAGCAATTGCAGTTTTCATGGGAGCCGGGGCATCAAAGCCCTTCGGCTGCCCACTGACAAATGAACTCTTGCCTCTGGTTAAGAATAAACTGGCATCAGGGGATCTGTTTTGCAGAGCCGTTGATAAGTTTCAAGCTCACAGGGAGGAGCTCTCCAGATGTATTAACGTCTTGTTACCGGGTCTCAATTCAGTAGGTTCTGAAGACCTACCACTCATTACTGACGTATTGTCTTTAGTGGACCACTCTCTACATTCGTCAAATTCCCTCAGTCCTTCTATGAGCATGAAAGAGCTGATGCGGTTCCGCATTTTGCTCGAACGAGCGATCCTGGAAGTATTAGATATGCCATTGTTAAAGCATGATTTTCAGCATTCACCTTATCGTTTAAGTGATTGGCTCATTGGACAGACTAAAATAGAGGGACAGGAAGTCGGAATCGTCTCGACAAACTATGACATTGAACTTGAGACGCAGCTATTTAGCCGCTATCGCAACGACCTAATTAGTACAGAGATCGATTTTGGATTTAGCTGGAGGGATATACGGACCGGAGTTGTTTATAAGAGACCTGCCAATCCTTCCCTTAGAATCTATAAGTTACACGGGTCGCTGAATTGGCTCCGCTGTGATTTGTGCAATCATGTCTATGTCAATACTCGTGGCTCTATTGCTGAGTTGGGATTTGCTGAAGAGATTCACGGAGGCAACACCTGCCATTGTGGCTATGCTCCTTTACAAAGTGTGATTATAGCTCCGTCAATAGTGAGAGACATTCGAGATGTTAACTTACTCGAATGTTGGAAAAATGCGATAGAGTTTCTTAGAACCGCTACTGAGTGGATTATCATTGGCTATTCATTTCCACCTGAAGACATTGCTATTCGCTCTCTATTCTTAAGGGCTTATAATGGTCGCGAAACTCCTCCTGCCGTCCGTGTTATTCAAAAAGGCAAGGATAAAGCTGTTTTAGCCCGTTATCGGTTGTTCTTTCCTGATTGCATTTACGAGACGGAAGGATTAGAAGGATTTCTGTCCAACGAATATAGCCCCGCCGAGGCCTGCGACTCTACTGAGAGTGACAAGGCCGAAATTTTTTAAGCCACAGAGGGCTAAGTCCAGTTACCGAGCGTCGTTTTATCATGACCTTAGCTGGGGACCTGCTATATATAATCGATTGCAAGCGTTATAGTCCCGACAAACCAGTAGGCACAGAAATTGTGCGGGGAGTTTACGGCGTATCACAGCAAGAGAGAGCCACAATGGGCGTTGTTGCTACGACATCCTACTTCACAAAGGATGCTCAACAGTTCCAGAGGATGGTGAAGTATCAACTTAGCCTTACTGCTACCGAGACCTAACAGCTTGGCTTAACCGTTTACAGAAGTAGAATATAACAATCAAGAGACCTCGTTGGACCACCCGATCAGAAACGAATATCGAAATGTCATCATGTAACCGTCTCGCGATTACAGCCACGAGTTAATAGAAATTTCCGTTGTCACATCAGTTCGCTTGCTTTCGGCGCCAATATTCTTATATATGCATCGCGCAGGAGATCAGCTCACATGATCGGTCGAGCCCTCGACCTTCGACGGTCGGAATGCGATACGGTGGCCCACAAACTTTTCGATGTGGCAATTATCGGCTCGGGCATCAGCGGCGCATGTTTGTTTCACCATCTTTGTTCACAAGGTTACCGCGTCCTGCTCGTCGACAAAGCCGACTTTGCGGGCGGAACCAGCCAATCATCCGCGATGATGATTTGGGGCGGATTGCTCTATCTGCGCAGCCTCGGTCTGCTTACGACATACAAGCTCTCGGCATCGCGCGATGAACTTGTCCGCAACATGCACGATTCGGTTCACCCGCGGCAATATCGCTATATATTGCCGGCGCGAAATCACGGAAAGCGACTGCTTGTGCACTCCGCGCTGTACTTTTACTGGCTGATGAGTGGCTGCAGACGTTCGCGGCCGCGCCTGTGTGCGGACTTCGAGGAACTTCCCATGCTGCGCCAGAAGAGACACTGCTTTGAGTACGAGGAGGCGTATGTTCCGGATTCCGATTCGCGATTCGTATTGCAGTGGCTCCTGAAAACCCGCAGCGCGGAGAAGCCTGCTCTGAACTATTGCGCGCTTAGAAGCGGATTATATGATTCAACGGCCCGACACTGGTTTCTGGATCTGCATGACGCAGTGCTCAATCGGGAGATTACGGCTCGCGCAAGAGTTATCGTCAATGCGGCGGGTGCATGGACGGATTCCATCAATGCCCAGTTCGGGATTCAAACGCCGCACAAACATGTCTTGAGCAAGGGCGTGTTTATAGGAGTGCCGAGGCATCCGTCGCACCGTGTCCCTTTAATTTTCGAACGGGAGTTGGAGAACGACTATTTTGCATTCATCCCTTGGGGTCCGATCTCTCTTTTTGGTGCGACAGAGACTCCAATTAAGGACGTTACCGCGCGTTGTGCGCCGCAACAGGAGGACATCGACCTCCTGCTTGAAGAATTGAATCGGAAGGTCGCTGCCCCATTCAGCATCCAGGCCATCACCTCATTACGATGCGGTGTACGCGCGCTCGTCGTGCCGCGCGAGTCGGCTCAACCGGCAAAAACGAGTCGCCTTTCGAGAAAGTATGTTGTTCATCGTGATCGTCTATTGCCATGGATCAGCATCCATGGCGGTAAACTGACGAGTTGCGTCGCCACTGCGCTCGCTGCCTCTGATGCAATTGACCGGTACCTCTCACCTCGGCATCCTCCTGCCATAACACGCGAAGCCACCACTGCGATGCCCGAACTCGAACGGTTTCCAGGCATCGATGAACCAGTGTTGTCGGCCGCCTGGTGTGCGGAGCAAGAAGGTTGCTGGACGCTGGAGGATTATCTGCGACGGCGTACAAACATTGCGCAATGGATTTTCCGGGGCGGTCTTGGCCCCCACAACCAAAACGCCAACCGCTTGGAACAGGCCGCGCTCGTTTTTGCTAATGGCGACGCGCGACGTGCAAAGGCAGCTGTCGCCGCATACCAACGGAAGATGGAAGACGAATTCGATCGAATCGTTCAATCAGGTCAACCTGCTCATGCAACCAGCTAAAACAAAACCAGCGATCCTAAGTGGTCCGAAAGCGGTGACGCTCGAACATTCGCAAGCCACACGGTGGCCGGTTCTTACTGAAGAAGATGAATCAGCAGTACTTCAGGTCATGCGCGACGGCGATCTTTCCTGCCACCGAGTCACACGTGAACTCGAAGACGATTATCGTCGCTACTTCGGTGAGCGTCACGCGTTGGCGCACTGTAATGGCACCGCGGCGTTGCTTGCAGCGTTCTTCGCGCTCGACTTGCAACCGGGTGACGAAGTGCTGGCGCCATCCGCAACATTCTGGGCATCGGTTCTTCCGATGCTGTGGCTCGGCGCCGTGCCGGTCTTCTGCGAGAGCGAGATGGATCGCCTAGGCTTAGATCCAGAAGACGCGGAACGCAAGATCACATCCCGCACGCGTGCGATCGTTGTAGTTCATCTCTGGGGAATGCCATCGAAGATGACAGAACTATTCGCACTTGGGAAGAAGTACCACCTGAAAGTTGTTGAGGACGCGTCGCATGCGCAGGGAGCGACGTGGCGCGGACGCCAATGTGGAACTCTTGGCGATGTATCGGTATTCAGTCTTCAATCGAGCAAACTCGCTCCAGCCGGTGAAGGTGGCATACTCCTCACTAATGATGACGCGATTATGGAACGAGCGATCTGTCTCGGAGACATCGACCGCATCCGCGAATTGGACTCGCCAAGCCGGCGTTTTGCCGCGACCAGTTTCGGAGTCAAGACCCGAATGGCCCCGCTGTCGGCGGCAGTCGGACGCGTACAATTGCGCCACCTCGCTGAACGCAACTCGCAGCGTAACGACAACATTGAATATCTTTCCGAGCGGCTCGAACGGCTTGGCGTTCAGACATTCAGGAGTCCGGCGCACATACAACGCGTATATTTTGAGTACCTCGTCCGTTTGCCTGCATCACCGATGCCCCGCGACCTTCTCGTGCGAGCCCTTCAAGCGGAAGGGTGCGAGGCGGCATTCCCTCGTTACCCGTTATTGCACCAGCAACCGATTTTCACCGAAGGACTATTCGCACGTATTGCTCGGCTAGACGGCAATGTTCGGCGATATGCCGAAGACGATCTTCCGAAAACCACGCGAGCCAATATGGAGTTGCTTCGGCTGCCAAGTTTTCCGAATGCAAATCGGGCTCTGCTGGACGAGTACGCGTTCGCATTTGAAAAGGTACTCATGAACGCCGATGCGATTATGGCGGAGGCCTCTCACCGCGCCCATTAAACGTCCGCATTAAGGCTAATTATTAGGCCCGGAGTCTAAGAGACGGATGATGTTTGCGCAGAACACCGATTAAGTGATCTTTTGCAACATGAGTATATCTCTGAGTTGTGGCGATGGATGCATGGCCCAGGAACTCTTGCACAACGCGTATATCCACTCCGTTTCTCAGTAGTAGCGTTGCAACAGTATGTCGCAACATGTGTGGTGTGATGTGACGCTCCAAGCCGGCTGCCTGGCGGAAAGTTGCTATCACATTTGCTATTCCCTGAGTCGAAAGACGCTTTCGGGCGGCGTTGACAAATAAAGCCTTACTCTCGCTTTTGAGTAATGCCCGCACTTCGAGATGGTCTCTTTGAATGCGAATGGTTTCTCTGTCAACAATAAATGCCAGACGATGACGTCCACCTTTCCCTTTGATCGTAAAAACAGACTCCGCGACATTAAAGTCATCGATATCCAGCGCCGACGCCTCTCCTACACGCATACCGGTGGCGAACAGTAGATCAACCA
>Ga0065712_10068057_pt1 | contig 15729 bp, 12 predicted proteins | sample MisRhiReplicate1_FD_59099 | JGI IMG/M metagenome (GOLD analysis project Ga0065712, IMG submission 59099) | Miscanthus rhizosphere microbial communities from Kellogg Biological Station, MSU, sample Rhizosphere Soil Replicate 1: eDNA_1 v3... | ecosystem: Host-associated > Plants > Roots >...
AAAGAAGCAGTCGCACGAGACATTTCTCCCGAGCGCCTCGTATTCGCCGACAGAATGCCTTTGGCGGACCATCTTGCAAGGCATCAACTGGCCGGTTTGTTTCTCGATACACTTCCGTACAACGCGCACACGACGGCCAGCGACGCTTTATGGACCGGTCTTCCGGTGCTCACTCAAACCGGCACGACGTTCCCTGGGCGGGTTGCGACAAGCTTGCTGAACGCAGTTGGCCTTCCCGAATTGGCCGTTCGAACGCAACAAGAATATGAAGAAACGGCGGTCCGGCTGGCCACTCATCCAGCCGAACTGGCTCTGCTCAGAGATAAACTTTTGAAGAACAAGCCCACTGCCCCCTTATTCAATACCCGGCAGTATACCCGGCATATCGAACGTGCCTTCAGAGCGATGTTTGATCGCCACAAGCAGGGTTTGCGTCCCGCTCCCATCGGTATTTCAAATTAGAAATGGCGACCCTTCATCACTTCAGGCAATTGCCTGTTCAAACGCACGTTTAAGGCAGGCCAGACCGGGATCGGCCGCGCGTCCGATCTGCCCCATCATCGTCAGCCATTCCTCATCGGACGCCTGGGCTGCGTAACGTTGCACGGCGGCCTTGGCATAGGCGGCAAGATCAAGACCTTCGGCTTCTGCCCGCTCGCGCATCACGGCCAGCAAACGCAGGTCGCCGGCACCCAGAATGACCTCGGCCGCCTCGCCGTCATTCTCCAGCCTGTTCAAAATGTCGCCGAGGAGCATGAGGTCACATCTCAATGGACGCGCAGCGCTTCCGCGCTCGCAAGTTCGACACCCTCAATGCGCGCGGCCGACGCGAGCCGCGCAACATATTGCGAATTGGCACGGCGCTGGACGCTTTCACGCAGATAGTCGGCAATGTGTTCCGCAACCGCCTCATAGGGCACCACGCGACCTTCAGTCTTGCGCGCGAGCCGGACGATATGGAAGCCGTAGCGGGTCGCCACCGGCTCCGCGCAAAGCTCGCCGGGTGCGAGCGCAACGAGCGCACGCTCGAATTCGGGAGTGGTCTGCCCTGTCGTAATCTGGCCGAGATTGCCGCCCAGCTCCGCCGAAGAACATTTCGAATGGGCCTTCGCCAGCGCGGCAAAGGAACTTGGATCATCTTGAATCGTCGCAAGGACGGCAGCGGCATCCGCGCGCGCCGCTGCATAGCCTTCCCGATCGGCCGGCAGCGCTGCAAACAGAATATGTGACGCCTCGTAGATGTCGGGTGATCGGAAGCGCGCGCTGTTTTGCTCGTAATAGCGCCGGCAGGTGGCGTCATCCGGCGTGGGCACCGTCACTTCCCGCTCGACGACGGCGCGCATAAGGGCTTCGTCGTCCGTTTCCCGCCGGCCAGCCTCGTCAGACATCGGCTCCGGCACTAGACTCAGGTGTTTGGCCCGTTGCAGCAAAAGCTCCCTGATGACCAGCGCCCGTGCGGCCTGTTGCCAGGCTGCGATCGGCTTTTCCGCCGGGTGGTGCTGCATCTCGCGTTGAATGGCATCGCGCGCAATCGCGACCCCGTTGACGCTGACCGTCACGGGTTTCCCCGCCGGAAACTGGACGTGCACGGAGCAGGACATGGGCTACTCCGCCGGGACCGGACGGCCGCGCGAAACTGCTTCGCGGCGTCCGTCGCTGCGCACAACCTGGTAGCCGCGCCGGCCGAGGTACCAGATCGGCGCGCTCCAGACGTGAACAAGACGGGTAAACGGGAACACGAGGAAGAGCGTCATCCCGAGGAACAGATGCGCCTTGAAGATCGGGTGCGCGTTCGCGATGAGGTCGGCGACGCCCGGTTGCAGCGTGATAATGCCCTGCGCCCAGGTCATGAACTTCACCATTTCATGGCCGTCGAGATGATCCAGCGACACGAAAGTGGTGGAGAGCCCAAGGATGAGCTGCACATAGAGCAGCAAGAGGATCGCAATGTCGCCGAATGACGACGTCTTGCGGATCCGCGAATCGAACAGCCGCCGGTGGATCAGTAGCGTCATGCCGATAAAGCAGAACACGCCGGCGATGTCGCCGACTATGATCGCCATCCATTGCTTGAAGGTGTGCGAAATGCCGAGGAAGTCGAACACCCAGATCGGGGTCAGCAACCCGGCAAAGTGGCCGGCGAAAATGACAAGAATGCCGACGTGAAACAGGTTCGAGCCCCAGGCCAGTTGCCGGCGGCGCAACAGCTGGCTCGATCCGCTGCGCCAGGTGTATTGCTCACGGTCGAAACGAACCCAGCTGCCGAGAAGAAATACGATCAGGCAGAGGTACGGGTACCAGCCGAACACCGCATAATTGATCAGATCGCGCATGGGACTGTCCTCACTGGCGCGGAGTGGGTTTTGACGGGCTTGCAACGCCGGGCGCCGGACGCATGGCGCCGCGGACACGGGCGATAAGGCCATCCTTGCAGCTGTCGCCGGCGCCTGGTCCGAAATTGACGGGTTCGTCTTCCCAGGCGGCGTCAAGCGCAGCCAGATCGGTCGCATCAGGGTCCGGTGACTGAAGCAGTGCGGAAATGTCCTCGTCCTTCGGCTTCGCCGCAGCCAAGGCAATCAGGACACGAAACACAGCCTCGTAGGGCGACTTGCGTTTGCGCAGCCGCTCCGCCAGCGCGCCAAAAATGTGAACGGGCTGGCCAAGGGCCTCGCAGGCATCCTTTGGCGCACGCGTGGCGAGGTATTCGAGGAACATCGGTAGAAAATCCGGAAGCTCGCTGGCGTTCATGAACAATCCAGCCTGCTCGTATTGCGACTTGAGATCGATCATCGCCTGCCCGCGATCGCGGCTTTCGCCATGCACGTGCTCGAACAAATGAAGCGACAGCGACCGCGTCCGGTCGAACAACAGCACGTAACGCTCCTGCAGGTCATAGAGGTCGTCGGCGGCGATCTCATGCAGTAGCGTATGCAGATGCTCCCGGATGCGGCCGGGAATCAGCGTGTCGGCTTCTAGCACTTCGCTGATCTCGCCGGCGGCTGACTTTAATTCCTCGGTCGGGTAAGTCAGGAGCGCAGACAGCGCCTTGAGGGTCCTGTTCATCACACCACCTCCATCGGCGTCTTCGGCCGCTTTGGCGTGCCGAACAGATTGGTCTCGCTGACGCCACCGGAGCAGCCGTTACCGAACGAGAAGCCGCAGGACCCACGCAGGTCATAGGCGTCCTCGTTGATCTCGCGGTGCGCGGTCGGAATGACGAAACGGTCCTCATAGTTGGCGATCGCCATCACGTGGTACATGTCTTCGATCGCCCGACCACTGAGGCCAACGCGTCTGGCGATATTCTCGTCGATCACGCCATCGACCGTCTTTGCGCGCATATAGGCGCGCATCGCCAGCATCCGCTCTAGCCCGAGCACGACCGGCTCTTCCTTGCCCGCCGTGAGAAGATTGGCGAGGTATTTGAGCGGAATGCGCAGACTGCGGACGTCGGGCATCGCACCGTCGTGACCGATCTTGCCGGCCTGCGCGGCCGATTGAATCGGCGAGAGCGGCGGCACGTACCAGACCATCGGCAAGGTGCGGTATTCCGGATGCAGCGGAAACGCGACTTTCCACTCCATCGCCATCTTGTAGACCGGCGAACGGCGGGCGCCTTCGAGCCAGTTCTCGGCAATACCATCACGCCGCGCCTGTTCGATAACCGTCGGATCGTGGGGATTGAGAAAGATACCGAGTTGGGCCTCATAGAGATCCTGCTCGTCCGGCACACTTGCCGCTTCCTCGATGCGATCGGCGTCATAGAGCACGACACCGAGATAGCGGATACGGCCGACGCAGGTTTCCGAGCAGACGGTCGGCTGACCGGCCTCAATGCGAGGGTAACAGAAGATGCACTTCTCGGATTTTCCGCTCGACCAGTTGTAATAGATCTTCTTGTAGGGGCATCCCGACACGCACATGCGCCAGCCGCGGCACTTGTCCTGGTCAATGAGGACGATGCCGTCTTCCTCGCGCTTGTAGATGGCTCCCGAGGGGCAGGCTGCGACACAGGCCGGGTTGAGGCAGTGCTCGCACAGCCGCGGCAGATACATCATGAAGGTGTTTTCGAACTGGCCGTAGATATCCTTCTGGATGCCTTCGAAATTGACATCCTTCGAACGCTTGGCGAACTCGGTGCCGAGAATCTCTTCCCAGTTCGGGCCCCACTCGATCTTTTCCATGCGCTCGCCGGTGATCAGCGAACGCGGACGCGCGGTCGGAGAAGCCTGCAGCTCGGGCGCGGTCTGCAGGTGCTCGTAGTCGAAGGTAAAGGGCTCGTAGTAGTCGTCGATTTCCGGCAGGTCGGGATTGGAGAAAATGTTCGCGAGTACGCGCCACTTCGAGCCAATGCGCGGCTCGATCTTGCCGTTCTTCTTGCGCCGCCAGCCGCCGTTCCAGCGGTCCTGGTTTTCCCAGTCCTTCGGATAACCGATGCCGGGCTTCGTCTCGACGTTATTGAACCAGGCGTATTCCATCCCTTCGCGGTTGGTCCACACGTTCTTGCAGGTCACCGAGCACGTATGGCACCCGATGCATTTGTCGAGGTTGAGCACCATCGCGACTTGAGCGCGGATTTTCATTCTGCGGCCTCCATTTTGGGCGCGACGGACAGAGGTTCGGGCTGATTGGCGGTCGGCTTATCCAGCCAATCAACTTTCGACATCTTGCGGATGATGACGAATTCGTCGCGGTTAGTGCCGATCGTGCCGTAATAGTTGAAACCGTAGCTTTGCTGGGCATAGCCGCCGATCATGTGGGTCGGCTTGACCACGATGCGCGTCACGGAATTGTGGATGCCGCCGCGCTGCCCGGTCACTTCCGAGCCCGGCACGTTCACGATCTTCTCCTGCGCGTGATACATCATGCACATGCCTTCCTTCACGCGCTGCGAGACAACAGCGCGAGCAACCAGCGCGCCGTTGTTGTTGTAGGCCTCGATCCAGTCGTTATCGACGATATCCGCTTTTTTCGCGTCGGTTTCGCTGATCCACACGATCGGCCCGCCGCGCGACAGCGTCAGCATCAAAAGATTGTCGGTATAGGTCGAGTGAATGCCCCACTTCTGGTGCGGGGTGATGAAATTGAGGACGATCTGTTTCTCGCCATTCGGCTTGGAGTCGATCACGGGCTTCACGGCCTTGAGATCGACCGGCGGGCGATAAACACAGAGCGCCTCGCCGAAGGCCCGCATCCACAGGTGATCCTGGTAAAGCTGCTGGCGTCCCGACAGCGTGCGCCAGGGGATGAACTCGTGCACGTTGGTGTAGCCGGCGTTGTAACAGACCTTTTCGGACTCCAGGCCTGACCAGGTCGGCGCCGAGATGATCTTGCGCGGCTGTGCCACCACGTCGCGGAAGCGGATTTTCTCGTCTTCCTTCGAGATGGCAAGATGCTTGTGCTCAAGGCCGGTGGTTTTTGACAGCGCTTCCCATGCCTTTACCGCGACCTCGCCGTTCGTTTCCGGTGCAAGAGAGAGAATGACTTCGGTGGCATCGATGTCGGTGTCGATGCGGGCCAGACCCTTGGTCGCGCCCTCTTCCGTCACCTCGCCATTCAGGCGTTTTAGAAGCTCGACTTCGTGCTCGGTGTTCCAGGCCATGCCTTTCACGCCGTTGCCGATCTTCTGCATAAGCGGCCCGAGCGCCGTGAAACGCTTGTAGACGTTCGGATAATCACGCTCGATGACGGCAACGGCGGGCATGGTCTTGCCCGGAATCGGCTCAACCTCGCCCTTCTTCCACTCCTTGACGTCGAGGGCTTGCGCAATTTCACCCGGCGAGTCGTGCTGGATCGGCGTGAGCACTACATCCTTTTCGACGCCGAGCACTTCCGGCGCGACACGCGAAAACGCCTTTGCAATCGCCTTGTAGATCTCCCAGTCGCTCTTGCACTCCCATAACGGATCCACCGCCGAGGTCAGCGGATGGATGAAAGGATGCATGTCCGACGTGTTGAGGTCGTTCTTCTCATACCAGGTGGCCGTCGGCAGAACGATGTCGGAATAGACGCAAGTCGTCGACATGCGGAAGTCGAGCGTCACCAGCAGGTCGAGCTTTCCTTTCGGCGCTTCGTCGTGCCAGGCGACTTCCTTCGGCTTTTTCTTGCCGGTCTCGCCGAGATCCTTGCCTTGTACGCCGTGCGTCGTGCCGAGCAGGTGCTTGAGGAAATATTCATGCCCCTTACCGGATGAGCCAAGCAGGTTTGATCGCCACACGAACATGTTGCGCGGCCAATTGTCCGGATGGTCCGGGTCCTCGCAGGCCATCTGCAGCTCGCCGGACTTGAGAGCCTTTGCGACGTAGTCCTTCGCTTCGAGTCCAGAAGCTTGCGCCTTTTTCGCAATCTCGAGAGAGTTCTGCCTGAGCTGCGGCGCCGATGGCAGCCAGCCCATGCGCTCTGCCCGCACGTTGTAGTCGATGAGAGCCCCATCCCAAGGGCCGGCCGGCGCGGTCGGTGACAATATCTCGTCAATACCAACCGTCTCATAACGCCACTGGTCGGTATGAGCATAAAAGAACGAGGTCGAATTCTGCTGACGCGGCGGACGGCCCCAATCCAGCGCAAAGGCCAGGGGCAACCAGCCCGATTGCGGACGCAGCTTTTCCTGCCCGACGTAGTGTGACCAGCCCCCGCCAGACTGGCCGACACAGCCGCACATCACCAGCATGTTGATGACGCCGCGGTAGTTCATGTCGCAGTGGTACCAGTGATTCATGGCAGCGCCGATGATCACCATCGAGCGGCCCTTGGTCTTTTCGGCATTGAGCGCAAATTCGCGCGCGGTCGTCACGATCTGGTCACGTGGAACGCCGGTGATCCGTTCGGCCCAAGCCGGCGTATAGGGCACGTTCTCGTCATAGGACTTGGCCACGTGCTCGCCGCCAAAGCCGCGATCGAGGCCATAATTGGCAACAAACAGGTCAAACACCGATGCGACGAGAACATCGCCATCTTTTGTCTTGATGCGCTTGGCCGGAACCTTACGCACCAGCACGCTGGGATGGCTCGTGCCGGCGAAATGATCATGCTCGCGATTGCCGAAATACGGGAAGCCGACGTCGGCAAGCTCGTCCTTGTCATTGGCGAAGGTCAGCTGAAGGTTGGTTTCGGCGCCGTCCGACTTTTTTTCTTCCAGATTCCACTTGCCCTTTTCGCCCCAGCGGAAACCGATGGAGCCGCGCGGCACGACGATGCTCTCCGACGTTTCGTCGTAAGCAACGGTCTTCCAGTCCGGATTGTTGGTCTCGCCGAGATTGTCGGCAAAATCCGAGGCGCGCAGCAGCCGGTCCGGCACGAGATGGCCGCCCTGTTTTACGAGCCGCACCAGCGTCGGCATGTCCGTATATTGCCGGACATAGTCCTCGAAATATTCGGCCTGCCGGTCGAGGTAGAACTCGCGCAGGATCACGTGACCCATCGCCATGGCGAGCGCGGCATCTGTGCCCTGCTTCACCGAAATCCACAGATCGGCGAATTTCGACGCTTCCGAATAGTCGGGGCAGATCACCACGCTCTTGGCGCCGCGATAGCGTGCCTCGGTGTAGAAATGCGCATCCGGCGTGCGGGTCTGAGGGACGTTGGAGCCCCACAGGATCAGGAAGCTCGAATTATACCAGTCGGCGCTTTCTGGAACGTCGGTCTGCTCGCCCCAAGTCTGCGGGGAAGATGGTGGAAGGTCGCAATACCAGTCGTAGAATGACATGCAGACGCCACCGAGCAGCGACAGGTAACGAGAACCGGCCGCGTAGGACACCATCGACATCGCCGGGATCGGCGAAAAGCCAATGACGCGGTCGGGTCCGTGTTTCTTGACGGTATATGCATTGGCGGCAGCGATGATCTCGGTGACTTCATCCCAGGTCGCTCGCACAAAACCGCCGAGCCCACGCTTTTCCGTATAGGTTGCGCGCTTCTTCGGGTCCTCGACGATCGAGCCCCAGGCAGCGACCGGTGTGCGCAAGGTTCTCGCATCGCGCCAGAGCTTCAGGAGGCGCGAGCGGACCAGCGGATACTTCACCCGGTTTCCCGAATAGAGGTACCAAGAGTAGCTCGCCCCTCGCGAACAGCCGCGCGGCTCATGATTGGGCAATTCGGGACGAGTGCGCGGATAGTCGGTCTGCTGCGTCTCCCAGGTGACGATGCCACCCTTGACGTAGATCTTCCACGAGCACGAGCCGGTGCAATTGGCGCCATGGGTGGAGCGCACGATCTTGTCGTGTTGCCAGCGCTTGCGGTAGCCGTCTTCCCACCGGCGATCTTCCCGCGTGGTGATCCCGTAGCCGTCCGAAAAATCAGCCACAGTCCGCTTGAAGAAAGTCAGACGATCAAGAAAATGACTCATGATCTTTCCCTTATTCAGCAGGTGCAGAAGCGGAAGCCATTCTCCGTGATGTCGATCGACGCTCGACATCGTGAAGCAGGCCGCCGGGGCGTGTATAGAACCACCAAGTGATCACGAGGCAGCTTACGTAGAAGACCATGAAACCCCAAAGCGCAAATTCGACACCGCCGGTCAGCGCAATCGATGAGCCGTAAGACTTTGGGATAAAGAACGCACCGAATGCCGCGATTGCCGACGTAAATCCGGTGATAGCCGCGGACTCTTTTTCCGCCTGCCGCAGCTGCTCGTCTCTATCAAGCTTCGGCATTAGCCGAGCCACTTCTTTTCGCATGATATTGGGGATCATCTGGAACGTGGATGCATTGCCGACCCCCGTTGCAAAGAACAGCAGCAGGAACATCGCAAAGAAGCCCCAGAAGGCATTCGGCTGGTCCTTGATACCGAGGAAATAGAGAACACCCGCCACGCCAGCCATCATCATCAGGAATACGACCATGGTGACTCGTCCGCCGCCCCAACGATCGGAAATCCAGCCGGTCGCTGAGCGCGACAGGGCTCCCACCAGCGGCCCGACGAATACGAACGGAAGGGCGTCGACGGCCGGGAATTGCGTTTTGGCGAGCAGCGGGAATCCCGCCGAGTAGCCGATGAAGGAACCGAAGGTGCCAGTGTAGAGCCAGCACATCAGCCAGTTGTGCTTACGCTGGAATATGACGGCCTGCTCGCTGAATGACGCCTTGGCGGATGCGATGTCGTTCATGCCGAACCAGGCGGCGAACGCGCTCGCCGCGATAAACGGCACCCAGATAAAGCCGGCGTTCTGCAGCCACAGCGGCACCGAACCGGCCGGTCCCTTCACCATCGCAGGATCGCCACCGAACCAGCCGAACACGCCGACGGTAATGATCAAGGGCACCACGAATTGCACGACGCTCACGCCGAGATTGCCGAGCCCGGCATTGAGCGCGAGTGCATTGCCCTTTTCAGAGCGTGGGAAGAAGAACGAGATGTTGGACATCGACGAAGCGAAATTGCCCCCGCCGAACCCGCACAGCAGAGCCAATGCGAGGAACAGAAAATACGGCGTGTTCGGATTCTGCACCGCATAACCGATGCCCACGGCCGGAATCATCAGCGACCAGGTTGCGAGCGTCGTCCACAGGCGGCCACCGAAGATCGGCACCATGAAAGAGTAGAAGATACGCAGCACGGCGCCAGAGATGCCTGGCAAGGCTGCAAGCCAGAACAGTTGATCGGTCGTAAAATTGAACCCAACCGATGGCAGCTTGGCCACGACCACCGACCACACCTGCCAGACCGCGAATGACAGAAGCAACGCGGGGATCGACACCCAGAGATTGCGCTGTGCAATGGCGCGGCCCGTCGTATCCCAGAACTTCTTGTCCTCGGGACGCCAGTCGGTAAGCACCGCTCCAGACAAGGCACCGACATGGGTCGGCTTGTGGATTTCCTGAAATTCCGGCAGCTGCGGAAGCTTCGCGAGTGCCGGGCCAACAACGCCCCGTTCCATCTGGCGAATGGAGGCGTGCATCCAGATCAATGCGACTGACACCAGCGCGAACAACAGCATAAAGCAGCTGGTCCAGAGTCCGGTGAGATCGTTGAGCGCGCCAAAGGCAATCGGAAGCACGAAGCCGCCGAGCCCGCCAATCATTCCGACGAGACCGCCAACCGCGCCGACATTTTTCGGATAGTAGACCGGGATGTGCTTGTAGACGGCAGCTTTACCGAGCGCCATGAAGAAGCCGAGCACGAATACGGTCACCGTGAACGGCACCACCCCCATTTCGAGGTGGAACGATCGTGGGCCGTTAATCGTGCGGACGATGTAATCAGTCGGCGGATAGGAAAGCACGAAGGTGCAGGCAATGCCGACCAGGAAGGTCCAGTACATGACGCGACGCGCGCCATAGCGATCTGACAGGTGACCGCCATAGGCGCGGAACACGCTTGCCGGCAGCGAGAATGCTGCGGCGGCCATGCCGGCGGTCTTGATGTCGACCCCGTAAACGTTGATCAGGTACTGCGGCAACCACAGCGCCAGTGCGACGAAGGCGCCAAACACAAAGAAATAGTAGAGCGCGAAGCGCCAGACCTGGACATTCTTAAGGGGCTCCAACTCAAGCCAGGCGCTGCGCGGCTTTTCGCCGCGTGCGCGTCTCGCGACCAGCACCGGATCGTCGTCGGTGAAAAACCAGAACGCGATCGCCATGAGCGCGATACCGGCGGCCCAGATCTGGGCGACTGCGTGCCAGCCATAAGCGACAAGCACGAATGGCGCGAGGAACTTCGTTACCGCCGCGCCGACATTACCGACGCCAAAAATGCCGAGGGCCGTGCCCTGTCTTTCAGTCGGGTACCACCGCGAGACATAGGCAATGCCAACCGCGAATGATCCGCCGGCGATACCGACAAAAAAAGCGGCAACAAGGAACTGTGGGTATGTCGATGCCCAGGTCAGGAAGTAGGTTGCAACCGCCGCCGCCAACATCACCAGCGTGTAGACGATCCGCCCGCCATACTGGTCGGACCAGACGCCAAGAGCGATTCGGATCAAGGATCCGCTCAGAATCGGCGTGCCGACCAGCAAGCCGAACTGCGTCTCATTGAGATTGAGGTCGCGTTTTATCTGAATGCCGATGATGGCGAAGATCGTCCACACCGCAAAACATACGGTGAAGGCGATAGTGGACATCCAAAGCGCGCGGCTTTGACCCGCGGCTGCGGCCGGCTTGGTTGGCATGCTGAGTTCCCGCTCGAGGTTTCTTCGACCCCGGCACCCAAACGCATGACGGCCCTAGCGGCATTGAGATTGATCAAAAAATGACGGTATTTGCCTTTTTCATAAACATTTCAATTGCCGCCAGAACGACCCAGATGATGCGGCATTTCCGCCGCGTAAACTCATGGCTGCCATGCATGGGTGCGGCACTATTTCACGCGCTTTTTAATGCACAAGTTATGGGGCCCGTGATTCATACCGAGTATAATTTGCGCGTCCTGCGAATAGCTCTGCTCTGGAGCCTCAGGCCATGATCGTGATGATGAAGAACAAGCATGTCGGCGAGGCGCTTCGCCGCGACGCTGTTTTCGTCTGGCATGCCGTGATCGCGGTCGTCTTTATCGGCTTTGCGAGCCTCGCGGTCGCAGCCGCCCTGCTCGACATATTGTCCTTCCGGAACTGATTTTAGCCCGCCGGATAACGGTGTTGCGCGCCATTGAAGTCTTCGACGACGACCCCCGCCTCATCCGAACGTATGACATAGCTCGGCCCGATCGGTGATTTGCCGTGGCCGCCGGGAATGTCGAGCACATAGGTCGGCTGACAGAGGCCGGAAACGCGGCCGCGCAGCCCGCGCACCAGCTCCTGGCCGGCCGAAACGTCAGTGCGAAGATGGCTGGTGCCGGGCGCCAGGTCGCCATGGTGCAGATAAAACGGCTTGATCCGGCACTCGACCAAAGCACGCATCAATTCGTCCATCACGCTCGCTGTGTCGTTGACGCCGGCGACCAGCACCGTTTGTGACAACAACGGAATGCCTGCATCGACCAGCCGCGCGCAGGCCTCCCGCGCCTGTACGGTCAACTCGCGCGGATGATTGACGTGCACCGCCACATAAGTGGGCTTGCCCTTGATTCTGATGGCTCGCACCAGTTCGGCCGTCACCCGGCGGGGCTCGGCGACCGGCATGCGCGTGTGAATGCGGACGACCCTGACGTGGTCGATCGCCGCCAGGCTTTTCATCACCCCACGCAGCCGCCGCGGCGACAGAATGAGCGGATCGCCCCCGGTGAGGATGACCTCCCAGATTTGCGGGTGAGCGCGGATGTAGTCGAGCGCAGCCGTCAGCGCCGCCTGCGACAGTCTGGTCGGCTTGTCGGGGCCGACCATCTCGCGGCGGAAGCAAAACCGGCAATAGACCGCGCAAACATGCGTCAACTTGAGCAGCACGCGATCAGGATAGCGGTGCACGATACCCTCGACCGGGCTGTGGGCGTCATCACCTATCGGGTCGGAAAGCTCTTCCGGCTTGTGGTCGAGCTCAGCCGCGTCCGGAATAAACTGGCGCGCAATGGGATCGGCTGGATCGTTTCTGTCGATCAGGGCGGCCAAAGACTCCGGCAAGGCCACCGCATAACGCGCTGTCACCTTTTCAATCTTCTGCCGGTGGCCGGGCGGCACATAACCATGCTCGCAGAGCTGCGCGGCGGTTCGTAACGTCGTCATGATTCACCTGTCTTTTGTTGTCTCGACCGTCGGAGCCCAGATCACCTGGTCGATTCCCTGTGCACCGGTCGCCAGCATCACCAGCCGGTCGAAGCCGAGCGCAATTCCGCTTGCGGGCGGCATACCGGCCAAAGCCGCGAGAAAATCTTCATCAATTGGATAGCGCTCATTATACAGCTTTTCTTTTTCGGTCATCGCCGCTTCAAAGCGCGTCCTCTGTTCTGCGATGTCGCGCAGCTCGCCGAAGGCGTTGGCAAGCTCAACTCCGCAGGCATAGAGCTCGAAGCGCTCGGCCACCTTGTCGCTGCCGGGCTTTGCCCGCGCCAGCGCCGCCAACGGCAACGGGTACTCATATAATATGGTAGCGCGGCCAACTCCCAGATGGGGATCCACGCGCTCGACCAAAACGCGGCTGAAAATGTCAGCCCAGTTGTCATTGTCGGCTATTGCGATCCCCGCCTTCGTCGCTTGCGCCGCGAGTGCGGCACGGTCCCCTTTTCGATCGTGGATGGTCGTCAGCAGATCGATCCCGGCGTGACGCGAGAATGCCTCCGCGACGGTCAACCGCTCCGTGGCGGCAAAAGGATCGGCCGCTTTGCCGCGATAGATGAACTGTGTAGCACCAGCGGCGCGTGCCGCCTCGGCCACTAGGTCGGCACAGTCATCCATCAATGTCTCATAGGGCTCGTGTGCTCGGTACCATTCGAGCATCGTGAATTCGGGATGATGCAGCGCGCCACGCTCGCGGTTACGAAAGACGCGGGCAAACTCGACGATGCGAGTCTCGCCCGCTGCCAGTAATTTCTTGCAAGCGAATTCCGGTGACGTGCGAAAGTAGAGCTGGCGGCTCTCCCCACCCGGCCCGATCAGATCGGCGGCGAAGCCGTGCAGATGCGTCTCGTTGCCCGGAGAGACCTGCAATGCCCCGGTTTCAACCTCGACAAAATCACGCGCCGCGAACCAATTTCGCAGGGCTGCCATGATACGCCCGCGTGCCAGCAGGTAAGGCCTGCGGGCCGCATGCACGTCTCGGCTCCAGAACGGCGGGCTGCCGGGCACATTTACCTCTATCAGACGCTATGCGGGAAAGACTGGAATCGGCCGCGAAGATCGCTATGGTGCGCCCCGAAACCGCGGCCTCCTGCTGCACGTAAGTTAAGGATCATAATCGTGAAGGTCATCGCTTCTTCGCTTCGCAAAGGCAATATCGTGGATATCGACGGCAAGCTCTATGTCGTTATGACCGCGGAAAATTTTCATCCCGGCAAGGGCACCCCCACGACCCAGGTCGATATGCGCCGGATTTCAGACGGCGTGAAGACGTCGCAGCGCTACAAGACAACCGACCAGGTCGAGCGCGCGCATGTCGAGGATCATGAGTTCAGCTACCTCTATCAGGACGGCGACGGTTTTCACTTCATGAATCAGGAGACCTTCGACCAGGTCCAGGTGCCTGCTGATATCATCGGTGACCAGTCCGTCTATCTGCAGGAAGGCATGGTGGTGAACCTCAGCGTTCACGAAGGTGTCCCGGTCGCGATCGAGCTGCCGCAAAAGGTCACGCTCGAAATCGTGGACACCGAGCCGGTCGTCAAGGGACAAACGGCCTCAGGCTCATTCAAGCCGGCCAAGCTGTCGAACGGTGGGCGTACCATGGTTCCGACGCATATCACCGTCGGCACGCGAGTCATCGTGAATACCACCGACGGGTCCTACGTCGAACGCGCCAAAGACTAGACGCGGACGCTCGCGCGTACTTCTTTCGGGAACAGATCATCCGGCGCAAGTTGTTTTGCCGTGATCCCTTGCGCGTGGGCAAAACGGCAGAACGCTTCCAGCGTTTTGCGGTTTTCCCCGAGTCCGTATGGAAACGGATCATCGCCGAAGTTCTTACCCCATTCCGTGCTGATTGCGGCGGACCACGGCACCGGAATGCGCGATGCCGTCAAATCCCGCACGCGTTCAAGGCTTCGTTTCTTGGCTTCATCGAAAGCCTTGAACAGGTTCATCGCGACCCACGGGTAGCGCTCGAATACGGCACGGCGCATCGCGATCACATGCATGATGGGGAAAATGCCAGTCGCCGCGTGATAGCGCGCCTCCTCGCCGCGGTATTCCGGATAGAGCCGCACGATCTTTCCTCTGCCGTTCTCGAATGCGTCTGGCACGCGCGCCGAAATTGCCGCATCGACTTCGCCTGACAGCAACATGGCGGAAATACTGGTGTCGCGCCGCTGCTCATATTGAATTCCGGCAGGCAGCTTGAACTCGACCTTTTCCTCCCTGCCCGCTTCGTTCATCCCCGCCTGCACCCAATGGATCTTGCGCAGGTCAACACCGGCCGTCTCCGCAAGGAAGCCGCGGGCATAGATGCCGGCAGTCTGTGCCCATTCCGGAATGCCGACGCGCTTGCCTTCAAGATCCTTCGGCGAGCCGATGTTCCGGTCAGCGCGCACGTAGAATGCCGAATGCCGGAAAACACGTGATGGAAAGACCGGAATTCCGACGAAAGGTGAGTTGCCCTGCGAAGCAAAACCGATGAACTTGCCGAAGGACATTTCCGAGACGTCCCACTCCCGGTTTTTAATAAACCTGTAGAAAACCTCTTCGACCGGAAGCACGAAGGCCGTCAGGGTAATGCCTTCGGGGCGGACCACCCCGCTCACGAGATCGCGCACGTGGTCGTAATCGGTTGTCGCAAGAGTCAAATGCAGGCGCGCGGTACCGCCACTTTCGATCATTTCTGGTTCGCGATCCGCGCTCGATGCCGGAGTCAGATTGGCTTCACGCACCGTCATTTGCATTCATCTCCAAGCGTGGGCACGACATTGCGGCGCACCCTACACCGGAAAGCAGCCCTTGTATGCCGGAGTTCGATGCCTTTAACTCCCACTTGCAATGTTAACCCTTGGCTGACGGGGCAGAACGAGGGAAGCGGATTGAAGCGTGTCATTCTCGTTGGCTTAGCGCTGCTCTTTGCCGGGTTAGCGTCCGCCCAGGAGCTGAAGAGCCCGCGTATCTCGGTCGCAAAGGTCGACTGGGATGCCGGGGCCGCAGGCATCGTCGACAGACCGGCGGGCGCGCCGGCGGAAGCTTTCGCCAAACTCAACGCGGCCGCCGGCGTCAGCTTCCCGAG
>Ga0065712_10068058_pt1 | contig 15710 bp, 17 predicted proteins | sample MisRhiReplicate1_FD_59099 | JGI IMG/M metagenome (GOLD analysis project Ga0065712, IMG submission 59099) | Miscanthus rhizosphere microbial communities from Kellogg Biological Station, MSU, sample Rhizosphere Soil Replicate 1: eDNA_1 v3... | ecosystem: Host-associated > Plants > Roots >...
TGTCAGGAAAATCGCGTCATCGTTCATCGCCGGCAAGCCGCCTCCCACAAAAACGTGTGCCCTCAGCGAATTACGTATTGTTTGGTAAAAGTCGGCGCAGTCGCTGTTTGCTGTCAGACCGCACCTGCCTTCGTCAGGTCGTGATTCGACCCAAACGCGCATCCACTGCAAAATCCAGGTCCCGCGCGGTCGCCACGACGGTTGCGAACGCCGGATGCCGCACGTTGAGCAGGTAATTGCACTCTCGCGGAATGATCACGCTGGGCACTGCCAGCGCCAGGCTGTCACTGGATGCCAGCCAGGCATCGCCGAACGACGCGGTAGCGGGTGGTGCCGGTTCGTCGCGCCAGTCTGGCGGCAGGGTGTCGAGGCGCGCATTGAGGATGTGTTCTTCAGCGATCTGCAATTCAAGCATTGCGTAATGTTGCGCCACTGCGGCATTGCCCAGATGAACCAGCACTTCCAGCAACGCCAGTGATTCGCTGCCCGCGCAATACACGCAGGCATTGCCCTTGCTGTTCCAGCGCCCTCCATAGAGTTTTGCGCCTTCGCCGTCGAATGCCTGGGTCAGCCATTTACGCTTGACCAGACGATAGACAGGAATCAAGCCACGACCCCGTGTTCCAGGCGACCGATCAGGTCGAGCACGGCCTGGGCTTCGGCAGACGTTGCGAGCATTTCCAGAGGGCGACGATTGCCCAGTCCATGGACCGGGTTGGCCAGCCAGAGGCGAGTGGCTTCGGTATCGTCTTCGAACAGATCCAGCGTCGCCTTGTACACCGCCGCCAGGCGAAACAGACGATCACTTTCTTCTGAATTGAACTGACGCACCTTCAACCGACGTTGCAACGTCGCGGGCGCAATGCCCAGATGCTCGGCCAGGGTCGAGCGGTTGAGGTCGGTGTATTGCGCCAGGCGTTCGAAGATTTCATAGGGCAGTCCATTGCGCAGCGCCGTGTACAGGCTGTCGCCGCGCGGCGGAATGCCCAGCTTTTGCCAGAAATCCTGCTTCTGGATCATTGCCGGCTGATAGTCGCGTATGGCGAGAGACATGATTCACCTCTACTATCGAATGATTATTTGTAAATCTATCATTTGATCATAGGACCATTCCGGCCGAAGTGACAGGCATCCAGAAAAAATACTGGCGGCAGGCCAATCCTGATAACGATTGTACGTGACGGCTTATGAAACTCTTCTAGTATGACAACGTGTCACGTCGAGATGTGGCGGGAGTGGTGTCTATATGATATCTATCATCACATAAGTCTTGCAGCCAGTTGATCTGTAGTCGTTTTAGCCCTGTTGCCGTACCCATGCTATCTGCCTCTGGCAGCCTGATTTTTTGCAGTGAGAACTACACGATGTCCACTCTTGCGCTATTGATATGCGACGACTCCAACATGGCGCGAAAGCAGTTGATGCGGGCCTTGCCTGCCGACTGGGATGTGTCGGTGACCATGGCGACTCAAGGGCAGGAGGGCCTGGAGGCGATCCGCAGCGGCCTGGGCAAGGTCGTGCTGCTGGACCTGACCATGCCGGTCATGGACGGTTACCAGACACTGGCGGCGATTCGTGAAGAGCACCTGGACGCCAAGGTTATCGTGGTCTCTGGAGACGTGCAGGATGAGGCCGTACGCCGTGTCATGGAACTGGGCGCGCTGGCCTTCCTGAAAAAGCCGGCCGACCCGGACGAACTCAAAAGCACGCTCGAACGCCTTGGCCTGCTGGGCAAGCCTTCTGCGCTGCCTGCCACTGTGGCCATGCAGCACACGGCGGGGCAGGGCATCATCAGCTTTCAGGATGCGTTTCGCGAAACCGTGAACGTCGCCATGGGCCGGGCCGCTGCGTTGCTGGCCAAAGTGCTGGGCGTGTTTGTGCAGTTGCCGGTGCCGAACGTGAACATGCTTGAAGTGGGCGAGTTGCACATGGCGCTCGCCGATGCACACAGTGATCAGCGCCTGACTGCAGTCTGTCAGGGCTACATCGGTGGTGGTATCGCCGGTGAAGCGCTGTTGATCTTCCACGACTCTGAAATCTCCGGCGTGTCGAAGCTGATGGGCGGCAACTCCCCCGATTCTTCCGACATGGAAATGCTTCTGGACCTGTCCACGATCCTGATCGGTGCCTGTCTGAGCGGGATTGCCGAGCAGATCGATATCGCCTTCTCGCAAGGCCATCCGCAATTGCTGGGTGCCCAGGGCGGCATCGACGAATTGATCCGCATCAACAGCCAGCGCTGGAAAAAAACTCTGGCGGTGGAGATCAGTTACAGCGTCGAAGGCCACAACATTCATTTTGATCTGCTGATGCTGTTCACCGAAGACTCGGTCGATCTGCTGACCAAAAAACTTGCCTACCTGATGAGCTGACCCCATGAGCAACGCTATCGAAATCAACGAGCTGCATTGGTTGCTGGCCGTCACGCAAAACATCGACGTGGGCATTGTGGTGCTCGACCTGAACTATCAGGTGTCGGTCTGGAACACCTTCATGGAGAACCGTTCGGGCGTGGTGCCTTACGTGGCCATCGGCAAGACCTTCTTCGAACTGTTTCCCGACGTGAACCAGCCGTGGTTCAGCAAGAAAATCGACAACGTCGTGACCCTGGGCACGCCAGCCTTCACGATCTGGGAGCAGCGGCCTTATCTGGTGCGCTTCAAGAACTACCAGCCCATCACCGGGCAGGAAGAGTTCATGTACCAGAACACCACACTGTTCCCGCTGCGCTCGACCACGGGCGAAATCAGCCATGTGTGTCTGGTGATCTACGACGTCACCGACGTAGCCACTAACCGTCATCAGTTGCAGGCGGTCAATGCTCAGTTGCAGAAGTTGTCTGGTGACCAGGGCTGAGGCTGTGTTCTCGCCAAAAGGCCTGCGTTGACCCATGAACGTAGCCCTGCGCTCGTGCTAGGATCGCCATTTTTCCGCTGACGCTCAGGGACATCATGCGATCTCAAGCCACTCTCACTGTTTTGCCTGTCGAGCGCCCGCTGGTCGGGCGCGTCAGCCCGCCCGGTTCCAAGTCCATCACCAACCGTGCCCTGCTGCTGGCAGGTCTGGCCAAAGGCACCAGCCGCCTGACCGGCGCGCTGAAAAGTGACGACACCCGCGTGATGTCCGAAGCCCTGCGCCTGATGGGCGTGCAGGTCGACGAGCCGGATGACAGCACCTTCGTGGTCACCAGTTCAGGTCATTGGCAGGCGCCGCAGCAGGCGCTGTTCCTGGGCAACGCCGGAACCGCGACGCGCTTTCTGACCGCAGCGCTGGCCAATTTCGAAGGCGAGTTTGTGGTTGATGGCGACGAGTACATGCGCAAGCGCCCGATCGGCCCGCTGGTCGACGCCTTGCAGCGCACGGGCGTTGAAGTCAGCGCCCCGACCGGCTGTCCGCCGGTCGCCATCAAAGGCAAGGGTGGTCTGGCCGCCGGGCGCATCGAGATCGACGGCAATCTGTCCAGCCAATACGTGTCGGCACTGTTGATGGCCGGTGCCTGCGGCAAGGGGCCGCTGGAAGTCGCCCTGACCGGCAGCGAGATCGGTGCACGCGGTTACGTCGACCTGACCCTCGCGGCGATGCAGGCGTTCGGTGCCGAGGTTCAGGCCATCGGCGACGCCGCCTGGAAAGTCTCGGCGACCGGCTACCGCGCCACGGATTTCCACATCGAGCCGGACGCGTCCGCTGCGACCTACCTGTGGGCTGCTCAGGCGCTGACCCAGGGCACTATCGATCTCGGTGTCGCCACCGATGCGTTCACTCAGCCTGACGCGCTGGCCAGCCACATCATCGCCCGTTTCCCGAATATGCCGGCCGTGATCGACGGCTCGCAGATGCAGGACGCCATCCCGACCCTGGCCGTGCTGGCCGCGTTCAACAATCAGCCCGTGCGTTTCGTCGGCATTGCCAACCTGCGTGTGAAAGAGTGCGACCGCATTTCGGCGCTGTCCCACGGCCTGTGCGCAATTGCGCCGGGGCTGGCGGTCGAGGAGGGAGATGATCTGGTAGTAAACGCCAATCCGGCACTCTCGGGCACGACGGTCGACGCCTTGATCGACACTCATGCCGACCATCGCATCGCCATGTGCTTTGCATTGGCGGGCCTGAAGATCGCCGGTATCCGCATTCTGGATCCGGACTGTGTCGGCAAGACGTACCCAGGCTACTGGGATGCGCTGGCCTCGCTGGGTGTCGGCATTCAGCGCTGACCACTGCGTTGCAGCCGTTCGGTCAGATGCCGATGAACGGCTGCATGATGCGTGCAAACAGACCGTGAAAGCGCAACGGTGAATCGGTGGCCAGCAGGCAGATGCACTCTCCGTAGGCGACAGGCTGGTGATGGACGTCACTGTCCAGATCGGCAATGTCGCCTGCCTTGAAATCGCCCATTTCGTCGTGGAATGAACCCCTGAGGACCATGGTCATTTCACTGCCGCTGTGACTGTGCATCGGCATGCTGACGCCGGGCGCGCTTTTGAGCAGCATGAGGGTGCCCTGCGCGATACCTTCGGCCCGCACGCGCTGGACGCCGGGCGCGAGTGTTTTCCACTTCAACTGACTCAGGTACTGGCCGAAATGCGCCTGCAGACAGGCGGGCATCAAGTCGGAGTCTTCGTTGGAGGCCTGTAATGGGTTGATTACCGGGCTCTGTCGCGAAGCCGGCTCATTCAGCCTTTCAAGCATCGCGGCGCGTCCACGCAACGGCACTACGGTGCTGCTGTGCTGCTGCATCAGCACGCCGCCGATCTGTTCGGCCTCCCTCAACCTTGCCCGGCAGACCGGACAACGCTCCAGATGCGCGGCCGTGACCAGCGCGATGCTTTGTGCCAGCGCGCCCGCGGCGTAGCTGATCAGTGTCGAATCATCCGGGTGTCTTAACCTGTTCATCAGGACTCCTCGATCCGGGAGCGCAGCTTCTGGAAGGCCAGTCGCAGGCAGGACTTGACGGTGCCCAGCGGCATGCCGAGACGTTCGGAGATTTCGCGATGGCTGAGCGCCTCGAAATAAGACATGCGTAGCACCTTGGCTTGATCAGTCGGCAGGTTCTGGATGGCCGAAGCCAGTTGTTGCTCCTGACGCTGGCTGTAATCGAGCGTTCGGTCCTGTGGTGCTTCCAGGCGTTCAAGCTGTTCCAGCGAATTCTGTACCTGCACCCAGCCGCGGTCCTTGCGCACGCTGTCGATGTACAGGTTGCGCGCAATCCGGAACAGCCAGGTGCCCAGACTCGCCTTGTTCGGGTCGAACGTATCGGCCTTGTGCCACAACCTGAGCAGCACCTCTTGCACCAGTTCCTCGGCCTGACCTTCCGGCACATTCAGTCCCGTGAGATAGCGCAACAGCCGCGGCGCGAAGTGATCGTAAATGCGCATGAAGCTATCGCGGTCCTGCTGGCGGGCCACGGCATTGACTTCATTGATCCAAAGTCGGGTTATCGGCGAATCGCTGGATGGGGTGGACAAGTGACAGAAGGTCCTGAGACTGGCAGTTATGCTCATGATCCACCTTCTGATCGTCGTTGTCTGGTTTTGGTTCGGTGCGCCTGTGTGTTACGCAGGCGAAGCGGGAACGGATCACAGGGGATAGTGTGTTCTCTACTGGTCTGATTTCGCCGGTTCCTGCCAGTTATGACAGTAGAAACCGACGATGCAGGCTGATACACCGGTAGCTGAACATCATCACGTTCACGGAGCCGATCATGCCTCTCACTGCCGAGCGGTTTTTATCAGGTCTGGTTTGTCTGGCCACAGTTGTTTTCATCTGCGTGGGCACAACCCTGCTCATCGTGCCCAAGCGTGCTGAGGCTGAGTCTGAGAATCAGGTCACTTGCGTGAACGGCGTGCACATCGCCACGTGGTCTCCGGGCCTGACCAATGCCCGTAAGCCGGTTGATATCACCACGAAAAGTTACTGGGGGCCTTGTGAGTCGCCGTCCTCTGCCCTGAGTTTCAGCGCCTCGGCCGAGCAGAGGTTTCAGGCGGATTTGTCCTGCCCGCGGCTGCGCAATCTGACTTCGCCCATCACATGGGTGATCCATTGGGACGACCGGACGACCAGTACTTACGTGTTCAACACGGCGCTTCAGGAGGTAGAGGGTAAGGGCTCGGTTGTCGTAGGGACCGGATACATCGTGGACGGCCGCTACCAGGGGGCCAGGGCGGTGACTGTCTTCGTGCTGGGCGACATCGATTCAATGATCGACGGCGACTGTGCCAGCCCCGCCGGTCTTGTCAGGATGAGTGGCCGGTCGGTGCTGGTCATAGAATGAATCGACAGGCTAAAGCGCCCGATAAAGCAGGCTGAACCCCAGCGTCATGGATTCTCCACGCTGCAACAGCTTCAACCCCGGATGCCCCGGCAGGTGGTGGGCGTTGACCGGGTGGCTGACCGGTTCGAAGCAGAAGAAGTCCAGCCCCGGCGGGCAGAAGATCAGAAAGTATTCGCTGCCGCTGGCCTCACAGTGCAGCTCGTAGCCCAAGTCGGGCTGGCGGATGACGCTGCGGCCGTCCCATTCGGTGAAACCGTTGTCCAGCTTCGCGTGCGGCAGGCTGTTGCCGTCTCGGAAATTCCATTCGTCTGGCAGACCCTGCAGTTCGGTGGGCAGGCCTGCCTCGTCGCACAGCCAGACCTGCGAAGCCTTGGCCTGCAGACGTGTCTCGGGCGTGCGCGGCAGGTAAGGGTGCAGGCCCAGTCCGTGCCAGGCGGCGCGGCTGTCCAGATGTGTGGTGCTCAGCTCGATGCTCAACTGACCGTCTAGCAGCGTGTAGCGCAGTCTGGCCTGATAGGCGAAGGGAATCTGACTGTCGAGTTGCAGGCAAACATGAGTTTCAGTCTGCTCGACGACGTCCCAGGCTTGTTGCCAGGCGCTGCCGTGAATGGGCAACGCATCGTTGACGCTGTTGGGCGACAGGGCGAGCCAGCCGTCGGGTGTGTCGAAGCCGCCGTCGCCGATCCGGTTCGACCAGGGCGCCAGCGGGTACAGCGCCAGTTTGCGAGGTGTGCCCGCAGCCACGGCTTCGTCGGAGCTGTGGCGCAGCAATGGCTGGCCGCTGCTCAGGACTGTCCAGTTGACGATGCTGCCGCCTGTCTCGGGGGCAAGGGTCAGCCGGGTCAGGCCGTCTTCAAGGGTCAGAACGTTCGCGGGCATGGTGCGGAGCCTCTTCTGTAGTGACGGATTTCGGCGGTGAAGGCGGTGTGGCGCGGCGCCAGGTCAGCAGGACGATACCACTGACGACGATCAACCCACCGATGACCTGGCCGCTGCTGAGCAGTTGATCCAGAATCAGCCAGCCAAACAGCAGGCTCGCCACCGGCTCGATGTTCATGACCGGCGCATTGCGGGCGATGTCCAGGCGCGCCATGCAGATGAACAGCAGCGAAAAACCGACGCCGTAGAGCAACACCAGACTGGCCAATGCGGTCCAGCCGATGCGGCTGGTCGGCAGGTCCACGCCGCCGGGCAGCAGACCGCTGGCACCGGCCACAGCGGCGGCGATGAACACCACCATCATGGTCAGCATGCTGCGCACGGTGCCGCGCATGCTCGACAGCTTGTTGTCGGTGATCCACAGCGCGAAGGCGAACACCACCGCAGCGGTAAAGGCGTAGGCAATGCCTTCCAGCCACTGTGGCTCGCTGCTGCCGGGGTTGGACAAACGGTGCGGCACATCGAGCGCCAGGACCAGACCGAACAGAATCAGGCCCATCAAGGCCGCCGCGCGGCGCGTCGGTGCAGCACCGCCCAGCGCCCAGGTCAGCAGCGCCAGCAGAATCGGCGAGACGTTGACCACCAGCAGAGCCAGTGCGACCGGAATACGGGCCACGGCCGAGTAGATGCAGAAACTCTGGGTCGCGATCAGCAGGCCCAGCAGCAGTTGCCAGCGCCAGGTGCTGGCGGGCAGGTTGAGCCGTTCGCGTTGCAGCAGCACCAGACTGACCAGCACCAGCAGGGTGACGCCGGAGCGACACAGAATCGCGAGCAGCAGGCCGGTGTCATGGTCGAAGGCAATGCGCGCGGCAATGTGATTGCCAGCGAACGAGCAGGCCAGCAGCGCCAGTATCAATACGGCGATGTGACGGGGAAACAGGGCAGGGGCGGACATGCGGGACCAGCCTCCTTGGCTGGAAAAAGCAGCGCTGTCATGACCCTCGCGAACAAGAGCTCGCGAGGGCTGACAGTCAGTCACGAGGATTCAGAGCACAGCGCCTGGCAGCCACAGCGAGATAGCCGGGATGTAAGTCACCAGCATCAGCACCATGAACAGTGCGGCGTAGAACGGCAGCAGGGCTTTCACGGTAGCTTCGATGGTGACTTTACCCACCGCGGCGCCCACGAACAGCACTGCACCCACCGGCGGTGTGATCAGGCCGATACCCAGGTTGACCAGCATGATCATGCCGAAGTGAACCGGATCGACGCCGACACTGGCGACCACTGGCAGCAGAATCGGGGTGAGGATCAGGATCAGCGGTGCCATGTCCATGATGGTGCCGAGCAGCAGCAACATCACGTTGATGCACATCAGAATCACGTAACGGTTATCCGACAGCGTCAGGAACGCTGTCGTGATCTTCATCGGGATTTCCATCAGCGTCAGGATGTAACCGAAGCTGGCGGCGAAACCGATCAGGATCATCACGATGGAAATGGTCCGTGCCGCCCGGTGCATCAGCTTGGGCAGGTCGCGCCATTTGTAGTCGCGGTAGATGAACATGGTCACGAAGAACGACCAGACCACGGCGATGGAGGCCGATTCGGTCGCTGTGAACACGCCCGACAGGATCCCGCCCAGAATGATGACCAGCGCCATCAGGCCCCACAGTGCTTCACCGGCGATTTTCAGCGCCTGACGCATCGGGATCACTTCGCCTTTCGGGTAGTTGCGCTTGCGGGCGAAGATCATGCACAGGCCCATCATCACCGCGCTGAGCAACAGGCCCGGCATGATTCCGGCCATGAACAGCGAGGCGATCGACACCGTGCCGCCAGCAGCCAGCGAGTAGAGCACCGAGTTGTGGCTGGGTGGCGTCAGCAGGGCTTGCACCGAGCCGCTTACCGTTACGGCGGTCGAGAAGTCACGAGGGTAACCGTTGCGTTCCATTTCCGGGATCAGCACCGAGCCCACCGAAGCGGTGTCGGCCACGGACGAGCCGGAGATGGCGCCGAAGAAGGTCGAGGCCACGATGTTGACCAGTGACAGCCCGCCGCGCACGAAACCCACCAGCACCCCGGCAAAGGCCACCAGCCGTCGTGACATGCCGCCCTCAGCCATGATGGCACCCGCGAGCACGAAGAACGGAATCGCCAGCAGCGAGAATTTGTTCACGCCGCCCGCGATCTGAATCATCAGGGCATCGGCGGGAATCTCGATCCACCAGGCACCAATCAACGCCGACAAGCCCAGCGCGTAGGCCACGGGCATGCCGATCAGGATCAGTGCGATAAAGCTGCCCAACAGTACTAATGCGTCCATTTATGCGGCACCTTCGCTTTCTTCAATGACGTCGAACCGCATGACGGAGCGGTGACTCTGGTCACCCAGGAACATCCTTTCCAGCACGAAAATCAGGGTCACGATGCCGCCGATGGGAATCGGCAGATAAGAGATGCCTACCCGCAGGGACGGGATTTCACCCAGAAACTGATTCCAGGTGGTGGCGCACAGCTTGAAGCCCTTGACGATCATGAATAGCGCAACGATGGCCATCAGGATCTGCACGATCACTGTTGCCACTTTGCGAACCTGCAACGGCATGCGGTCGACCGCCATGGCCACGGCCATGTGTGCGCCAGCGCGATAACTGGCTGCAGCGCCGAAGAAGGTGAACACCACCATCAGCAGAATGGCGACCGGCTCTGGCCAGCTGGAGCCGCTGCCCAGCACGTAACGGGCGAAGATGCCCCAGGGAATGATCAGGGTCATGATCAGGACCGACAGACCCGCGATCCCGATACAGACCCGGTAAAGCGTGTCGTTGATGCGCAATAACGTATTTTTCATGGAGGCTCACCACAGCGGCGGCGAACGAGCTCTCGCTCGCCCCCGCGGCGTTATCGGACTGTCTTATTGGGCAGCTTGGGTTTTTGCCATCAGCGCAGGATCGGTCTGGACCGCTTCGATACGGCTGATCAGATCCTTGTATGGCGCGCCGTATTTGTCACGCACGGCCTGGGTTGCGTCGTAGAACGCCTTTTTCTGCTCGGCAGTCAGGGTGATGAATTCCACACCGGCGGCCTTGAGCTTGGCTTCATCGGCAGCCGATGCAGCATCCCACAGCTTGCGCTCTTCCATCTGTGCTTCGCGCGCCAGTTTCTTCACCAGGGTCTGTTGCTCGGGCGTGAGCTTGGTCCAGGTGGTTTTCGACATCACTACGGGCTCAGGCAGGATCAAGTGCTCGGTCATGGTGTAGAACTTGGCGTTCTGATAGTGGTTGTGCTGGAAGTAGGTCGGCGGGTTGTTTTCTGCACCGTCGATCACGCCAGTCTGCAGGGCGCTGAAAATCTCGCCGGTGGCCATGGCGATACCGTTGCCGCCCATGTCGTTGATGGTGTCGATGAACACCGGGTTGCCCTGCACGCGAATCTTCATGCCCTTGAGGTCGGCGATGCTGCGTACCGGCTTCTTGGTGTACAGGTTGCGCGTGCCGCCATCCATCCAGGCCAGCGCGACCATGTTGAAGTTCGAGTTGGTGATCTTGTCGAGCATTTCTTGACCGATTTCGCCATCGATGATGGTGCGCATGTGCGCCTGGTCACGGAACACGAACGGCAGGTTGAACGCGTTGACGTCCGGTACCACCGGGCCGACGATGCCGAGGCTGACGCGGGTCATCTGGATGGCGCCGGACTGTACCTGCTCGACGACTTCCTTCTCCGAGCCCAGCACGCCGCCGGCAAACATCTTGAAGCTGATCTCGCCCTTGGTTTCTTCCTGCAGCTTTTTGCCCATGTTCTGCTCGGCCACGACCGGCGGGTAGCCGGCGGGGTGCACTTCGGCGAACTTGATTTTTACTTCAGCCTGCGCGATGCCAGACATGCAGAACGCGAGCGGAAGTGCAGCGATGAGAAGTGTGCGTTTGAAGTCCATGGATATCTCCGATTTTCTTGTTTTTGGTCGGTGCTATTGGGTTCAGTGCTGTTGCTTCAGTGTTGTGGCTCAGTGTGTGGATCAATCCCGGAAAACAGGCTCCTCCAGGCCTTTGACGCCGGGCCGTAGAGCGAACACACCACCGGCGAGTGGTTGATCGCTCAGATCGCCGCCAGGGCGGATAGACGTCACGAACAGGGTGTCCATGTCCGGGCCGCCGAATGCGCACATGGCGGGTTTTTTCACGGGCACGACCAGTGACTGGTCGAGCTTGCCCTGTGGGGTGAAACGATGGATCAGACCGGCATCGTTGCCGCAGATCCAGTAGCAGCCATCGGCGTCGATGGCGGCGCCATCCGGGCGACCCAGATAGTGGTTCATGTCCACGAACAGGCGGCGGTTGTGTGGGGTGCCGCTGTCGGTGTCGTAATCGAAGGCCCAGATCTTCTGCACGCTGGGGTGCGAGTCGGACAGGTACATCGTTTTGCCGTCCGGGCTGAACGCCAGGCCGTTGGGCACGATGAAGTCTTTCAGTACCGGTTCCAGCGTCTGTTGCCCTGCGCTGTAGCGATACATCGCGCCGACCACGGCACCGGCACTCATGTCCATGAACATGGTGCCTGCCCAGAACCGTCCCTGACGGTCGCAACGGCCATCGTTGAAACGCATGCCGGGTTGTGCGTGCGCGACCTCGACCAGAGGCGTGGCGGTCAGGTTTTCACCGTCGCCGGGCTGCAGGTGGAACAGGCCGCTTTCCATGCCTGCCACCCAGCCACCTTTGCCGTCGGCCGCGATGCAGGCCAGCATCTGCGGGGCTTTCCAGTGGCGAGTGCTGCCATCGCGTACGCTCCAGCGATGCAGGTGGCCTGCCGGGATGTCGACCCAGTACAGCGCCTGATCACGGGCACTCCAGACAGGGCTCTCACCCGTAGCGTTTTGCGCATCCAGAATCAGTTCGACATCCATGGCGCTCGTGTCTCCAGGCTGTTCAGGTTGTAAATGAGCGATGTTTACTCGTCGCCGAACGGCCCGGAGGCCACGAAGGCGCCGCCCTGATAGACCATGGCCGGATCGTCGGCGGCTGGCATCGGCTGGGCTTCAACCTTGTCGCGAAACACTTCCGAACTGTCCTTGGGAACATAGCCCAGCTGGCTGGCCAGACGGTTGTCCCACCAGACGGTCTTGTTGTCCGATACGCCGTACACCACGGTATGGCCGACATTGGGCGTGTAAAGGGAGCGTTCGAGCAGTTGGGTCAGATCATCGAAGCTGAGCCAGGTGCTCATCATTCTGCGGTTCTGCGGTTCCGGGAACGAGGAGCCGATGCGGATGCTGACGGTTTCGATGCCGTAGCGATCGAAGTAGAAGCTTGCCATGTCCTCGCCGTAGGATTTGGACAGGCCGTAGTAGCTGTCCGGGCGGCGCGGGGAATGGGCGTCGATGGTTTCGTCCTGCTTGTAGAAACCGATGACGTGGTTGGAGCTGGCGAAGATCACGCGCTTCACGCCGTGACGGCGGGCGGCTTCGTAGATGTGGAATACGCCGCAGATGTTGGCACCGAGGATTTCCTCGAACGGCCGCTCTACGGAAACGCCACCGAAATGCAGGATGGCATCAACGCCTTCGACCAACTGATGAACGGCGTTCTTGTCAGAGAGGTCGCAGACCTGGACCTCTTCATGGCTGCCAGCCGCCGGCGCCATTTCGGCGATGTCGGACAGTCGGAGAATGTTCGCGTAGGGACGCAGCGTTTCGCGCAATACCTTGCCCAGGCCGCCTGCCGCGCCTGTCAGCAGGAGGCGATTGAAGGGAGTCTGCGTAGTGTGAGCCGATGCCATGAGGAAGTTTCCTGATTGTTATTTTTTGTCATCTGTTGTCGTATGACTTGCCGGATTATCGGCAGCCCTCGCGCTGCTTGTCAACGCGCCCAAAGTATTAAGTGGCCGGTGGGTGAACCGCCGTCTGGACGCTTGCGCATGACCAGGCCCGACCAGCGGAAGGGCCTGGTCCGATGCATCAGAGCAACGACAGCGGATAGCTGATGAAGACACGGTTTTCATCGAACTCGTTGGCGCTGAAGTCGCGTCGCAAACTGGAGTTCCGCCATTTGACGTTCAGGTTCTTGAACGTGCCGCTTTGTACGGTGTAGGCCAGTTCCGACTCCCGGCCCCATTCCTTGCCGTCAGTGATATTGCCGGTGTGCACGTTATCGCCGCTGATGTAGCGGTTCATCAGGGTCAGGCCCGGTACGCCCAGTACGGCGAAATTATAGTCGTGACGCAGCTGCCAGGATTTTTCCTTGGCGTTGTCGTAGCTGGAGTTGTAACTGTCGTTGGCCAGTGTGCCGCCGCTGGTGCCGTTGACGCGCATCCAGGCCGTGTCGCCGCTGAGTTTCTGCAGACCGACATAGAAGGTGCTGCCGCCGTAACGGGCCGAGAGCAGGGCATAGGCCGTCTTGTTGTCCAGATCGCCGGCCAGCTTGTTGCCGTCTTCCTTGCCGATGAAGTAGCCCAGATTCGCGCCCAGGGTCCAGTCACCGAAGGTCTGGCTGTGCAGCAGGTTGAAGAACTGCTGCTGATAGATGTCCTGCAGTTCCGAGTACCAGACGCCGACCTGTGTGCGCTTTTCATTGAAGACGTACTCGCCGCCGCCAAAGTTGAAGCGGTCGGAGGTGAAGGCACCGCGACCGTTCATCGACATGTCTTCCATGCTGGCGTCGTTACGCGGGCTGTTGCCGCGGAACTGACCGCCATACAGCGTCAGGCCGTCGATTTCCTTGGAGGTGATCTGTCCGCCCTGGAAAGTCTGCGGCAGCGAACGGCCGTCATCGGAACGCAGGATCGGCAGCACCGGCATCCATTCGCCGACCTTCAGCTCGGTCTTGGAAAAACGCGCCTTGCCCGCCACGCCCAGACGCCCGAAATCATCCGCTGGACGCCCGTCGCTGTGAATCGGCAGCAATTGCGTGCCGCCCGTGCCACGACCGCCATCAAGCTTGATCGAATACAGCCCGAGCACGTCGACACCGAACCCGACCGTGCCTTGGGTGAAGCCCGACTTGGCGTCGAGAATGAAGCTTTGCGTCCACTCTTCAGCCTTGCTTTGCGGGGCCGCGCTGTTGGGAAACGCGGGGTTGGTGAAGTTGCGGTTGAAGTAGGCGTTACGCAGGTTGAGCGTGGCCTTGGTGTCGTCCACGAAGCCTTCGGCCATGCTCATCAGCGGGCAGAGCAGCGTCATGCTGCCAACGCCCATCAGGATGCGCGAACGGGTGGTGTGAGATGTCATTATTGTTGTGCTCCCTTGGTTTAACGAAACCGTCCTCTTTTCTGGCCTTGCACAGGCAAGAGCCGACACCGACGAGGATTATGTGCCCGTTTCCAGGCATGGCCCTGGCTGAAAGACAGCCGGGTACCGTCCGCTGACAGTCAGCGAAATCTATAAAACACGTGTGTCTTGGAATGCTGCGAGAGGATAGAACCTTGCCGCGGCGACGGCGATCCAGGGGGTTACGCAAGGTAGAGCGGGCATACGGACGCGAGTCTTCATGTAATGGGCCCCGGCTTTGTTTTTATTGTTTTGGCGTCATAGGTTGTCGTACAACTTCGCCGATTATTTACAGGGTGTGAAGGGTTTGTCAACGCACGATTAGTCGAATATCGACCGTTTGGAATGACCTGAAAGTGCCTCACGTGAATGAGAGTGAACGCGGCCGGGGGCCTCACAGTCCACCAGACACGTATTCACTTTTTCGGAGCATTTTCAATGAATCGTTTCACCCAGAAAGTCGTTGTGGTCACAGGCGCCGGTTCCGGAATCGGCGAAGCCACGGCCAAGCGTTTTGCCAGGGAAGGTGCCAGCGTGGTGCTGGTCGGCCGCAATGAAGAAAAGCTGAAAAAAGTACATGCGCAACTGGAGGGCGAAGGTCATTTGGTCAGGGCGGCCGACGTGGCGGACCTGAGCGACGTCGAGGCGCTGTTCAAGGAAGTCGCCAGTCACTTCGGCCGTCTGGACGTGCTGGTCAACAACGCGGGCATCGTGAAGTCCGGCAAGGTCACCGAACTTGAAGTGCAGGACTGGAAAGAACTGATGTCGGTGGACCTGGACGGCGTCTTCTATTGCACCCGTAGTGCGATGCCTGCGTTGATCGTCAGCAAGGGCAATATCGTCAACGTCTCGTCGGTGTCCGGCATGGGCGGGGACTGGGGCATGAGTTTCTACAACGCGGCCAAAGGTGCGATCACCAACTTCACCCGCGCGCTGGCGTTGGACCACGGTGCGGACGGCGTGCGCGTGAACGCGGTGTGCCCATCGCTGACCCGCAGTGAACTGACCGACGACATGATGGACAACGACGCGCTGATGGCCAAGTTCAAGGAACGCATCGCGCTGGGCCGTCCCGCCGAGCCTGAAGACATCGGTGACGTGATTGCCTTCCTGGCTAGCGACGACGCGCGCTTTGTTACCGGCGTCAACCTGCCGGTGGATGGCGGTCTGTCGGCTTCCAACGGACAGCCGCCGCAGGCTTGATAGCCTCCGGTGTAGCGCAGTCGTGCAGCAAACAAAGGACCGTGGGAGGCGGCTTGCCGGCGATGAACGATGACGCGATTTTCCTGACATACCGCGTTG
>Ga0065712_10068059_pt1 | contig 15642 bp, 20 predicted proteins | sample MisRhiReplicate1_FD_59099 | JGI IMG/M metagenome (GOLD analysis project Ga0065712, IMG submission 59099) | Miscanthus rhizosphere microbial communities from Kellogg Biological Station, MSU, sample Rhizosphere Soil Replicate 1: eDNA_1 v3... | ecosystem: Host-associated > Plants > Roots >...
GAGGAGCGGCCCGCCGTAGGCGTGCATATAGTGCCGCCAGCCTGTGGGAGAATGAGGGACGGCGTCTCCCTCCGGCTCAGGCAGAGGGGAGTCGGCGGGGTTCTCAGCGGGGACTTCCATGGGGAGAGGTTAATCCAAGATGCTCATCCGGCGTTTTTGTCGGCGGGCTGCGCGAGTGTTACTTCGGCGCGGCCAATTTGGGCGCGACAGCTTTGGGGGAAGTCACGTCCGCCACTCGCAGCTTGAGGGCCTGCATGATGATCGGGGCGACCTCGGGGCTGCAACTGTTGATCTCGCCATATTGCGAGTTCTTTCGCCCGTAGGCGAACGGCGGCATGCTGTCCCATTGCCGACGAGGAATGATATAGCCAATTTCGTCGTTGGCCAGCCCGAACAGCAGCCACTTCTTTCCCGGCAAGATGCTTTCGACGGTCGGCTCCAGGGGAGCATCCGGAAAATCAGCATCCGGCTCCGCCGGCTCCTGAAACTTGCCGTAAATCAGTTCGGGGTAAAGCTCCCCCGGAATGCTGGCGACGTGCACTTCCCCCAGACGAAGATAGGCCACCTCGGTTTCGACGGCGGTCGGCTTTTCCATCGTCTCGTCGGTGACAATCTCGCCGAGCTTCTGAAAATCCCCCTCCCAAATCCGCCCTTCCCGGCGAAGCACCCTGGCGACCCGCGCCAGGCGATAGGCCGCGTTCGTGACCGGGATGGCAATCGGCTTGGTCGAAACGGTGAACGGCGTGAGCTCGATCGGCTCCGCGGCGGCAGTCGCCTTGGTGGCGAGGTCCGCGACCGCTTCGCCATAGAGGCGGCAATATTCGAAATCCCCTTCGTCGAGGACTTTGCCCTGGCCGTCCTTGATGACGCCGTCGGGGGGCGCCATCAGGCCGCCGACCGCGCCGCTCATATAGAGGATGGGGCATTTGTGCTGGTCCTTCAGTTTGGCAACCGTCGCGTACGGAAAGTCGGCGGTCACTTCGGTATTTTTCGAGCCCATCGATTCCGGGTGGCAATTCCACTGCACGAGCAGGCCGGCGATCTCCTTGCTGCTGGCTTTGGTGAATTTGATGACCCGCAGGACGCCGTCTTTGGCCACCGGCTTGCGCGAGTCCCCCAGCAGCGTTTCGTCACTGGCGGTTCCATAGGCAGCAATGGCGGGGGTGAGATTCTCCCCCGTCTTCTTGACGAGCTCCACGACCTTGCTGACGACGGAGGCCAGATAGTCGTCATCGACGCCGCGGCTCAGGAACCCCCGCCCCCAGATGCCGACGACGTCGGGACCTTCGTGATTGTGGGTGCTGGAAACGAGAACATACTTGAAATCTCCGAGCCCTTTGCGAATCTCCAGCACAGCCGGATATTGCAGCCCGATGAGGTCCACCGACACCAGGGCAATCTTGTCGCGCCCGTCGCCGAGCACCAGGCAGCGAGCCATCAGCGGGTCATGCACTCCCGTCGCTCGCCGCCCCGGACCATATCCCGCCAGCCAGACCGGCTTCTTCCCCTTCACGTCGGGCGTGATGTCCGTCTCTCCAAAGCCAACCTGCACTGCCTTTGGCTCCGCGGCCGATGCGGCCGGTCTTGCCACAGCCAGCAGCCCCACAAGGGAAATGGCCGCCACACAGAAATATCGACGCAAAATATTAGGCATGTTCATAAGTCACCTCTTCTCAGGAAAGTTCCCCAAGCACCTATTGTAGCCGGACCCGGCCCTGCGCGTCCCGGCTGGCAAAGCCTTCCTCACTACTTTCTCCATGCCGGGCAAAGCGTCATACTTCCCTTCCGACTGCCGCTATTCCCTCCTCTCCCGGAGCCATCCCATGAAGAAGAACCTGTTGTTTTCGCTTGCGTATATCTCGCTGACAGCCGCGTTGCTCGTCGTTTCGACCTTGCAAGCGGATGACAAGGACAAAAAGGATGCCGATTGGTCCGCTTCCGTCAAATTCCCGGAGGGAGAAAAGCCCGCGAAGCTCTTTAACGGCAAAGACCTGGAAGGCTGGGAAGGGAACACGGGGGCGGGGGGAACGCCCAAGTATTTCACCGTGAAGGAGGGGATCATCGTGGCCCGCAACGAGAAGGAGAATGCCCCCAAGGTCAGCAACTACCTGCTGACGAAGAAGAAGTACCGCAACTTCCGCCTGGTCTTCGAGGGGAAGCTCGCCGAATCCAAAATGCACAGCGGCATCGCCCTCTGGGGAAAGCAGCACAACCCCGACGGCAGCGAGCCGAATTCCTACCAGGGACATCTGGTGATGTTCCCCAGCGGCTGGGGCTTCTGGGACCTTTACCGCCGCAACGGCATCTACACGGACAAAGACGGAGCGGCCAAGAAAGCCGACAACGGCGGCTGGAACAAGATGGAAATCCTGGCCATCGGCGAGCGGATCCGCCTCGCCGTCAACGGCCAGCTTGTTGCCGACTGGCGCGACCCCATGCCCGATCTCTGCGGCGAAGGCCCCATCGGCTTGCAGCTTCACAGCAATCCCGGCACCGCGCAGGAAGTCCAGTTCCGCGGCCTGATCCTCAGCGAGAACCCCAAGGACGAAATGGCGACGGTGGAGAAGAAATAGCCCTCTCTTGCGCGACTTACGTCGCATCGCAGAAAACCAATCCAGTACGCCCGGAGGGATTCGAACCCCCAACCCTCGGTTCCGAAGACCGATGCGCTATCCAATTGCGCCACGGGCGCGTGTGCCCAACTTCCACCAAAAACCCCTACAACCCTGGGCGTTTCGTGCAGAATATCACGGAAAGGCCCCTTTGCACAGGGTCGCAACCAGTCGCCGTAAGTCTTTACGGTTCGTAGTACGGACGGGGTCAAAATAGTACAAGTAGTACATTCTCTCGCTAGGCTGAGCTGGCCTCGGCATCTTCCCCACGACTGCAGAAGCTGCTCTTGCGCCCCACTCTCCTCAGGCGCTATGTTGAAAGTCGAGCGGACACATTCCGTGCCGCCACCAAACTTTCATCCGCAAGGACGTAACCATGCCTTCCATAGCCGCTATTCCCAGAAACAACTTCACCACTCGCTTCGAGGCCGCGAAAGCCGAAATCCTTGCTTACTTTGAGTTCGCGCACGATATCGCATCCAGATTTGCATCTCAGCTCGCTGCTCAACGTCTTCTTGAAGAATCGGGAAAACGTCCCCGATCCAAGAGAATCAAAGCCGGCAAGATCTGCTGCATCCTGGCACATCAGCTGAATTGCTCAATGGCCTACGTCTACCAGTGCAGATCCTCGGCTCGTGCTTTCTCAGATGAGCTGGTTGAAGGGACACTGGCTGCATGCGAAGCAGCCAGGTTCGTGCCAACTCAAGAGTTCTTTATCGCCCTGGCTCGTATTCCGATGGAGCACCGACCTGGCTTTATTGAGGCTGCCGTCACAGGAAGATGGTCAGCAAGCAGAATCAAGGAGGAGTGCAAAAAGGAGTACGGCGTCAGAAGCAACGGCGGTAAGCAACCTAGACGGCCGGTAACTCTGATTGAGACGGCCTCCATGTTTGATTCGGCATACTCTCGTCTCAACGCGATCTTCGAGCGGTTGTATGAGGTTCAGGTCGGAGTTTCTGGCGCGCCACAAGGGGTTAGCTTCCGAGTTCCAAGGTCTCTGATGAGCAACGTGAACGAGTGCCGCGAAGCCCTGGATGCCTTTCGTGAGGAGCTAACTGGGATAAGCAGGCCGGCCAGACGTCGAGCGGCATGAGAGGGGGTGGGGTCGAATTAAGCGCGAAAACCCAGGAGGTACATGGGACCCGCAAGGTACTGGTACTTGGGAGCCCTGGGTCGGAAATAGCCGCTACGCGCGTCATTAGCAAAGCTGGGCGTCAGGACGCGGGGAGCCCCCTAAACGGCTCTGTGTTCAGTTGCCATCGCTCGGCCTTGTTAACGGGATACACCCTTTGTCACCAGATGGAATCGCTACCGCACTTGCCGCCTCTGGGCCAGTCACTTCCGAATCTGCGTCGCACCACCAAGAGTGCTCTAATACCTGACTGATCTCAGAAAGCTCTCGGTCGTAGTATCCTCGTGAGAAGAAATAGAACCCTGGAAAAAGCGGGTTCGGTAGGTGGATTGTCCCCTCTAGTACTTGTGCAAACGAATCGGTAGCAGCAATGACTTTGGAGATGATCGAGCAAAGTACTGGTCGAATCGGTACGAGCTGATTTGGTAATTCGACATCCTTAGGCCATTCATAGAAACTGCACCAAGGCTTCTCCCATCGGTGTATTGCGTAACCGCGCTCTGTGGAATAGAGGCCCTTTACTGCGACGTTTCCACCATGGGCCATCTCGTTTCGGAGTCTACGCAGTGACACAAAGAAGGGAGCCTGAGAAACGTACCAGTCAGCAAAAAACTTTGGCAATCCAAATCGCTCCGTAATCTGCTCGGAAGTACGTATCGTTTCACCATGAAGGACGATGTCTGCAAAACTGCTTTTTAGCTTTCTCTTGTGCTTCGGCTTTTCGAACAACTCGATGCGGTTCCAGTGTGCGGCAATCATTTCCTGCAGTAGGTCAAACACACTTCTGCACACCATGACGATAAACTCGACCTCAGTCTGCACAAATCGGGTTGTTTCTCGCCCCTTTGTTTTCGAGGTCTCGAAGAACAGTTTGATTTTCGCCAAGCTGGCAGCAAGGTCCTGGAAGTCATTCCAGATTCCTCGGGACGCGCGGTGCATTTCCGTGAATGAAGCGCGCTGTGCCGTAAGGTGTAGGAATCGGAAGCAATTGTCGGTTGGTCGCTCCGACCTGTCCCCGAAGTAGTCTGCCTGGCAAGGCTCCATCTTCATTTTGACGAGCTCGCCACTGAGGGGCAGCCAACACTGCCACTCTCCCTCTACAAAGAACGATAGGCAAGTCAGTTCCCGCGAAGGAGTCCATGACTTGGAGTCGAAGTAGGGAATGGCCCTGAGCTTATCGAGCGATATTTTGTCTGGAGAATCCATTTGAGCAAGACGGTTGCCGCGTCAAAATGTTCGGACTTTAGCTACCGCATTCGTCACTCTTCCACTGCCGCTCTCCGAAGAACGATCGGCACCGATGGCTACGACAGAAGGCGTCTGACTCTTTCTTTGATTCTAGCCAGCTTTCGAGAGATCGACGCATGCCCCTTGAGGCCCAAGTCCTTCGCGATTTCGGTAGTCGTTTTGCCGTGTCGAACTGCAATCAAAAGCTTCTGCTCACGGCTGTCGAAGCATGCAAGGATGTCGCGGAAAATCACATCGTCGTGACCGATACACGAGCCAATGGCCCAGGCCGGATGATCATCAACTGTCTCAACCAAGACGACTTTGACCTTCGCACGCTTGGAATAGAAACTCCGTTCAAAGTCCTCTTTTATCCAGGAATAGACCGGAGAGAAATCTTCCTGCGTTTGGTGTGAATGAAGTAGATCCAACAACGGGTCAATCGGTTCCATGAGGCCTTGGCCATCCAACATTTCTTCGACCACTGCATCGCATTCGGTGTCGTCATCAGTGTCCCAGAGCTCGCCACCCATTCGTGGTCGCCGAATCTCAAGGTGCTCCAACTCTGTCGCCGGAATGGACTTTTCGAACTCAGTCCTTATTTCGTTGAGAGGCCGCCAAGACGCCTCGATGTCCTCAGTAGGCTCAAACTCTTCGTAACGGTCCAGGGCAATCCTGAATAGTCGGCTCGCCCAATAATGACTGTCGGCGGCGAGCAGGCGCAGTGGCGATGTCTTGGCAAAGAAATTGTACCGGCATCGGGAGGACCGCTGCAGTTTTTGCCAGATGTACTCTTCAAAGGCTTGACGGCAGGCGTGGCCGTAGCCTGACGATTCAAGATGGTGACCGCAAGGCAGAAGCCACATGTTAGCCCGTCGTTTTTGAAGTCCGTGTTTCTTAAGGATGGAGTTGGGAACAACGGAAGCAAGCATGACGTCAAGCTGACTGAATCCGGAATCTCGACCAGCGATAAAGATATTAGGGTTCTTTGCAGCGATGAGGCCGGGCAGCACCTTCTCGAGCCTTTCAACGCTCTCCCCGTCCCGGCAAAACCCACCCTCATAGCTGCGATTCCACTGAGTTGTAAGCCAGACAAGTTCGGAATGAGAAGTAAGCGGGTACTTCTCAAAATCAAGAAACATGAACTCCAAAGGCCCATGATTCCACCGGTCCTTGTCCTCTACCTCGGCTTGGCTCAGAAAAGCGTTTGAAATTGCTCGCATCTGCCGTACTCCTTTGGGTTAATCTACCTGGTATTACTACTATCCGTCACGACGACTGCCGGCTTGTGACCAGAAAAATCTCCAGTCTGCTTCCTGCACTAAATCGACCAGGAAAAGACGTCACAATTCCATGATGCAGCCGTGCTAAGTACGCCAGCTGCTTCTTTACGGCTCAGCCCTCCTTGGCTGGGCCTCTTTCGTTTCCTAACAGAAAGGAGGTTTTGTTGTCCCATATCGTCAAGATTCAGACGCAGGTCAAAGATGCCGAAGCTGTCCGATCCGCCTGTCGTCGCCTGGGGCTGGAAGAGCCTACTCAAGGGAAGTTTCGCGTATTCACTACGGACGTCACCGGGCTCGCAGTGAAGCTGCCCGGTTGGACCTACCCCACCGTCTGTCAGCTCGATACTGGCCAGGTCCAGTACGACAACTACGGCGGCGCTTGGGGCCAGCCCGTTGAGCTCGACAAATTTCTTCAGGCGTACGCCGCCGAGAAGTCCAAGATTGAAGCTCGAAAGAAAGGCCTTATGGCCATCGAAGAGCATCTCAAGGATGGGTGGATCAAGGTCACAGTCGGAGGTGTCGCATGAAGCAAACCATTGAAGTCCTGATCTCTCCGAAGGGCGAGATAAAAATCCAAACCAAGGGCTTTGCCGGCAGCTCTTGTCAGGCTGCAAGTAAGTTCCTTGAGGACGCACTCGGGGCCAAGCTTTCTGACCAACCAACTGCCGAACTGTACCAGACGCAGCCGACCACTCAACAAATCCAACAGAAAGGTAACTCATGACCACGCCACGACGCCGCGTTCTTCGCCGTGCCAAACAGCAGCAGGAGCCGCGGTCTGATCCCCGCGCTGAAGCTCGATTGCAAAAGCAACGCATGCAACTTGCCAAAGACCGGGTTGCCCTCAAGCGTTGGCTGACTCGACTGAAACGGGCGACCAACACTGTCACCGAGCTTCATCAAAGAATCTCGAAGCAGGAGTCTACGCTCTCAACCACAAAGGGCAGCGTTGTACCGGCAGCAGCGTTGCGCGCTTTGGGCTTTGCTTCGGCCCTGCTGATCGAGCCTGTTCGCAGGTTGGTCGGTTACTTCCACACGTAGCACGGAGGAACCATGTCCGAGGCCAGAGAATTCTCTGGCTGGCCGAAGCCATCAAAGGTTCTGGTGAGAAGGGTGCGGTCGGTACTGTGGCAATATCTTCGTGCCCGACCGCAGCAGCTTGACGAGTCTTGGCGATTGGCTTGGGAATGGGCCCGCTGCATCACGCTGAAGTCTGACTCTTTTGGCCTTGCTCGAATGAGATGGCCAAGTCCCAACGAGATCGCCACGCAGTATTTGTTGCTAGCCCTCTCCCGTATGAAAGCAGACCACCAGCTCAGACTGCACTTTCGTGCCTGCGATGAAATGCCGCGAGCAGTCGCAAAACAGCTTGGCTTCATGCCCACTGCTGTTGAACCTCTGGCGCTTCCAGGTCAGCTAATTCCCCCATCTTGTACTCCACAGAAAGGATAACTATGCCTCTTGCCGACCAATTGTCTGAGTACGTAAAAGCCTGCTTTACGGGGCTCTGGGTTGAGAGCCACGAGCATCAAGACGCACTCGCCGAAATCAACCAACTCTGCCGCAACGAGAAATGGCGCATGGCGGTCTGGGACCTGGAACGAGGTTTGCGTACAGGCCCATCCAATGAGACCGGTGCCACTGACCCGCTTGCTGCTATTCGTGCTGCCGCCAGTTTGTTGGAACCAGCCGGCACGAAGAAGAAGGGCAATGAAGAAGACCCGTTTGCGGTCCTCGTTCTTGTGAACCTCCATCGCTTTCTCAATTCAGCCGAGATCGTTCAGGCCCTCAACAAGCAGCTGATCGCCGGTAAGCAGAGCAGGACGATTTTGGTTGTGCTCTCGCCCGTTGTGCAGATACCGGTAGAACTCGAAAAGTTGTTCGTCGTAGTGGAGCATGCTCTGCCATCACGTGAACAACTTGCTGAGATTGCTCGCGGTGTTGCAACGGACGATGGAGAGCTGCCTGAAGGGCAAGAGCTGGAACGGGTATTGGATGCTTCTTCGGGCCTTACCCGCTACGAAGCTGAGAATGCCTTCAGCCTCTCACTAGTCCGCCATGGTCGCCTGGAGGTTGAAACGCTGTGGCAGATTAAGTCGCAGCAGCTAAAGAAAAGCGGACTGCTCTCGCTGCATCGCGGCAGCGAACGCTTTGATGACCTCGGTGGCCTGGCCAGTCTCAAGTGTTTCTGTCGTCGGGCCATGCGGCCGCTGTCTGCCAATAAGACCGTTCGACCACGCGGGATCATGCTCTTGTCTCCACCCGGCTGTGGAAAATCCCAGTTCGCCAAAGCACTGGGCAACGAGACAGGCAGGCCAACATTGGTCATGGATATCGGCAGCCTGATGGGGTCGCTCGTGGGCCAGTCAGAGTCCAATATCCGCCAAGCTCTGCGGATTGTTGACGCAATGGCGCCGGCAGTACTGTTCATCGACGAATGCGAGAAAGCACTCAGCGGCGTTGCCTCCAGCGGCCAATCTGACTCAGGAGTTTCCGCTCGTCTGTTCGGTACGCTGCTCACCTGGCTCAACGACCATACCAGCGACGTCTTCGTCTGCTGTACCTGCAACGACATCTCCAAGCTTCCGCCTGAGTTCTCACGTGCTGAGCGTTTTGACGGGGTCTTTTTTATTGACCTTCCGCACCCAGAAACGCGGAAGGCAATTTGGAACCTTTACATCACACAGTATGGACTGCCTGCCAACCAGAAGATGCCCGATGACGCAGACTGGACTGGCGCTGAAATTAAGTCGTGCTGCCGGCTCTCTGCACTTCTGGATGTGCCACTAACCCAGGCTGCGGAAAATGTTGTCCCTGTAGCGAGAACTGCCAAGGAGTCCGTCCAGAAGCTGCGGGAGTGGGCAACTGGCCGGTGTCTGCACGCGGATCGTGTTGGCCTTTACCCCCATATGCTCGCTCAGGATCCTGTCAGCCGTCGCAAAGTCAGTCGACGACCTGGCGATCCTTCGCAGAACTAAGAGGCTCTCTGATGGGCCTTACACTCTTTTTGATAAACCCATGAACAACAAAAAGGAGAATACTCGATGCCCGACATTGCTTTGGGCGAGACTGTCGAAATGCAGGGGTCCGCCCGGAGCCCTTACATCCTCAAAAACGTAGGCGGCGTTTACTCGTGTTCCTGTCCGGCCTGGAGGAATCAATCTCTCCCCATTGACCGCCGTACCTGCAAACACCTGATCAAGTATCGGGGCGAGCATGCTGAGGCTGAGAGAATCGGGAACACTGTTGCTTCTCCGGCGCGTTCTGCGTCCACCAAACCGACGATCCCACCGCTGCTATTGGCGCATGCCTGGGACAATGAGCAAGACGTCAACGGCTGGCACATGTCCGAGAAGCTGGATGGCGTCAGAGCATACTGGAATGGGAAGCAATTCATCTCGCGGCAAGGAAACATCTTTCATGCGCCGGCTTGGTTCACGAATGGCCTACCGTCGATTGCCCTGGACGGCGAGCTATGGATGGATCGTAAGAAGTTCCAGCAGACGGTCAGCATTGTCAGAAGGCAGGACGGCGGAGACCTCTGGACGAAGTTGATCTACGCGGTATTCGATGTTCCCGACAGCAACCAGCCCTTTGAGACGAGGCTCAAGACCGTCCAGGACATCTTCCGAACGGAAAAGGCCCCCTACGGTCGGGCTTTATATCAGGTCCGCTGTGACGGCATTGATCATCTGCAATCGGAGTTAGCTCGGATAAACGCGCTAGGCGGGGAAGGGCTAATGCTCCGGCAACCAGGTTCGGCTTATGAGGCTGGCCGGTCGCATACGCTGCTCAAGGTCAAAACCTTCTATGACAGCGAAGCACACGTTGTTGAACACTTACCGGGTGCTGGCAGACACAAGGGCCGGCTCGGTGCATTGCTGGTCGAGCTTCCCAATGGCAAGCAGTTTTCTGTGGGAACCGGCTTCTCCGACGCTGAGCGTGACAATCCACCAGCAGTCGGCACACTGATTACCTTCCGGTATCAGGAGCTAACTGACGGCGGCATTCCCCGGTTCCCGGCGTTTGTTCGCCTGCGTACAGACCAGGCTCGGCCACGCACACTCTTCGCCTAGTTCACATCATTTCAATCACCAACGGTCAGGCATGCGTATGCGGCCTGGCCTTTTGCATTTCTTGGAAAGGAACGCACGTCATGAAACGTCATTTTGAATTTGTCGCCGGCACGTCCAGCAAATTCTGGGAAGTGTCTGTGGCTGAGAAGGCCGTGACAGTCTGTTACGGCCGCATTGGGACCAAAGGCCAGGTCCAGCTCAAGAAGTTCGACAGCGAGGCACAGGCACAGGATCACGCTGACGACCTCATTCGGCAGAAACTCAAGAAGGGGTACGTGGAGGCGTAACTTCGCACGTCGAATTCAATCGTAGTCCTCCCTTTCCCTTCTGTTGAGTTATCCTATGAACCGGAATTTGGCCACCATCCTCGCTGCCCTCCGCTGCTGGCAGCAGGCACTCGCTGTAAACGGCCCTAACTTCGCTGACCAATTCGAGCAGTTTGAACTTCTCCGACCTCTGACCGTGGCGGAGAACGACGCACTCTGTGAAGAGTTGAACGCTCCGGACGACAGCAGCGATCTCTGCGACTGTGAAGCCGCTGGTTTCTTTTGTGCTGGCGTGCCCGGGATTCTCGCTCACCTTGAAGAAGGCCGCGTGGCTCCGGGTGCCAAGGTCGAACGCTGCGATATGTGCCAACGACTGCCCAGCGATGAAGCGGCACTTGCCAAGCTCCAAGAGCTTGGCATCGCGTAGGCGCACAACTATTTCCAACAACAACCCCAAGGAATGACTATGCCCACGATGTTAGAAGAACCCGCTCGCCAGACTCAAACCGCTCCCGCACAACGAATGCGAACGATCATGGCGGCGGTTCGCGTGATGATCAGCTGGTTCGGCGTTCGCAAGACCTTCAGCCGCGACCAGAAGGAAACTGCGGCCGACGCTTTTGGAGCTGAAGGCGAGTACGTCAGTGCAGCCAAAAAGCTCATCGACACCGCCCATCCTGCTTACAAAGCAGTGACCGCAGTTCGGGGCCGTGTCGTGTCCTACTGGCGCGGCCTGACTCTTCCGTACCCGGACCCTGGCATCAGACTTATTCGCCAAGCTGACATTGCCTCGTTCACGGTACACATGACAACGCTGAAGGCTGAACTTGCCGATGCTGTCGACCAACTCAATGAGCGGTACGGAGATCTAAGAACGGCTGCACGTCGGCGACTGGGACGGCTCTACAACCCTGCGGATTACCCGGAGACGCTGAGCAACTTATTCAGCATCGACTGGGAGCATCCGAATGTTGAGCCTCCTGATTACCTTCGGCAGCTCTCCCCGCAGCTATATGAGCAGGAAGCTGCACGAGTTGCAGCGAGATTCGATGAGGCAGTGACGATGGCTGAGCAAGCCTTCACGGAAGAACTTAGCCGGATCATCTCGCATCTCACGGAGCGACTGTCTGGACAAGACGATGGCAAGCCCAAGGTCTTTAGGGATTCGGCGATTGACAACTTATCTGAATTTTTCTCCCGTTTCAAACATCTCAACGTCCGGTCAAACCATCAGCTGGACGACCTGGTGAACCAGGCCCAGCGCATTGTCCGTGGCGTTGAACCAAACGCTTTGCGGGAGAATACTTCGCTGCGTCAACAAGTCAGCACGCAACTTTCCGGCGTCCAGTCCGTGCTCGATGGCCTGCTTGTCGATCGACCCCGCCGCAACATTCAGCGGCGGCCCAAGTAGGTCCGCCATGCAACTGCTCATTGGTCCCGATGGGACGATTTCCTGCATCTATGACGAGTCCATAGACCTCAGCACACTCGGCAAATTGTCGATCAGTCGTGGCTCGCACGTTGAACCCACTGAATCGGGACAGTGGCAGGCGGACTTATCGCCGGTCTCAGGCCCGCTACTTGGTCCCTTTGACACTCGCAGCCAAGCACTGGCTGCCGAGCATGCCTGGCTCGAACATCACTGGCTCAACAAGGAGGTGAATCTCTGACCGCCACCATCACCATTCAGAATGCATCGTCGCCAAAAGACCTGGCTTCCGCGATCCGCATTGTCGCTAGCGAGATCGAAGGCGGCAGCAAGGAAGGCTTCGACGAGACATGCGAATCTGCTGTTTATCTCTACCAGGTGAACAGCCAACGCAAAGAACCGCAGCGCGAAGCCGCGTAACTTCAATCCCAAATCACCAGGCCATCCTGCTTGTGGCAGGGCGGCCTTTTTTGTTGGCTTGTACCCACAGCAAAGGAGTTTGGTCATGACCCAGAAGGATGTTGATCGTGCTGTCAGTCGTGCCACTGGCGAGAGTCTTGCCACTGTTCGGCGTCACGGTTTCTCGATTGTCGAAGTCTACGATGACGACGATCCGGAAAGCGACGTGGCGGAGGTCGTGGCCCTTCGCATTATCGACTGGGATCAACAGCAAACCCTGCAGCGACGGGCGGCTTAGGTTCGTCCACATTTCGTTTCATAAGCGGCAGCCTTCGTGCTGCCGCTTGTTTTTTACAGAAAGGAGGTTGAACAACTTGATTACCATTACTCGCCTCTTGGCCAAACAGCTCGCCACGATCATGAAGAGGCTGATTCCTCGGGGAGAGCGAAACAGCAGGCTTTTGTTGAGAGTAGAGTCCGGTCCAAAAGGACTGCTCATCGAAGCAAACGGCCTGGACTTTGGCTTTCGGTATCAGGAACCCGGCCGCCTGCCCAAACACTCTTTGATCGTGCCCCCAGTACTCTTTGAACAGGTGTCCGGATCTCAGCCAACGCCTGTGACATTGAAGGCATCCGGTAAAAACCAGCTTCGAGCCGAGTGGTATGAGAGCGTTGTACCTAAGTCGGCGAACTTTGCGATTCCTCTGGACACTGACGGCAAACCTGTGGAGCTAGTCGCGCCGAACGCCTGGGCCCAGAACTCAGCGGAGGTTCTGAGCATCCTCCACCAAACGATGGCAGTGACGGACAAGGAGAATTCTCGTTACGCTCTGGGCAATATCCAGGTTCAAGGGAAACGAGGGGAGATTGCTGCAACTGATGGTCACCAGGTCCTTTGGCACACGGGTATCAAGCTCAACTTCGATGATGAGATCCTTGTCCCGACGACAACGGTCTATGGCTCTCCGGAGCTAAGGAGCGAAGGTTCTGTGCTGCTGGGCAAGACGGACATGCACTTCGCTGTACAGACTGGCCCTTGGACAATCTTTACTCTGATCCAAAAAGAAGGAAGATTCCCCAGGGTCCGCGACATCTTCCCCAGTGCAACGACGGCCAAGACGACGCTGCAGCTTTCGCCGACTGACTGCAAGTTTCTTTCCGAGACCATTCCGCAGCTTCCCTGTGACGACGAAAGGCACCAGCCGATCACCGTCGACCTGAAGGGCAAGGTTGCAATCAGGGCCAGGGGTGAAGACGGCCCACCTACGGAATTAGTGCTGCAAGGCTCCCGGTACGAGGGACCAAGTGTCCGGATCGTTACGAACAGGACGTTTGTGGTGCGGGCACTAAAGCTTGGGTTTGACCGGATTCTAGTTCATTCCCCAGGACAGCCCCTTCAGTGCTGCGACAGTTCGAGACAGTACGTCTGGATGACGCTGGAAGACAGCGGTGCCATCCCAGCATCTAAGAACGCAATTGTTATCGAGTCTCCGGCGGCTGATGCTACCGCACAGACTCGTTCCACCACTTCCATTTCCTCAACCCCACACACTATTCCTATGCGCCGACGAAGAACACAATTTGCATCCGCCCCTGCTCCCCAGCAAGCTCCGGCCCCGGTTCCCACGGCAAACGGCAAGAGTCCCGGCGTCATCGAGCAAGTCACCCAGCTCCGTGAGGTCGCTCAGGATCTGCTGACCCGATCGACGGAGCTGCTGCGGACAATCAAACGTCAGAAAAAGCAGCACCGGCTGATGCAGTCAACTCTGCAGTCCCTCAACCAGCTTCAGAACGTCGCCTAGCCGATAGTTAGCCACGGGACATTGCTGACGCAATTCAACCACCAACACTAGCCCTCAAAGGAGGAAACATGCCATTGAAATTGAACGTCGGGTTGTCCAAAAAAGTCGGCTTGCCCGACTATGGGAGCCTCGGCGTGAGCTGCCACGTTGATGTGGAGCTCGACCAGTCTCTGATATTCACTGACTTGGAGGGCTTTCACCAGAAGGTCAAACAGGCTTACGTCGCTTGCTACCAGGCCGTCAATGACGAGCTGTACCGGCAGCAGCAAAGCCAGGGTCCACCGCCACCGGCCCAAGCCAGCAACGGCAACGGACGCACGCATGCCAACGGCAACGGCAATGGCAATGGACGTCGGCAAAGCAGTGGCCGCAAGGCTTCCCAGGCGCAGCTCAGAGCTCTTGACGCCATCAGCGAACGTCTCCAGCTCGACCTAGCCAAATGGCTGCACGACAAGTTCGGCGTTCGTTCGGCCGCGCAATTGTCGGTCCAAGAGGCCAGTGCGAGCATTGACGAGCTCAACGCCTCCGGCAACGGAGCGCGGACCTGATGAGCACTATCACCCTACAGCCGGCAGGTGCAAGAGCTCCGCCGGCTCCAAAGTCCCGTGACTATCTCAGCTACTCGGCGATCTCGACCTATGCCAAGTGCCCACTTCGCTACTTCTTCAAATATATTGCCGGTCTGCCGGATGAACTCGTATCGGCCTCTTTGGTCTTTGGTGGCGCCATTCATCGTGCTGTTGAGCATCACTTTCGAGAGCTGCTGGCTGGTAATCCACCCGTGACTCTGTCCGACCTCATGGCCGCGTACCAGACCGAATGGACCGAGCGAGAAGGGAGCAAGATTCACTTTGGCAAGGACAGCAAGCTCTCCTTGGACACGCTGGCGGCAAGGATGTTGGACGCCTTTCGGCAGCATGACTTGGCCAAACCCAGCGGTAGAGTCCTGGCTGTTGAAGAGGAACTCCGTGGCGCCATCATTCCGGGTCTACCGGACATCCTGGCTCGAATAGACCTGATTGTTGAAACGCCAGACGAGCTAATTGTCTCAGATTGGAAGACGTCTCGGACAAAATGGTCTCAGGAGAATGTTGACGAGTCAGCCGACCAACTGATTCTCTATTCTGAGTTGGCCCGTGACTTTGCTCCTGACAAAGCCGTCAGAATCGAGTTCGCCGTACTCACCAAGACCAAGGACATCAACATCGAGCGACATCGGCTTGGCGTCAGCAGAGGCCAAGTAGATCGCACCAAGAGAATTGTGAGCAGGATCTATCGTGCCATTCAGGCTGAGCATTTCTATCCAGCCCCTTCTCCAATGAACTGCCCAGGCTGCCCATTCCGTGAGCCCTGCCGCAAGTGGCCCGGATAGTTTTTCTCTCCAGTTGACTGATTCCTTAGCTTGACCCCGCCTCC
>Ga0065712_10068060_pt1 | contig 15616 bp, 14 predicted proteins | sample MisRhiReplicate1_FD_59099 | JGI IMG/M metagenome (GOLD analysis project Ga0065712, IMG submission 59099) | Miscanthus rhizosphere microbial communities from Kellogg Biological Station, MSU, sample Rhizosphere Soil Replicate 1: eDNA_1 v3... | ecosystem: Host-associated > Plants > Roots >...
CGGCGATGCAGTCGACGCGGTGTATCAGGAAAACCGCGTCATCGTTCATCGCCGGCAAGCCGCCTCCCACAGTTCCGTGTTTGCTGCGCGACAGCGCCAGGCTGAAGACGTGGTGGGGCCTCCCACGGTCAGATCTCTGCTGCGTGAAACAACCTCACCGACATATTGAATTTCTGACACCGCCAGCGAGTCATTGAAGGGTAAGCGCCAGACCCTTATCCCTCTCAAGGACCGACGATGACCTTCTTCATTTTTCTTCTCGCCTGCGCAGCCGCCGCGAGCACCGGCATCATTTTTCAGCCCGGCCAGTGGTACGAATCGCTGAAAAAACCGAGCTTCACGCCGCCGAACTGGCTGTTCCCGGTGGCCTGGACAACCATCTACCTGCTGCTGGCCTGGGCCGGTTATCGCCTGAGTCTGATGCCCGGAAGCCAGGAAGTACTTGCGCTGTGGGCTGCGCAGATCGCGTTGAACACGCTCTGGACGCCGGTGTTCTTCGGTGCGCACAAGTTGTTGGCCGGGATGGTGATCATTACGCTGCTTTGGCTCGTTGTAGCGGCCATGTTGGTGATGGCGTTGCGTCTGGATGTGATAACCGGACTGATGCTGTTTCCCTATCTGGTCTGGCTCTGCGTGGCGGCTGCGCTGAATTTCTCGATCCTGCGCAACAATCGCTGAGACCTGCTGAACAGTCACCAGGCGTCACAGGACGCCTGGCTGACCCGCTCCCTTATTTTGCGAACGAATACTCGCCGCCTTTTTCCAGCGCCGCGCGATAGGCCGGTCTGGCCTGGAATTTCTCGACCCAGGCCGCAAGGTTCGGGTAAGGCTGCAGCTTGCCACGGGCCTTGGCGAGTTCGCCGATGAAGCTCATCTGAATGTCGGCACCGGTCAGCTCTTCGCCCACCAGATAAGGCGTCAGGCCCAGCGTGTCGTTCAGATAACCGAGGTAGTTGGCGACTTCCGATTCGATACGCGGATGCAGCGGTGCGCCTGCATCGCCCAGGCGTCCGACGTACAGGTCCAGCATGAGCGGCAGCATCACCGAGCCTTCGGCGAAGTGCAGCCACTGCACGTACTCGTCATAAGTCGCACCGGCAGGGTCCGGTTGCAGACGGCCTTCGCCGTGACGACGGATCAGGTAGTCGATGATGGCGGCGGACTCGATCACCACATGAGGGCCGTCCTGAATCACCGGCGACTTGCCCAGCGGATGAATTTCCTTGAGCTCAGGTGGCGCCAGGTTGGTCTTGGCATCGCGCTCGTAACGCTTGATCTCGTAGGGCAGGCCCAGCTCTTCCAGCAGCCAGAGAATGCGTTGCGAACGCGAGTTATTGAGGTGGTGAACAGTGATCATGAAGGCTCCGCAGCAAGAATAAGTGGATGTGTTCAGTAGAGGACCGCTGCATCCTCGGGGAGTGCAATCGCAATGCCTCAGCGTTCAGGCTTCGCATGGCCATCAGATTCCCGCTCGCAATGAATGCGGTCCCTGTAGGATTGCCTCCCATCATCACATCAAGGACGGGTTCATGGCATTTCGGGTATTGGTCATCGGTGGCTACGGCAATTTCGGCAGCCTGATCTGTAATCATCTGATTGCGATGCCGGGCATCGAGCTGGTCATCTCGGGCCGTGACAGCCGCAAGCTGGCGCAGAAAGTCGCAGAGTTGCATGTGCTGGGCGGCAAGGTGTGTGAAAGCTGGTGTGGCGATGCGATGCAGGAGGGCACGGCCGACGAGCTTCGTGCTCTGGGCATCCAGTTGGTCATACACACGGCGGGTCCGTTTCAGCAGCAATCCTATGCAGTGGCGCGTCATTGTATCGAGGCAGGCGTCAACTACTGCGACCTGTCGGACTGCCGCACCTTCGTATCGGGCATTTCGACGCTCGATCACCGCGCGCGCGACGCCGGTGTCAGCGTATTGAGCGGCTGCAGCTCGGTGCCAACCCTGTCGGCAGCCATCATCGATCAGCATCGCGAGCGCTTTCTGCGTATCGACTCGATCGAGCACGGTATTTCATCAGCGGCCAAAATGCCGGGCCTGTCCACCGTACTCGGCGTGCTGGCGTATGCCGGAAAGCCGATCAATCAGCTCAAGGACGGGCAGGTGCATCAAGTGCCGGGCTGGATGGACCTCACACTGCGCAAGATGCCTGGCATGGGCACGCGATTGCTGGCCAACGTCGACGCGCCGGACATTGATGTGTTCGCTTCGCGCTACGCGGCAAAAAACCTGCGTTTCAAGGCAGGTTCAGGATTGAAAGCAGGCGGTATCGCCAACTACCTATTGGCCTGGGCCATCCGGCGTGGACTGATTCACGATCCGGCACCGTGGGCCGTCCGGTTGCATCGTTGGGGGACCCGTTTCGAACATCTGGGCGACAAGAAAAGCGCGATGTATATCGAGGTTGAGGGTGTTGATCACGAAGGAAAGCCTCTTCAGATGCATGCATTGCTGACGGCGCTGAACGACAAGGGGCCGGAAATCCCGAGCTGCGCAGCCGTCGCTCTGGCCGCCAGGATGGCCGACGGTTATCGACCGCAACCTGGCGCACGTGCCTGTGTGGGTGAGATCACTGTGGGTGAATACCTGACGGCCATGAATGAGCCGGACCACATTTCGCTGGATGTTCAGTTCACGAGCGCCAAGGTCTGACCATGCTCTATCTGACGCTCAAATACGTGCATGTGATCGCGGCGATTTTTCTGTTCGGGTTCGGCATGGGCTCGTACCTTTATCTGATCGCCGCGAGTCGCAGCGAAAATTCTCAGGTCATCGCTCATGTGGCGAGAATGGTGGTGCGTTACGACGCCTGGATTACAACTCCTGCCGGGTTCATCCAGATCATCACCGGGTATTGGCTGGTGACACTGACAGGATTATCGATCTGGAGCGGCTGGGTGCTGGCTTCGTTGATCATCTTCATCTGCGTCGGGGCGTTGTGGTTGCCTGTGCTGGTGCTGCAGAAGCGTCTGCAAAGCCTGGCCGAACAGGCGGTTGAAAGTGGTCGGGCGCTGACGAGTGATTTTCACGCGATCTATCGTGCGTGGTTCTGGCTGGGTGTCGCCGGGTTTTCCGGCATGTTTGTGATTGTGCTGATGATGGTCAGCAAAATGACGCTGGTGCAGTGGTTTGCGTGGTGATCGTTATCGGTCCGTACAGACAAATGGCAGTCAAGGCGTACCAGTCGTCCGAAAACGATTAATCCCGATAAGTTAAATAAATATTAATTTTCCTGAAGGCCCCCGTAAAACGGGCCTCTTGCAGAATATCTATCAGATGATCAGTTCTGCCGATCAAGTTAGCCATCAAGTTAGCCAGCCAAGCGCCGATTCCCGTGCATTACGAAAAATCGAGGCACACAGGCTATGAGCGCTAAATGGTTGGACAATCTTAACGTCAGTAAAAAGCTCGCTCTGGGCTTTGCGGCGATTCTGCTGGGGGTGCTTACCGTTACGGCCATTGGTTACTCAAGCACCAATCTGCTGATCGAGCGCCTGGGCAAGAGCAGCAAGATCGCCGAAATCAAGGATGACGTCCTGAATGCACGTATTGCCGCGCAAGCCTATGCAACCGGACCCACCGCTGCCGGTGTGCAGGTCTATGGCACTGCGCTGGACACCCTGAGTCGCAGCGTCGAGCAGGGACTGAATGTGTTCGTCGTGTCGAGCAACCTGCAGAAGCTGAAAAGCATCAAGGAACAGGTCGGCGGTTTGAAGCAGACTTTCGATCAACTGGTCGGCATCAACCAGAAAGTCGATGACGCGCTGAAGCCGCTGATCAAGGTGTCGGACGAGGTCAGTGCGACTTTCGAAAACCTGTTGCAGAAAACCATCGACGACACGTTGCGTGCGCCGAGCGAGACCGGTATCCAGCAGGTCAAGATCGCGGGCGACCTGCGCAATGGCATGACTAACTTTCGTCTGATCTTTCGTCGCTACCTGAGCATTCCGACTGCCGACAACCGTCAGGCAACCTACAACGCCGCCGATGCGCTGATCGCTCAAGTGGCCGCTGCACGCAGCCAGCTGCCGGTGGAAGCCAATGGCGCAGTAGACACCGCATTGAACGCCCTGAAGCAATACAAAGTACTGATGGCATCCATTTCCGAGATGCTGCAGCAGACCGATCAGATCCGCAGCACCCTGCAACAACAGTCCATCGCTACAGCGGCCAGTGCCGATGAGCTGGCCGCCGCGCAGGTGGTCAGTGCCAAGCGTGAGCAAAACACCGCTGTGATGCAGCTCTTGAGCGTGGCCCTGGTGGTGTTGCTGATCGGCATCTTCGCGGCCTTCGTCATTACCCGTCAGATCACCGTGCCGTTGAACGACACCGTGATTGCTGCCCGTCGCATCGCTGAAGGCGACCTGACCCAAGACACCGCCACCACGCGTCAGGACGAACTGGGTCTGCTGCTGAACACCATGCAGCACATGACCGTCTCGCTTCGTGGCTTGATAGGCGGTATCGGCAACGGCATCACTCAGATCGCGACCGCTGCTGAAGAGCTTTCGGCAGGTAGCGAACAGACCAGTGCTGGCGTGGCCCAGCAGAAGAACGAAGTCGATCAGGTCGCCACCGCTATGAACGAGATGGCGTCGACTGTCCAGGAAGTCGCCCGCAACACTGAAGACGCTTCGAAGGCTGCGAAACAGGCGAGCGAACGTGCGGCACATGGCAGCAGCGTGGTGCAGCACGCCACACGGGAAATCGGTCAACTGGCGGGAGAGGTCAAGGAACTGGGCCAGGCCATGCAGCGCCTGACCGAAGACAGCGGCAAGATCGGCAGCGTGATCGACGTGATCAAGGCGGTCGCCGAACAGACCAACCTGCTCGCGCTCAACGCCGCCATCGAAGCGGCGCGTGCAGGCGAACAGGGTCGCGGCTTTGCCGTCGTGGCCGATGAAGTACGTTCGCTGGCGCAGCGCACCCAGAACTCCACCACCGAAATCGAAGCGCTGATCCAGGCGCTGCAGCAGGGCACCGGCGCAGCCGCAGGTCTTATGGACGCCAGCCTGCAACGCACCGAAGGCACCGTGGTGCTGGCGCGTCAGGCCGAGCAGGCGCTGGTGGAAATCAACCAGTCGATCAGCACCATCGAGCAGATGAGCCAGCAGATTTCGGCATCTGCCGAACAGCAGAGCGCTGTGACCGAAGAGATCAACCGCAGCGTGCTCAGTGTCCGCGACATCGCCGATCAGTCGGCAGCGGCCACCGAGCAAAGTGCAGCCTCGACCGTGGAGCTGGCCCGTCTGGGCAGTGATCTGCAGAACATGGTGGCAAGGTTCCGTATCTGAGGTCTGAAGAGCGGGCTTGCGGCGAGATCGTAAGCCCGCTTTCAAACGCGCTGACATACCGCGTCGACTGCATCGCCGGCAAGCCGCCTCCCACGGTCCGGTGTTTGCTGCGCGACAGCCCTACGTCGAAGACGTGGTGGCGCCTTCCACAGTCCGGCGTTTGCTTTGATACAGATAAAGGGCGAGACATCTACCTGGCCGCTTCAGCCTTACGCCTCTCCGCCCTGACCACCACCCAGATACCGATTCCCGACACCAGCATGCCTGACGCCATCTGCCAGGACAGCGGTTCGTCGAACATCATCCAGGCCAGCAGCATGGTCACCGGCGGGCTGAGGTACAGCACGCTCGCGACGCGCGTTTCGGAAGCGCGGCGCAGGCACACCCAGTAAAGCCCATAGCCACCCAGGGTGGATAGACCGGCAGTCCACGCCACGCTAATTGCAAACCCTGTACTGGGTATCGGTGCCAGTCCGCCTTGTGCGCTTTCAATAACGGCGAAGACGATGCCGGACACGCAACATTGCAACCACAGATTCGGCAGCAGCCCCATGGTTTGCGAAACGGTCAACCGCTTGCGCCAGAGCGTTGCCACCGCCAGTGACAGCATGCCCAGCAATGGCAGCGCATAAGCCCATAACGGCGCTTTACCCCAGGCCAGTGCACCTTGTGTTGCGATCACCACACCCAGCAGACCGATGGCCAGTCCGACCCATACGCGCCAGGCCAGTCGCTGACCCAGAAACAGCGCTGCCAGCAGCGCCATCCCGATGGGCAGCAGGTCGGCGAACAGCGCCGCGAGCCCGGCCGGGACGCCCAGCGCAATGCCCTGAGTGATGCCCGCCAGATAGCCCGTCATGGCCAGCAGACCGATGCCTGCATTTTTCAGCAACACGGCAGGCGAGGTCTGCCGCAACTGCCGGAACACAAAGGGCAAAAGAATCAGGCAGACCAGCACGCAGCGCCAGAACACCACCAACAACGGCGGGGCGTAATCGATCGAGAAGCGGGCACCGATAAAGCCGGAACTCCACGTCAGGATCAGCCCCGCTTCGAGCAGCGGCAACGGTAGGGATCGCCGACCATCAGGTCGCAGGGTTTCACTGTGTTTTATCGATAGGTGCTGGTTCATGCCCACAGACTACGAAACAGGCGTAATCTAATAAATCAAAATAAACGACATCAGTTATTCACGAAGATTGAATCATGAAGCCAACGCTCGATATCGAATTGATCAGAACCTTTCATGCCGTTGCCCGGATCGGCAAATTCTCGGCTGCAGCCGATCAACTGCATAAAAGCCCGGCTGCTGTGAGCGTGCATGTGCAGCGTCTTGAGGCCGTCGCAGGCGGTCGCTTGCTCAATCGCGATAACCAGTCGGTTTCTCTCACTGCGCTGGGCAAACGACTGTTGTTGTCCACGACCGAGCTGCTCGCGACTCACGACCGGGTGCTCGCCGACCTTCACGGCACCCGTCTGGCCGGACGCATCACCCTGGGCGTACCAGATGAATATGCCACCCACGTTATTCGCGACATTCTGCCGACGTTCATCGCAGCCTGGCCCAATGTGGTGCTGGAACTGAAAACCGCACCCAGCTACGCCCTGCGCGATCAGGTACAGCGCGGCAAGCTTCAGGCGGCTGTGTTGGCGTTGCCCAAGGGCGAGGCGAGCGACGATGCGCAGATGTTGGTGTCGACTCGCCCGGTGTGGGTCGGACCACAAGGGCAGTCTCTGCAGACGTCTGAAGTGCTCCCGCTGGCGGTGCATGCCGCGCAATGTCCGTATCGGCAAGCGATGCTTGAGTCACTCGGTGAATGTGGCCGCAAGGTGCGTATCGTGCTGGAAAGTCCTTCCAATCAGGCCGTCAAGGCCTGCGTGGAAGCAGGATTGGGGATCAGTCTGATCGACCGTTCCCGTGTCACCGAGGGCATGCAGATACTGGAAGGGCTGCCCGAGATCGCCGAGCATGACGTGGTGTTTCTGCGGTCGCCGGGCTCGCGGATGGATGAGGCGGTAGACCTTCTGGGCAATGCCATGCGCCAGTCTTTCCGGCTTTAGCGAGGCATGCCCTCAAGCACTGCCCTGGACAAGATTCGCCAGACGGGACGCAATGTCCTGACGGCGGAAGGGCTTGGCCAGAACCTCGAAATCATCCGTCGGCACCGGCTTGGCATTGGTGTAGCCGGTGATGATGAGAATCGGTAGGTCGTTGATGCGCTGGCGTATCTGCCGGGCCAGTTGAACGCCGGTGATGTCGGCCATGACGTAATCGGTGACCAGCACATCGGGCCTCAGGCCTGCGTCAAACAGGTCCAGCGCCACTGCGGCGGAGGGTGCTTCGGTGACCTGATAACCCAGATCCTGCAAAAGGTGCGCGGTGCTGTCCCTGACCAGGTCTTCGTCATCGACCAGCAGCACATGGACGGAACCCTTGAGCAGCGGAGTCTCCAGCGCTCTGGATTCTGCCTGCATGACCGGACTGTTGGCTACTGGAAGCCAGAGCGTCACTTCGGTGCCCTGACCAGGTTTGGAGCGAATGTCGAACTCGCCGCCCGATTGCAATGCCAGCCCCTGGACCATCGACAGGCCCAACCCGGTGCCTTTGCCCACGCCCTTGGTGGAGTAGAACGGCTCCACGCAATGCTTGAGGGTGTCTTCGCTCATGCCGCAGCCGTTGTCGCTGACAGTCAGCCGCACATGATTGCCGGTCCTGGTTTTCAGCGAATCGGCCCGCGCGCTGATCTTCACACGGCCCCCGTCTTCCAGTGCGTCACGTGCGTTGACCGTCAGGTTGAGGATCGCCAGTTCCAGTTGGTGCGGGTCGACAAACACGGCCGGCAGACTGTCGGGAATATCGACTTCGACGACGATCATCGGCCCCAGCGAGCGCTCGATCAGGTCTTTCAGTTCTGCTACCAGGCCTTCAAGCCTGATCGCCTCCGGCACGAGCGTCTGGCGCCGCGCGAACGTCAGCAGCCTGCCGACCAGCGTGCGGGCGCGGTCGGCCGCCAGCATGGCGCTGTCGAGCAGCTTCGTGGAGCGTGGGTCTTCCACGCGGCGGCGAACCAGTTCCAGCGACGCCATGATCGGTGTCAGCAAATTGTTGAAATCGTGCGCAACCCCGCCACTGAGCTGGCCGACCATCTCCATCTTGCGAGACTCATGCAATTGGGCGAGGGCTTTTTCGCGCTGGGCGAGCATCGTTACCACGCGCTGTTCCAGGCTTTCATTCAGGTCGCGCAGTGCGCGTTCGGCACGCGCCTGATTGATCCACAGCCAGGCCTGCTTCGCGGCTTCCTGGGCGAGATCCAGTTCGTGATCGCCGAAGGTACTCGTGATCGACGGCTGGATGGTCAGCACCGCCTCGAGTTTTCCGTGCAGCACCACTGGCACGTAGATCGTGCACGGCGGCTCAGTGATTGTGTAGCGAGCCATCCTTGTATTGGCAGGAATGATCGGGCTTGCTGCGATTTCATGCAGCACGGCGCGGTCGGCGCGCAGGTCCGCTGACATGCTGTCCGTCCATTCGGGCAGGTGGCGGATTGCGGACAATGGATCATTCGGGTCTGCCGGCAGCGTCTTCAGGTGAGAGCCGTCATCGTCAATCCCGATAAGTGCGATGTGCTGAACCGCCAATTCATCTCTCAGGCGGCTCAGCACATGGCGCTCGATGGCGCACGGATCGGAGGTAGAGGGCAGCGTACGACCCAGCTCGATCAGGAACGCCTGACGCCGTTCGAATTGCACGCGCTCGGTGGTTTCGGTGACGATGCACAGCACGCCGCCGATCGAACCGTCAGCCTCGCGAACAGCGGAGTAGGACACATTGAAGTAAACGGTTTCTCCGGCACCGAAGCGTTTTATATAGAACGGACGGTCCTTGGCCGAGAATGTTTTTCCCGTGTCACGAACACCCTGCAGCAGCGGTTCGAGGTCATCCCAGAGCTCGCCCCAGTTCTCGATGGCCGGACGGCCCAGCGCGCCGGGGTGTTTATCGCCAATGCTTGGCGCATACGCATCGTTGTACAGCGCGATGAACTGCGGCCCCCAGAACACCACGATCTGTGCGTGCACCGGCAGGGCAGTGGCGATCAGATTCTTGAGGCAGTCGGACCATTGCGAGGGATGCCCCAGAGGCGACTGATTCATCACCGCCGTTTGCAGAAGCGCACCGATCTCTGCGCCCTCTTCGGGAAAGCACAGTGCTTCAGCGTTGTTTGACTGGGGTGAGTTGAGGTTATCCATCGACCTTGACGCTCTGGTAAATAGGCTGAGCTTGCGCGGTTAGAGCGTACAAGTGCGCCGAGCGTTCACTGGTTAGTTGAATTTTAGCGGTCGATGTTGCAGATCGGGTCGGAACTGATAGTTACTGCAAGCAAAGAATAGGTGCGTTCAGCCCCGGACACTTCCATATGAGTGTATCGAATGAAAAACCCGCGATATTCGCGGGCTTTCGATAACGTCACAAACGCTCGCAGGCAGTCTTCAACCATCCTTGAATAGAAAGCTGTAGGCGTTCAGGGCCGGGACGCCGCCCAGGTGCGCGTAAAGGACCTTCGAGCCTTCGGGGAATTCGCCGTTGCGGACCATGTCGATCATGCCGTGCATGGATTTGCCTTCGTAGACCGGGTCGGTCAGCACGCCTTCAAGGCGCGCACACAGGCGGATGGCTTCGAGAGTGCCGTCGTTGGGCAGGCCGTACTCGGGGTAAGCGTACCGGGTGTCGAGCACGACGTCGTCGGCGGTGATCTCACGGCCCAGCTCGACCAGCTTCGCGGTGTTCTGAGCAATGCGCAGCACCTGTTCACGGGTCTTTTCCGGCTTGGCCGAGGCGTCGATACCGATGACCCGCTGCGAGCGTCCGTCGGCGGCAAAGCCCACCAGCATGCCCGCGTGGGTGCTGCCAGTCACTGAGCAGACCACGATGTAATCGAACTTGAAGCCCAGCTCTTCTTCCTGCTGGCGCACTTCATCGGCAAAGCGTACGAACCCCAGGCCGCCGAATGGGTGCTCCGAACAACCCGCCGGAATCGGGAAGGGTTTGCCGCCGCTCTCGACCACATCGGCCATGGCTTTTTCCCAGCTTGGACGGATACCGATGTCGAAACCTGCCGAATCCAGGCGCACATCGGCGCCCATGATGCGGGACATCTCGATGTTGCCGACCCGGTCGTACAGCGCATCGGAATAGTTGACCCAGTTTTCCTGCACCAGCACGCACTTCATGCCCAGATGCGCTGCCACTGCTGCGACCTGACGGGTCTGGTTGGACTGGATGCCGCCAATCGATACCAGCGTGTCGTAGCCGCCCTCGATGGCTTCAGGCACCAGATATTCCAGCTTGCGCGTCTTGTTGCCGCCAAAGGCCAGCCCGCTGTTGCAGTCCTCTCGCTTGGCATACAGCTCGACCTTGCCACCCAGGTGTTCGCTCAGGCGTTTGAGCGGCGTGATGGGCGAGGGGCCGAATGTCAGAGGGTAGCGCTTGAACTTGCTCAGGTTCATATCGAGTCTCCGTTGAGAGGTGAGGCCAGGCATGAGGTGTTAACGCTGTGCCTGAAACAGGTCCTATCATAGGAAATAGCTGAATAATCGTGGTTGCAAAGAATTGTTCAATCACCGAATTAACGTTAGTGTCGGCGCAGCAAAACTTTTATTTATTTCGTGGAAAGACACATGAAAGCAATAAATGAAACTGGCAAAACGCTCACGCCAGAGAAGACGCCGCCGCTGGACCGGATTGACCGCACCATTCTCAAGACCCTGCAGGTCGATGCCTCCATCTCCAACGTGGCGCTGGCGGAAAAGGTCAGGCTCAGCCCGCCGGCCTGCCTGCGCCGCGTTGAGCGGCTCAAGGAAAGTGGTGTTATCAAAGGTGTGGTGGCGCTGCTGAACGGTGAAGTGCTGGATGCCGGGATGGTGGTGCTGATCGGCGTGGTGCTGGACCGCTCGACGCCGGACTCGTTTGCGCAGTTCGAGGCGGCGGCGCAGAAGGTGTCCGGGTGCATGGAGTTTCACGTCGTCACCGGCGAGTTCGACTACTTCATGCTGCTGCGCACCAGGGACAGCCAGAGCTTCAACCGCCTGCATGCCGAGCAGCTGCTGTATTTGCCGGGCGTGCGGCAGATCCGTTCGTTCATGGGCTTGCGTCAGGTATTGTCGACGACCCACATTCCACTCTGAGGCCCGGGCATGGCACGCATTGCCTGAACAGGGGGCCGCTGATAATCTCGCCCACTTGCGCAGGGACTGGACATCGCGTGCCGTTCAAGGAATGACAACATGACCCCGATCATCGAAGCCTTATCGAAACAACCCTTTGCAGAATGCTCGCTGGTGTCGGCCCACGACGCCGAGTTTCCCCGCCACACCCATGAAGAATATGTGATCAGCGCCAACCTCTCGGGCAGCGAGCGGATCTGGTATGACGGTCGTTCACAGGACGTGCAGCCGGGGCAGGTCACGCTTTACAACCCCATGACGGTCCAGTCTTCCCTGTTCGACTCGACAGGCGCACGCTTCATCAGCGTCCATCTCGACGCGGGACACGTTGCGTCGGTATTCGGCGAGGTGCAAGGGCCACTGTTTGATGAAGGCGCGCTGAAGGACGATGCGCTGTTCAAGGCCATTGTCACGCTGCACGCGGCCAATGATCCTTCGCGGCGCGAAGAAGCGCCCTACGAACTGTTGGCCGAGCTTTCCAGGTTTCGCGGCGAGGCCCCGGTGATCGTGGAGCCCGATATGGCCGCCAGGGTCGTGGAATACATGCAGGACAACCTGTACGAAGACATTGATCTGCAGGACATCAGTGCCATGGCGGGCATTTCGAAGTTCCACCTGGTGCGCAGCTTCAAGATGACCAGGTCCCTGGCGCCGATGCAGTTCCTGAAACAGCTCAGGCTGATCGAAGTGCGCAAACGGCTGCGTCGGGGCGATGCAGCGGCCCGGGTCGCCACCGAGTTGTACTTCTACGACCAGGGGCACATGTGCAATTCGTTTCGCAAGGTGATGGGCATTTCGCCGATGCGTTACGCCTCAATGCTCAAAGACGGGCTGCGGGCTGACAAACTCCATGTAGCCGGAAACCACAACGTATAACGTGAAATAGGCGAAGATCAGCGCCGATGCGATGTAGGTCCATCTCAGCATCTTCTCGCCCAGCAGCTGCCCGCCATGGTAGGCCAGGCCGCACAGCACAAGCGTCCAGAAGACCCCGGCGCTGAAAAAGCCCGAGAGGAACAGGATCGAACTGTTCATGTCGACGCCCTGTTTGGCGATGATCGCGCCACCGACTGCGGCGAACCACAGGATTGCGCTGGGTGACGACATGGCCAGCACGATTCCCTTGGAGAACAGCGCGAAGTTGGTGCGACCCCACTGCGTTTGCGAACCACTGACGCCGGCCTTCACCCGTATGGCGCTGGCAACCATCTTGAAGCACAGGTAGGCCAGCACCGCCGAACCGCCCAGCCACAGTGCCCAGCGTACCGCCTCGTACTGCAGCAGCACCGCCATGCCCGCCAGCGCAAGAATTGCGTAGACCATGTCGCCGATGCAGGTCCCCAGACCGAGCCACACACCTTGCCTGAAGCCGCGCTGCATCGACAAGGTGATCATGGCCATGTTGGCCAGGCCGATCTCCAGGCACAGCGACAGACTCAGTAAAAAACCGTTGTAAAACTCCACTTACTTGCTCTCCAGCAGGGACTGTTCATAAAAAAGGGATGTTTCGCACAGCGACAGTCCGAACAAGACATCCGTGTTTCTGGCGTGATGTACGCCATAGGTTCTCAGGAAACGCTCGAAGGTTTCCAGATTGTCGGACATGACCGCATCAAGCAATGTTTTGGCGATGCGCATCATGGCGGACGGAAAGGCTGCGCAATCAATGTGGATCCTGCCTGGCGCAATCACCGACAGCACGCCTGTATCCTCAAGCATTTTCAACTGCGCGTAGGCGGCGCCTGCATCTGGAAACTGTTCCGGGCCGCGCCGCAGGTAGCGGAACAACTCCAGAACATAGAACCGCCCCATTTTGTCAGATTCCAGTTCAAGACAGTCGGCGACATCGGGCGTGAGGGCGAGCAGGAAACCGAACACGTCAGCCACCGCTTCCTGAGCGACCATCGAGCCCCAGCGATCATGACGGCTCAGGCGACGGTAATCGGTGGCGGGCAAGACGATGGAATGCCCCAGATCGTGGCCCCGGAACCAGCTCATCATGTAGCGCTCGATGTCCTGAGCTGCAGGGAGGTCATCATCGGTCCAGCCAAAGATGCCTTTTTGCTCCAGCGAAATCTGCTGGTAGAGACTCAGGTAGGTGTTGGCGAAGACGATGGTTCGTTTGACGGGCGAGTACTTGATGCCCTGATCTTCGGGCATGAAATAGGCGAAATGTTTGGGAAACGTGTCGGCCTCGCCGCCGATGGCAATCAGATCGATGATCTTGTACGAGCAGGCAGGTAGCTTCTGAAGCTCGGCGCCGAGCTGCCGGGAAAGCCTTGCGACGCTGCTGTCGAGGTAATGATCGACGATGTTCGAGACCGCCTGAAGCCTCAGGTTCGGCGTGCCGAAAAACGCCGAAAAACCGGTCTCCCGGGATTTTCCCAGCCAGGTCGACAAAGGGCCGACGTAACTCACCAGTTCCTGCTCATCGAGCCCCGCCAGTTGGGCTCCGGTGTCCTTTATCCAGACCGAGCCCATCAAGCCCTCGGCGATCAGGCCCATCGCTTCACGGGACGCTTCGTCTGCCAGTTGCCCTGACGCCGTCGCCAGATGGTTGGCAATCGTGACCAGGATGGTCTGCACCAGCATCGAATCCTTTTCGCCTGCGCGCTCCAGTTCGCGAATCAGGTTGGCCTGCCGCACCAGTTGGCTCAATGCGCTGGTCAGCGTGGGGGAAAAGTTTTCAGGCTTCTCGAGCCGAACGGCCCGGATGATGTGTTGTTGTCGTTTGGGCCAGAAAATGCTGTTCATGATCGCTCCCTGTCAAGAGCGGCAATCAGAACAGTCGAGGCATGGCTAGGTATTGGAAATAATTGCTGTAAGGCACCAGACTTGAGGGCATGCGACCAAACGTTCCCGCATGTTGCGAGTCAGAGTGATGTGACTGACTGTAGCCTGTGATTCAATACGCGCCGTTTTGTTTTTCTACTTGCTCAAGGACTTTGATTTTGGCTGCTGGAAGCTTGCTTACCCTGCTTGACGATATTGCCACCCTGCTGGATGACGTGGCGCTGGCCACCAAGAAAACCGCAGGCGTGCTGGGTGATGATCTGGCGCTCAATGCGCAACAGGTGACTGGCGTGTCGGCCGACCGCGAATTGCCGGTGGTCTGGGCGGTTGCCAAGGGGTCATTGCTCAACAAGGCGATTCTGGTGCCTGCTGCGCTATTGATCAGCGCCTTCGCCCCTTGGGCAATCCTGCCGCTGTTGATGATCGGCGGTGCGTTTCTGTGCTTCGAAGGCTTTGAGAAAATCGCGCACAAATGGCTGCACAAGGAAGGCGCCGACGAACACGAGCAGCGCAAGCAGGCCACGACCGATGCGTCGGTGGACATGGTGGCGTTCGAGAAAGAGCGTATCAAAGGCGCGATTCGTACTGACTTCATCCTTTCGGCGGAAATCATCGTGCTGGCACTGGGTGTGGTGGCGGCGCGGCCGTTCATGGATCAGGTCGGCGTGCTGGTTATCGTGGCGGTGCTGATCACGGTCGGCGTCTACGGCCTGGTGGCCGGTATCGTGAAGCTGGATGACCTGGGTCTGTATCTGAAGAAGAGCGCCAGTTCGTTCGCACAGAAACTCGGCGCTGGCCTGCTGTGGCTGGCACCGGTGTTGATGAAACTGCTGTCGATTCTCGGCACGGCAGCCATGTTCATGGTCGGTGGCGGGATCCTGGTCCACGGCCTGCCGTTTGCCCATCACTGGGTCGAAGGCGTGACGGCAAGCGCCGCGGGTGCGGTGGGTGGATTGTCAGTGATCATTCCAACGCTGATCGACGCCGTTGCAGGCATCATTGCCGGTGCGGTGCTGGTAGTGATCGTCACGTTTGCGGGTAAGGCGTGGAAGGCTGCGCGGGCGTAGCCTTGATCAGTCCCATGCCCACGCAGAGCGCTCATGGTTATACACAAGTCTGCCTCAACACTGATCGTGCCCATCGCTCCGCGTGGGCATGCCTCCCGTGACGCTCCGCGTCACAGATGGCACAGGTTGCGGATTCAGTGAGCCGAGCGCTTGGCTCCAGTCACCTTTTCGCCCCTCGGCGACCTACTTTGACGGGGCAAAGTAGGCAAACCCCCATGCTCCGGTTCCGGCCCCG
>Ga0065712_10068061_pt1 | contig 15613 bp, 4 predicted proteins | sample MisRhiReplicate1_FD_59099 | JGI IMG/M metagenome (GOLD analysis project Ga0065712, IMG submission 59099) | Miscanthus rhizosphere microbial communities from Kellogg Biological Station, MSU, sample Rhizosphere Soil Replicate 1: eDNA_1 v3... | ecosystem: Host-associated > Plants > Roots >...
GTTTCCTCGGTGGGGATGGGAAGCTGCCACCCAAGCAACGAGAAACCGGTTATCTCCCTGGTGAAAAAATCGAGCTTGATCTGACGTTCGCTGCCGCATATCCAATCCGAGGCCGGGTCACAGATGAGAGGGGCCGCCCAATTCCGAAAGTCCGGTTGGACCTAGCCAACTGTGACTTCATGGACAAAACAGGCAAGGAGTCCCACGTCAATGTCCGAGAATTTGCCGGGACCAGCTCGAAGCTGAACCGCGAACTTCTGGCAGAGCAACTGTTCGCTATCTCGGATGCGGAAGGCCGTTTTGAATTCAACCAAGTTCCGCCGGACATGGTTTGTTGGTTGCTCATCGAACATTCGGATTACGCCCGGATGTCCCTCTACACCGCCACATCGAAAGAACCGCCTCCCACGCATGACGAGCATCCCGTCCAAGCCCTGCCGCTGGACGTTAAGCTCCACAGCGTCCGCAGAATCCCCGTGCAAGTTACTTACTTCGACACCGAGAAACCGGCTCCCGGCGCTCAGATTAGGGCCTACCAGAGCCGGGCCAGCGGAACCGCAGCTTGGGGAGAAGCGGATGAAAATGGTCGATTCGTTCTGAAGCTTCCACCTGGAAAATATCAACTGTCGGCCTCGCCTGGACCGGAGACTCACTATGTTCTGACGACCGAGGAATTGACGGTGGAGGACAAGCCAGCCGAACAGCCGGTTTCAATAAAGCTTGATTCCGGCTGCGTCATTCTTTTCAAGGCCGTTGATGCCGACAGTGGTAAGGGGATTGCCGGTATCTCATTTTGGTATGTACCAGATGAGCGAAAGGACACCCGAGTGACGGTGCAGCCGGATTCGGTGGTTGTTTCCAACCCAAAGACTGATAAGAACGGGGAACTGAGGGCGGTGGTCCGTCCAGGCAAACGCCAGTACGGCCTGGGCTTTTTCGCGTTTCCCGATGGATACCGTCCTGCTGATCCAGACGACGGCGGAAAGGGACGAGAAGTGGTATGTCCTGCCGGGAAAAGAGTCGTCTTGGAGTTCAAAATGCGCAAGTAGTCGGTTTTCAGAAAAGTGACCTGCGCCGCGCGATCACCGACAGTGGCCTCCCCATGTCTCAGCCGTGGTGGAGAGACTTTGACCTTGGGAATTGGGAAAGCAGGCAGTATCCACCACCGGCGGACTTGCCTCGCCGGAGCGAAGTTTGGAAACCAGAACGCAGAAACGAACTCCCATCCTCGCCACCCCCCGGCTCGTCTGCGGGGAGCGGTGACTTTCCAACTACCGCACCACCCAAATATTTCCCCGGCGAGACAAGCCCGCCGGTAGCAGCCCTTGATAAGCTCGGCGGTGGCGAAGCAAAGTAGGCGGCCACTCCGCGGCGCGCCATCAGACTTCGACTGGCAGGAGGAGCAAACTATCCAGGCAAACAGAGTCGGCATCAGTGCTCTGGAAAGAATCGAAGCAGCGCTCCTTCGTCGCTCCACGCCCTGCCACACAACCGCTCCACCCTGGGGGCGCGCGAGAGGGCTCGCGGCCTACATTTCTTGCCCCTTGGGTGCGGGTCTCCCGACCCCGCCCCAGTCGGAGCGGATTATTTTCGCAGAATATTATCGGCCCCACGAATGGCTACAATGCAAGCCGTGATTGAGTTTAGGGATAAACAACAAAACGGATTGGGGCTATGACATTCGATCAAGAGTCTCTCATTCGGTCTATTTCAGTCGCCGGGCTGAAAAAGTACATGCTGTTCTTCGGTGCCGGAACCTCAGCCAGTTCGGGTATTCCAACGGCGGGGCAATGTGTCTGGCAGTGGAAGCATGAAATTTACCTCTCAAAGCACCCGCATTTGAAGTCGACGTTGATGCTCGATGCGACACTGCCGGCCGCACAAGATCGAATTCAGCGTTGGCTTGATCGGCAGGGCACATTTCCAAAACGAGGGAGTGCTTCCGAGTACTCGCGATACATCGAGTACGCATATCCAAGGAACGAAGATCGAAGGCGGTATTTTGATCACCTTTTCGCCGGTGCCACTCCTCAGATTGGCTATCAACTCCTCGCGATCCTACAGAACTCTCTCGTCTTCCAGTGGATATGGACCACGAACTTCGACGGTTTGGTTCGGCAATCCCGAACTCCGAAACAAACGACACCACTGAAAGAGGCGGGGTTAGACACAACCTTGCGGATAGAAGGATTCGATGATCTCGATGATGCCTCGTATCTTGTGTACTTGCATGGTGACTATCGATACGACGAGCTGCGCAATACGACGCCGGAAATTGCCAACCTGGACGACACGCTTCGTAAAAAGATGATCGAGAAACTCCGCAAACGACCAATGATATTTCTCGGATATGGCGGCTGGGACGAGAGCATCATGAGCACTTTGGAGGAAGCCGTTTCCGAAAATTCGTCCGGAGGCGGTCTCTACTGGTGCGTATCTACTGGGCAACGTCCGAACGAAAGAAGCGAACGGCTTCTGGGCGAGGCGAAAAGAAAGGGGTATGACGCCGAGGTTGTCGAGATTGAGCACTTCGACGATTTCATGGTACGTGTTGCACGATTCGCGCTTCGATCTCGTGCAGAAATAAGTGACGTGGAGGATTTGCTTGCGATAGCGCCGCCATCCAAGAGCGCGATGAGGTTGCCTGACAACAAGCCGAAACAGGACTGGCTGAAGAGCAACGGATTCCCGCTCGTACTTCCTACATCGCTCTATCAGTGCGATGTGCCGGATATTACTGGATGGGCGGAGCTTCGCCAGCTTGTTGGTGACCGAATGATGCACTCTGGACTGTTGCGAGGCAAAGTACTCACGCTTGGCGCGGTGGAGGATATTCGAGCGGCCTTTGGACAGCGGATCAAATCGGAAATCGATTCGGTTCCACTCAGTGACGAGGACTTTGGCGAGGACAGCGTTGTGAGCGGGATTCTTCTCCGGGCAATTACACGAACGCTCGCGGCACACTGCAATGCTAACGTGTTTGGAAGGCAGACAATTGCGGAAAGGGACCGGGACAGCACGGAGAACACGGGCGGAGTTCAATACAGCATTCACAAAGCGGCAATCATCGAAATCGCGCACATCGGGGGTAAGGTATATCTCAATATTATTCCCGACATCATAACAGTTGCTCCGGAAAATGGTGACGTGCCCGGTGAAGTGCGAAAGGAAATGAAGCGTCGCCGTTTAAGCCGGCAATGGAATAAGGCTTATTACGACGAGGTGGAGCGTTGGAAGGAGAAGATTTTTGGGAGTGAACAGCAGATGACGTTACGGTTCCCTGCGTTTGGGACTCACGACTTCCAGTTCACAATCCACGCTCCTGCTCGATACGCCCAATTGCTAGAGCCACGTGTGCCTCGCCAAGGAGAGATCGAATCGAAGAACGGTGTGGAGTTCAATGCGATCATAGTTAACGAGCCACAACTGCGGTTTGGTAATGATCGCGGCGCTTCTGGACTCGATGCTCATCCAATGCGAGGGCTGGTACACTATGGCCCGTACGATGCAGACCTTGTGCGTGAGGAACGATGTGGCGAACTGCGAGTTGGTATTATTGCTCCCAAATCCGGAGAGGCAGAACTGTCTACATACCTGCGCCAATTGCAGAACCCGCATACGGCTGTGGAAACCAAGGCTGAGTATCTAGTTCAGTATCCGGGGTTCCAGAAAGCCTTCCGACTTCCGCTGAATCTTCCTAGCATCGGAAGTCCGGAGTGGCGAACATTACCCGCTATCACTTTAGATGCTGCGCAACCTCGGGCTACGCAAAAAGCGATCATCTCTGCGATTGAACGAGAAGTGGAGGCACTTCGGGCTAGCGCACAGACGGACGTGATCATAGTGATGGTGCCCGTTGGATGGAAACTGTTCGAAAAACTGTTCATCGAGGACGTGCGTCACGACCTTCACGATTACGTAAAGGCGTTCTGTGTTCAGCGAGGAATTAGTACGCAATTTCTCCGGGAAGAGACTTTCGCAAAGACCCAGCAATGTGAAGTACTATGGTGGCTAGCGCAGTCACTTTATGTGAAATCCCTGCGTACACCCTACATTCTCGATGGACAGGATGCCGGTACCGTGTTTGTCGGAATTGGTTACGGCATGGCCGCTGATCGGAACCGCGGTGGGGTTGTCCTCGGATGCAGCCACCTCTATGACGCGGCTGGTCAAGGCCTCCGATACGTCCTCAGCCGAATCAACCAGCCGATATGGAGGAATCGCAATCCGTACCTCAGCCGTGATGACGCCATTCGTGTCGGTTTGCAGGCTCGACAGCTCTTTTGGGACACGTATTTCAAATTGCCGGAGCGAGTCGTACTACACAAGCGGACGCCGTTTCTCGATGCAGAAAGGGATGGATTCGCTTATGCGTTGAAGGGTGTCGCGCAACTCGAAATGCTTACGTTCGAGTACGAGAACGCTTGGCGATTTCTCGCCTACAACGCACGGAAACGGGAAGTTGACGGATTTCCGGTGCGACGCGGAACGGTCATGCCGCTTTCTGACGAAAAGTGCCTGCTATGGGTGCACGGAGGCACAACGGAGGTACATGAAAGAGGCTTCGTCTATTTTCAGGGAAAGTCGCGCATTCCCGTACCGCTCCGAATCACGCGATTCATGGGACATACTCCACTGCAACAGATTGCAACTGAAGTCCTCGGGCTATCAAAGATGGATTGGAACAGCTTCGATCTTTACAGTCAGATGCCGGCAACTCTGGAGAGCTCTGGTGCCATTGCGAGTATCGGCCAGTTACTCTCGCGGTTTGGTCCCGAGATGTACGATTATCGACTGTTTATGTGACGAGTTGTCAGGAGAGCGGTCGAGGGGGCCCTCGGAAGCCGGGACTCCAGGGCGAGAAGATCTTTGGCAAGTTGGTCGTGGTGATCGAAGTCAGCGGGGCCGATGTGCTCGCGGTGTTTCTTGGGGGCCGAGGGGAGGAGTGTTCAGGTTTCAGTGTTTCAGTATCAGAAAGAATCCGAGGCTGAAAACTGAAAACCCTCGTCTCAGACCTCGCTCCGGCAGCGGGAGGCGAGGAGGCCGGTGGCGGTGGTGGGGTCGAGGTCGGCGATGAGGAGGCCTTCTTCGCCGTAAGGCTGGTAGCACTGGAGGGTGCCGTCCGGGCAGATGATGGCAGAGGTGTTTCGGGAGCCTTGGGCTGGCGAGCGGGGGCCGCGAGAATGCCGCCCAACTGATTTGATTTCTGGCCGCGAGCTTGTCCACCGCGTCCGCGCATTGGCCGTTCCGCCGAATGGTTTGTCAGTTTGAACTGACAAAGTGACGGCTCGATGGGTTTTTCTTTGTGGCCAGTGTGGGGCTCGGTAGAATGACGAAGGATGGAGCAAAACCCCTACGAGTCTCCGAAGGAAGTGTCCCAGCCCTCGATCAAGGCTGGAATTGGGATCGGCGTGCTGCTCCTGCTCTCCATCCCGGCGGGGTGTGTCTGCGGCGGCATCACGTGCTACGCTTCCGGCATCGTCGGTGAAATGACGGTGGAGCAGCACGGCGGGCCGATAGACTCGGGCTTCGCCGCCGGTATTCCTATTGGCTTGGTGGTGGTGATACTGGTCCCTGCGCTGGCGATTTATTTCTTTGGAAGGCGGAAGGAGAGTGGTAAGATTCCGGAATGAGCACCGAAGCCGCCGTACCCATGAAACTCTGCTCGGGATATTGCTGCCGTCCCCGGCCCTTGAATGAATTCCGTCCGCGCTCCGCTGGCTCCGACGTGCGGCACTCCTGGTGCAATGACTGTCATGCCCGTGGAGAACGGGAACGACGGGAGCGCCGTCGTCGCGGCGAAGTGAGCGACCTGGCACGCGAGCTGATGCGAGCGAAGGACCGGGATGAAGCGGGGCGGGTATGCCGAGTCGCTGTGGCATCATTCGGCGGGCCGATTGGGTTCGCTCGCGCACTTTGGGAATGCCACCACTCGGCCGAGCGTGGCTCACCGACTGCGGCGAGGATCTTGCTCGCTCTCCTCCGCCTGCAAGAATTGGCTGCTCCTAAGCGCCGTGATGTTTGCGACATGAGCGACGAGGAGTTGAACGAGCGGGTCGAGCAACTAGGCCGTAAGCTACTCGGGAAGAAATAACGCCCTGGCGGCTTCTTGCTGGCGAATGGACATTACCCCCAGCGACAGTCTCTCCAACATTTCCCGCCAAGTCTCCGAGCGAGTTTTTTTGGCGGAGGTGCTTGACAGATTTTTCAGGGGTGATAAATTCGTGGCCGTTTTGAGGGGTAGTTTTCATGCGGCCGGGCTGGAGAGCCGCTAGTTTTATGGGAGGGCAACCCATGAACGCTTCTTTATCGTTCCTGTCGGCGTGGGGACCAATTCAGGGCTCCCCTCAGGGCGGCTACTAAGCCGCACCTCGCAGCATGGCCTTCCTAGGCCGTTCTTATCTTCCTCGTTCCTTAGGCTCCGCCTGGGAACGCACCTTTTCGAGGCTCCGCCTCGCTCTTGTCTGTCACTCTGCGCGCCCCTATCGCCGAAGGAATGCCCCCATGTCCAGGAAGAACCGCAATCTCCGCCAGAAGTCTCATCAGCAAACTCGCCGGATGTTTTTGGAAGCTTTGGAGCGCCGCGACTTGCTCGCCGTCTACCCGGTTGCCAATGACGACCCGCTGTACATAACTCCGATGAACACGGCCCTCAGCACTTCGACGGCGGTCATAACCAATGATTTTGAGGCGGACAGTCATTCGATCACAGCTTCGGTAGTGGCAAATCCCAGCCACGGCACGCTGACCTCGTTCAACACGTCCACCGGACAATTCACCTACACGCCAACAACTAGTTACGTCGGACTCGACTCCTTCACCTACAAGATCAACAACGGCACGTACGACAGCAACGTGGCCACCGTCAGCATCGCCGTGGGCGGTGTGTTCGGGCCGCGAACGAACTTGGATGACCAGCCGCTCGATTCCCCCATGTATACCGGGGCGAACACGGTGATGCAGGGCCTGTCCATTGGCCAGCAGCTCATCTACCGGAGCGATACGGTTTCGCTGAAGCCGGTGATCGTCGTGGAGACGAGCCTCAACAGCACGGCTTCGGTACCAAACTCTATTTCGGCGGTCCTGACATTCAACGGCACCGGCCAAGGAACGGTTTCTTACACCAACTCTGGCTTGGCTGCCGGCGATACGCTCCGCTTCGCTCTGCAAGCGGACGCGACCAGCCTGGCAACGGGCTACTACAACTGGAGTATGGCGGTCACCGCTGACTACGGTGGTGGCAATACCAAAACGACCACCTATACCGGCTCGCAAGCAGTCGTGAATCGGGCCACGAGCGAATACGGCAAGGGATGGTGGCTGGACGGTCTCGACCAGCTCGTCACCAGCGGCAGCGGGGCGCTGCTCGTCCGGGGTAATGGAGACACCCTCTGGTTCCAGGACAACAGCGGCACCTACGCCAAGGCGGCCGGGGACACCGACTTCTCCACGCTGGTCAAGAACGGCAACAACACCTACACGCTTACCAGCAAGCATGGCATGGTGGAGAATTTCGGCACCACCGGCCTCTTGACCTCGCGGGTGGACCCTAACTCCAACACGATCAGCTACGCCTACACGGATGGCGACTCCGATAGCGTGAATGACGAGCTTTACACCATCACCGACCCATACAGCCGCGTGCTGGAAACCGTAGCTTATAGCAGCAACAAGGTCAGCACCTTCACGGACATGGCCAGCCATGCCACCACGCTGGCCTACACCAGCGGCAAGCTCACGACCGTCACCCTGACAGACCCCGACGGCGGCGGAGCACTTTCAGCCCCCGCCTGGACCTACGCCTATAACGGCACCACGAGCCTGCTGGAAACGCAAACGGACCCCAACAGCAAAGCGACGGGCTTCGTTTACGACAGCACCAGCCTCCGCCTCAGCCGGACCAACTTTCCGACCGGCTCGGAACATTCCCTGCTCACTCCGGTCCAGACCTACGGCCTCAAGACGGGGAGCAGCAACGCCCTCGTGAAAACGGTGAACCCGCTCGGTGTCTACACGGATGAAATCAGTAACGAGTTCAAGTTTAAGATGGACCGCTTCGGCAACGTCATTCAATTCGGCCACGACTTCAGTGGCGGCAGCACGAACGACGTTGTGGACACCTCGCGCGATCCGAATGGCCTACCCTACAAAATTCTCCAGCCGGACATCTCGGGGACGCGGTACACGACGAAACTGGGCTATAACGCCAGCGGCGATCTGCTCAAGGTCATCAATCCTGACACCACCACGCTCGCTTATACGTACGACAGCACGTTCCATCTTCTGCTCACCGCCACCGACGAGCTGGCCCGCGTCACGACCTATACCCGTGACTCCTACGGGAATGAGTTGACGCGTGCGGATAATGCGGGGAATACGTGGACCACCAGCTACAGTGGCCGGAGCGACGGCCTCCCCACAAGCATCACCTCCCCCGATCCCGACGGAGCTGGAGGCCTGTCCGCGTATGCGACGAGCTTCAGCTACGACTCCTACGGCCAGCTCACGACGACGACTTACCCCGACAGCCACACGCAGGTCCTGGCGTACAACTCGGCAGGGATGGTGACCAGCGTCACGGACGAGCTTTCGCATGTGACGACTTATGCGTATGACGCCCTTAACCGGCTTACCTCCATCACGGGTGAAGACCCCGATGGCGGCGGCGGGCTGACTTCGCCGGTCACTTCGTTCACCTATGACGGAGCCAACAACCTGCTGACGCAGGTGGACGCGCTCAGCAAGACCACGACTTACACTTACAGCGAGCGGAACCGCCTGCTCACCAAGACTCTCCCCGATCCGGACGGGGGAGGTGGCAATCCCGCGCCAGAGTCGACCTACACCTACGACGGCGTCGGCAATCTGACCGGCCAGGAGCAGCCGAGCCCAGCCGTCTCGATCACCCATACGTACGACGCTTATGGCCGCGAGACGGACTCGACGTGGGGGGTCATGGGGGGCGTGCAGAAAGAAGATAGCTGGACTTATGACGTGCTGGGGAGAAAGACTTCCTATACCAACTCGATCCGCACGCCGGACGTGCAGACCGACACGTATGCGTACGATTCGCGCGGCCGCATGACCAGCCACACGGGGCATGACCCGGACGGAACCGGCATCATGTACACCGGGGCGACGGAGTATTTCTCGTACAACGCCGCCGGGCAGCCCGCCAGCCACACGGACTTTCTGGGAAACGTCACGAGCTACGATTACACGACTGCCGGTTGGCTCAACAGCGTCACGCTACCTGATCCGGATGGGTCGGGTCCCCTGTACAGTCCGATCTACACCTACGGCTACGACGCCTTGGGGAACCAGATCAGCCTGACGGACCCGAACAACCACATGTCCAGCAAATCGTGGGACAACCGGGGCCGGCTGGCAAGCGAAACCGGTGCGGACCCCGACGGCGCGGGAGGACTTTCCGCCCCGACAACGAGCTACGGCTACGATTACCACGGAAACCTCACCTCGATCACGAATCCATTATCGAAAGTGACTTCGTTTGGCTACGACAATATCAACCGCATGATCAGCATGACCTTGCCAGACCCCGACGGCGGGGGCGGATTGTCGGCTCCCGTCTATGCCTACGGCTACAATGCGGTCGGCAGCCTGACGACGGAAACCGATCCGCTGGGGAATGTGACGACGACGGCGTATGACTTCTTGCAGCGGAAGACAAGCGTGACCCTGCCTGACCCCGATGCGGGGGGCGGCTTGGCTGCCCCGGTCTGGACGTATACCTACGACAGCGATACCCACCTCAGCCGGGTAACCGATCCGATGTCCCATAACACGGATTACGGCTACGACGATTACGGCCGCCAAACGACCGTGACCAACAACGACGGCTACGTGACGACGACCGCTTACAACCTGCTCGACCAGGTGACCAGCGTCACCACTCCTGATCCCGACGGAGTGGGGGGTGTGACTGCGTCCGTCACCACCTACGCCTACGACTATCTCAACCGCCTGGCCAGCACGACCGATGCGCTCTCCGGCGTGACTAGTTATACGTATGATCTGAACAACAACCTCATCAATCTCCGGGACCCCGACAATAATGACACTTCTTGGGCGTACGACAACGCGGGCCGGGTGACGATGGAGACCAACGAGCTGAACAACACCCGCAGCTTTTGGCATGACGCGGCAGGCAACCTCACCCGCAAGGAAGACCGGAACGAGCGGGTGACGCAGTACACGTTCGACGACCTCGACCGGATGACCGCCGAGAAATGGCTGTCGAGCGGCGACCCCGTCCCGACGATCTCGATCAGCACGACCACGCAGGGAGGACCTTCCAGCGAGGTGCAGCGGGTCGGCTTCTCGGCGGACATGTCCCTCAGCAGCGGCACGTTCACGCTCTCCTTCGGGGGACAGACGACGAGCGCGATTGCCTACAACGCTTCGGCAGCCACGGTTCAGTCGGCCCTCACAGGACTCTCCAGCATCGGTAGTGGCAACGTGGCGGTGACGAAATCTCAGAACACCATGTCCGCGCAGGAATGGACCGTCACCTTCCAGGGTACTCTCGGCGGGGCGAACCAGAGCCAGATCACGATCAACGCCTCCAGCGTCATCGCCATGATGACCCGCACCGACATCCAGGCCACCGACACCCAGGGGGGAAGTGGCAGCAACAACGAAGTCGAAGTCGTCACCCTCAGCAACGCCACCGACGGCACCTTCCGCCTCGCCTTCGGCGGCCAGACGACTGCGCCCATCGCTTACAACGCGAGCAATTCCACCGTCGATTCCGCCCTCGAAGCTCTCACGAACATCGGCAGTGGCCACGTCTCCGTCACCGGTTCCAACGGTGGCCCTTGGACCGTCACATTTAACGGCGGAGCCGTCGCCGGCATCAACGTCCCACAGCTCCAAGGGGACGCCGCGAGCGCCCAGTCGGGCTCCGTCAGCCGTACCATCAGCTACACCTACAACGTCGGCAGCCAACTGACCGATACCAGCGACCCCGACAGTACCTACGCTTATACCTATGACAATATTGGCCGCCCGCTTACGGTAGATAATAATGGGACTTCTGGAGTCCCCCGCGTGATCCTCGCGAACGTCTACGACGCAGCGAGCAACCGGATCCAACTTTCGGCGACGGTCGGGGGAACGAATGACTTCAAGAACGATTACACGTTCGACAACATGAACCGGATGACCCAGGTTTCCCAAGTCGGCAACGGCGGCAACACGGTGGCGAACAAGCGGGCCAACTTCGTCTACAACGCGCTGAGCCAGTTCACGAGCGTCGAACGCCAGGTGAAGCCTTCCTCCACCTGGAACGAAGTTGCCACCACCGCTTTCACGTACGACACCCTGAACCGCGTTACCGGCATCGACCACAAGCGGAGCGGCAGCAGCCTCTTCACGCCATACAGCTACACTTACGACCACATGGACCGGATCACCGGCATCACGTCGGCGGACGGCACGGTCGCCTACACCTACGACAAGACCAGCCAGCTCACCGGTGCGGACTACTCGTACCAGACCGACGAAACCTTCGCCTGGGACGCCAACGGCAACCCCAGCGGTGGCAGCAACACCGTCGGCACCAACAACCGCCTGACCAGTGACGGAACCTACAACTACACCTACGACGACGAAGGAAACCTCGCCCGCCGCACGAAAATCAGCGATAGCTCCTATACCGACTACACCTGGGACTACCGCAACCGTCTCGCCAACGTCACCAACAAAACGAGCGGCGGCACTTCCACGATGTCCGCCGACTACACCTACGACGTGTACGACCGGCGCATCAAAAAGGTGGTAGATGCCGACGGAGCCGGTGGTGGCGCCTCGGTAACCACCCGCTACGTCTACGAAGACCAAGGCATCACCCGCGTCGTCCTCCAGTTCGACGGCAGCAATAACCTTACCCACCGCTACCTCCACGGCCCCGCCGTCGATCAACTCCTCGCCGATGAAGGCTCCGGCAACAGCCTCCTCTGGTCCCTCACGGACCATCTCGGCACCGTCCGCGACCTCATCAACAACTCAGGAGTTACTCAGAACCACATCAAATACGGCGGCTTCGGAAATGTTACCGTCGAATCAGCATCCGCAGTGGATTTCTTGATGGGATTTGCAGGAATGGATCGGGATGAAGAAACCGGCGCATGCTATAGCTGGCATCGTTTCATCACTGCTAAAAGATGGCTCACTCTCGACCCTGCTGGATATTCGGCGGGAGACGCCAATCTAGTCAGATATGTCGGCAACAACCCCTCGGCTGCTATTGACCCGACCGGCTTGGTTGGTGGCATATTTGGCAATGGCCAGATAATACAAGCGCCCAAGCCAGAAGCCCCTCCGTGGTGTTCGCTGGCAAATATCGCGAACTATTTTTTGCCGGGTGGGGCGTCAATCCAATTAAACTCCCAAGCAAATCAGAGTGCGAACGCGAGATTTTACCTCGACCCGTTTAACAACCTTCCCCCCGGGGGAAATGGCGGTGCCGGTGTAGACCCGCGAATTGTCGACCAAGGTTCGATTGTTACTGTCGGCGGACTAGCAACAGTCGCAGTAATTTTTAACGCAAGTGCGCCAGCTTTGGCTTCCCCAGCAGTCACCTACAAATACTCCGACACAGTGCTTAGTCATGTTACAGATACGATACCGACAGGTAAAAAGGCGGGTCAGCTGGCGAGACCTTTTATGCAGCCTCAGGCCAGAGACCTCGTCGCATCGGAAGTTATGGCAGCCGTCAAACCCATTCCTGACCCACAAGGAGTTCCAAACCAAGTTCTATACCTCGTACCTGGCGTTCAAAATGGAACGAATGGAACTTGGCAACTAATATACAACACAGTTACCCAAACGATTACTCACTTTAACTTTGTGGTTCCATAATGAGACATATAAGATTTGTTGGTGGCTCCGAGCGGCCTATTTGTTGTGCTCGTTTTTTAATTGACGAGGTCAATTCATCGCTAGTGATGGAGCCCTATCCAACGGAATGCGTAAGCACGTTACTGGTAAACTACCTCGAAATTCTACTCGCGAGTGACGGGGTTGTGCTGGGTACGCACGGCGTCATTCCCGAAAGGGCGCGATGGCGTAGAACCAAGCAGAATCCCTCCCCACGAGAAAGATCCTTGATGCGAATCCCGACTGACGCTATTGAACCCGGTAGCTGTGTGAGAATCACCGACACTCTATGGGATACCTTTTTCAATGGCGACTCATCGTGGTTGTTGGTCGGTAGCGAGGCTGAGCAGCACCATAGAGTAGAGTGTGTTGAGGGTATGGTCTTAGGGATAGATTCTCAGGGTGAATTGAGGCAAATCTGGATACACCTGGCGTGAATGTCGCAGCGTTAGGGGCCGGAAAAGGGGACATTCTGAATATCAGAGAAATCCCGAGCAGAGAATCTGTCGAACCCCGGCTAATAGTCCGTCTTCGGCATCATCTGGCTCTCGATGATGGTATGGCGTTTGGAGCCGGGGGTGAACTCCGCATCGGCGAAGTGGCGAGCTTTGTGCGCCAGGCAAACCACCTTTCAGTCTCCGACTAGCCCCTCATTCAGTTCACCGTGGTCAGCCGCTCCGAAATGGCATACAGCAGCGTCACCACGAGCGCCTGCTCCTCGCTCCGTAGGAAGTCCCGGTAGGTCCAGTCGTTCACCACTCGCTCCAGGGGTCCGCGTGGGGTCGGGGAAGAGCAGCACCCCGTACGCCCAAGCTGCCGACTATGGCCTGGCAGTCTTTGACGTTGGGACGCGGGTAGGCTGGCGGTAGAATGCCGTCCGAAGGAGTCCGCCTATGTTCCGCTTCTCGATCCGAGAGTTGATGTTGGTGACGCTCGTGGCTGCGTTAGTCATAGCGTGGGCGATTGACCATCGAGCAGTTGCCGCATCGAGAGACAGAGCCAAAACAGCACTTGCCGAGGTAAAAGAGGACGCTGAATCATTAGCCCGCTTTGGCGACCCACATAGAGGGGCGTGCGGCCAAATGGTTATGTACTGGACAGACATCGCGAGGAAGTACTGGCCAACAGCGGGTCCCACACCAACGCTAGTGATTGTGACAGAGGACGAAGCCAGACTCGGGCTGAATACCGAAGCCCCTTAGCGGCTTGTATTAAACTGGACCACAACCATTCGTGGGGCAGAATCGCCACTTGCCTCACGGCAGCGGCTAAAATGACCTCATCAAGTACAGCCTGCGGGGCCTGCCGTGCGATACCCACGCCATCTGATAATTGAGCACATGCCTCATGCGAGACGATTCATCAACACATGCCGAACGTGTGGCCGTGAAGGCTATGCCCCGCAAGTTGCCGAGCCGAGCTTTGCCGATTCCCTCAAACACATCGCACTCCAGAAAACGCTGGTGGAATGTTTTGAACCGCTGGCACTGAGCAATGGATTGTGCGAAGCCTGCCAAGCAGCAACGTCAGCACTGCCCAACTCTTCAGCGCCCGCACAAAACCCCCCTAAGGATTAGGTTTTGAGGCAACTCGTTAGGTTTTGGGGCAAGTCGAGGTTTTGAGGCAAAGCCCCGACGGAAATATATACTTAACAAACCACGGTAGTTATGCCGGGGGGTTTTGGCCTTGGGGAGGCTTTTTCGGGGCGTGTGCGAACTCGTAATGGAGCTTGAATTCCACTTCAGCCTGGGCAATTGCTGATCTCTCGGTGCGAAACCCACCCGAAGAACCACCAACGCAAGGTGCGCCGTGTCTTTCGGCGCAGACGGGGCAGTTCCAATAGGCGTAGAATTTTCGGTCCCGGATTACGCGGCTGTCGCTTACTTGCACTTCAATTTCGTACTTAACGCCGCCGTGTTCCTTCAGTATTCGCCCGCCTTCGTTTTGAGACACGGCTCACCTCTTCTTCTTCCCCTTCGTCGCCTTAGCTGGCGGCTCCTTCGGTGGGGCAGGCGGCTTGAACTGATTCTGACGCAATGTACTGAAAAAGGAATAGCCTTCCGCCAACTTGGCCCAACCTCCTGAAAAAGTCCGGGAGCGGAATATACCAATTAACCGCTGGGCACTGGGGGGCGCTACCCCCGGTCATGTCCCCGGCTGGGACTGCGGAATCCCCCAGCACCGCAGCATCCCCTGACAACGGACTGTACGGGCTGACCGGCCCGAACCAACTGCGCCGCCAAATCGCCGCGAGTTCCAAGCCGCACGGCAAGCGTTGCTGTTCCTCGTCGCAAGTCCAACGGGGAAAAGCTTTTGCGTTGCTCTCAACGAACGATGGGCGCAAAACGCGTTTCTGGCCTGCCGGACCGGTCCATCTTGCCGGTCTGCATACACTGTTTCGCCGTGGCAACTTCGCCACGGAATGAAACGGTCCGACAGGGTGCTATCAACACCCTGCCGGACCTAACCCCAATGCAGAGGTACTGCAATGAAGTCTTGTTTCAGTTTATCTGGTGGCAATTCTCCCCGCGACAGGTTCCTGGCGATGCTGCCGCGAATCCGGGAGAAGTTGGTTTTTGAGTTCCGCGAGATGAAAGCGGAAGAGCTGGAAGAGGCGCTGGCGGAGTGCTACGCAAACGCGTGGTTCGCCTACCGGCGGCTGGTGGAACTGGGGAAGGAACTGCTGGCGTACGCTTATCCGCTGGCAACGTAC
>Ga0065712_10068062_pt1 | contig 15601 bp, 20 predicted proteins | sample MisRhiReplicate1_FD_59099 | JGI IMG/M metagenome (GOLD analysis project Ga0065712, IMG submission 59099) | Miscanthus rhizosphere microbial communities from Kellogg Biological Station, MSU, sample Rhizosphere Soil Replicate 1: eDNA_1 v3... | ecosystem: Host-associated > Plants > Roots >...
CAGGCGCAAGCGGTGCCACGGGTACTGCGAGCAAGTTCGGCGGAGGCGGCGGTGGGGGCGGCGGCGGAACGGGCGGTCCCGGCGCTGCTGGTTCCGGTGGTCCGGGCCTTGCTCCCGGCGGTGGAGGAGGCGGCGGAGGCGCGGGAGGCGCAGGAAACGGAGGGGGCGGCGGTGCAGGTGCGCGCGGCGAAGTCCGCGTGACCACGTTCGGATAGGAGAACAGACATGCGGAGACTCGTTGCCCTCTTGGCGGGCCTGTTGCTGGCCCTGTCATCGGTCGGCACGGCATCGGCAGCCATCAATTTCTCGCAGAAGGTCGTTGACCAGACGCACCCGTTGCAGGTGTTCGTCCACCAGGCAGCGGACGGGACACTCGGCGCCAAGGCGAGCTGGTCGGGCACGAACTGCTGGTGCAGCCCCGACAGTCTCACCATGACCATCGTTCTCGTTGACCAGCCGACCGCCGCATTTCAGGAAATCGACTACAACGGCGAGAACTGCTCCATCGGCGGCGCCAAGGTCCTCGAGTGCTACGTCGGCGCCCCGGCCTTCGAGAAGGGTGGCTTCGCTCCGGCGGGCTGGTACATGGTCAGGCTCGAGGAGTTCCACGACACGTTCGAGACGAACGCGAAGGTGTCCATCACCGGCAACATCGACCAGACGGTGCTCTTCCCGAGCTGATGGCACTCCATGTCATCTCGCTGCCGTGGACCGACCTCACGAAAGCGTGGGAGGCGGAAGCTTTCACCGCTCGCACGCGTGTCATGGTGTCCATGCTCGCGAAGTACGGCAAGGTCTACGTCTACGGCAGCGAGGTCCATGAGACGACGGGCACGGAGCACGTCGCGGTCATCGACAAGGCGTGGCAGGACCGCCACTGGCCGGGCTACCGGACCTCAGACGTCTTTTCTGACTACGACGCACGAAGACCGGCATGGGTTGAGTTCGGGGTCAGGTGTGCTCAGGCCATCCGGGAGCGACATCATCCCGGCGACATCCTCGGCCTGACGATGGGCAGCGCGAACGGCCTCTCGATGGAGCTGCTGTACGACCTGAACATGCCGACCGTCGAGCTGGGCATCGGCTACAAGGGTATTCTCCCCGACAGCCACAAGGTCTTCGAGAGCTACGCGTGGCGGATGTGGCACAACGGCTTCAAGGTCGGTGTGGAGGACGGACGAGGCAACCCGAACGCCGACGGTTTCAGCGACGTGCGCAACTTCGACACTGTCATTCCGCGGCCGTATGACCTCGCCGACTTCCCCGCAGGATCCGGGAAGGGTGGTTACTTCGCATTCCTCGGCCGTCTCACGAGCCGAAAGGGCACGCTCATCGCTTCGCAGGTCTGCCAGCGGATCGGCGCGAAGTTGCTGCTGGCTGGCCAGAACGTCACGCACGCCGAGAAGGGCAGAGTGACGACGGCCGATGGCCTGACGTTGGAAGGTGACGTTGAGTGGGTCGGCGTCATCGGCCCCGAAGAGAGAGCCAAGCTGCTCGGAGACGCGATCGCCACCTTCACGCCCACGCTCTATGCGGAGCCGTTCGGAGGTGTCCATGCGGAGTCACTGCTGGTAGGCACGCCCGTCATCACGACGGACCACGGCTGCTTCATCGACTATATCCACGACGGCATCAACGGGTGGCGTTGCTCGACGCTCGCGGAGTTCGTGAGTGCTGCGAAGGAAGCCCCGTTCCTGGACCGCTTCGACATCCGGGACCGGGCCATTCGCCGCTATTCAACCGCCACGGTGGGGCCTCAATATGACCGCTACCTGAACCGTATCGCCAGCCTGCGACGCGAGGGCTGGTACTCGCTACCTCTTCCACGCGTCGCATAGGAGAACCAAGTGGCAACCTACGTTCCGTTTACGCTCATCGTCCCGAAGTCGCTCGGCATCAGCACCGCGATATCGACCTGGGAGTCGCACGAAACCGTCTCGGGCACCGTGCACCGGACCACCGTCCTCTCGTCGAGCGGTGCGCCGACCGTCACGCTCGAGATGGGGGCGACAGGCGCTCAGACGGGCACGCAGCAGTTCGCGGGCTCGGCCTACACGCTGACCGCCAACGTTCCGACCGTCTTCAACTGGTGGGTCGCAGTTGCCGTCGGAAGTTACTTCCACGGTTACGCCTCGACCGGCGTTCCCGCCGCCAACGGCCTTTCGTCGGGCTATCTGACTTCGTAGAGTGGCCCTCATCCTGCCGAAGTACCTGGAGTCGGGCCGCGATGAGCGCATCAGCATCGCGAGCCGCGTCCCGTCACGGGTCCAGTCGGCAGGCACGCTCCGCGAGAAGGGCGTCAACGTCTACCGCTGCCCGGTGTGTCGAAAGGAGTTCCGCCACGACGACGAGTACGAACCCGCGTGCACTGGTCCGAATGAGACGACGGACGAGCACCCGATGACCGTCATGGAACGCGTCCGCGTCGTGCCGCGAAAGCTCGCGTGGTGATGCAGGACCGCTACGGCCCCGGCTCTTCCGCGCCCGCCTCGACAGGCGACCCATTGCCCGAACTCACCGCCCTCGTGGAGCGACTCAAGATGCAGTACGCCAATGAGAACAGCCGCGAGCTTGCGCTGGCGATCCAGCGGCTCGAGGAGGCGCAGCATTGGCTCTGGCAGAAGCAGGCGATGCAGCTCGCAGCCTCTCCAGGTATCCCAACGCTCGTGAGGCCCACGCCATGAAGGCCGTCATCACTATCCCAGCGCGGATGACATCCTCGCGCTTCCCCGGCAAGGTCATGGCCGACGTCGGCCCGGACTCCGCGCTGGGCTTCCTCATCACGCGCCTGTCGCCCGTCGCGCCCGTCGTCGTGGTAACGAGCGCCGACCCCTCGGACGCGCCAATCGTGGAGACGGCCAAGTCACACGGAGCGCAGGTCGTTCTTGGCAAGCACGGCGACATGATCCGTCAGCACTACCTCGTGGCCCGCGACACTGACGCCGACGTCTTCCTCATGGCCGGTGCCGACGATCCGCTTCTTGACCCCGCGTTATTCCGCGTGCTCATCGACCGAATGGCGATTGACGACGTGGACTATGCCAAGACGGCGGGCTGGCCGCTGGGCCTCAATGTCTGGGCGTGGACTGATCGCGCTATCGCGGAGGCGTACAACGAGTCGCGAACGCCCGAAGAGCGTCAGCACGTCGTCCCCTTCTGGGAGCGCCGACCCGACCGCTTCCCGCAAGCCGTCATCGCCCGGACGCGAAGCGTGTACGACCTCTACCGCGTCACCGTGGACGAGGGGCCGGACATGCAGCTCGTCCGCACCCTCATCTCCATGCTGCCCGAAGGCTTCGGAGCGGAGGACGTGATCGACGCGTTGGAGCGGCATCCCGAACTCTGCCTCATCAACGCGAGCGGCCTGCGAGGTACCGCGGCGCGAGACGCCATCTATGACGTGACGCCGATCCGCACGGAGGCAGTGGCATGACACCTGACGGTCCCATCGGTCACGGTTCGGGTTACGTTGAACGGGAAATAATGCTCACGACAGTTTTCCTGATCATCGTGATGTTGACGTGTCTCGGCTTGGTGACGCTGCTCTACATCCTCGGACTTCTCTGACCGATGACCCTCGCCATCCGCCAGCAGACCATCGCCGCGCTCAAAGGTGCGCTGGACGGGCAGACCGCCGTCGTCCTCGGAGCCGGCGGCCTGGACTACATGCGCCCGCGCGCGCTCGCAGGACTCACGGTCATCAGCGTCAACTCGTCGGCGCGGAAATGGGGCCTGACACCGCAGTACGTCGTGGTCAAGGAACACCGCGAAGAGGCGGTCCCGAACGCCGACGCATTCCCCGGCGTGCCGATCATCTGCGCTGCGGGGCCCTACGGGAACGCGGACCGGCCCGAACCGCCATCCATCCCGGACCTCTACACCTTCGAGCACCTGGAGAACCGGGCTGGCGACTTCGACGTGTACCGCGACTGGCCGACCGACCCTGACTCCCTCGTCGTGTCGATGTCCACGATGACGAGTGCCATGCACTTCGCCGCCTACGCCGGGGCCTCGGTCATCATGGTCGCCGGGCTCGTCTGCGGAACGCTTGAAGGCCGCACGCATTACAAGGGCTACGGCCATCCCGACGACATCGACGGCGAGCAGCCGCCGTGGATGGCGGATTGGCTGGCGAAGACGGAGCGGCAAGCTCTGGCGGTGCGCCGCGAACTCGTGAGGCGGTACGACGTGGACATCATCGGCCTGTCGCCGTGGATCACGCCGGAGCTGGACGGGCTGGTCTACCGAAGTCCGTCGAACAGCCTGAACGCATGGTGAGGCGGCGCAGCGACCCTTCTTCAGCTCGGGCGCCGCGCCGCTCTGCGCATCGTCACCGACGAGGTATTGACGGCTTCATAATCGGGGCCTAATCTCACTGCAACTTCATAACGTCTTGGCCAGGAGTCTTTAGGGCTCCGCGCCGCTCAGAAGTGGCCTCGCGCATGTGCCCCCAAGCGCACTGCGGGAGGTCCTTTCTTTTGACAAGGTACGCATACCAGCGTCACGTTCGTTGGCTCCACATGGGGAAAGGCCCCATCAAGGAAGCGCGGACTGCCACAGTCACCGCCAAGGTCGCTGAACCGGCACCGCCTCCGACCACCGACCTCTCCACGCTGACGAAGGCCGACCTCGTCGCGCTCGCCGAGCAGAAGGCCATCGACGCGTCGGGCACGAAGGCCGACATCATCGAGCGGCTCTCCGATGGCTGAGATCGACATGAGCCCGTGGGACGGGCAAGCCGCGATGTCGGACGCCACGCAGGCAGATGACCCTGCCGCAGCCTACGAAGCCATCTGCGCTGGCCGCCGCGACGGTGACCCGGCACTTCAGGCGACGTGGGCGCTCCCCCATCACCAGCATCCGGGCGACCCCGCCAACGCGGCAGGCGTCCGCAATTCCCTGTCACGTCTTCCGCAGACGCAGGGCCTCATCAACGCCGAGGCTGCGCAGCGTCACCTCGAAGCGCATCTCGCCGACGTCCAAGCAACCATGCGCACCGACGAGGAAGCGGTGGTGAGCCTCGAGATCCCCGAGGGCGACTCAGCCATCGCTGTCAGGGACATGGCGAAGCGCGAACTCGATGTCCGGCTCCTGCCGTGGAACACCGTCATAACGACCTCCGAGGGAACCGAAGAGTTCCGTCGCGGTGCGTTCGACGGGGTGGACCCGACGCGCGTTCTCCTGATGGGCCTCGAGCACGAAGCCCATTTCGGCGTTGGCCAGATGGGCCAGCCCGTCCTCACCCGTCACCCCGTCGGCAAGGGTCTGACCTACTCGGACCTCCCCGACGGCCCGCACATGACCTTCCGCGTGGCCAGCACGCAGCGCGGAGACGAAGTCCTCGCACTTGCATCCGAGGGCATCGTGACCGGCGTGTCACCGGAGTTCCGCGAAACCGCCGGCGGAACCCTGGTCGAGCAGCGGCGGGGGCGTCGCCACAAGGTCCACGTCCGCGCCGACCTCGTCGGCCTTTCCACCACGTACCGGCCAGCCTACGGCGAGCAGGCGGCCGTTCTCGCGGTTCGCTCGCAGGACAGTGAAGTTGTCACAGAAGAGACAGGAGAACCGGACATGTCCGATCCCGTGGCCGACGCCACAACCCCGACCACGGATCACAACGCGGTCATCCGTGCTCTGAGCGCATCGAACGACCAGCTCGCGGAACGCCTCGAGCGGTCCTTCGCCGACAAGAATGACCGCCTCGCCGACCGGCTCGACCGCGTCGAAGAGCGGACCCGCATGGACATCCAGGCCCTTCCGACCATCACCGAGGCTCCGGCGCAGGACCCGCAGTACCGAACCGGCCTGTGGGTGAAGACGGCCCTCCAGATGATGACCGGCGAACGCGTCTCGGACATCCAGGTCCGCACCCTCTCGGACCTCATCACCTCGGACAACATCGGCGTCGTCCCGTCGCCCGTGGTCACGTCCGAACTCATCGGCATCATCGACCCGGCTCGCCCGTTCCTCGAGACGACGCGACGCCTGCCGACGCCTGACTCCGGCCTCTCGCTCACGGTCCCGGTCATCGTGACCCGGCCCACGGTGGGCGTCCAGGAGACAGAGAAGACGGACATCACGTCCACGACGACGAACATCTCCACGACCGGCTTCGACGCCATCACCATCGCGGGTGGCGGCGACATCTCAATCCAGCTCCTCAAGCGGTCCTCGCCGTCGTACCTCGACCTGTACCTCCAGCTTCTCGCCGAGGCGTACGCGACGGACGGCGATGCACTCGCAGTGGCGACGCTGCTCGACTCCGGCACGACGGCCGGCACGGGCTACATCGACCCCGAAGACCTCCTCATCGGCGAGGCGTGGACGAACGCCGTCTCCGTCTCGCGGCTCCTGCGTCCTGACCACATCTGGATGAGCACCGCTGCCATCCAGGCGTTCATCGACGCCAAGGCCGACACGACGAACGCACCGCTGTACTCCAACCTCGCCGCGGACATCACAGTTGGCAACGGGGCGCAGGGCCTCATCTCGGGCCTGCGGCCGGTCTACGTGCCCGGCATGGACGGCTCCGGGGCCGACGTCATCATCGGACCCTCCCGCGGCTTCGCGTGGGCCGAGGACGGCACCTTCACGCTCCAGGTCGATGTCCCGTCCAAGGCGGGCCGCGACGTGGCGCTGGTGGGCATCCTCTGGTTCGCCCCGCTCTATCCGCAGGCGTTCACGACGTACCGGCTGGCCTCGTAAGTGGGCAGGACTCCGGCTCGCCTCAAGCCGTTCCTGTTCAAGAAGGGGCATAAGCCCAAGAAGGGCAAGTAATGGTTTCGTGGCCCGACCTCGAAGAGTTGAAGCAGGTCCTTGACGTCGAGAGCGACGTCTGGGACGGGGCAGAGTCGTCGGGCGGCTCTGTCTCGCGCTTGACCCGTCTGCTCGCAGCCGCCATCGCGCAGGTGAAGGCGGACGTGGGCGACTGGGACGAAGACACTGACGAGCCTGACGAGGCGCTCGCGCAAGCGGCGCTTCGTCTGGCTGAACTGCTCGCACTGCGACCGGACGCGGCCGTCGGGGCGATCCGCGACCCCACCTACAACCGGCTCATGTTCGGTCACCGCGCTTCCTTCGGTGTGGCATGAGCCTCAAGGGTGGCCCGCAGCTACGGGCAAGGCTGCGGGCCATCCGCCAGACGTTCAAGCCCGTGGGCAAGAACTGGGCGGAAGACACCGTGCATCTCGCCCAGCAACGCGTCCAGGTGCGCACCGGCAAGACCCGAAGCTCCATCCGCGTGAAGAACGCCTCGCAGCGCAAGGCCGTCGTCGTGTCGGCGTTCGGAGCGCGCTTCCTGGAAGCAGGAACGTCTGCCCACGACGAGAAGCCGCGAAAGCGCAAGGCCATGAAGTTCCAGGCACAGCGGGGGACCGTGTTCTCCAAGAAGGTCCACCACCCCGCGACACGCAAGCAGCCCTTCCTCAACCCGGCTGCGAAGGAAGCCCTCGACAAGAACCCGATGGCCGCTGAACTCATCAAGCTCTGGAACGAGGCAGCCTAAGTTGTCGGTATCGGTGTCCGATTTGAACGGACGGAGCGGCTCCGGCGTCACAGTTCCCGGAACCCTCACCGCTGTGGCGGTCGCATTTGTCCACTCTGCCAACCGACCCGCTTCGCACACTCTATCGCACCGTGGCGACGATGCCAGTCTGTTCTGAGCGAGCCCAACTGACATCAAGAGTGAACCGCCCCGTGGCCGGTCCCATGATGTCCTCGATATGGGCATCGCGTAGCCGCGCCGTCTTCGGACGTCGGATGTTCAGTTCAAATCCTCCACCGTCGTCGTATTCCACGGTGATGGTTAGCCGACGGACGCCGCGGGCCGTGTCGATCCATGGTGCGTACATCAGTTTCCTCTCCGTCGAGACTCAGCTCGATATCGCTCGACTTCCTTCGGAGTCACAGACCAATCCCGACCGACCTTCCGCGCCCGGAGTTTCCCGTTGGCGATCTGCTGGCGCAACGTCGCGGCGGCCAACCCTAGGGATGCCGCCGCTTCGACCAGTGTCATCAGCGGGCCGGCAGACGGTCGATCATTTCGACCACGCCGCTCGGGCTGACGGTGAGGTACCGGTCAGCGATGACCTGGTTGGCGTTCCAGATGATCTTCGGGCCGTAGTAGGTCGGAATGATGTATGCGGTCAGGTTGTGCTTGGCCGCTGCCTTGATGGCCTTCTGGATCGCCTTGTCGAACATCTCGGTCCCCTTTCGTGCTTCCCTGATGTGCCTACTATCTACCCTCGCGTAGAGAATGTCAAGGGGTTGGGAGAGAAAGTTATCCACAATCGGTGGGCAGCGTGACGCGCCTTCTGAGTGTCATCTGTCGCAGGACTGACCGAGTCTGGTTCGTATACCGCGACGCTGCCAACAGACCGCGTCTGTGGATTGGTCGTTGGGAGTCCGACTGTCGTACCCGTGACCACCACTGGTTCGGTGACTTCTCGTGACCCTCACCCGCATCCCGTTCCAGACGCAGGCCCGCGCCGGAGCGGTGCAACTGCTCAACGACTTCGCCGCCGATGTCGGCATCACGCTCCAGGTCTACCCGGGACGACCCCGGAGCATCTTCCCGCCGACCGCGTTCGTGGACGCCATCAACGAGGTCCTGACCGAGTACACCCTCACGACGCGGCAGCGCATCCCCTCGGTAGAGGTGATCGTCCTCCACGGGCTCTTCGACGCGAAGGACACCGTGGACCAGCGCGACGCGTTCGTGGACGGGTTCGCCGATTGGGTGGCCGACAGGTTCCACGCCTTCGGCACGAACACCCTCGTCGCCGTCACGACCATTGACGACATCCCCAACTACGTGCCCGACTGGCAGGCACCGGAAATTCAGCGGTCCTACTTCGGCACGCGCATCACGCTGGAGGGCTTCGCCGCGACGTAGGACATCCGCACGGACTCCATGACCACGCGCCGGTCGGTAGGCGCACCTCTCACTTAGCAGGAGTTCCGATGAGCCCGATCCAAGGCTTCGTTCGACTTCGCCGCCACCAGTTCGGGCGGCAGGCATCCTTCGGCACACGCGTCGCAGCGGTGCGCGCCTATCCGTTCAAGGGCGTGCCGGCGCATAACCTCAACTGGACCGACCCCGACATCGACGTCGGCTCCATCGACCCCGTGGCCGCGCCGTATCGACTGGCGCCGGACCTCACGGCTCCTCTCACGGACCCGGCGCTGCGGTACAACAGCCTCCCCCTGATGCTCTCGGGCATCTTCGGCGGCGGCATCACGCCGACGGGTGGTGGGACGGCGAAGACGTGGGCCTACGCTCCGGCCTCCGTCACCGTGGACGACTTTGACGTCTTCACCTACGAGTTCGGCGACGATGTTGTCGAGGACTGGTTCCAGGACGGCGACGGCATCCTTGAGAGCCTCGAAATCAGCGGACCTGAAGGACTCGGGCCTCTCACAGGGTCAATGGGCTGGCGCTTCGGCTCCATCGCTTCGAGTGGCTCCACGGACTCGCCGGACAGCCCCACGGTTCCGACGTCCCTTTCCGTTGACCCCAACGAGGCCATCGTCTACCTCAAGGACGGCGCCATCTACATCGCCGATGACCCGTACGACCTCGACGCGGGGCAGATCACCGACGCGCTCCACTCGTTCGTCCTGCGCGTCAACCAGACCGTGGACCAGAAGCGGTTTGCCAACGGCGCGCAGACGTTCGACATCGACGCGTATGGGCGCGGCCCGCGAACCATCGAACTCGAGGCCACCTACGCCAAGACTACGCAGACCGTCGGCCTGACATCGGAGTCGGACGACTGGATGCTCGATCAGAGCAAGGACCGCTACATCAGCGTCCGCTTCGAGTCCACGTCCGTCGCCGAGACGCCATCAACCTTCTACTCGTGGAACTTCACGATGCCGGCGCGCTACTATACCCGCACCGAGGGTGAAGTGGGTGGAAACACCGTCGTCGTGCTGACGGCACACGCCTTCTACGATGCAACCACGTTCGACGGCGTCTTCACGTCCGACGTCGTGAACACCCTCACGAACGCGGAACTCTAGATGGACGTCCTCACCGACTGCATCTGCCCCGGCAAGCCGCACGAGCAGGACACGATCACCCTCCGGGACCACCTCGACTTCCGGCAGGGCAAGCGCATCCAGAACGAAATCCTGCTCCTCGAGGAAGAGCAGCGTCAGGACGTGGCCTTTGTTCTAGCTGTCCTGACCGAGGAGTACATCCTCGGCGGCGTCGAGTCGTGGAGCGTCGTGGATGACAAGGACAAGGCCGTCCCGGTGACGAGAGAGACGATCCGTGAGTATCTGCTCTCCAAGCCCGTCGCAGCGGGCCCTGTGGCGGACGTCGCTGATGACCTCTACCAAGAGGCGGTGATGCTCCCTTTGCTCCGAAGGGCGCAGAACTCATCGCCGCCTACGCCGACAGGCGGGTTGACATCAGCGCCGACTTCCTCGGAGCCGACACCCCTGAAGCGGTCGAAGCAATCCTCGACTTCCACTACCCGGACGGACGGCACCGTGGGGATTTCGGCGTAGCACGCTGGCGGCTCCAGCTCATCGCTGAACTCGACGTCGGTCGGCTCCAGCGGGAACAGGAACTCATCGAAGATGCCAAGGTCGCGAAGCTGCGGAGCATGAATGGCCGCCGCTGAGACGGCTCGCCTCATCGCGAGCCTCGAACTCCAGGACAAGTTCTCACCCGGCGTCGCCAAGGCCGAGGCGTCAATGGCCGGCCTCGAACGCCGGAGTTCGTCCGCCTTCTCCAAGATCGGGTCAGGCTTCGCCACCGTCGGCAAGCTCGCGCTCGTCGGTGCAGGTGGCCTCATCGCGGGCCTCGGCGTCGCTCTCAAGTCGGGTATCGACTCGCTGAACGAACTCCAAGCCGTCGAGGCTCAGACGGCCGCCGTCATCAAGAGCACCGGCGGGGCCGCTCACGTCACGGCGTCACAGATACGCGAGCAGGCCAGCGCGCTCGAAGACCTCACGACCATCGACGACAAGACCATTCAGCGCAGTCAGAACCTGCTCCTGACGTTCACGAACATCAAGAACGCCGCTGGCGCCAATAACGACATCTTCAACCAGGCGACGAAGGCGGTACTTGACCTCAGTACTGCGATGGGGTCGGACGTCAAGGGATCGGCGATCCAGCTTGGCAAGGCCCTGAACGACCCCGTCAAGGGCATCACGGCGCTCACCCGCGTCGGCGTGACGTTCACGAAGCAGCAGCAGGCCCAGATCAAGGACCTCGTCAAGCACAACGACCTACTGAGCGCACAGAAGCTCATCCTTGCCGAGATTAATAAGGAGTTCGGCGGCTCGGCGGCGGCGCAGGCCAACACCTTCGCGGGTCAGCAGAGACGGCTCGCCGATGCATTCGAGGACCTCAAGGTCGCACTCGCTCAGGGTGCGTTGCCCGGACTTACGTCGTTCACCAAGGCGCTTGCCAGCCTGCTCAAGCAGCCGCAGGCAATCCAGTTCGCCAAGAACCTCGGCGAGAGCCTGTCGAACCTGCTGTCGCCGAAGAACCTCCAGTCGGCCATCGACTTCGGGAAGTCCGTCCTCCCTGCAATCGCGGACGGCCTCCGTCTGGCGGGCGAGTCGGCCAAGTTCCTGTTCAACATCTGGAAGGGCCTGCCGAAGGAACTCCAAGGCCTCGCCGTCGCGGCCGTCGTGGGGAACAAGCTGACCGGCGGCCTCCTGACGTCAGGGCTCGGCGACATCCTGAAGGGCGGCCTCAAGGGCCTCGGCGGCATCTTCAACCGAGGCTCCAACCCCGCCAACGCGCTCTGGGTCCGTCAGGCTGGATTGACTCCGGGAACAGGTGGCCTGCCCGTCGGTGGCAAGGTCGGCATCGGCAGCAAAATCCTCGGCGCTGTCTCCATCATCGGCAGCGTCGCCATCGCCGCCGAGTCCATTCAGTTGCTCGCGCAGGCGTTCGGGACGTTCCAAACCACCGTCAACACGGCGCAGACAAACCTTCAGGGACAGGTCGATGCGACGGCCACACAGGATAGGGCCGCAAGTCTCAAGAACCTCCAGGACACGACGAAGAACATCCTCAGTTCAAACATCTTCGACAACGTCATCCAGTCGGTGTTCGGCGGCGCGCAGATTACTCAGGACCTGGTGGGTGCCGCAGACCGACTCTCCAAACAGACCGGAGAGACACAGGACCAGCTTCAGCAGGACCGCAAGGCGGTACTTGATGCCATCGGGACGGCGACGCGGCTCCACCTAGACCAAGCTCAGGGACCGCTTGCGGACTCTCTGGCAAAGATAGACGCAAAGATTGCCGGCACCGGCAACGACCTTGTGAACGCCATCAAGACGAAGCTCCCCAACGCAACGACGTCACCTTTTGGGCCCAACACGACACCCGAAGTGCTCCGAGAACTCATCCGCTGGCTCAAGATCACCGCTCCCAAGGGAACCCTCTCGGCGGGAGCTGCTGACACCATCACCAACAAGCTCCTAAAGCGTTCCGAGGGCGGTTCCGTCCAGACCCTGACGGGAGCCATAAACAACCTCAAGGTCGCCCAGAAGCTCGCTCTGGAGAAGGGCGACAAAAAGACGGCTGACCGCATCGGCAAGGACATCGACCTCCTGACTACCCGTCTCCAGCGTGTCGAGGCGGCGCGAGCAGCACTGCTCCAGCGTGCCGCCGAAGCCGTGCAGGGCATTCTGCGGGCAGGCTTTGCCAACGTCGTGTTGGCCGTTCAGAACATCCATCTGCCGTCGTTCCTGCCGGAAGGACCAACGCCACGCCGGAACCAGAACGCACCAGATACGTTCACGCCGACCGTGGACCCGAATGACCGTCAGAACCGTGGCGACCGCAGACGGAACATTGCCCTCCAGGTCACGGTGAAACCGTCTGCCGCTGACACGTACCACGCGGGCGACCGCAAGAAGCGCATCTCGCCCATCAGGCCCTCGTGACGCAGTCCTACATCTACCGCTCACCCGAGACGCCATCGAGTTCGGCGTGGTCGGTGGACCTCGGCGATGCCGTCGTCAGGGCGGGCCGCATCACCATCGGCCAGCAGGCAGAGCAGGGCCAGTCCTACATCAGCACCGTCGTCCTCGATGACCCCGACGCGGACGTCGGGCATGACGGCGATGCCATCATCGGCCTCAAGCAGTTCGATTGGATTGAGTCAGCTCCGGGTTCGGGTAATCGCCGCATCTTCACCGGCTACACCGGCAAGCGCACGTACCGCCGGGGCTCTTCGGGTGAGTCACCGTCGCTCATCCAGGAGTCCGCTCGCGTCATCGAAGTCGAGCTCTACGACATCAACGCGTTTCTCTCGTTCCGTAGGTTCACCCCGGAGGACATCGACGCCACGTCGTCGTTCAACCGGCCGGCTGAGACTGACCTCGAGCGCATCGCGGCTCTCTTGGACGTGGACTTCCTGTCCGACACGCTCTTCGATGGCCTTGTCTCCACGTCCGGCGCTGTGAACCTTGACGCGAACGACTACTCGCGGAGCACGCCGGCAGACGTCTTAGACAGTGCGGCGCAGCAGAGCGGCAAGAACTACTTTGTGGTGTACGACGAAGCGGGTGACTACGGCGACGCCGGGAACTTCGTCCTGTTCTATGACTTCAACGACAGTCCGGTCTACCTGTCCGACATGCAGGTATCGAACCTCCTCGCGGACGTGGACAATGAGACGACGTGGGCGCCGAACATGGACGCCGTCCTCGACAAGGACCCGACGCGCATCGTGACGCGTGTCCTCATGGACTACTCCAAGGGCACGGTGCTCCGCGAGCTTGCAACCACCGCGAATACCTACGCGTGGCGCGATGCCGTTTCGAGTGCGCCCGAACTCAAGACGTCCTCGGCCGCGAACGCGCGCAGCGACCGCTACCTCCTCGACAACTCCACCGAGGACGAGCGCATCACGTTCTCCGTCCAGGTACCCAAGGAGAACGTCAACGACTGGAAGGCGGGCCAGGCAGGGCAGGTGAAGTTCACTCACCTTCCGGGGTACGAGGACTTCCGCTACGTCCGGGCGCTTCGGCGGACAGTCTCACAGGACGAGGAGACGGACGAGTTCTACAACATCGAGTACGAATGCACGCCCATGCAGAGCATCCCCTCGGGTGCCTATGACCAGCAGGAGCCGGGTGTCAGCTACTCCGGTATCCCGACACTTCCTCGTCCGACCACTCCGGGCAACATCCTCTTCGCGATCATGTTTGCCTCAGGGTTCACGGCGGTCTATCCCACGCAGTTCCGGGCGCTCGACAGCCCACCTATCTTCCCCACAAGTCCTCCAGTTCCGCCGTACTCGGCGCTCCAGACAGCCAACTGGACAGTGATTGCGTCGGCGACGACGGACTACACCGGTATGAACATCGGTGGGCCGGGTTCCTCGGCAGGGTTCCTGGTCGCGGCCGCGTGGAGGTACGTTCAGCCCGGTGAAGTCACGGTGAACCCGTCGGCGTTCTCCACCGAGGACAACAACTCCGAGTGCGCTGTGTACCTCTGGGAGCTGCCGACGACAACGCCACCTTCCGGATCGTTCGTGGCGACGTCGAACCAGCACAACACGAACCCTGCGACGCCTTCTCTCTCGAGCATCAGCGGCAACGTCGTCTCGGCCTTCTACTACGCCACATCGGGCGGCCACTCCACCGGTTTCAGCGGCGGCAATCCAACGGCAGGCTCGGCCACATCACCGGGCGTCATTCTTCGGCAGGCGTGGCAGAACGGCGTCACCGGCAACTCCAACCAGACGGACTTCACGACCCCGAACACGATGGACTTCGGCCAGCTCATCCTGCTCCCGACCGGCGGCGTCCCTGCTGCCTCCGTGACGCCGGGCGTCCCTGGTTCGGTCTACGCCCACCTCAACTCGTGCGGCATCGCCGTCGAGCTTCCAGTTGGGATTACGCTGCCTGACATCCCGTACCCGGCGAACCAGTCAGCATGAAAGTCACACGCTTCGGCGACGGAACTCCCGCGACGAGTGGCTCTCCGACTGGTTCGGCCGGCGGCGACCTCGGCGGCGGGTTTCCTGCTCCGACCGTCACCGGTATCGACGACATCCCGATTGGCGCTCCGGGAACGGAGTCCGATGGCGATACGCTCGTCTATGACTCGGGGACGAATACGTGGGTCTTCGCACCGTCGGCGAGCAGTGATCTCGAAATCCTCGACGAGGGCGTCAGTCTCACCTCTGCGGCCACGAGCATCGACTTCGTCGGGGATGGCGTCACTGCGACGGCCGTGGGTGATGCTGTGACGGTCACCGTCTCGTCAACGGACGCGATGGTGCCGTACTACATCGCTCCTGGTGACACCTTCACCGTCCCGCTGTACAAGCAAGCCCTGTTCAAGACCACCATCGAGGTAGACGGCTTCCTCGTCGTCCTCGGCCAATTGCTGGGAGTCGATTGAGATGCCGAACGGGTCTGGCCTGACACTGAGGAACAGCGCCGAAGCCGACATCCCGACGCCGGCATCGGGGCAGGTCACCATCTTCAACGACTCCGACGCGTCCAACACGCCCGCCTACAAGAACAGCTCCGGCGTCACCACGCCGCTCCGAGGAACCACGGGCGCCACCGGTTCCGTCGGGGCAACGGGTCCGGGCGTCGGCTTGACGGG
>Ga0065712_10068064_pt1 | contig 15578 bp, 11 predicted proteins | sample MisRhiReplicate1_FD_59099 | JGI IMG/M metagenome (GOLD analysis project Ga0065712, IMG submission 59099) | Miscanthus rhizosphere microbial communities from Kellogg Biological Station, MSU, sample Rhizosphere Soil Replicate 1: eDNA_1 v3... | ecosystem: Host-associated > Plants > Roots >...
GCATGCCCAGCAGGGCATGCCGCTGGCGGTTGCAGGGCTGACCGACGCCGAATACCAGACGCTACAGCGCTGGTTAGCCGCAGGCGCCCCGGTTGAGTCGCAAACGATCACGCCGACGGTCACCGAGGCAAGTCAGATCCTCGCTTGGGAAAACCTGCTCAATCAGCCCGGTGCCAATCAGGCGCTGGTCGGTCGCTGGCTGTTCGAGCATCTGTTTCTGGCCCATATCTACTTCGAAGACGGCGCGGCGGGGCATTTCTATCAGTGGGTGCGCTCACGAACGCCGACCGGCAAGCCGGTTGACCTGATTGCCACACGGCGCCCCAACGATGATCCGGGCAGTAACGTCTACTACCGTCTGGTCCCGGTGCAGGGCGTGATCGTCCACAAGACCCATATCACTTACGTGTTGAGCCCGCAGAAAATGGCTCGGGTCAAGCAACTGTTCTACGCCAACGACTGGAAGGTCAACGCCTTGCCCGGCTACGGACCGGGACATCGGGCCAATCCGTTTCAGACCTTCGAGGCCATTCCGGCCGAGGCGCGTTATGAGTTCATGCTCGATAACGCCGAGTACTTCGTGCGCACCTTCATCCGTGGCCCAGTCTGTCGTGGGCAGATCGCTACCGACGTGATCCGCGATCAGTTCTGGGTCATGTTCCAGGAACCCGGACACGACCGGTACGTGACCGATGCGGTTTACCGCGGCGAGGCGACGCCGTTACTCGCCATGCCAGGACAGAACGATAACGTGGGCAGTGTGCTGAGCCTCTGGCTGTCCTATCGTGATCGTCGCAATGCCTATGAAAACCTGCGGCGCGACACCTACGCGAAGAAACCGCCACCGGGCTGGGGCGATTTGTGGACCGGCAATGACAACGCACTGTTGACCGTCTTCCGCCATTTCGACAGTGCTTCGGTGACCAAGGGGCTGATCGGCAATGTGCCGCATTCGATGTGGCTGTTCGATTACCCGTTGCTGGAACGCACCTATTACCAGCTGGCGGTCAATTTCGACGTCTATGGCAATGTCTCGCATCAGGCCCAGACGCGGCTGTATTTCGACCTGATCCGCAATGGCGCGGAAATCAACTTCCTTCGCCTGATGCCTGCCGACCTGCGCGAAGGTCTGCTCGGCGATCTGTATCAGGACAGCGGCAAGGTCAAGATGTGGCTGGATTATCAGGACATCGACGACGACACCCCCACAGGCATCGGTCTGGACAAGAAAAGCCCGGTACGTGATTTCGCCAACAAACTGATCCAGCGGGTCGGCCCGCTCAACGCGTCGCCCGATCCGATCAATCGCTGTGATGGCGCGTTTTGTTCGCGGCCTGGCCTGAGCAGCAGCTTTGCCCAGGCGGAGCAGGCGCTCAGCCGGTTGACCTCCCGGCCCGCAGCGGGGCTCAAGGTTATTGACCTGCTGCCAGAAGCGACGATGCTGCGTATCGAGGACGGCACCGGCAAGCGGGAGATGTACAGCATGTTGCGCAACCGCGCCCACACCAACGTGGCGTTCTTGCTGGGTGAGTCCTACCGCTATATTCCGGGGCTGGACACGCTGAGCATTTATCCCGGTGTGCTCAGCAGTTACCCGAACTTCATGTTCAACTTGCCGGCTGCCGAAGTGCCCGCGTTCGTCGATGCGATGCAGCAGAGCAAGGATCAGGCGAGCTTTGAACAGATCGTCCAGCGCTGGGGCATCCGGCGGACGCATCCGCTGTTCTGGACGTACTTCCACGACCTGAACCGCTATATTCAGGAAACTGCGCCGCGTGAAGCGGCGGTGCTCGACATGAACCGCTACGAAAACCTCTGAATCCGTGCGTTTCCGCCTGCAGGCCATGAGATATATGGCCTGCGGCCATCTCTGCAAACCTGAACGAATCCCGTTTTCTACGATCTTTTTTTCAAAAATGCGGTCCGAGGGGGGCGCGCCATGGAACCTGTCGCTGACGCGAGCCCGGGTTGCTGGTTGAGTTGAAAGTCAGGCAGTAGAGGTTTTTCAATGTTGATTTCGGTACAGGCCCTGCGGGCGTTCGCAGCATGGGTGGTGGTATGTCATCACTTCATGCAGATTTTTTACGACTTCAAGGCCAGTGGTCCCATTGGCGAATTCTTTGTCTCCAAAGGCGCCGTCGGCGTCGATATCTTTTTCGTGATCAGCGGACTGGTGATCTTCCTTTCTACCCAGAAAAGCGACATGCCCGCTGGTCGTTTCATCCTGCATCGTCTGATTCGTATCGTCCCTGCGTACTGGCTTTATACCGCCGCCATGGCGCTGTTGCTGCTGGCTGCGGCGCCCATGTTGCCGCACCAGGTCATCGGCTGGCAGAACTTCATGCTGTCGCTGATCTTCATTCCCTCCGAAAATCCCGGCGGTTACGGCTTGTACCCCACGCTGAACGTTGGCTGGACGCTCAACTACGAAATGTTCTTCTACCTGCTGTTCAGCATGGTGTTCCTGTTCAAGCAGCGGCACCGGCCACTGATCATCGCAGCGGCGCTGTTTGGTGTCAGTGAGGTGCTGGCGCGTGCGGGGGTGATCAGCCGCTTCTACGGCAACGACATTATTTACGAGTTTCTGCTGGGTATCGGCATCGGCATTCTGTATCGCCGTGGCTGGATCAAGGAGGCGCTCTGGCTGCCGTTGGCGGGCATCGCGGTCGGTCTGTACGCCATCAATCACCTGACCAATGACCAGCGCCTGCTGAACTGGGGACTGCCCAGCGCACTGATAGTGTTGTCCTGTATTTCGCTGGAACCTTACTTCCGTGGCAGCCGACTGCTCAAGGTGCTCGGCGATTGCTCGTATTCGGTGTACCTGCTGCATGTGCTGGTGCTGTACGGCGGCCTGCTGATGGCGCAGCGCTATGGACTGAGTCCCTATCTGGTGTTCGCGTTCTGTGTGCCGGTCATCGCCATTGGCGCATGGCTGAGTTACGAGTGGATCGAGAAGGGGATGTATCGTCGTCTCAAGGACTGGCTGGACGCGCGTCGCGCCGTGCAGCCCGCCAGGGCGCTTTCCTGATGGGTCCATTTCCGACGGGCTCTTTTCCGACAAGAATACTAGGACTTTGTGCGGCGCACTCGATTGGCGTAAACTGCTGGCACGTCTGCGAGGAATTTTCATGACCGCTATCACTATTACCGATGCCGCCCACGATTATCTGGCCGATCTGCTGGAAAAGCAGAACACCCCGGGCATCGGCATCCGCGTGTTTATTACCCAACCTGGCACTCAGTACGCCGAAACCTGCATCGCCTATTGCAAGCCGGGCGAAGAAAAGCCGGAAGACAAGGCGATTGGCCTGAAGAGCTTCACGGCCTGGATCGACGGTTTCAGCGAAGCCTTTCTGGACGACGCTGTCGTCGATTACGCCACTGACCGCATGGGCGGCCAACTGACCATCAAGGCGCCCAACGCCAAGGTACCGATGGTCAACGCCGACAGTCCGATCAACGAGCGGATCAACTACTATCTGCAAACCGAAATCAATCCGGGGCTCGCCAGCCACGGCGGTCAGGTCACGTTGATCGACGTGGTCGAGGAAGACACCCAGAACATCGCTGTTCTGCAGTTCGGCGGTGGTTGCCAGGGCTGCGGTCAGGCCGATGTCACCCTTAAGGAAGGCATCGAGCGCACCCTGCTGGAGCGTATTCCAGAGCTGTCGGGTGTGCGGGATGTGACCGACCATACCCAGAAAGAAAACGCTTACTACTAAGCCGTTCCTTTCCCGGAAAACGCCCTGACCTGTTCAGGGCGTTTTTGTTTCTGGCGAGTGCATCTCCCTCAAGATTTTGTATGAAGTTGTACGCTCATCCCTTCAGTTTTCGTTTTCCATGACGATCTAGTGGCCCTGGGCCAAAGGAGGTGGCTGTCAACGTCTGAAGAGTGAGTAATCAATGTCCTTTTTTCCTTTCTGGCGCCGCGATCGTGCTGCGCTCAAGCAGCTGGTTACGGCCATCGTGAGTGGCGGCAAGCCAAATGTCGCAGGCTGCGCCGAAGCCGCAGGCGTGACTGAAGCCTGGAACCACATCGAAACAACCAACCTGCAGGCGCAGGATCGCATTCGTTCGCTGGAGATTGAACTCGAGCAGGCGCGGCTTATGCTGCGAGAGGCTGCGACGGGCGCTGCGGCGTATGAAACCCGATTCGATCTGGTGAATCTCGCTTCCAGTGAGGGGCTTTGGGACATGGAGGTCGTGGCGGGCGATCCTGTGAATCCGAAGAATCGGTTCTGGTGGTCTCAGCAGTTGCGCACCCTGTTGGGATTCAACGATGAACGCGACTTCCCCAATGTGCTGGCGAGCTGGGCGGACCGACTTCATCCGGAAGACAAGCAAGCCACGCTGGATGCGTTCGCACGGCATTTGAACGACAAGACGGGGCGTACGCCCTACAAGGTCAAAAATCGCCTCGCCATGAAGAATGGCACCTACCGCTGGTTTTATGCGCAAGGCGAAACGCTGCGCGACGCCCATGGCGTCCCGCTGCGTGTGGCAGGTTCACTGCGAGACATTCAGGACGAGCTCGAACGCGACCGCGCTCATGACGTCATCATCACCCGCTTCGAACTGGCGCGTGAAATGCTCTCTGATGGCCTGTGGGACATGGAGGTTATCGCTGGTGATCCGGTCAATCCTCGAAACCCCTTCTGGTGGTCACCTCAGTTCAGAAGGCTTCTAGGCTTCGAGACTGTCGAAGAGTTTCCCGATGTGCTGGACAGCTGGGCGTCCAGGCTGCATCCCGAGGACAAGGAGCGCAGCCTCAATTCTTTTGGTGCTCACCTGAACGATCGCAGCGGCAAGACGCCGTTCGACATCGAGTACCGATTGAAGATGAAGAGCGGAGAGTATCGCTGGTTCAGGGCGCGAGGGCAGACCAAGCGCGATGCGACTGGCGCGCCACTTCGCGTGGTAGGTGCTTTGGTTGATGTGCATGTTCTGCATGAGCAGGAGGCGCTTCGTGAGGCGGAATCCCAGCATCAGCGCAATCTGGAGGAAAACCTGGCGCAGCTTTCCCAGATCGTCAGCACCATCGAGAGCATTGCGAGCCAGACCAATCTGCTGGCCTTGAACGCTGCCATCGAAGCGGCGCGGGCCGGTGAAGCAGGGCGCGGGTTTGCAGTAGTCGCTGACGAAGTGCGCAAGCTCGCGACCCGAACCACGGATGCGACCCGGCAAGCCGTCAGCATGATGGGCCGATAAGCCTTCATTCCGGTCTGTTATCAGCAGCGTGCGCCATGAGCTCTGGCCGCACGCTGCTGTGCTTTGGTGGCTTTCCTTGCCTTCAGGCAGGCTGCTGAATGGCCGACGACTCATCGAGGGTGACCAGCACAGCCCCTTCGTTGACCATGTCGCCCTCGCGGCAGTGCAGCGCCGTGACCACGCCAGCGGTTGCTGCGCGGATACTGTGTTCCATCTTCATGGCTTCCAGCACCACCAGCAGCGCCCCGGCCTCGACAGACTGCCCGGACTCCACAAGCACTCGGACAATGCTGCCGTTCATGGGAGCTGTCAGGCCGCCGTGCAGGTTATCGCTCAGTCCGGCCTGGGCGATCGGGTCTGGCTGGGTGACCGTGAAGGGCTCGCCGTGCCATTTCAGGTACAGGCTGGCACCTCGACGAATCGCCAGATGCTGAAGCCTGACACCGTCCGTTTCGACACTCAGCGTCTCTGAACCCAACCGATACCGTGATTCGCTGTCATTGCGCAGGCGAACCCTTTTGCGGTCGCCATTGCACTCCAGATGCAGGTCGATTTCAGCCGGCATACCTGCACGAAAGCCGGAGTGAGTGCTCCACGGTGACGTGGGGTCCTCTTCGCGAAGGCGCCCGGGTTCGCTCTGCCTGAAAGCTTCAGCAGCGGCCTGCCAGAACTCCTCGGACAGCGGGCATTGTTCGGGCAGCAACTGAGCCTGATAGCGGGGGATGAACCCGGTGTCCAGCTCGGCAGCGGCGAAGGCCGGGTGCGCGATGATCTGGCGCAGGAACGTCAGGTTGGTCCGCACGCCGCCGACTGCAAACTCATCGAGCATGCCGAGCAGGCGCAGGCGCGCTTCCTCACGGTTTTCACCCCAGGCAATCAGCTTGCCGAGCATTGGGTCGTAGAACGGCGAGATGCTGTCGCCTTCGCAGACGCCACTGTCTACGCGGCGTCCGAAGCCGGGTGTCGATTCTCGATACAACTCGAGCTTTCCGGTCGCGGGCAGAAAATCATTGGCCGGGTCTTCGGCGTACAGCCGTACCTCGATAGCGTGGCCGATCAGCGGGACCTGCGCCTGGCTGATGGGCAGCGGCTCACCGCGTGCCACGCGGATCTGCCATTCCACCAGGTCGAGGCCGGTGATGTATTCGGTGACCGGGTGTTCGACCTGCAGGCGGGTGTTCATCTCCATGAAGAAGAACTCGCCGCGTGCATCCAGCAGAAACTCCACGGTGCCCGCGCCCACATAACCGATGGCTTGCGCCGCCTTGACCGCTGCCTCGCCCATGGCACGCCGCAACTCGGGCGAAAGGCCGGGGGCGGGCGCTTCCTCGACGACTTTCTGGTGACGACGCTGAATCGAACAGTCGCGTTCGTTCAGGTACAGGCAATGGCCCTGTTGATCGGCAAACACCTGAATCTCCACATGCCGTGGCTGAAGCACATATTTTTCGACCAGCATGCGCGAGTCGCCAAAAGAGGACAAAGCCTCACGTTGGGCAGAGGCCAGGGCTTCGGCCAGTTCGCTGTCCTGCTCGACCACCTTCATGCCCTTGCCGCCACCACCGGCTGTGGCTTTGAGCAGCACCGGGTAACCGATACGCTCTGCCGCGGCGCGAAAGGTCTCGATGTCCTGTGCAGCACCGTGATAGCCCGGCACCAGTGGCACGCCTGCGTCTTCCATCAGGGACTTGGCCGCCGACTTGCTGCCCATGGCGTCGATGGCCGAGGCGGGCGGGCCGAGAAAGATCAGCCCGGCGTTTTCGATGGCACGGGCAAAGTCGGCGTTTTCGGATAGGAAACCGTAGCCGGGGTGAATTGCCTGGGCTCCGCTGGCCTTGGCGGCGGCGATGAGCTTGTCGATCATCAGGTAGCTTTCCGAGGCCTTGCTGCCGCCCAGATCGACGCAGATGTCGGCTTCGCGACTGTGACGTGCGTCCCGGTCAGTTGCGCTGTGTACGGCAACGGTGGTCAGGCCCATTTTCTTTGCCGTGCGCATGATGCGGCAGGCAATTTCGCCTCTGTTGGCAACCAGCAGCGTGTTCAGTTCAATATGGCTCATGACTGCGAATCCTTTTCATACGAGGCGCTGTCATCGGCTTGCGCCTGCCAGCCGGGCGAGCGCTTGTTCAGGAAGGCGCGCAGACCTTCCTGTCCTTCGGCACTGGTGCGGATGCGCGCGATGGCGCTTTCGCAGTAACGACGCAGGGCTGGGGTCAGTTCGCCGCTGCCGACCTCGCGAAGCAGATCCTTGCTGGCGCGCATGGCTTGTGGGCTGTTAAGCAACAGGTTGTCGACCCAGAGGGCCGCCTGCTCGTCCAGCGCTGTCAGCGGGTAATGTTCGGCGATCAGGCCGATCTGCTGCGCGCGCTGGGCACTGAAGCGTTCCGCTGTCAGCGCATAACGCCGTGCGGCGCGCTCACCGATGGCTTGAACCACGAACGGACTGATGACCGCAGGCGCCAGGCCGATGCGCACTTCGGACAGGCAGAATTGCGCATCGTCGGCGGCGATTGCCATGTCGCAGCAACTGATCAGGCCCAGTGCGCCGCCGAAGGCTGCACCTTGCACCACGGCCAGTGTAGGAATCTTCAGCTTGGCGAGGTTGTACATCAGCTCGGCCAGTTCCCGGGCGTCGTCCAGGTTGGTGTTGTAGTCCAGTTCTGCGGCCTGTTGCATCCAGGCCAGATCGGCACCAGCGCTGAAATGCTTGCCGCGACCGCGCACCAGCAGAAAACGCAAGGCCGGTTGGCTCTGAACCTCGTCCAGCGCCAGGATCAGTTCGCGGATCATCTGCGCGTTGAAGGCGTTGTTCTTGTCCGGCCGGTTCAGCCACAGCGTGGCGAAGCCGCGTGGGTCGTCGATCAGTTCTATTGTCGCGAAGGCAGTCATGGGCATTTCCCGGCTTACATTCGGAACAGGCCGAACGTGGTGGGTTCGATAGGGGCGTTGAGCGAAGCGGAGAGGGCAAGCGCAAGAATGTCCCGGGTCTGCGCCGGGTCAATCACGCCGTCGTCCCACAGGCGGGCGCTGGAATAGTACGGGTGGCCCTGATGCTCGTACTGATCGAGGATCGGCTGTTTCAGCTCGGCCTGCTGTTGTGCACTGAACGCCTGGCCGCTGCGTTCGGCCTGTTCGCACTTGACCTGCACCAGCACGCCAGCAGCCTGCTCGCCGCCCATCACGCCGATTCTGGCGTTGGGCCACATCCACAGAAAACGCGGATCGTAAGCGCGGCCACACATGCCGTAATTGCCCGCGCCGAAACTGCCGCCGATGATCACGGTGAATTTCGGCACCCGCGCACAAGCAACAGCCGTCACCAGCTTGGCGCCATGCTTGGCAATGCCGCCTGCTTCGTATTTCTGACCGACCATGAAGCCGGTGATGTTCTGCAGGAAGAGCAGGGGAATGCCGCGCTGGCAGGCCAGTTCGATGAAATGAGCGCCTTTCTGCGCGGCCTCGGCGAACAATATGCCGTTGTTGGCCAGGATTGCGACCGGATAGCCTTTCAAATGGGCGAAGCCGCACACCAGTGTGATGCCGAACAGCGCCTTGAACTCATCGAACACCGACCCATCCACCAGCCGGGCGATGACTTCACGCACGTCGAACGGTTGCTTGGTGTCGGTCGGGATGATGCCGTACAGCTCGTCGCTGGCGTACAGCGGGTCAATGGGCGTCTGTACATTAAGCTGACCCTGCTTGCGCCAGTTCAGGTTCGCGATGCAGCGCCGCGCCAGTGCCAATGCGTGTTCATCGCTGTCAGCGTAATGGTCTGCGACGCCCGAGGTCCGGCAATGCACGTCGGCACCGCCCAGGTCCTCGGCGCTGACCACTTCGCCGGTGGCGGCCTTCACCAGCGGCGGACCGGCGAGAAAGATCGTTGCCTGCTCGCGGACCATGATCGCCTCGTCCGCCATCGCAGGCACGTAAGCGCCGCCAGCAGTGCAGGAACCCATCACCACGGCGATCTGGGCAATGCCCTGAGCGCTCATGTTGGCCTGATTGAAGAAGATGCGGCCAAAGTGTTCACGGTCCGGAAACACTTCGTCCTGACGCGGCAGATTGGCCCCGCCGGAGTCCACCAGATAGATGCAGGGCAGACGGTTCTGCTGGGCGATGGCCTGGGCGCGCAGGTGCTTTTTGACCGTCAGTGGATAATATGAGCCGCCTTTGACGGTGGCGTCGTTGGCGACAATCATGCACTCGACACCTTCGACCCGGCCGATTCCGGCGATCACGCCCGCTGCCGGGACGTCTTCGCCGTAAACCTCGTAGGCGGCCAACTGGCCGATTTCCAGAAACGGCGAGCCAAGGTCCAGCAACTGATTGATGCGGTCACGGGGCAACAGCTTGCCGCGCGACGTGTGGCGCTCCTGCGCCTTGGGACCGCCGCCTTGCTGAACCTTGCTCAGCAAGGCACGCAATTCATGAACCTGTTCCAGCAGCGCTGCGCGATTGAGCGCGAATTGCGGGTCCCGGAGATTGATGCGGGTATGCAGAATGGCCATAAGGACTCCGGAATCAACGGGTTTCGTTGAACAGTTCGCGGCCGATCAGCATGCGGCGGATTTCGCTGGTGCCCGCACCGATCTCATAGAGTTTGGCGTCGCGCAGCAGGCGGCCTGCGGGAAACTCATTGATATAGCCGTTTCCGCCGAGGATCTGAATGGTGTCGAGTGCCATCTGGGTGGCGCGTTCGGCGCTGTAGAGGATCACGCCTGCGGCGTCCTTGCGGGTGGTTTCGCCACGATCACAGGCCTGCGCCACGGCGTACAGATAGGCACGGCTGGCGTTGAGCTGGGTGTACATGTCGGCGACCTTGCCCTGAATCAGCTGGAACTCGCCGATGCTCTGGCCAAACTGCTTGCGGTCATGGATGTAAGGCACCACCACGTCCATGCAGGCCTGCATGATTCCCGTCGGGCCGCCAGAGAGCACGACGCGCTCGTAATCCAGGCCGCTCATCAGCACCCGGACGCCGCCGTCGAGCGTGCCGAGTAGGTTTTCTTCAGGCACCTCGACGTCATCGAAGAACAGCTCGCAGGTGTTGGAACCACGCATGCCGAGCTTGTCGAACTTGTTGCTGCGGGAGAAGCCTTTCCAGTCGCGCTCGACGATGAACGCGCTGATGCCGTGGGCCGCCTTTTCCAGGTCGGTCTTGGCGTAGATCACGTAAGTGTTGGCGTCCGGGCCGTTGGTGATCCAGGTCTTGCTGCCATTGAGCACATAGCGATCGCCGCGTTTGTCGGCGCGCAGCTTCATCGACACCACGTCCGAACCGGCATTGGGCTCGCTCATGGCCAGTGCACCGACGTGCTCGCCGTTGATCAGCTTCGGCAGATAACGTGCTTTCTGCTCGGGGTTGCCGTTGCGATTGATCTGGTTCACACAGAGGTTCGAGTGTGCGCCGTAGGAAAGCGCTACCGAGGCCGAGCCGCGACTGATTTCTTCCATCGCCACGACATGAGCCAGATAGCCGAGACCGGCGCCGCCGTATTCTTCACAGACCGTGATACCCAGCAGACCCATGTCGCCGAACTTTCGCCACATATCAGCCGGGAACAGGTTGTCCTTGTCGATCTGTGCTGCGCGTGGGGAAAGTTCTGCGCTGACGAAGGACCGCAACTGGTCGCGCAGCATGTCGATGGTTTCGCCCAGGGCGAAGTTCAGGCTGGGGTAACTCATGGGTAGCGTTCCTGTTTTATTCTTGGCGGATAGGCTATGACCTTTACGTTAACGTAAACCTGCCTCGTGGCACTGTCAATCTCGGCGTTGATCGCAACAGGTAGTCAGCGGGGGTGAGGGGAATGTCGAATGCCGGAAAGCACGAAGGGGAGCCTGGGCTCCCCTTCAAGGTTTCTTCTTTATGCTCTTTTTTTGTTTTCGGGAGGCCTGTTGTTGTTTTTGGCAGCCTTGCCCTTCACATCTTTTTTGAGCGATCCCTAGGCGGGACCAAAAGCAAACGTATTTTTTTGAGCGCTGATGACACTTTCATCGTATCGATCCAACCAGTCTGGTAGCCGCCTTGAGGCAGTTTTATTGTTCTCTATCTGGTTGCGAACGGCTTGCAGGCAAGCAGTTCCGAAAAGCTATCCACTCCAAAAAAATCTGTTAGCTACGCCTCTGTCCGTGTTGTTCTTGTTGTGTCAGAGCCGGTACGTATTGTTTTTATTGGGTTGCTGCGTGTTTTTTTATTTTTGTTGTACCAGAGATATAGCAGGACCCGTGCCAGTTTTACGAACCCCTTTAAATACGGGGTTTTGGGTGTATCGCTGCATCACGGGGCCTATGAATTTTCTATCGATTGTTTCCGTGTTACCCGTTTGCCTCGACATGACGCGACGGAGGGTAACACTCTGTGACAAGTTGTCGCACTTGGTTACCGACCGGTGACACGCTCACGCAGACAGGCGCGCCCTGGCTACGCGCGAACCGTTGCCGCGCTCAAGCACGTCGCAGATGCGCTGGCCGGCCTGGATCACCTGGTCCAGGTCGACTCCGGTTTCGATGCCCATGCCTTCAAGCATGTACAGCACGTCTTCGGTCGCGACGTTGCCGCTGGCGCCCTTGGCATACGGGCAGCCACCGAGGCCTGCCACAGAACTGTCGAACACGTGAATCCCTTCCTCAAGGCTGGCGTAGATATTCACCAGCGCCTGACCGTAGGTGTCGTGAAAGTGTCCTGCCAGCTTGCCGCGTGGAATCTGACCGGCAACGGTATTGAACAGGGCGTGGGTCGCGCCGGGCGTGCCGGTGCCGATGGTGTCGCCCAGCGAAATCTCGTAGCAGCCCATAGCGTGAAGTTCGTTGGCGACGGCGGCTACCTGCTCGGGGGCGATACGACCTTCATAAGGGCAGCCCAGCACGCAGGATACGTAACCCCGGACGCGCAGCCCGTGCAGACGCGCCGCCTCCATGATGGGTGCGAAACGCTCCAGGCTCTCGCTGATCGAGCAGTTGAGGTTGCGCTGCGAGAACGCTTCGGATGCAGAAGCGAACACCGCGACTTCACGAACGCCAGCCGCCAGGGCGTCTTCGAAGCCTCTGAAGTTGGGTGCCAGCGCCGAATAGATAACGCCTTCACGGCGCTGGATCTGTTCGAAGACCTGCGCGGACCCGGCCATTTGCGGCACCCACTTGGGCGAGACAAAGCTGCCGACCTCGATGTGGCCCAGCCCTGCGGCGGTCAGGTCATCTACCAGGCGGACCTTGTCCTCGATGCTGATGGGGCGTGACTCGTTCTGCAGGCCATCGCGCGGGCCCACTTCTACGAGGCTGACGTGTTGGGGCATGGACGTGGGCAAAGGCATGGCGAGGCTACCTGAAGTCATAAGGTTGGGGTGGCGGTTCGATCCAGTGCCGCACGACAGCGTTCTTCCGCCGTATCGAGTTCAAGCTGCATCTGCTGGATGTCCAGTAACTGCTGTTCGAGCTGATCACGACGTTCGGCGATTTTGCCGAGCATGGTGTGCAGTTGCTTCTGGTTATCGCCGCTGGGGTCGTAGAGCGAGATCAGTTCCTTGCACTCGGCCAGCGAAAAGCCGATGCGCTTGCCGCGCAGAATCAGTTTCAGCGTGACCTTGTCGCGCGCCGAATAGATGCGTTCCATGCCGCGTCGCTCGGGGCAGAGCATGCCTTGTTCTTCGTAGAAACGAATGGCGCGGGTGGTGATGTCCAGCTCGCGAGCGAGTTCTGAAATGCTGTAGGTCTGGCTGCTCATGGTGGGGCTCAACGATAGACGTAGGGCTTAACCTACGGCCTGCTTGACGTTTACGTCAAGCAGGCGCGTTGATGAGTTGCCACACAAAACAGTCTGTTTCAAGCTCGAATCAACTTTAACTTAAGAATTTTTATCTAATTTAATCAGTATATTGAGCGTTCAGCTAAAGCTTTATCGAGGTTCTGTTCTTGCGCGGTAACCCGCTGACACAGCTCGATGATCTGCTCGCGCATCCAGCGATTGGCCGGGTCCTGATCCGTGCTTTCGTGCCAATAGAGGTGCGTTTCGACCGAGGGCACGTCGTTCACCGGCAAGGACACGAAGTGCAGGTCATTGCGCCGGGCGAAGCGTTCCGGCACGGTCATGACCATGTCAGTCTGCTGCAAGACCTGTGTCGCCATCAGGTAGTGCTGGGAGCGCAGGGCGATCTTGCGCTGGATACCCATCTTGCCCAGCGCGAGGTCCACATGCCCCAATCCACTGCGGCGACTCGAAATATGAATGTGTGCCTGGGCCAGGTAGTCATCCAGTCCGAACGCCGGCTTGCCGGCCAGAGGGTGGCCTTTACGCATGGCGCAGACATACCGGTCTTCCATCAGCTTGACGTGACGTACCTGCGGATCAGTATTGAGTGGCGCATCTACTGCAAAGTCCAGCCGCCCGGCCGCCAGTTCCTTGGTGGTCTCGCGACGCTTGGAAAGAAAGCTTTCGATAGTCACTGCGGGTGCCAGGCGACGTAGTCGCTGAAACAGCAGCGGCAGAATGACCGCCTCGGTGAGGTCGGTCATGCTGATGCGATAGTTCTTGCTGGCCTGCTGCGGATTGAAGATCCGGCTTTCCTGAACGGATACACGCAACAGAGACAGGGCATTGCGCACCGGGCCGATGATGTTCTGCGCCATGGGCGTGGGCACCATACCCTGGGCGGTGCGCACGAACAGCGCATCGTTGAAGGTCTCGCGCAAGCGCGCTAGCGCATTGGAGACGGCGGGCTGGGTGATGCCGACGATCTGTCCGGCCCGGGTCAGATTGGCTTCGGTATAAATGGCGTCGAAGACAATGAAAAGATTGAGATCAACCTTGCTCAGGTTCATTGGTGGAGCGCCTCGTCCTGTTTTTGTGGGTCGTCGCTTGTGCCGCAACGTGGCTTGATCATATATCGGTTATGAATGTTTATACACGCCGAGAATAGATTAGATAAATGTCTGGGCGTTCTCTAGGATCGTTCACATCACAAAGACGCCCTGAAAAAAGGTAGCTGCTCATGGATTTTGCGTATTCCCCCAAGGTGCAGGCCCTGCGTGAGCGTGTGACCGCGTTCATGGATGCCTACGTGTACCCGGCCGAGCCGGTGTTCGAGCGGCAGGTTGCAGAGGGCGACCGCTGGCAGCCGACGGCGATCATGGAGCAGCTCAAGGCGCAGGCGAGGGCGCAAGGGTTGTGGAACCTGTTCCTGCCCGAGTCCGAGCTGGGTGCCGGGCTGACCAATCTGGAGTACGCGCCGCTTGCGGAAATCATGGGCCGTTCGCTGCTGGGGCCGGAACCCTTCAACTGCTCGGCACCGGACACCGGCAATATGGAAGTGCTGGTTCGTTACGCCAGCGAAGAGCAGAAAATCCGCTGGCTCGAGCCTCTGTTGCGCGGTGAGATTCGCTCCGCCTTTGCCATGACCGAGCCGGACGTTGCCTCATCCGATGCCACCAACATGGCTGCGTGGGCCGAGCGTCAGGGCGATGAATGGGTGATCAACGGCCGTAAATGGTGGACATCCGGTGCCTGTGACCCGCGCTGCAAAATCCTGATTTTCATGGGCTTGAGCAACCCGGACGGTCCGCGCCATCAGCAGCACTCCATGATTCTGGTGCCGGTCGACACGCCTGGCGTGAAAATCGTGCGGCCGCTGCCTGTATTCGGTTACGACGATGCGCCCCACGGTCACGCAGAGGTGCTGTTCGAAAACGTGCGCGTGCCTTATGAGAATGTTCTGCTGGGCGAAGGGCGCGGCTTCGAAATCGCTCAGGGGCGTCTCGGGCCGGGTCGTATCCACCATTGCATGCGCTCGATCGGCATGGCCGAACGGGCACTTGAATTGATGTGCAAGCGCTCCATCGATCGCGTCGCGTTCGGCAAGCCTTTGGCGAGGCTCGGCGGCAATATCGACAAGATTGCCGATTCACGCATGGAAATCGACATGGCTCGCCTGCTGACACTCAAGGCGGCGTACATGATGGATACCGTGGGCAACAAGGTAGCGAAAAGCGAGATCGCGCAGATCAAGGTCGTGGCGCCCAACGTTGCGCTGAAGGTGATTGACCGGGCCATCCAGATGCATGGCGGGGCGGGGGTTTCCAATGATTTCCCGCTGGCCTACATGTATGCCATGCAACGTACCCTGCGCCTGGCCGATGGTCCTGACGAGGTCCATCGGGCGGCAATCGGCAAGTTTGAGCTGGGCAAGTACGTGCCTGCGGATGTGTTGCGCGGTCGTTCCTGAACCCTCTGACAGGCCGCTGCCCGCGGCAGATAAGCTTACTGGGAGGCGCTCACGGTCTTCGAAGTAACGCTGTCGCGCAGCACGCATGGGGCTGCGGGTGGCGGCTTGCCGGCGATGCAGTCGACGCGGTATGTCAGGAAAATCGCGTCA
>Ga0065712_10000450_pt1 | contig 15574 bp, 10 predicted proteins | sample MisRhiReplicate1_FD_59099 | JGI IMG/M metagenome (GOLD analysis project Ga0065712, IMG submission 59099) | Miscanthus rhizosphere microbial communities from Kellogg Biological Station, MSU, sample Rhizosphere Soil Replicate 1: eDNA_1 v3... | ecosystem: Host-associated > Plants > Roots >...
AGCCGCTGACCGTGGGCGGCGGCGTATCGATCGAATAGATCTGATCGCGCGGACGATCACCGGGCTCGAAACGATACGTGCCGTCCGCTTCCCACTTCGCGGTCCACTTCGCCTCGAGGCCTTCTAGTGCGGGCTTCTCTGGAAGGGTAATCTGCAATCGGTCCATTTGATGATTTTGTGATCTTTGATTATCGATTGAATTGCTGATCTTCGACTGTTGATTGGCGATTACCAGGTGCTCTCAATCACCGATCAACAATCACCCATCAACAAGTAATCACCAATCAAAGGTCACCAATCACAAATGGCGGGTCAACGCTTTGCGTTGACCGCGCCCTTGATGCGCGCGATTTCCTCTCGAATGAGACGTTCGGCGACCTCACCAACAACCTGTCGGACCAGCTCACGAGCCGCATTCGGCGAAAGACGCTCGAGTACGCGGCGCGTCACCTCGTCAACGAGTTCATCAGTGATCGCGACGGGCGCGGTCGGTGCCGTCGCCTGCGCTCGCACAGCGGGTCTCTGCTCGCCCTGCTCCATCGCCAACAACGCATGGAACGCGTCGAGGATGACGTTCCCGCTATCGGCCGGCGGTGCCGGTGCCGTTTCGGTGTTGCGCGAATGGATGGCATCCATCATCGAGGACCCGATGGGCGCCCCATACGACACATCCGCTGCGGGGCTGGACTCCCGCGCCGGTGTCGAGCCGAGCAGCTTCTCGAGCGTCGGCACTTCAGAGGCTCGGAAGTCCTCCACCTCCGACGGCATGGGCCGACGCGTGTCCGGCTTGTTGTCGAGTACGGCCAATGCCGCATCCAATCCTTGAAAGTAATCGTCGAGCTTTGCCTCGGTTTTCCGTGATGGCTCGGCGGTCGCGGCGCGCTCAGCGGGGGCAGAGAACTGGGAGACGGGCGGAGCTGCAGGCTCGGCCGCGAACGCCGGCATCGCCTTCTCTTTCCCACCCTCGACCAGTTCGCGCACGCGCGCGACGACCTGCTGCGGCTCGAACGGCTTGACCAGTACGCCGTCGCACTTCACCTGCTGCGCGCGGGCGTCATCCACGGGCTCGAACGCGCCGGCCAGCAGCAGGACGGGGATATGCGAGAGATCTGGCCGTCCCTTGACGAACGCGGACACGTCGTAGCCGCTGCGCTTCGGCATACCGATATCGGCCAGCACGATGTCGGGACGCTCGACCGGAATGCGCGCGATGGCCTGTTCCCCATCTCCAACGGTGACCACCTGCACATCCTCTCCAGAGAACGTCAACTCGACGACGCGCTGAATGGTCACGCTGTCATCGGCGAGCAGGAGCTTGTGCCTCACGGTCCCCTTTCGTGCTAGATGGTGCCCGCGCGCTCACGGGCATGACGGTTGATGAAGTCTACGATCTCTTGCATTGGGGTGCCCGGCTGAAAGATGCCGCGCACACCCACCGCGTTGAGCCTTGGCACATCGGCGTCCGGAATAATGCCGCCGACGACGACGAGCACGTCGGTCAGCCCCTTTTCACGCAACAGCTCCATCACCCGAGGGCAGATGTGCATATGCGCGCCGGAAAGGATGGACAAACCAATCACATCGGCGTCTTCCTGCAGAGCGGCGCCGACTATCTGCTCAGGCGTCTGGCGAAGGCCCGTATAGATTACCTCCATGCCGGCGTCCCGCAGTGCGCGGGCGATGACCTTCGCGCCGCGGTCGTGGCCGTCGAGGCCCGGCTTGGCGATGACAACTCGAATTTTTTGGCGCATTCAGCCTGATTCCCGATTCCTGAGGCCTAGATGATCGGCGTCTCGACGTATTCCCCCCAGACCTCGCGCAAGCTGTCACACATCTCTCCGATGGTCGCATAGGCGCGGGCGGCGTCGAGCAGAAGCGGCATCGTATTCGCGCCGTTACGGGCTCCGGCCTGGAGTGCCGACAGCGTCCTGCGGACCTCGGAGGCATCGCGCCGTGCGCGCAACTGCGCGAGTCGGGCCAGCTGACGCTCGCCCGCCGTCTCGTCGATGTACAGCGTGCCGACGCCTTCCGCTCCTGACTCGACGAAGTCGTTGACGCCGACGATGATCTGTTCTTTCGTTTCGATCGCCTGTTGGGCACGGTACGCACTCTCGGCAATCTCACGCTGCGGGTAGCCGCGCTCAATGGCCGCCACCATCCCGCCCATCGCATCGATCGCGGCGAAGTAGGCCAACGCCTCTTTTTCGAGTTGCGCGGTCAGCGATTCGAGGAAATACGAACCGCCTAACGGATCGGTCAAATCGGTCACGCCGGTCTCGTGCGCGATGATCTGCTGCGTTCGCAAGGCCAGCGTCGCCGCTTCTTCGGTCGGCAGCGCCAGCGCTTCGTCGAGCGCGTTGGTGTGGAGCGATTGCGTACCGCCGAGCACCGCCGCCATGGCCTGAAGCGCCGTTCTCACCACGTTGTTATAGGGCTGCTGCGCCGTGAGCGACACGCCGGCTGTCTGCGCGTGGAAGCGCAGCTGCCACGACCGTGGGGACTTCGCCATGAAGCGGTCACGCATCACGCGCGCCCAGATACGGCGTGCGGCGCGAAACTTGGCGATCTCCTCGAAGAAGTCACTGTGCGAGTTGAAGAAGAAGGAGATGCGCGGCGCGAACGTGTCCACGTCGAGACCGGCGTTGATGCCGTACTGCACGTATTCGATGCCGTCGCGAAGCGTGAACGCCAGCTCCTGCGCAGCCGTCGCCCCTGCCTCGCGGATGTGATAGCCACTGACGGAGATGGTGTTCCACCGCGGCACGTGCTCGGCGCAGAACGCAAACACGTCGGTGACCAGGCGCATCGAAGGGACGGGCGGGTAGATGAACTCCTTTTGCGCGATGAACTCTTTCAGGATGTCGTTCTGAATCGTGCCCGACAGCGTCTTCCACTCTGTCCCTCGCTGCTCAGCGAGAGCCAGATACATTGCGAAAATCATCGACGCCGGGCCGTTAATCGTCATCGACGTCGTGATCGCGCCGAGGTCGATGCCGGCGAAGAGCACCTCCATGTCGGCGAGCGAGGTCACGTTGACGCCGCACTTCCCCACTTCACCGAGCGCGAGCTCGTGATCGGGATCGCGGCCCATCAGGGTCGGCAGATCGAACGCGACGCTCAGCCCGGTGCCGCCGGCGTCGAGCAGGCGACGATAACGCTCGTTGGTCTCTTCGGGCGTTCCGAATCCGGCGAACTGCCGCATCGTCCAGAGCTTGCCGCGGTAGCCGGTGGGATGAATGCCGCGCGTGTACGGGAACTGACCGGGGTCAGCCACGTCGCGCGTGTAGTCGATCGACGCGACGCTCTCGGGTGTGTAGAGCCGCTCGACAGGCCGCTTGGCATGCGTCTCGACGGGAGTCGCCATCGAATGAATTATATCGGGCCACGCGACATCACTCGCCTAAAGCCCAGAGCCAGGAGCCCAAAGCCGAATTAAGATGCAAACATGTCCGAGCACGGCAGCATCTTCGGGGCGATGCTCAAGGAGTTCGATAGCGCCGCCCGCATCCTCAAACTCGATCCCGGCATCTGGCGCATCCTGACTCACCCCAAACGACAGATCATCGTGTCCTGTCCGGTGCAGATGGACAACGGCGAGATCGAGGTATTCACGGGGTATCGCGTCCAATACAACATCACGCTCGGTCCAGCGAAGGGCGGCATTCGCTATCACCCTGATGTGTCGCTCGACGAGGTGACGGCACTCGCCGCGTGGATGACGTGGAAGTGTGCGGTGGCCCACATCCCCTTCGGCGGCGGCAAGGGCGGCATCGTCTGCGATCCGACCAGGATGTCGCGGCGCGAGCTCGAAGCGCTCACTCGCCGCTACGTCGCCGAGATCATTGATGCCATCGGGCCGGAGAAAGACGTGCCCGCGCCTGATGTGAACACGAACGATCAGATCATGGCGTGGGTGATGGACACCTACAGCATGCACGTCGGACACACCGAGACAGCGGTCGTCACCGGCAAGCCGATCGAGATGGGCGGCTCACTAGGTCGTCGCGAGGCAACAGGACGCGGCGTGATGATTGTGACGCGCGAAGCCGCCAAGCATCTCGGCCTCGACATCAAGGGCGCAACGGTTGCCGTACAAGGTTTTGGCAACGTCGGATCTGTCTCCGCCGAGTTGCTTGCCGCCATCGGCGCAAAGATCGTCGCGGTGACCGATTGGAAAGGTGGCGTCTACAATCCCAAAGGGATCGACATTCCGAAGCTGATCGCGCATACGCAGCAGCACAAGACTGTCGCCGGATTTTCAGGTGCAGAACGCCTCGAGCCTGACGATCTGTGGGGGCTTGCCGTTGATGTGCTGATTCCGGCCGCGCTCGAGAACCAGATCACCGTTGAGAACGCGCCGCACATCAAGGCAAAGATACTCACCGAGGGCGCGAACGGGCCGACGACGCCCGACGCGCACCAGCTCCTGCACGAGCGTGGTGTGTTCGTGATTCCCGACATCCTCGCCAATTCTGGAGGCGTCACCACCTCGTATTTCGAGTGGGTACAGGATCGCTATGGCTATTTCTGGGAACTGGACGAGGTCAACACGCGGCTCGAGAAAAAGATGGTCGAGGCGTTCGACGACGTGCTCCAGACCTCGCTCAAGTACAAGGTCGATCTGCGAACCGCCGCGTACATCGTCGCAATCTCTCGTGTGGGCAACGTCACCAAGCTGCGCGGCATGTACGCCTGAATTCAACTCCCAACCACCAACTCCCAACGACCAACCACTCCCATCTCCCAAACCCCAATTGGAAATTGTTGGGCGTTGGGAATTGGAATTTGAGAGTGGTTGGGCATTGGAAGTTGGGCGTTGGGAATTGTTTTAGTCGAGGAGTCCGTTCAGAAGGACGATGTCGGTTCCGATTTCGGCGACCGCTGCGTATATCGATTGACTGTCCGCGGACCACGACACACTGCGCGCGATCACGACGATTCGCTCGCCGAAGTCGGTCACCGGCTGCATTGGCCCACCGTCGGTTGGTAGTACCCACAGATTGGCAGTGCCGCCGTCGTGCAGTGAGGTTGCGATGTTGCGTCCGTCCGGGGACATGACGAACGTCGCAATCCGGCCTGGGATCCGTTGGCCGGGCACACGCGCGAGTCTCTCACCTGCGGTGGCGGGAGGGCTGCACCGGACGATCTCGAGGACACCTTGACCGAACCACCCTCGTATTGGCGCCGTGGCGGACTGCGCAAGGAACATCGTCGTGCCATCGCGCGAGATCGCGGGAATGGAGAGCTCACCGCCCACTTGCACGGACTCGATCGTGCCGTCATCGATCGAAATTCGATCGATGCCGCGCGGCTCCTCGAGACGCCAGTAGTACAGCCAACGGCCGTCGGCGGACCAATTCGGCGCCCATCCTGTGACCATCCGGCGGAGACCACTGCCATCAGGACGGATTCCCCAGGTCGCCGCTCGGCTGTCATCCGATCGGACGAACGCAATCCAATCGCCGCGTGGTGACCAGACCGGAACACCGATCGCGACTCCGGGGTCCGTCTCGAACGTGATTGGACGCATGCCGGTGCCGTCCGTTGCTGCAATCCACAGGTTCGAGTGACCGCCAGTATCCGACACGAACACGATCGCGCGTTCGTCCGGACTCACCGATGGCACTTGGACCTGGCCCGTCTGGCGTGTGATTCGAACCCCATTCCGGGTGTTCTCGCCAGGCGTTCCAGTCACCGGGAACTTCCAGATATCGGATCGGCTGAGTGTCTGACTGGAAACGAGGCTCCCCGATTTGTGAACGTCCGGCTCGACGTAGGAATGGTCCCCGAAGGTCAACTGGCGTTCGCCGGTGCCATTGACGCGTACGAGTCGAAGGTGAAACGCCGGTGGATACAGCATCGTGCTTCCACGCGAGGCGCTGCACACGAAGCCCGAACCGTCGGGCAGCCAGGCGAATCCCTGCATCCGGTTCCCACTGGTCGCCTGGTGTCGTGCACCCGTCGCCAGGTTCACGACGTCGATGTGTCCATCGAAGCCACGATGTCCGAGGCGTTGAACGGCGATCAATCGATCGTCCGGCGCCCAGCGAAGAAACGAATACGTGCCGGACGGGAGCACCGTGACTCGGGTTCTCTGCGAACCATCTCGCGCAGCAAGGACAAGACCCAGCTGATCCCCTTCCGCATACAGAAACGCAATGCGGCGGCCATCGTGGCTGATGTCTCCGGCTCCGGTCGCCGCACTGATCCTGCGCGGCCATCCGCCTAGTGCACCAATTTCCCAGATCACGCCATCATCGGATTCAACTGGCGGCGGGGTGTAGTAGATGAGCGTGGTCGAGTCCGGCGCCCAGCGTGGATGCGTATGATCCACGTTGTCGCGCGTCAGTTGCAGCACGCCGCCGCCACCGAGCATGCGGATGAAGATCTGGCGGATACCGTCGACCATCGCCACGAAGGCCACCATCTTGCCGTCGGGCGAGACGGCGGGCGTTTCTTTCAGTCCTTCGACGTCCGTGAGCCGCTGAAACTCGACTTCGCGCTCACGTATCCGTACGCTCGGCGTGTTCGGCTCGGATTCCCTGCGGTGCACCTCTTCGAGATCGAGCCGTGCATCGCCGATGTCACGCAGGCGCTTCCGCGGATCCTTCTCGAGACACCGGCGCAGCAGCCGAATCACGACCGCCGGGGTGGCTGCCGGCAGCGCAGACCAATCCGGCTGTCGTTCGAGGATCGAGACGATCGTGTCGGGCAACGTTTCGCCGGGGAATGCCGTGCCTCCCGTCAGCATCTCGTAGAGAACGCAGCCGAACGCCCAGATATCCGATCGTTTGTCGACGTTCCTGCCACGCGCCTGCTCGGGACTCATGTAGGCGGCGGTTCCCAGAATCACGCCAGTGGACGTGGCGCCGATCGTCAGCGTTGGAGAGAGCGAGAGATTGACGGGCGATGACGCGGACACATCGGGATCCATCGCCTTGGCCAGCCCGAAGTCGAGTACCTTTACCCGGCCTTCGTCCGTGATCTTGATGTTGGCGGGTTTCAGATCGCGATGCACGATGCCGCGCTCGTGAGCCGCGTCGAGCGCTTCGATGATCTGCGCGGCGAAGCCCAGGGCTTCTGAGAGAGGAATGGCCGCACGCGCGGGCGCGCCTGAATCACGACTCGGCGCGACGGCGGTGGCAATCCTCTCGTGCAGCGTCATGCCGGCAACCAGTTCCATCACGAGTGAGTGGACACCGTCGTGCTGCTCGAGGCCATAGATCGTGGCGATGTTGGGATGGTTCAGAGATGCGAGCGCACGCGCCTCGCGTTCGAAACGCGCGAGTCGCTGCTCGTCGGCTTGAAACGGTGCAGGCAGGACCTTCAACGCGACGTCGCGACCGAGCTTCGAGTCGTGCGCGCGGTAGACCTCGCCCATCCCGCCGATACCCAGGACGCTGCTGATCCGATACGGGCCGAGCCTCGTGCCAGCCGAGAGGGTCACGTCAACTCACCCCAGACGCCGTGATGCGCTACGTCGCAACAGCCGAAGCCGGCTCAACGTTCGGGTTCAGCCGGAAGAAGTTGTGCGGATCGTACTCCGTCTTGATGCGCCGCAGTCGGTCGAGGTTGGCACCGTAGGCGTTGGCGGTCAACGTGGTGGCGGTCTCGTCGGCCTGGCCCGTAAAACTCGTGTACGTCATGCCGTTTGAATACGGCGCAATTTTCCGGAAGCTCTCTCGCACCCAGGCGACGTTGGCGGTCGTGTCGGAGGCATTTTCCCAGTTACCATCCACCGACGACATCCACGGCGCAGAGCGTTCGGCGTACGCGGTATCGGTTGAGCCGACTCGATTGATCGCGCCTCCCATCTGGAAAGTCGCGACGAGTGTGAGCGGTGACGGGCGCTGATTCGCTCGCTCGGCGATGATCGCAAGCGCCTCGTCCGGAAGCGCTGGCAGGTGCTGTGCCTTCCAGTAGCTATGCAGTTTCCCCATCGGGAAGAACCCATCGAATGCGGACTGCACGACGGTGAACGGCATCGGCTGCGAGATGTCGGCGAGCGGAGTGCCGAACTCGCGGAGCGGCTGCATGACGTTCATCCCCTCGTTCACGTCGCCGGCGTACACTCCTGCCACAACGAGACAGGCCTGGTTGTGAACAGGTGGAGGGAGATGCGGATGCTCCGGAAATGAGATGGCGATGGCGACCGACGTGACCTCGTCTCGCGCGGTCGCACAGTAGTCGCGCCACAGCGGCAACACCCGGGCCGCGTCGTCAACGCGATAAAACACACCGGCGAACGCCACGATCGGCCCGAGCGGATGGGCGCGGAACTCGAATGACGTGACCACGCCGAAGTTGCCACCACCGCCGCGGAGCGCCCAGAACAGATCTGGCTCCGATGTCGGCGACGCCGTGCGTACCGTGCCATCAGCACAGACAACACGGGCCGACAAAAGGCTGTCGATGGTCAGCCCATACTTGCGTCGCACCCAGCCCTCGCCTCCGCCGAGAGTCAACCCCGCGACACCGGTCTCAGACACGACGCCGCCGGGTACGACGAGCCCGTACTGCTGCCCCTCTCGATCGACATCGGCCCACAGCGCGCCCCCCTGCACACGCGCGATACGCGCGTCAGGGTCGACGTCCACACCACGCATGCGAGTCAGATCGATGACGAGTCCACCGTCGCAGCTCGAATGACCGGCAACCGAGTGACCGCCGCCACGCACCGCAACCAGTAGCCCGTGCTGCCGGGCGAACCTCACGGCAGTGACGACGTCCGCAGTGCCCGCGCACCGGGCGATCAGTGCAGGCCGCCGCTGATGCATCGCGTTGAAAATGGGTTTGTCTGAATAGCCAGGTTGACCCGGCGAGAAGAGGCCGTCGCGAAGCGAGGTACGAAGCGCATCGATCTCCGCATCGGCGACATCGACGTGTCCACCAACGAGTGTTTTGATTGCAGTTGACACGGTTCCGATCCTTCCAGCACGAAGGTTGTGCCCGCGGATTATAGGTCTCGGCCGGCCAAGAAATATTAGCGACTGATGAATCGCGTCTACGGGTCCCGGCTCCACTCCTTGACATACTAGGAGAGCAGGCGTAGGCTCCTAGCCGTCCTAGGAGAGCGGATGAACAAGACGACCGAACTGCTGCAGGGCACGCTCGACCTGCTGATCCTCAAAGCCATCTCACTCGGACCGCTGCATGGCTACGGTGTACTGCTCCGCCTGCAGCAGCTGTCACGTGACACACTGCAGATTCCTCAGGGATCGCTCTATCCCGCGCTCTATCGCCTCGAGCACCAGGGCCTGGTGACCTTCGAATGGGGCGAATCGGAGAACAAGCGGCAGGCCAAGTTCTATTCGCTGACCGCGGCCGGACGCAAGCGCCTGCGTGAAGAGACCGACTACTGGGAGCGGTTGTCCGGAGCCATCGGACTCGTGCTGAAGACTGCGCCCGGCGATCTGTGAGGGCACCATGTTGACATCACTGGCCGCCATCCGCTCGTTCTTGCGCGCGTGGCTTGCGCGCTCGCGCATGGAGCGCGAGATGGATCGCGAGATGCGCTTCCATCTCGAGGCGCGAGCCGCGGATCTCGAGTCGCAGGGAATGTCGCGCGCCGATGCCGAACGCCGTGCGCGGCAGGAATTCGGCGACCTCATTCGCTGGAAGGAAGCCGGCCGCGAGGCGCGCGGGCTCATGCTCGTTGACGACCTCGCCGGCGATCTGCGGTTCACGGTCCGCACGCTGCAGCGCACGCCCGGGTTCACACTCGCCGCCGTCTTGTCGCTTGCCCTCGGTATCGGCTCGACCACGGCGATCTTCGGCTTGTTCGATGTGCTCCTGCTCAGGGAGCTGCCGGTGCGCAATCCGCAGCAACTCGTCCACGTGACGACGTCGGGTGAACGCGGCGACGCGCATTCTGGTTCGTCAAACTATCCGTGGTTCCAGGAAGTCGCGTCGCGGAGCGATCTCTTCGCGGAGACGATGCTGGTCAGGCACGACGTCTACAAGGTGGGCATTCGCGGACGCGTCGAGCCGCTCACCGGACAACGGGTGACGGTCAACTACCACACGATGCTAGGCGTGCAACCGGTGCTGGGCAGGACATTCGGTCCGGACGATCGTCCGGAAGCTGGCGCGCCGCCGGTCGCTGTGATCAGTCATGCGCTGTGGCAACGGCGGTTCTCCGGATCAGCGGATGTTCTCGGCGCGACCATCACTGTTGATCAGCAGCCGTACACGATTATCGGTGTCACGCCACCCACGTTCCGCGGCATCCTCGTCGGCTGGACGACTGACGTCACGATGCCACTAGACACGTCGGAGTTTCGGGATCCGAACCTCTGGTCAACCACACCGGTGATTGCACGTCTGCAGCCGAATGTCTCGATCGATGAAGCCCGACAGCACGTCGATCCGATGCTCATTCGCTTCGTCGCGGCTGGCAAAACGACGGAACGATTTCGAGCGCGATATCTCCAGCACGCGTCTGTCACGTCGGCAGCAACCGGCATCACCGATCTGCGGCAACAGTTCGGCTCACCACTGCGACTGCTGATGATCGCCGTCGGTTTGCTCTTGCTGATTGCCTGTGTGAACCTGGCCGGCCTGCTCGTCGCCCGTAACGCCACGCGACAACACGAGCTCGGGATGCGTCTTGCCTTAGGCGCCGGCCGCTGGCGCATCGTCCGCCAGCTGCTCACGGAGAGCGCCGCGCTTTCGGTGCTGGGCGCAACGCTCGGTCTGGTGCTGGCTATCAAGGGCGGCAACGCGCTCGTCGCCACACTGCCACAGCACTTTGGGCCGGTGTCGCTGACGCTCGCTCCAGACGTTCGTGTATTGGGATTCGCCGCCACCGCCGTCCTCGCCACGACGATACTGTTCGGACTGATGCCGGCGTGGCAGGCGTCACAGGTGGCAGTGATGCCGGCACTTCACCGTTCGAGTCACCGTACGAGCACCCGTCTCCCATTCGGACGCGTCCTCATCGTCGCGCAGTTTGCGCTCTCGCTCGTGCTGGTGGCCGGTGCCGTCCTTTGTGTCCGTACGATCGTCAACCTCGCTCAAGTGAACACGGGCTTCGAACGTGACCGGCTTCTGGTCGTGCGCATGGATCCGCAAGGCACCGACTATGAACGGGAACGACTGCGCGCGTTGCAGCGAGAGATGCTCGAGCACCTACGCGCGATACCAGGTGTCGAGCAGGTCACGCTCGCCACTGGTTCACCGTTCAACGGGAACGTGGATGGGCGGCGTCTGACGGTGCCCGGCGTCGAACCGCGCGAACCCGACGACACCATCATTCAGGTAAACCTGGTCGGGCCCGACTACTTCAGCACGCTGCAGGTGCCGATCATCAGCGGACGGGCCATCGATAGCCACGACCGTGACAATACCAGCCGGGTCGCTGTCGTCAGCGAAGCGTTCGCACGCCGCTACTTCGGTGACGCGGCGTCCGCCGTCGGCCGCACAATAGTCATCAATCGCGGACCGCAGCCGATTCCGCACGAGATCGTCGGAGTGGCGCAAGACATCCGATATCAGGATCTGCGCCGGCCCTCTGATCGGCTTGCCTATCTTCCGTGGTTCCAGGCGAACGACGTCAGGCTCGCCTCCTTCGAATTCATCCTGCGCACTAATGGCTACCCGGCCCACCGGATCGAGATGACCCGTCAGACGATGCAGCGTTTGCGACCTGATGTGCCTATTCTCGCGATTGATACGATGATAGGTGTCATCAATGAGCGGCTACTCAGCGAACGACTCGTGGCGAGCCTCGGCACGTTCTTCGCGATCGTCGCGCTCACGCTCGCAGCGATTGGCGTGTACGGATTGCTCAGTTATGTCGTGGCGCACCGCACCGCAGAAATCGGCGTGCGGCTCGCGCTTGGCGCGCACCCGCTCGAGATGGTCTGGATGACGGTTCGCCAGAGCCTGCTGCTCGCCATGGCAGGTGCAGTAATCGGCATCGCAGGGGCCACCGCGGGACTTCGCGTGCTCGATGGTCTGCTCTTCGGGCTGTCACCAACCGATCTGGTGAACCTCGTCGTCGCTGCGCTGTTGCTCGTCCTCGTGGCCGTTGCGGCCGCGTACGTGCCTGCCCGTCGCGCCGCGACTGTCAATCCGCTCACCGCGCTCCGCGCTGATTGAGCCGGGCTACGATCCGAGCCTGAACGGTATCAGCTCCTTGGCTTCGCCGTTGCCGCTCTTGGCCGTGATCTCGACCAGATACTCGCCGGCAGGAATCGACGCGAGCCCCATATCGATCTGATGCGTCGCGCCGGCGGTGCTCGGCGCGATCTGCACATCCGACATCTTGTTGCCAGCGCGGTTCAACAGAACGGCAGTGACGTCCGGCTTCTCGGTCCCCGGACCGTACGCATCGAAGCGAATCAACAGCCGCTCTGTCCGTGAGAACTCACGTCCGGGTGCAGGTACCGCGTTGGGATCGCCGGCCATCGCTTGGAACTCGCGTGCCGTGCGTGCGCGATACACGCGCGGTGTGCTGAGCGCGACTTGCGGCGCCGTGAAGTCGGGTACGGTGATGTCGCGGATCTCGCTGTCGAGCGTTCCACCCGAGCCCGCCGCCTCGACGGTCATGCGCAGTTCGATCTTTCCTGGCGGCGCATCGAAGACGAGACGCTGTGGTGCGGTCGCTGCTGCAGCAGACGGTGAACGACCACTTGCGCCGGTATCGTTCGGGGCCGGCGCTGGCGCGGCGGACGCAAGCGCGGCATCAGGCGATCGACCGCGGAAGACCAGATTCCCTTCAGAGGTCGCGGCGAGCAACGATACGCGACCGGGCTGCTCACGTCGCCCGCCGCCTCCGAGCGAGGGACCTTGTGGCGGCAGCGGTTCCCAAATCAACGTGACACGCGTCTTGCCGTTCTCTCCGCGTTCGGTGCCGATCCACGTCCGCACGTACTTGCCGGACTGCACCGATGTGGCAATGGACGCCAGTGCAGTCTGCACAGGCTTGGCGACTTCGGACACCGGGTTATTGATCTTCTCGACATCCGCTGCGGTGAGTGCCCAATAACCCTTGCGCGCGCGGACGTCCACGCCACTGCGCTTCACCTTGACGGTGATCGGATGGAACTTGCCGTCGTTCCCTGTCTTCGTTGAGGTGTAGCCGAGTAAGTAGTAGAAGCTCGAGTCGCGCACCATGTCGGAGAGCCCCTGCTCGAGCGTGTTGCGATTGACGATCGCCCGGCCGTCGGACTCCTCCGAGAGCACGCGCAGCGTGTCCTGCGTTGCTTGCAACGCGCGGCGGTCGGTGGCGAACGTAGGTGGCGGCCCGAACGGAATATCGTCGAACCCGTACTCGAACGGCGCGAGGCCTCGAGGATCGAGCGAATAGACCGCCGCGTTGTTCTTGTTGGCGATGTCGTACACATCGCGCAATCGCGAGTACACGTCCATCTGCCCGAACCACTCGTTGGTAATCTCGCGTCCCGAATCCTGCACTCCCGCGGCGGCGGCGGTCTCGATCGGATTGGCCGGTGCAGACGCGTCCATGCGGCGCATCTGCGGCGGCAGCATCGCGGTAAAGCCTTCGCTCACGAACACGATGTTCTTACGGCCTTCACGCAGCGATCCGAGTCGCGTCGCCAGTCCCTGCAGCGCGCCCATGACGACGTCGTTGCGAATGCGTTCGACCTGATCGGTCGAATATCGCGCGTAATTCTGCTCGACGATGTTGCGCGGCGTGTAATCGAATTTGCGGCCGTCGAAGGTGTTGATCGCGTTGACGATTTTCTCGTGATCGCGCGTCAGCAGCAGATCCGATACCGGCATCAGGGGATACATGATGCCGATCATGTCGGTCGGGCGCAGTTGCTGCTGGATGAATCGCTGAAGCGTGGGCCGCACCGACATCGAATTCGCCTTCCGCACGTGATAGTCGTCCAGGAAGAACACAAAGATCCGCACATCATCTCGTGCGGCTTCGAGCTCTTCGTCGTTGCGGTCGCGAATCTGCTTCGGCGGAGGACCGCCCGGCACCGGGTTCCCGTCCACCTTGATGAGCTTGAACTGTTCGATCTTCACCGGCTTGCCGTCTTCGAGCACCTCGAAGTCGTTCTCGGTGAGATTGATGACCGGCTGCGCCTTCTTGTCGGAGACGATTACGTCGACACGGACGAAGTCGACGCCGCCGCGGAATGCGGGCGGCTTTCCGCCTTGCTGTGCGTTCTCATCGCCCTGCTGCTGACCGGGCTGACCTTGCCCAGACTGAGTTTGGCCAGACTGACCCTGGTTCGACTGTCCCTGATTGCCTTGGCCCTGACGCGTCTGCCCCTGCGGTGCAGGCGTGGCCTGCTGTTGTGCGGTCCCGACCTGGACCACCGCGAAACAGACAAGAAATGCGGCCGAAAGTCGCAGTCTGAGCATAGGCGCCGCCTCTCGGGTCATCTTAGCACTCTAGGATAATAGGCCCCGTGACTGATCCACACGACTCCCCATCAGCACTTACGACGCTCGCCGACGAGGAACGGCTGATCTGCGACGGCGTGTACGAGTTCGCCGATAAGGAGATCCGCCCGCTCGTTCGTGAGATGGATGAGTCGTGCAAGATCCCGCGTTCGCTCCTCGATCGCCTCTTCGCGTTGAACGTCATGGGCATTGAAATACCCGAAGCAGACGGCGGCGCGGGCGGCACCTTCTTCCATTCGGTGCTCGCCGTCGAAGCGCTCTCCCGAGTCGATCCGTCGATCGGTGTCCTCGTCGACGTGCAGAACACGCTCGTCGTCAATGCCGTGCTTCGCTGGGGCAATGAGACGCAGAAGAAGACGTGCCTGCCCCGCCTCGCACAGCAGAGTGTTGGTGCGTACGCGTTGTCGGAAGCCGGCTCCGGCAGCGATGCATTCGCCCTGACGACGCGCGCCACCGAACGCGGCGATGGGTTCGCGATCACCGGACGCAAGCTCTGGATCACCAACGGCAACGAAGCCGACCTCTTCATCGTCTTCGCGACGATCAACCCTGACGCCGGCTATCGCGGTATCACGGCATTCATCGTCGAACGTGGCGCGGCCGGGTTCACTGTCGGCAAGAAGGAAGACAAGCTCGGGATTCGCGCCAGCAGCACGTGCGAGTTGATCTTTGAGGACTGTGTGGTTCCACGCACCAGCGTGCTTGGAGAACCGGGCAAGGGCTACAAGGTCGCGATCGAGACGCTCAACGAAGGACGGATCGGCATCGGTGCGCAGATGATCGGTCTGGCTCAAGGCGCGCTGGATCACACCATCCGCTATACGAAAGAGCGCAAACAATTCGGCAACGCGATCGCCGAGTTCCAGGGCGTGCAGTTCCAGATCGCGCGCGCCGCCACCGATCTCGAAGCGGCGCGACTGCTCGTCTACAACGCCGCGCGTTTGCGCGACGCCGGCCGCCCGTTCCTGCGTGAGGCAGCGATGTGCAAGCTATTCTCGTCGGAGGTGGCCGAACGCGTGACGTCGCTGGCGGTCAATCTGTTTGGCGGAAACGGGTTCGTCAAGGACTACCCGGTCGAGAAGCTGTATCGCGACGCCAAGATTGGGCAGATCTATGAAGGCACGTCCAACCTGCAGCTCCAGACGATCGCGAAGCAGATCCTGTCGTGAGTGGTTGGTGGTTAGTGGTT
>Ga0065712_10068066_pt1 | contig 15573 bp, 11 predicted proteins | sample MisRhiReplicate1_FD_59099 | JGI IMG/M metagenome (GOLD analysis project Ga0065712, IMG submission 59099) | Miscanthus rhizosphere microbial communities from Kellogg Biological Station, MSU, sample Rhizosphere Soil Replicate 1: eDNA_1 v3... | ecosystem: Host-associated > Plants > Roots >...
GGTTGCCTACGGCCTGGCGTGGCGGCTATTCGCCCAGCCTTCCCTGCCAGCTTCTCAGACCGCTCCCCCTGCGATGGAAGTTCCAGCGGACAAAGAAGGCTGGCGGCTCTTGCGTCACGGCAACCTCTGGCTGCTCGCCCTCAGCTACGCGGCCTTCGGCTACTTTCAATATCTCTTCTTCTATTGGATGGGATTCTACTTCAAGGATATCCTGCATGTGCCGATTCATGAGGCACGGCAAGCAACTTTCTACATCCTGTTGGCCCAAGGGGCCGGCATGGCCATCGGCGGCCTCAGCACCGATGGAATTTGCAAGTTGCTCGGTGCGACGTGGGGCCGGCGCAGCATCGTCCTGTGCGGAATGTGCGTGGCTGCCGTGTTCGGCCTGATAGGAGTCAACGTCGATGGCTGCTGGACCATCTCTTTTTACCTCGCACTCTCGATGGCCGCTCTGGGAACCTGTGAAGGGGTTTTCTGGACGACGGCAACCGATCTGGGGGGCAAGTCCCGCGGCTTCTCGGGAGCCTTCATGAATACCCTGGGCAATGTCGGCGGCCTCATCTCTCCTGTGCTCACTCCTATCTTGGCCAAAGCCATGAGTTGGCCCGGCGCCATCGGCGTGGCCTGCGCGATCAGCGGCATAGGCGGGCTGGTTTGGTTGCTCATCAAGATCCCCGAGAGTGGGGAAGTGAAAACGAGCTAACTCAGGGTTTTCATGTCCAAGCACGACTTTGCCGCTGAGGAATTTGCGTCCCGCCGAGCTCGCGCGCGCGAAGCGATCGGCGCAGCGGGGCTCGATTGGTTCTTGGCCATCCATCCGGTATCGATTCGCTGGCTGACGGGTTCGGACGCCAAGAGCTACCAGGAATTCCAGTGCCTGCTGATTTCCGCGAAGCCAGGGCCGATTTGTGTGCTGACCCGCAACGGGGAACGGCAAGAATTTCGGGACGATGCTCTGGTCGATGAGCTGCGCACTTGGGGAGGAGGTGAACCAGAAGACCCCATCGCCGCTCTAGAAGAGTTTGCAGATTATTTAGGTGTGCGGGGAACTCGCATCGGCATGGAAGTGCCGGGATACTACCTCCATCCGCATCATTACCTCCAAATCAAGCGGCTGTTCGGCGAATCTCGCGTTACCGAAGCGACCAATCTAATTCACGATCTGACGCTGGTGAAGTCCGAGACCGAGCTGGACTACATTCGGGAAGCATCCCGCATCGCTGATGTCGCAATGGCACGGTTCGCCATGTCGCTGGCCGAGGGGCGGAGCGAGCTCGAAATCGCTGCCGAGGTTTACCACGCACTGCTGAGCCACGGCAGCGGGATGGCCGCCAGCCCCATCAACCTCGTCTCCGGCGAACGCTCCTGCTTCAGCCACGGAGCACCGACCGACCGCAAGATGCGTCGCGGCGACTTTGGCAATGTCGAATACGGAGCAACTTGCAAACGCTACACGTCCACCATTGGCCGGCAATTCTGCCTCGGCGAACCTACGCCGCGGATGCGCGAGCTTTACGACCTCGTCCGTCGAGCCTCCGACGCTTGTATCGCAGAAATCCGCGCCGGCGTACCTGCCGTGGTGCCTCACGAAGCTGCGAAGCAAGTGATTGCTGACGCTGGACTCGATCGCGCCCGTGTCCACCTGAGTGGTTATGGCCTGGCCCCCGGTTCTCCACCAACCTGGTCCGAACCGATCCATTTGTTCGGCAAAAGCGCCTACACGCTGCAAGCTGGGATGGTTGTGACCGTCGAGCCCCCCGTATTTCTTGGCGACGAATGCCTTGGAGCTCGGATCATCGACAACTTACTCATCACCGACGATGGCGCGCATATACTGTCCCGTTTTAGTCGCGACCTGATCTCGATCTCATGATGCCGTTGGCAAAAGCATGCCGAACCATAGCATCTGCGCTTTAGGTCTGCGAACACTGACGGGACTTGAGGTCGCTTCATTTGCTGCCGGCGAGGGCAACACTCTTGATGATGAAATCCACAACCGGCTGTTGATTCTTCGGGGCGGCGAGCGGGTAATGCCCTTCGCCTTCCTTGATCATGACGGTGATCTGCCCGCCAAGTTCCTGGTATCGCTTCTGGGCGACCTTTGTTTGAGTTTCGAGCCACGGATCGAGGCTGCCGCAAACGTGGAAGAGGTGCACACCCGCTTTGGCCAACGGAGCCAAATTATCGAGCGGTTGTGTTTTCGACATGTTGCTACGCAGAACGGGATTCTCGCCGTAGATGCAACTGACTTGGTCCGGGTTCGCAATTGCCCAGGCGTAGGCTTCGCCAGCCGCTCCGCCTGCCCCTTCCATGACCGGCTTGGTGGAAAAGCCTTGATCGATCAGATATTTGTAGAGGGCGTTCCACTCTTGCAAAACCGTGCGATTGGGGTCCCTGGGGCGAGGGCCGGTGACGATGTGAAAACCTTTCTGCAGTAGGGCCAAATCGACCAGTGCATCCCGAGCAACCAAGTCCGCCCTGAAAACCCAGGGCCTCCCGGGGGCCGCCACCTTTGGCACAATGACGCTCACATTCCCGGTCGTGCTGTCGGGTTTGAATGTGTATCGATCGTAGGTCCCAGAGAACCACGCTCCACGACAGGTAATGTACATCTCCTCTTTCGGAAAGTCGGAGTAACTGTTCTCGACGCTGTAGAACGATGACCTGGTGAAACCCTTTCCCGCGAAGGCAGGTGCGGGCCCGGCCTGCTCAAGGCTCCGCGTCATGAAATCTGCGATTAACGTCGGATCGCGCAGGCTATGGGGATGGTGCCCGGTGCCGTCCTTGATCATCACGGATATCCTGCCGCCAAGCTGTTGATAGATGCCCTCAATAGGCAGCGTGTGGTTGCCTGAGAGGGGATCGAGACTGCCGCAGATGTGGAGCAGCGGCACGTCGCGTTGGGTCAGTTCCCCGAGCTTCATCAGACTTTCCCGGGCAATCAGGGGATTGTCGGCGTAGATGCACGAAACGTTGTCGGGGTTGGTGGTCGCCCACGTGAATGCGTTGCGCCCTCCTCCGCTCATGCCGATAAAGGCCGGCTTTTTGGAAAGCCCATACTTTTCCGTGAGCAGGGTATACCAGGCATCCCACGGCTTGGCCGCGTCGGATTGGATGAAGCCGATATGAAAACCGCGCTTGAGCAGTTCAATTTCAGGCTGTGGCTCGTGATCAAAATAACGCCCTCGCCAGGACCAAGGCTTACCAGGGGCTGCTTCTTTCGGAACCACCACGATGCAGCGCAGCTGCCCCTCCACTTGGCCATTGATCCCAGTTCCTTCGTCCGGGGAAGCCTTGATCGGCTTTACAGTCAGCGCCGCATCGTCCATCAGAAAGTCGAAGCGATCGAACCCGTACCAGGAAGTCTTTTCGCCAGTGAAACCCGCAGGTGTCCCGCGCTCTCCTTTGCCGGTTGGATTGACCTGTGCACTGCCTTTGGCATTACCACCTTCGGCGACAGATTGCCTAAGCTCTTGGGCAAAGGCGTCTTGATGGACGGCAACCACGGCGTTAACTGCAAGCAACGCCAATAAGAACTTGAGTTTCATGTCATTGTCCGTTGTTCGATTGGTCACATCCCCGCTGACATTCGTTCGCCGAGAGGCGATTATACGGCCCGCTCATGATGGGAGAAACAACGTCCATGCCGTTTGAATCATCGAAGAAGCGATGTCCAAAGCAGGCTGGGACAAACGAATAGATATCCTGCACGAGATCGGATTGGATTAAACCAACAGATTAAAATCCCCGTGCCGTAGATTGTTGCGCCCGGAAAACTGATGAGCCGATGACCTTTCTGCAACGCGCAGTTGACCTTCGGAGGTGATAAACTGACCGTCACGCGCCAAGCAGGACGATGCCTACGCCCACAAGTGTGGTCTGGCGCATGAGTCAGTTCTCGCATGACATTCTGATCCTCTAGTTGCTGGAGCATTCGCGATGAAATCACTCGCCTCTCTCATCATCTGGTCTGCAAGTCTGGCTGCCTTGCAACTCGGATTTTCATTGCCGCAGGGCGCGGAGGCACAAACTATCCAGGCAACCCAAGAAAGCGACGGGGCCATCCGCGTCGTGGCACCGGGTACCTTCGAGACCACCTTCACCAAGCGTAAGGGGTTCGGGCACGCCTGGTTCGATCTGAAACACGATCCGAAGAAGAACCGCGACTTGGCGCCAGTCGATGATGAGAACGGGTTCCTGTGGATCAAGGCGGCACCCGGGGCATCGACCGATGGCTCGTGGTATGCGAATCCAGTCCAGGAACTGGAATTATTGGAAGCGGGTCCAGTGCGAGCCAGAGTTCGTCTGAAAGGCTTTCATGCGCGGTACGGCAAGACGACTCCCGACGCGCTTTGGAAGGAACTTGCCTTCGAGCAGGTGTTTACCCTGTACTCCACGGGTAGCATTTACGTGGATTATTCGTTACTCACTGAGACACCCGTGCCCTTGAAACATTTCCTCCTGATCACTAAGTCAACAGGGCGGTGGGGACCGAACGGAAAAGGAGAGGGCGGGAACGAGGTTCGCAGCGCCGGCGAGCACGGGGCGGAGTCGCCGAGCCGCTCTGCGACTGCGAACAAGTTGTCTTCATTCACGCTGCAGTGGAGCAATGGGCCCACCTATTTCCAGGACATTCTCGTGGTCATGTATCAGGGCAAGTATGGTGGCTCCTACTGGCATGAGGGATACCTGGACCGTGACTACCGCACGTCCCTGAACATCTTCAGCCGGTGGCCTGATCGCGCAGTGCCTAAAGGCCGAGACAGCATCCCGCTCATGCTGCGCTTTGCCGACAACATGAATGGAGAAAAACTGGCGGCGCCCTACGCCGAAGACTACCGTTCGCCCGATCGACTCGCCGTCGCCCAGGGGGAAGTCGATAAGGCGGACGCGGGAGACTTGGACAAAGATGGCTTTAATGAGGTGGAGGGATGCTACGTTCTCAAGAGCAGTCCGACTGGGACCAGCTTCACAATTCATGGCTCAGAACTCGCCCGTATGGAACCAGTGTTCAAGATCAAGGGCTGGGTGGGTGAAGCACCCTCGAAGATTGCCGTGGGAGGGGGTTGGACGCGGGAAAGGGATTCAACGCCTCCCATACCAAGGAGTTCCTGCTGTTGCAGATCCTCGAACCCGTCCGGGCGGACGCAATGGTGATGATCGCAAGACCGTGAGGTAATCCGAAGCCGGGCGAATCGGCAAGGGAATTTTGGAGAAGAAAAGTGGTACGAAGGCAGCGAAGGAAACGAAGTAGAAGGAGGGCAAGCCCATGTCCACGGTTAGCATCCGCTACATGATCGACGACGTTCCCGCGGCCATCAAATTCTACACGACCCACCTTGGCTTCTTACTCGACCTCGACGCCAGCCCGGCCTTCGCGTCCGTCACCCGTGACGGGGTGCGACTCTTGCTCAGCGGTAAAACTAGCTCCGGTCGCCGCGCCATGCCCGATGGTCGTGAACCCGTTCCCGGCGGCTGGAACCGGATTCACATCCAGGTAGAAAATCTCGAGGCCGAAGTTAAGCGACTCCGAGAAGCGGGCCTAAAGTTGCGCAATGAAATCGTGAAGGGACCAGGCGGATCCCAAATCCTGGTCGACGATCCGTCAGCAATCCCGTCGAATTGTTCCAGCCCGGGAAAAGAGACTGAGGAACCTCGCACATCCCCAGGCCGATGAGCAGACCTAAGCCTAAGTGCTGCTTAGCTTTGCAACACCAAACTCAGTTTAAGACTCTTCAAAAGAGCGGTTTTGACAGCTGGTGAGAGCCAATGAGATGGCCGATTGGGGGAATTTTGTGTCTTTATGCGCTCCGCACGTGAGTACATTAGTGGGAATTGCACGTTTTACATGCCGACGACCCGTAAGCGACAACTGACCAGCCTCTGGGAAAACTTTTGGTCGTTTGTGAAAGGACCGGGATTTAGAAGATGCAAGATGCAATCCACGAATCAGGTGCCGACTTACTTTTGGGAGACTTTCCGTCGACAAGGGATACCGAGTGTCCCCTGGCGTTAGGCCAGACCGTCGTCGTTTGTGGCGGAATCCTGAAGGGAGCGACTGGAACCTTGGTAAAGTCTGCGGCCCCCGGCCAATACCTGGTATCTTTGAGCGAGCAAAAGGGCCGAATCTGGGCGGTCTTGCCCGCGCCTCTCCTGCGGCAGATGTAGTTTCTTAGAAGTCAGCCATCGGCGTGGGAGAGAACTCTGTCCAGTTGTTTCCCAAAAAATCTAGCAAGCTGTGGAGTTGGCCAGAGAGATCCGGTAGTCACAGCCTGACCGTTTGCTTGCTTCAAATTGACCCGACCAGTCGGATTCAGCAATCAATAACTCGAGGTTGCCGCTAGGATCAAGGACCGCAATCCTCAGGACGGGCCCAAGATTTGGATCGTTAGCGTCGTAGCTCCCCTTGCCGCAGATAGAGCGCGAACAGCCCTGAATTTCGAGTTCCACCTCGATCACGGCGCCATGAAACTGCTGTAGCCGCCCAATTGGCATTAACCCGCCCCCTTAAACTCGGAAAGCCCTGTTTCGGGGCAAGCCAACTCACAACCCCGCAAAAATCTACCGGCATCTCAAATAAAAATAGACACCATAGACTCGAAAGCCGAAATACCCATTTCAGGTGGTTAATGAAAAGCCTTGAACAGCAGCATCTTAATAAGACGTTCAACTTCCCCCCAACTGGTGCAAATCCAATCTCTTCGAGCCGATCAAATGGTTAGCGGATATTCGGCTCAACTCGCCCCATCGAGACAACCAAGAATTCGCGAGATCGCAACCTTGTCTTCAACGTACATCCGACTCTGTAACGAGTTCCCTTACATGCCTGATCGATTATCGTGCTAATCTCCGCACTTTTCCTAGTGCGAATCGCCCCTCCGCAACGATTGCAAAGAGTCTGTACGAGCTTCCTCGGAGACAGGTCGGATCAAAACAGGTTTTCAGTGTTTAGCTCGCGAAAAAGCCACCGATTTGATCGACTGAGAGCTGCGGCGTGGGGGTGATTTTCAATTTCAGGCTTTGCAGTAGACTGATGGCTCGTGTAGCCGGCTCGGTCGAGTTCTGAAAGAAAAGCCGGGTATCGTTGATGGCCCACGAAATTGCCAAATTACTCCTGGAACACGCAGACACTTTTCTGAAGCGCACCGAAGCAATCAAGTCGGCCCTCGCGCTGGGAATGCCGCTGAATGAGATCGAGGAGTATCTGGACTGGGTGGATCTAATTCGCCGACAACCTAATCTCCCGCAGCAACCCGAGGATCCCCAGTCAAAGAAGCCACCCGAGAGTCAGATGGGCTCGACCTGAAAATCTTGAACCTGGACTGACACGTCCTGCTGCAGGAAACGCACCACCATCAGCAGTTAATCCTCGGCATGAATTGCCTACTCGCCCACGCACCAGAGCTATGCGTTGGGCAAGGGGGTACAACCGGAAACAATCTGGTCATTCGACACCCGTTTTAGGGATCGGTGAAACTGCAATGTCATTTCCAACCAATCTGCTTTTTCACGGGCTTCCTCCAAAGTTGCAAATGGTCCCCCCGTCGCGTCCAACCGGCCAATCAATTCACCTGTGTCGGTTCGCAGATAGACTCCCCCGACGACAAAACTTGGATAAAGCTTCACGAAGCCGCCTCCATATAAGAACTTGACTTTGGCAGTCACGAAGCCACACTGGCGTCCCAGAAGCCACACTGGCCGCTCAGAAGCCAGCATGGCACCCTATTTCGGACGCTTGGAAGGAGGTTTCGTACCGTCCCTTGTGAATTGGCAAAAACTGTACCAAGCGAGGCAGGCGGGGCCATCGGAGAGAAACCGTGGCAAAACGTGTAAGCTGAAAGGATGAGCGACCTCCTTAGTTGCCCGCATTGCTCGACGCTCGTCGTTCCGACAGATGATGGACGGTGCCCGGTTTGTGACCGGGTCATTGGTCGGACTTATACGGTACAAGCTGCTACACCGCATATCCTGCGAGTCCCCATTCGGATCCAACCGGGACCGTCGCCAGCATCACAAGCAGCCCAGTTCAGGGCTGCACTATATTCCAGCACCCCTCGCTTTTGGGTCACGCCGACACTCATCGTCGCGAATATCCTGATCTTCGTGGCGATGCTGGCCAGCAGCCGGTCACTCTCGCCCATGCCGGCCACCGTTCTCGCATGGGGTGCAAACTTTGGCCCCAAGACTCTGCACGGCGAGTGGTGGCGTCTCTTTGCCGCAATGTTTGTGCACTTCAACATACTGCATATTGCCTTCAATATGTGGGCTCTTGCTAATCTCGGCCAGCTGATGGAGCGGCTGGTCGGTAATCTGGGCTTTTTGCTGCTTTATCTGGTCTCCGGACTGCTCGGCAGCGTGGCAAGCGTGGCCTGGAACCCGGAGGTGATGAGTGCCGGGGCTTCAGGAGCCGTTTTCGGTGTCGGCGGAGCCCTCCTGGGATTTCTTTTATTGCGGAGGGACAGCATCCCCGCCGTAGTGCTTGTCCCACTTCGCAATAGCATGTTCAGCTTCATTGGCTTTAACGTGGTCTTCGGCTTTCTAGTGCCGGGCATTGATAATGCCGCCCACCTCGGTGGACTGGCTACTGGGATTGGCTGCGGGTTGCTATTGAGCCACCCACTGACCCATGAAGGGGTACGCCGGCGATGGCTGCGAAACACAATTCTGCTGATCGTAGGGGTGGCAATTCCGGCCGGGGTATTTCGGCTACTTCCCGAGCCGCGTTGGCATTCGAGTTGAGATGCAGCGGCTGTCCGAGTCGGAAGAACGCCGCGACAAGCAGTACAACGACCTCGTTCGCCGTTCCCGCGAGGGGAATCTCGGCAACGCAGAATTTGCTGACCAAATCGAGAACAAGGTACTTCCTGAGCTGACCTCAGCCAAGGCCCGTTTTGATTCCTTTCGCACATCGGCTTCCCGCCGCAAGGTCGCTGACCTGGTTGCGAAGTACCTCCAGCTTCATCGAAGCCGCCGAAATGGGCGACTTCTGGGGCTGGGGCGAAGCACCACAACAGGGCGTCGACCCTTGTCGAACAGGGCGAGATGGTGTACCACGGCAAACTTCTCTTCATGGCCGCCGGCTATCCCACTTATCACGTCATGGCCATTCGCCCGGACGGCCGCGGCGACGTGACCGAGACGCATGTCGCCTGGCACAAAACCAACGCCGCTTGCTACGTTCCTTCGCCGGTTGTCGCGAACGGCTTTTTGATTGTTCCCGACGATCGAGGCACGGTAAATTGCTTCGCCGCCGCCACCGGGGAGCGTCTCTGGCAAGAGCGACTCGGCCCCCACTTCAGCACCTCGCTCGTCACTGCGGGGGGCCTCGTCTACTTGATGGCCGACGACGGGCGCACCAAAGTCATTCGCCCCGGCCCGAATCTGGAAGTGGTGGCCGACAATCCGCTGGGGGAATCCTGCTACTCCTCCCCCGCCATCGCCCACGACCGACTGTACATCCGGGGCGAGAAGCATCTGTTTTGCCCCGGGAAATAGCGGCTGGTCGACCGGCACAACAATGTTGCTACTTTTCGCGGCTAATAGTAGCATTAAGAATTGGTCAGAAAACAAGGCAATTCCAGTCGCTTCCTCGTTGCTCCAGCGGGATCGTTCTCAATGTCCAAGGGTCGCATTAGCCTGGTTGCGCTTTTGGCGGGGTGTTTCCTCGCCGGCGCTGCCGCAATTGCGGTTACCTGGAACACGTTCGCCGCGAAGGGCTCCAGCGCCAAATCTCCCAGCACTACAACCCCCGCTGCCGAGGTCAAGGAAGTCGTTGCCACGACGAAGACCAGCGCCAAGCCCGCCGAACCCGAAGTGGTGAAGGACTTGCTCGACGAAGCGGAGCGCAATTACCTCTGGGACATCGAGCACCACGCTAACATCCTCCACGATGTTGCTTTCAAGCGGGCTGCCAAAGACCTGGCCAAAGGGAACGCCAAAGCTCTTCAGGAAATGCTCATCGATGGTTTTGAGGCGGAACTGCCGGGGGCATCGAAATCCGTCAAGCTCGACACGGAGCTGTTGCATTACACCCGGACCCGGCTCGATGACGGTCCCCCCATCGCTGCGGACGCGGAGCAGTTTGTCGCGTCGCTACTTGCTCTTCGTCAGCTCTATCACCAGGAGCCCAAAGCCAAGCTGTCGATCATGCAACTTTCTCCCGTGGAGGGGCGTAAAGGTCGGGACGGGCTGTGGAAGGGAACCATCCTGCTCCGCATGTGGGGCGAGGCCGACCCGGGCCAGCCGACCGAAGTCATCCAGCAGTGGGAATTCACCGCCCCGCGGCCAGACGAAAAACTGGCCAAGGATGGCCGCTGGCTGAAGTCCTGCAAAATCCTGCAGACCCAGATCAGCCACTCGAATCACTTCCTGCTCAAGTCCGTTGCGGAGGAACGGGGTATCGATGTCAAACGGCTGTGGGAAAACTGGAAAATTGAAGATGAGACGAAACTGATCACCGACACCGGCAGCGTCAGCCTTTGCGATTTCAACCGGGACGGCTGCGTGGACATGCTTGTGACCGACATCAGCGGTCAGGCGTTCTATCAAGGGAGCCCCGACGGGAAAATGACCGACCGGACGAATGACCTCGGGCTGAATTTGCCCTGGCGAGGCGTGCTCGTTCTGTTTGCCGATTTGGACGGCGACGGCTGGGAGGACCTGCTGCTGGGGAACAAGATCTTTCGCAATGAAGAGGGGAAACGATTCACCTTCGTCAAGCTCTGCTCCGATATCGGGATGATGCCTCTCGCTTCCAACGTCTCCACGGTGGACTACGACCTGGACGGCAAAATGGACCTGTACTTTGTCGTGGGGGGAATTCCCAAGGGGGACAGTTGGATCGAAGGGAAGAACGGCCGGGCCTACGGCAATCAACTGCTCAAAAACCTCGGCGGCTGGAAATTCGAGGACGTCACCAAGTCCGCCAATGCCGAAGGTGGCCGGCGCTCGGTCTTCACGGCGGCCTGGTTCGACGCCAACGGCGACGGCAGGCCCGATGTCCACGTTCCCAACGAGTTCGGCAACGGCGTGCTCCTCGTGAACCAGCCGGACGGCACGTTCCAGGAAGTGGAACTCATCAAGGGGCCCAGCGACTTCGGCACGATGGGCATGACCGTTGGCGACTTCAATAACGACGGCAACATCGACATTTACTGCGCCAACATGTATTCGAAGGCCGGGAACCGGGTGATCGGCAACCTTCGCTCCGACGCCTATCCGCAGCACATCATGGACCTGCTGAATAACTATACGAAGGGAAGCCAGCTTTGGAAAAACAACGGCAATCTCTCGTTCGAAAAGGTCGGGCTGGCCATGCAAGTGGCCGACGTCGGCTGGGCGTACGGACCCTGCATGGCGGACCTCGATAACGATGGCTTTCTCGACATCCACGCCACCGCGGGCTTCATAAGCGTCGACCCCAACGAACCGGATGGTTGAAGCTGCGTCTGGCAGGCTGTCGTGTCACAGCCATTCAAACGCGGTGCCAAGATTCCCAAGCCGGGCAAGCTCGATCCCAATCACAAAGAGTTCTGGGTGAGCAACCCTTGGGACATCGTCAAGGAAGGGCACAACCTCAGTGCCTACGAGCGGAACCGGACGTTTATGAACCTCAAGGGTGTGGGCTTTGCCGACGTGAGTTACATTTCCGGCGCCGACTCCACCGGCGACGGCCGAGCAATTGCCGCTGCCGACTTCCGCAACAACGGCCAGCTTGACGTCGTCGTGCGGCAGGTTGGTGGTGGTCCGCTCTTGTTCTTCCAGAACGAGTTCCCGCACAAGCACTATCTCAAGGTTTCACTCCGCGGCACCAAAAGCAACCGCCTGGGCATCGGGGCTCGGCTCGTGGCGACTGTCGGCGGCCAGCAGATTGTGCGGGAAATGTACCCCACCAACAGCTTCCGCTCGCAGCCCCCCAGCATCGCTCACTTTGGCTTGGGTGATCTGACCCAAGTAGTAAGCCTCGCCATTCGCTGGCCGTCAGGCCTCGTCCAGTCGCTCGACCACTTGGATGGCGACCGGCACCTCGTCATCGAGGAAGGGAAAGAAGGGGACGCCGCCATCGAAGTCGTGGTCCCCGGTAAGACAATCAAGCCATAAGTCGGGTAGGTTTCCAGCCTGCCCAGAAAAGTCCTTTTGGCCTACCCCACGAACTACGGCCTCACCTTCGCTGTCCCGTCGAAATAGGCCTGATACTTCGGCCAGCTCCAGGTGGCAATTTCGCGGCCAACTTTCAGGCCGACGTTATTATCGATCGGGATGTGATACCCGCCGAGCGCCCGCGAGAGAGCCGCCATTTCGGCCGTCTTGCTCCAAGTCGGCAGATCCAGCGTCATCATCTCACCCGCATCTTTTTCCGTCAGCTCGCAGTGCTTGCGTCGCTCCGCAAAGCCGTACTTGTCGGAGCCGGTAAACAGCTCCAGCATCTTCGAGCATGCGCCGCTCACCGTGGCATGGCCGCTCGTGTATCCGGGGAACGGCGGCGTGATGAACGATTCGGGCGAGTAGGGACGCCAGTCTTCCGCCGGCAACTGCTTGACGCCGCCATTCACTCCTGCCCATCCTGTGATGGTCTCCCCTTTGTGGTAGTAGCGGATCAGAGTCCAAGGACGCGACGAATCGTAATAGCGCTTCGTCTCCCAACAGGAGATAAATGCGTCCGACGCCACGTTGGCAATCACAAAGTAGAGCTTCACGTCCTGGTCGAGCGTGTGCTTGTCGCGGCGGGAAACGTCCTGGGCAAATCGCAGCCAGTGCCCCGACTGCCCCGTCGAGCGCGGCCCGTCGCGCATGAACTCCACGACCGCCTTTTGTTCTTTGGTCAGCGTCGCGTTATAGGTTAGGACCTGATCGGCTTCTTTCCTCAACGTTTCATTGTCCGTCGTCGTCTTCGGCGGCGGTCCCGGGCGAAACTGCGCGCTGGTCTCCAGCGCGAACGTCTTCACGCGGTACCAATGCGGGGTGAGGAAACCGGGAGTGATGTGCTTGCCGTCGGGGAGCGTGAACGTAATCGGCTGCCAGCGATCCGGGTCGATGATCTTGTCGGGCGGATTCACCGGCTGGTAATAGGTGTAGTCGCTGTAGGGCTTGCCTTCGCCCCCCGCCTCATTGCCAAGCTGGTTTGCGCCGTCATTCTTGCGGTATTCGAGGACGGCTTGAGCGGCGAGATTCCCGATCCCCTCCGGTTTCTTGGGATCGGTCGAAACCAGGTTCGGATCGTACCCCAGCTTCTTCATCTCCGCCGTGAGGTAGTCGCGGGAGTCTGGATAGGCAAAGAGCAGTGACCGGTACGAAGCATAACTGATGGCAATTTTCTTGTTGGCCAGCGTATGCTCCGCGGTGGGCCTGCGGAGCGAGCTTCCCAGGCGTGAGCCGACCGCTTTGGGATCGTAGGCGGCCCAGGCGTCGTACATCGCGGTGGCCCAAATGGCCAGCGTTCGCGAGATAATCGTGGGCCGTGCTCCGTATCGGTCGACGTCCTGCGCCGTGGCTTCTTCGGCGATATCGAGCCAGACATAGGGGAGAGAGACGTTGGACTTATCCTCAATCGGCAAAAACTTGTGCAGCGGCTTCTCCGAGGCTGGCTTTCCCGCCACAGACTTTTCCTGGGCGCGCACCGCAGCCTCTCCGCCTCCGAGAAGCGAGATGGTCATGACGGCCACAAACAGCACCCTGTCCCGAAGCATCGCTCTGTCCCTGGTTAGATTTTTTGAGCTCGTTTAAACAGTCTAATTCCTTTGCTCCACGTGCGAAACCACTTTGTAGCATCCACCTTGCGAGGGGTGTGAATATGCGGACAGACCAAGCTCTTGAATCCCCCCGGAAGTTGTAAGTTGATTCATTTTTGAGAGTACGCATTTCAACCTCCCCGGGTTCTACTTACGTCGATTCTCCAGCTCGGAACTTCAACCTGCATCAGACTTTCCGCACATTCCTTTCGCCGGACCATTGATTCACACTCATCATTTTTTCGAGATTATTGATTCATCTACTTTCGTTCTTTTTCTATGCACTTTATCGTGACTTTTCGGCGGCCGTATCCGTACATCCTATTGGGGATGTTTGGGCCAGAATAACCACCTCGCAGCAATAGATTTCAGGTCTCCCGCGGCGCGCACGGCCAAAATGCAATGTATACAAAAGTGTATATATACGGTTGGCACAGCCAAGGGGAGGACGCAAAGAATTCGCCAGATTATCACAGGCAGCCGTGAATGCTTCAACTCAGTTCAGAAATATGAACTCATTGCTATTGAGCAGCAGGCGGCAGGCATTGGAGAGACCATGCTTTTCGAGGTAAGTGCGGACGGACGCGGCCTCCGCGGGGCGAGGCGGGCGGAGGAGGGTGAGCTCGAAGAGACGGGCGATTTGGGCGTCTTTGTTGTCACCGGCTTCATTTTTGAGCCGCTCGGCGAGGCGCTCGCTTTGGCGGATGACGAACTTGTCGTTGAGCATGGTCAGGGCCTGCAGGGCGGTGACGCTGACGGTGCGGGCAGGGGTGAGCTGCGAGGCGTCGGCGCAGTCGAGGGATTCCATGAAGGGGTCGGGGAGGGTGCGGAAGACGAAGCGGTAGACGCTCCGGCGGTAGTTGGCCGGGTCATCTGCGTTGAAATTCTGGTAGTCAACGTTTGGCGTGACGTGGATGCCGGGGGTCTGGATGAACTGTCGCACCGATTTACCCCCCATCGCCAGGTTCGCGGAGCCGGAGATTTGCACCAGGGCGTCGTGGACCTGCTCGGCTTCCAGGCGGGAGCGGTTCATCCGCCAAAGGTATTTGTTGTCCGCGTCGATTTCGGCGTTTTTCGGGTCGTGGGCGGAGCTTTGCCGATAGGTACCGCTGGTGACAATGCGTCGGTGGAGGGTTTTCAAGGAGCCCCCGCTGGTTCGCAATTCCAGAGCGAGCCAATCCAGCAGTTGTGGATGCGTTGGTGGCGAGCCCATGTTGCCGAAGTCGCTAGGGGTATCGACGATGCCGCGGCCGAAGTGATAGTGGCAGACCCGGTTGGCAATCGACCGCCAGGCCAGGGCGTTCTTCTCGTCGCTTGTCCAACGGGCCAGGGCGGCCCGGCGCTGGCCTTCTTGCTGGGGGTCTGCGATGTCCAGTTTCGCAGGATGCTGCTTCAAAAATGCCAGAGCCGCAGGCTGGGCTTCTTCGAGCGGCTGATTGATGTCCCCCCGCTTCAAAACGTGGATGGTCCGGGGCTTGTCAGCAGGTTTGAAAGACCCGTCGGCCTTGTATTGGCTGGTGCCGGCGTAGACCATTTGCGGCGGCGGCAGAGCGGCGAGATCGCGGTCGTATTTCTGGCCGAGATAGAACTGAGCCAGGTCCGCTTTTTGAATGTTCGTCCGCTCGGTCGCCGAAGCTGCGATTGCCGCGGCCACTTGTTGCGGAAGAGCGGCAACGTCCAGCGGCAATGGAAGCGGAGATGTGGTCAAGCTGAGTCGCGGCCGGCCAATCGTGTGCTGCCGGCCATGAAGCTGCTTGAGCTCGATGGTTAACAGCACGCCCCCTTCGGTCGGCAGCGCCTGCTTGAACTCAAACAAGGCCTGGTGCGGCTTCCCTTCCTGCGGGTC
>Ga0065712_10001610_pt1 | contig 15557 bp, 12 predicted proteins | sample MisRhiReplicate1_FD_59099 | JGI IMG/M metagenome (GOLD analysis project Ga0065712, IMG submission 59099) | Miscanthus rhizosphere microbial communities from Kellogg Biological Station, MSU, sample Rhizosphere Soil Replicate 1: eDNA_1 v3... | ecosystem: Host-associated > Plants > Roots >...
TGAGCCCGCTGAATGCCCTGATTCTCGGCGGTATCGCAGCGGTTCCAAGCTACTTCGCCATTCAGTTCCGCGCCAGGACGTCATTCGACGATTCGCTCGACGTCGTCGCCGCACACGGGGTGGGTGGAACGGTGGGTGCGCTGCTGACGGGCGTGTTCGCGGAAAAGAGCATCAACACGGTCGCCGACGGTCTGCTCTATGGCAACCCCGGACAGTTGCTGATTCAGGGCACGGCGGTACTGGCGGCGATTGTCTACAGCGGCGTCGCCAGCTTCATCCTGCTCAAGTTGATTGGTCTGGTGATTCCGCTGACGGCGACGACGGCTGAACAGGTCGAGGGTCTCGACATCTCGGCGCACGGCGAAGAGGCGTACATGACAGCGAGCGGTGCGGCGATGCTCGAATCGTCCATCAGTGGTCCCGCGCAACCGGCGCTCAAGCCGGTACGCAACGAGGTCTGAGCGCGGGGGTGAACCGCCTCAGAAGTACGACCGGCGGCATCGAGGGAGATGCCGCCGGTTTCTCAACCCTACGGTTTGAATCGCGGAGGAATGGATGCTCTCGATGTCTCGTGTAAGGAGCCACGCACGGATGCTGGCAGCAGCGGCGTGCACAACCTTGATCCTGGCAAGCAGCCCGGCATGGGCGCAGGATGCGCCCGCAGTTGATCCGAATCCGGGTGCCTTGACCCTCACTGGCACGTTCGATGTGTTGAACCAGTACATGTTCCGTGGGATCCGACAGAACTCCACCGGGATCGCNATGTGGCCCGCCGTGGACCTGGGGATAGCNGCGTACTCGAGCGACGGCACTTTCAAGGGGCTGGGCNTCAACTTCGGTACGTGGAACAGCCTGCACACCGGCGATACCGGCGCCGACAACCCTCGGAACGGCAAGTTGTGGTACGAATCCGACTTCTACACGACGCTCGCGTTGGGCTTTGGCGGCGGAGTTTCCCTCAGCGCCACCTACACCGCCTACACCAGCCCGAACGACGGCTTCTCCACGGTCAAGGAGATCAGTTTCAAGTTCGGCGTCGATGACAGCGCACGTCTCGGGAGGGCGGCGGTGAAACCGTACGTGATCCTGGCGCAGGAGTTCAACACCGATATCGCCACCGGCCAGGCCGATGGTGGCGACAATGCTGGAACCTACATGGAGATCGGGATTGCTCCCGGCTACTACGGACTCAGCCAGGCCAGCTTCGCGTTCCCGATCAAAGTCGGTTTCAGTCTGAACGACTACTACGAGCTCGCTGGACAGGACAACAAGTTCGGCTTCTTCAGCGTCGCCGGGATCGTCACAGCACCTCTCGGTAAAACAAGCAACTTCGGCGGGTGGAACGTGCACGGCGGCGTAGAATACCAGGCGCTTGGCACGACCACTGAGTTCTTCAATGGTGGCGAAAGCAACCAATGGATTGGTTCTTTCGGAATCGGGTTCTCGTACTGACCGAGCCTCTTCGGGAGGCGCATGCGTCGGAGCGGCACGGCGACTCGGTGGATGAAGGTGTCTGGGTGACTTGGCTGTCCGTCGCCGCCACCGCAGTGCCCGCCCAGGCCCAGGGTTCGGCGGATCCGAACCCTGTCTTCCGCGCCATCTTTCAGGACGACAGCGGCGTCGTCGCAGTGCCGTTCACCAGTGCGCCGACCATGTTCGGCAGCTGGCACATTCATGGAGGTGTCGAGTTCCTGATGCTGGGTGACCGCAACGAGGCTGTCTTTGGCGACAGTTCATATGTGATTGGCTCTATCGGTACAGGTCTCAGCTACTAGCGTCCGCGGTTGGACCTCACGGGCGCGCTCGGCGTCCGACGTCACGTTCACTTGCGCGTATGCTTGAGACCGCAACGGGAGAGAATCACGTTATGGCAGTCACGCAGCCGGGTCCGAGCGGCGCGGCGCACGTCGCGGCGCTCGAGGCAGCGAGGTCAGAACTTCAGTCTGATATCTTGCGCGGCGTAGGGGGGCGACCGGCGCTCGAGCGCTACTCCGACCGTGTTGACGCCATGCTGCGGCAGTTGTTTGCCGAAGTCGGCGGCGCGGACCGCGAGGTCGTGGTGCTGGCGCTCGGAGGCTACGGCAGACGCCATCTGTGTCTCCACTCGGATATCGACCTTCTGATCCTGTTCGGCGGCCGTATCGACGAAGAGTTCCTGCGAGCCTTCCTGAATCCGTTGTGGGATCTTGGCGTCGTGATCGGACACCAGGTGCGTGAGCTCGACGAGTTCTCGACACTGGAGGCGGACAACCCCGAGTTCCTGCTGGCGCTGCTCGACGCGCGCCCGGTGGCCGGGCTTCGGGTGTTGTTCGAGCGGTTTCGTGGCGTGTTTCATTCCGCCTCGACACACGCGTACATCCTGAAGTCGCTGCTCGAATTGATCGACGTGAGACACGCAGGGTTCAATGCGACGTTGTATCAGCTCGAGCCCGATGTGAAAGAGGCGCCTGGTGCGCTCCGCGACCTGACAGCGGCGCGCACGATCGCAATGCTGACCGATCCGCTGCTGCTGCGGCGGGGGCCAGCCGATCCGGCGCGAGTCGATCAGGCGGAGGATTTCCTGCTGCGCGTGCGTTCGTCGCTGCATCTGAATGCGGGTCGCAATCAGAACACCCTCAGTCACGACGCGCAGGAGCGAACGGCTGAGCTGCTGGGATATCCCGGCGCCGAGCCTCGTCAGCGCGTCGAACGCCTCATGAGCGACTACTTCCGGCACGCGCGCACCGCCCACCGCTCTCTCAACTGGGCACGCAAGGGCGCTCCCGTCCCGGTCGGGCCGAACCTTGGCATCTCGCGCGACGGCATCCGCTTCCTCGATCCGATTCAGGCGGCGCGAAACCCCGCCACCTGGATTGGGGCGTTTCAGGCCGCAATCGATGCTGACACGGCGGTGTCCGAGGAAGCGCTCTCGTGCATCCAGCAGCACGTCGATCGCTTCCGTGCGGACGACTTCTTCACGGACGCCAGCGATCAATCCGCGTTACTCACTCTGCTCAAGCCGAAGAAGGGACTCTACGACCGTCTCTCGGAGATGCACGACTGCGGTCTCCTCGGGCGCGTATTCCCCGAGTTCCAGGCGATCTCGTGGCGGGTGGTCCGGGACTTCTACCACAAGTACACGGTCGACGAGCACACGCTGCTGACGATTCGCAATCTCGAGCGCATCTCCACGACGGAGGTGCCGTACCGACTGCGCTTCCGCACCATCCTCGGCGAGATCGATCGCCCCGAGTTGCTCGTGCTGTCGCTCCTGCTGCACGACGTCGGCAAGTGGCGCGACGACGACCATGCGATCGAAAGCGTACGAATGGCGGTCGAAGCGGTCGAACGTCTGGGGCTCGACAACGATGCGCGCGAGGCGGTGCTCTTTCTGATTCGCCATCACCTCCGGATGTCGCTCGTGGCTTTCCGGCGCGACACCGAGGATCCCGAGATCGTCAAGGACTTCTCGGCGTTCATCGGCAACGAAGAGCGGCTCAAGATGCTCACGCTGATGACGCTCGTGGACGTCGAAGCGGTGAACCCGGAGACGTTAACGGCGTGGAAAGAGGAGCTGCTCTGGCGGCTCTACGTGGACACCTACAATCACCTGACGCAGCGCTACGGTGATGAGGTCATCGAGCGAAATCAGGCCGGCTTGAAGGATCTGTTGAAACAGCGGCCCGAGGATCTCTCGGTGACAGAGATCACGCGATTCCTCGAGGGGCTACCGCAGCGTTACCTCCAGCTCTTCGCGCGCGATGTCATCTATCGTCACGTGCGGCTGGCGCGCGACATCCACCCGGACGAAGTGCACCTGTCGCTCGAGCGGGGAGACGCGGCGGTGTGGTCGCTTGCCGTCGCGACGCTCGACAAGCCGTTTCTGTTCTCGAACATCTGTGGCGTGCTCTCGTCGTTCGGCATGAACATCATTCGCGGACACGCGCTCACCAACCCNAACGGCCTGGTGCTCGACGTGTTTCAATTCACNGACGANGAGCGGTTCCTCGAGCTCAATCGCGACGGCCAGGATCAGTTGCTGCACGTCCTCGANGAGGTCGTCTCGGGTCGCGCGGATGTCGCGGCGCGGCTGCGTCCGCGCGAACAGGGCGTGCTCCATGCCAGGGGCGCATCGAGGTTTCCGCCCGTCGTGCGGGCCGACAACCAGGCCTCCGGCCGTTACACCATTCTCGACATCGTGGCCACGAATGCACTCGGCTTGCTGTATCGCATCAGCCGCGTGATTTCGAAGCAGGGGTGCGACGTCGATCTCGTGCTCATCGCGACAGAGGGTGAGAAGGCGATCGACGTCTTTCATATCACTAAGGGCGGATCGAAACTTACCGAGGCGGAGCAGCAGGCGCTGACGTCCGACCTACATCGCACACTGGAGGGTTCACTATGAAGTTGATCAAGTGCATCATTCGTCCGAACAAGGTCGATGAAGTCAAGGACGCGCTCGCCAAGCTGAGTATCGCCGGCATGACGGTGACCGAGGTGCGTGGCCACGGCAAGCAGAAGGGACACACCGCGATCTATCGCGGCAAGGAATACAACGTGAGCCTGCTGCCGAAGATGGAGATCGAGATTGTCGTGTCAGACAACATGGCCGACGACGTGGTGAAGGCTGTGGTACAGGCGGCCCGAACCGGTGAAATCGGCGACGGACGCGTGTTCGTCCTCCCGGTGCTCGAGAGTTATCGCATCCGGACCGGCGAAAAAGAATCCTGATCGACACCGCGGTGGCGGCGCCCCGTTCCGTGATCGTGGGACGCGGGGCGCGCGACCTCCCGGCCTGTGCGTCGGGCGATTCCGACGATCATGTCGCCAGATTCTTCAGTCCATACACTCTCGTCTGAATTCAAACTTCGGGTGGCACACCGCCAATCGCGGCGCACCGCGGTTGTCGGCCAGTTCCGGCGGTGATTGCCACACGCGACCGCGCGCGATCTGGCATCGCCGTTGCCAGCAGGATCAGCGGTCCCGTATGGCCTCTCACCGGATTCCATTCGAATCGCTCTCGGTGGCCGAACGAAGTCGCCTGATGGCGGACAACGATCGTCTGCGGCAACAGCTCCGCGAGCGGCATCGCATGGCGGACCTTGCCGGCAACAGCCGGGCCATCCGTCGCGTCTGCGAGTTGATCGCCCAGATCGCGCCGTCCTCGCACAGCGTGTGCGTGCAGGGCGAAGATGGTGTCGGCAAGACCCGGGCCGCCCGTGCCATCCACGCGGCTTCGCCGCGATCCGCGGGTCCGTTCATCACAGTCAGTTGCGGGTCGCTGCTCGAGGAGGACGTTGAAGCGCAACTCTTTGGGCCGGGCGAACCTGCGACGAGCGACGCCGGCTCCACGGGCGGATGTGTCGGCCGGGCTGAGGGTGGAACGCTGTTTCTGGATGACGTCGCCGACCTTGGCCCGATCGCGCAGGAGATACTCCTGCGGCTGGCGCGCGATCGTGAGACGCGACCCGGCGTCGCGTCCGCGCCGGCTGATGTTCGAGTGATCGTGGCCTCGAATCGCGATCTCAAACAGGAAGTTGCAGCGGGACGATGCCGAAGGGATCTATGGGAGCAGCTCGGTGCGTTGACACTTCAGATTCCGCCGCTCCGTGAGCGAAAAGGCGACCTGCATGTGCTCACGGACCTGTTCGTCGAGCAGTTTGCCCGCGACCACGTGCGCGGTGTCCGAGGCGTGTCCAGTCGGGCGATGGACATGCTGATGAATTATGACTGGCCGGGCAACGTGGCTCAATTACGCATGACGATCGAGCGAGCTGTTGTCATGACGAGCGGACCGGTGATTCACCATCACCATCTCCCCGTCGAGATTCAGGCATCCGGCGAGGCCAGCGTGCCGATGCTCGGTCTGAGCGAAGCACTCGAGGCGTACGAGAAAGAACTCCTGCAGGATGCGTTGCGGCAGGCNAGAGGCGTGCGATCTCAGGCTGCGCGCCTGCTGATGACNTCCGAGCGCGTGTTCAGCTACCGGCTACGCAAGCACGGCATCGACACGAGGCGCTTCAAGACGTCGTGATGCTACTCGTGTCTGAGCGCTTCAATGGGATCGAGGCGCGACGCGCGGACGGCGGGCACCATCCCGAAGAAGATGCCGACGGCGGCTGAGAAGCCAAGGCCGATCGCGAATGACCACCACGGCAGCGAGATGGGGAAGCCGGTCGCGAAGCTGATCGCGACACCGATGCCGCTGCCGCACAGAATCCCGAGGACGCCTCCCACGCACGTCAGCACCGCTGCTTCGGACAGGAACTGAACCAGGATTTCCTGCCGCCGCGCGCCGAGTGCTTTCCGCACGCCGATCTCGCGTGTGCGTTCGGTCACCGAGATCATCATGATCGCCATCACGCCGATGCCGCCCACCATGAGGGCGACCGACGAGATCACGACGAGCGCAAGGAAGACCGCGCGGCTGATCTGATCCCACAGCCGGAGAATCGCGTCCTGACCGCCGAGCTCGAAGTCGTTCGGTTCATCCAGCTTCAATCCGTGCCGGATGCGCATGATCTCTTCGACCTCGGCCGCGGCCTGGTCACGTGTCGCCGCTTCCTGCGGCACGATCGTAATTGTGGCGCTGCTGCCGCCGCCAAAGGCGCGCCTGGCGTTGGTGCTGAAGACCACCTGATGCGTGGTCTGCGGGATCACCACGAAGTCGTCAGCCTGGGGGAACGGAGACGGCCGTTTCCCGAGCACACCCACGACGGTGTACTCGATGGCGTCGATACGAACCTTCTTGCCGATCGGATCCAGCCCGGATGGAGCGAACAGCGCTTGATACGGATTGTTGGCGAGCACGACAACGCGCCGCCGGCGCTGGACCTCGGACTCGGTGAAGAAGCGGCCAAATGCGAGTTTCACGAAGTTCACGGCGGCGAACTGTTCGGTCGCGCCGAGGACGCCCAGCGTGGGCGTGCGCTGCCCGCCGTACGACACACGGCCGATCGTCTGACCTCCGAGGCCCTGGCCCATCCAGATGTCCACAATGCCGACCGAGGGTGCCAGCTTCTCGATCGCTTTGGCGTCTTCGACGGTGAGGTTCGGTCGTCGCATGATCGCGGCGAAATCGGCGCCTCCCGCAAGGCTCACGGCGCTGGCTTTGCTGAGCATGATCGTGTTGGGGCCGAGCTCGCGAATCATGTTGCGGAGTGACTCGTCGAAGCCGCGAATGAGCGACGTCATCCCCACGATCGAAGTGATCCCGATGACGACGCCGAGGATCGTGAGCGCCGATCGCATCTTGTTCGTGCGCAGCGTGTCGAGCGCCATCACGAACACTTCGCGCCAGAGACCCTTATTCACGTCTCAGTGCCTCGATGGGATCGAGCGATGCCGCTCGCGACGCGGGGTACGCACCGAAGAAGAGGCCGACGGCGGCCGTGATGCCGATGCCGAGCACAACCGACCACAACTCGAGTCGAGCAGGCAGTGGCGTGAACGCCGCGATCGCGGTCGCGGCCAGCGAACCGAGGCCGATCCCGATCAGTCCGCCGAATGTCGACAGCGTGATCGACTCCGTCAAGACCTGGGTCATGATGTCCTTGCGCTTCGCGCCGAGCGCTTTGCGCAGCCCGATCTCGCGCGTCCGTTCGCTCACGACCATCAGCATGATATTCATGATGACGATTCCGCCGACCACCAGCGACAGCGCGACGATGCCGACGAGAACGGCGAAGATTCCGCTCGTCACCTGCCGGTAGAGATTGAGGATCGTCTCGGATGTGAGGATGCCGAAGTTGTCCGGCTCCCTTGGCTTCAGCCGGCGGCTGACACGCAGCGCCACCGTGGCGTCGTCCATGGCGGCCGGCATCACGTCCGTGGATGTCGGTTTGACCATCAGCTGCAGCGACTGCCGGGCCCCGAAGAGGCGTTGATACGCGCCGAGCGGGACAACGGCGTAGTTGTCCTGCGAATTGCCGAAGAACGATCCCTTCTGTTCGCTGACGCCAACCACGCGGAAATTGATCCCGGCGATCTTGATGGTCTTGTCGAGCGGATTGATCTCGCCGAACAAACGATCCGCGAGCCCCCAGCCAAGCATGGCGACCTGCTGACCCCGGTCCACTTCGACCTGGCTCATCATGCGTCCGATCTCGACGCCGAAGGTCGAAAAATCGCTGTACGAGCTCGTGACACCTTGAATCTGGGCGTTGTCGACTTCCTCGGTTCGATACGAGACGCTGGCATTCTGGCTGGCCTGTGCAACAACCGAAGCGATGAGCGGGCTGAACCGTCGGATCGCTTCGGCTTCGTCGATCGTGATGAGCGGGTTGTTGCGCGCCCGCTCCTCGTCGTCCTCGTTGAAGATCGGCGGACGGCGTTGGACCGTGAACGAATCCGCACCGATATCGCTGACGATGGCATCAGCCACCATCCCGTTCATGCCCTGGATCAGCGTGACGACGGTCACGATGGACGTGACCGCCACGATGTTGCCGAGCACCGTCATGAACGATCGCAGCTTGTTGGCCCAGATGGCCTGAAGCGCGATGGCGATGGAATCGATGACCTGGTTCACCGGTCGTTCGTTCTGCGCGTGCTCTGCTGAATCCTGACGGTCTGTCCGTCAGAGAGTTCACGGACCGACGAGAAGGGCCCCGTGATGACCTGATCTCCAGCCTTGAGTCCGTCCAGCACCTCGAAGTACTGCTCGCCCGCGACGCCGACTTTCACCGGCAGGTAGATGGCCTTTCCGTCGCGGATCGCAAAGACACCCTCCGTCTCCTTCCGCGTGTGTCCGGGTGGTGGCTCGTTGGACGCGCTCAACGGCGTTTCGAGATTCGTTCCGCGGCGACGGCGGTTCGGCGTCTCGCGAACCATCTCGCCCTTGTCGTTGTAGAGCATCTCGCGCACCGTCAGCGCCTGAATCGGCACTGCCACGACGTCCTTCCGCTTCGCCGTCGTAATTTCCGCGGTGCACGTGAATCCAGGACGGATGTCGGGCACCGGTTCCTCGAGCGTGATGACCACCTTGAACGTGGTGGCCTGTCGTTGTCCCGTGTTCTGCGTCGTGCTGGTCTGGATCGGGCTGTTGCCGATCTCCGTCACACGTCCCTTGAACGTTCGATCGGGAACGGCGTCGATCGTGACCTTGGCTTCCTGCTTGAGCGCGACGCTCGGGATCTCTGTCTCGTCCACTTCGACTTCTGCTTCGATCACCGACATGTCGGCGATCGTCAGCAGGACAGATCCCGCGTTGTTCATCGTTCCGACGACGGCGGTCTCTCCCTCTTCGATGCTGCGGCGGGTCACCAGACCGTCCATGGGTGCCGTGATGATGATCTGATTCAGGTTGTAGCGCGTCGTCGACAGGCCCGCCTGTTCCTGCTTGATGCGCTGCTCGTTTGTTTCGATGTCCTGCGTCCGGGCCCGGAGATCCGCCTCGCGAACGGTGACCTCATTCTGCGCTTTCTCGAGGTTCTCCTTCGTCGTCAGTCCTTCCTTCCAGAGGTCCTCCTGACGCTTCAGATTCTGGCGCGCGAGCTCCAGGTTTGCGCGGCCTTGCTCGACGGACGTGCGCGCCCCGAGCAGGGACGATTGGGCGGCGGCAACACTGGCCTCTCCGCGTTGCAGCTGTCCCTCGAGTTGTTTCGGATCGATCTCGAGCAGGAATTGACCGGCCTTCACGCGCTGACCCTCTTCGACTGCGATCCGAGTGACGCGCCCCGGAGTCTGGGCCGAGACGTTGACCTGACGCTTCGGCTGCACCTTGCCGGAGGCCGAGACGATCGCTTCCAGGTCGCGCGCACGGAGTGCTTCTGCCTGAACATTGAGGCCGGTGTCGCGACGGTAATACAGATTGGCGGCGACAACCGCGGCACCAACCAGGACGACCCCGAGAACGATCAGAACCTTCTTTCCTGTCATTACCGCTCCCCTAGGAACCGGACGTGAAAACCGCGATCAGCAACGCGATGACGACGTAGAGCCCGATGAACGTCGTTGCAATGGGTCCCGTTCGACGCTTGTAGAGCACGCCGAGTCCTATAGCGAGAACGATCATCCACCACAGCAGGAACATATCGATCGAGCGGAGCATCACCGCCAGAAAGGACGTCTCCTCCAACATCGGAAGGAAGACGCCAAGATTGGCGCCCGGCGGACGCACTCCGACAGGTTTGGCGCCAACTGCCAGCATGCCCGCGACGAACAGAGCAGAAAACGCGGGGATGATGCCGGCATGATTCATCACAGCGAATACCTGCTTGAACGTGCCGTTACCCCCCATCAGCGTGGTAAAGATCCCGGTGATGATTCCCGCGACGGCGGCACCGAACAGCGGACCAAGCACGAAGACGCCGACTGCGTAGCCAACAGGGAGGTAGCCGATGAAGCGCTCCATGTTGGCGAGCTGCTCGTCGGAGACTGCGTTACCTCGCGACTCAATTGCACGGACCTGCTGGTCGACGATCGCGTCCTGCATGTCCTGCGATCCCAGAATCACGTAATACGCCGCCGACGTCATGATCAGCGTGACGACCATGACCCCCAACCAGCGAGGCTTCGCCACAATTGCAGCGAAGGTCTCCCGCGGGGAGAAGAGCACCCCGATTATTCGGGTGGCGAGGCCGGGAAGCGGCTTGTTCTGTACGCTGTCAGGAACCGATGCAACGTCGGTCACGGAGATGCCCCTCAAATGGATGTCGGATTCGGCCGCCAGACCGGGTGGCCTAGCACTGCGGGGTCAACACAAACTCCTGATACGAAAGTTCTTGGCTTCGGTTCCCTCTATTTTGTCTCATGATCGCCCGCTCTGCCGTAACGCGCAAATCTCCCGGTCGATACACTGGGCGGCTGTCCAAGTTTCCCTTCGAGGTCCACAGTGACGAGATCCCCGGGTCCGATTGTTTCCCTCGCCATCCTGATGGTGGCCTTCCACCACGCTCCGGCCTCCGCGCAGATTGTGGAAAGTGTTGGCAACAGAGCACTTGGCATGGGCGGAGCCTTCGTGGCGGTGGCTGACGACAGCACAGCCACGTGGTGGAATCCGGCGGGTCATGCGGCCGGGCCTTTCTTCGACGTGACGCTCGGCTGGGCAACAACCGATATTGAGAACGACCAACCGCCCGAAAGGCACGACGAAGCTGCCTGGGTCGCTGTGGCCACGCCCCCGATCGGCGTCAGCTACTACCACTTGCGAATTGCAGAAACAGGCCAGTTTCGCACTATCGCGGCCGATGCGGCGGGCCGAGAAGATAGACGAGCCGCAGTGCCCGATTGGTCGCTCTCCGCCAGCCAGTTAGGAGCCACCCTCGTACATACGCTGGTCTCGGATCTCCATGTCGGGACGACGCTGAAATATGTGCGGGCGAGTGAGTCGAGTGGTCTCTCCGATGCGCACAACGGGTTCGACATGGATCTTGGTGGCCTGTTCTTGAAGGGGCCTATTCGAGTGGGTGGAGTGGTGCGAAACGTCCTGGCCGCCGAACTTGGCGCTGTGAGTCTGCCGCGTCAGGCGCGGGTGGGCGTCGCATTCGACGCGTCGAGGGTTAGCAGCCGCAATGTGCTCGTGGCCTTCGATGCCGATGTCGCTGCGTACGACACCCCCTACGGGGAGCGGCGGGTCATCGCGATTGGGACTGAAGGGTGGGCTCTGGGACGGCGTGTGGGCATGCGGGCCGGGGCCAGATTCAACACGGTCGGGTTAGAGGAGCAGGCCTACACGGTCGGAGCAAGCGTGGCGGTTCGTTCCGGGATTTTCGTGGATGGGCACGGGGTGTTCGGGGGAGCCGACGACGAAAGCGGCTGGGGCATTGGTGCCCGGGTCACGTTCTGACGATTCACGTGAGATAGGCCGGTTTCTTTTTCATGGCGGTTCGAATCGGAGAGCTGCTTCTCAAAGAGAAGCGCATAACGCCTGAGCAACTCCAGGAGGCACTGAACTATCAGCGCCAGAACGGGGGGAAGCTCGGCTTCAATCTGATCAAGCTCGGGTTCGTCAAAGACGACGAGATCACCGCTCTCCTCAGCAAGCAGTACGGCGTACCGTCGATCGCCCTTGGGCAATTCGACGTGGATGCGACCGTCGTCAAACTCGTTCCCTCCGAAACCGCGCAGAAGTACCAAATCATCCCGCTCTCGAGGTCTGGCGCGACGCTGACCATCGCGATGACGGACCCGACGAACGTATTCGCCATGGACGACATCAAGTTCATGACGGGCTACAACGTCGAGCCGGTCGTTGCGTCGGAAACGGCGGTCGTCGACGCGATCACCAAGTACTACGGGAAGGCCGGAACCACAAACGGGAATGGCGGAGGATACGCGGCGCCTTCGGGGCCGAGCGCGCTCGAGGTCGCGAGCAAGGCGCTCGATGACATGCCGGTGCTGTCCGACGCCGGCGATGTCGAGGTCCTGGAGGAGTTCGAAGAGATCAGCGCGGAAGCCCTCGCCAAGCAGGGCGAGGAAGCGCCGGTCATCAAGCTCGTGAACGTGATCCTGATGTCGGCAATCCAGAAGGGCGCGAGCGACATTCACATCGAACCGTACGAGAAGGAACTGCGCGTGCGGTACCGCGTCGACGGCATTCTCTACAACATCATGCAGCCGCCGATGAAGTTCCGCGATGCGATCACCTCGCGCATCAAGATCATGTCCAAGCTGGACATCGCGGAGAAGCGACTCCCTCAGGACGGCCGCATCAAGATCCGCTTCCAGGACGGCGGCGAGATGCGCGACATCGACTTCCGCGTCTCCTGCCTGCCGACTCTCTTCGGCGAAAAGATCGTCATGCGTCTGCTGGACAAGACGAAGCTGATGCTCGACATGACCAAGCTCGGATTCGAGTCCGAGTCGCTTCAGAGATTCGAGCACGCCATCTCGAAGCCGTGGGGCATGGTGCTCGTGACCGGGCCCACCGGGTCTGGTAAGACGAATACGCTCTACTCCTCGATCGCGCGCATCAACACGGTCGAGACGAACATCATGACGGCCGAGGACCCGGTCGAGTTCAACCTGATGGGCGTCAACCAGGTGCAGGTGCGCGAGAACATCGGTCTCAACTTCGCGGCTGCGCTCCGCAGCTTCCTCCGCCAGGACCCGAACATCATCCTTGTCGGGGAAATCCGCGACTTTGAAACGGCGGAGATCGCGGTCAAAGCCGCCCTGACCGGACACCTCGTGCTCTCGACGCTGCACACCAACGACGCGCCGAGCACGATCAACCGACTCATGAACATGGGGATCGAGCCGTTTCTCGTGGCGAGCTCGCTCAACCTCGTTTGCGCGCAGCGTCTCGTGCGCAGAATCTGCAAGAACTGCACGGAACCAGACCCGACTCCACCCCCCGCGCTGATGCAGGCCGGCTTCTCTGCCGAAGATGCAAAGCAGGTGGTTCCCAATCGCGGCAAGGGTTGCGACAAGTGCAACAACACCGGCTACAAGGGCCGTGTCGGTCTCTACGAAGTCATGGAGATCACCGAGGAAATCCGTGAGCTTGTGCTCGTCGGCGCTTCCGCGCTCGAACTCCGGCGGAAGGCGGTCGAAGAGGGCATGCTCACGCTGCGTGCCAGCGGGCTCAGAAAAGTGAAGGACGGCGTAACGACGATCGAAGAGATCGTCCGGGAGACGGTGAAGTAATGCAAACACTGCCGGAATTGCTGCAGACGCTGGTGCAGATGGAGGGATCGGACCTCCACATCACCACGAACACGCCTCCCCAGATCCGAGTTCATGGCCACCTGACACGCCTGGATGGTGCGGCACTGACGCCGTCCGATACGAAGCAGCTCTCCTACAGCGTGCTCACCGATGCGCAGAAGAAGCGCTTCGAAGAGACCTTCGAGCTCGACTTCTCGTTTGGTATCAAGGGTCTTGCGCGCTTCCGCGTGAACATGTTCAACCAGCGCGGGGCGGTCGGCGCAGTCTATCGACTGATCCCCGAGCAGATCCGAAGCTTCCAGGAACTGAGCCTGCCGCCGGTTCTCGCCACGCTCGCAGAGCGGCCGCGTGGACTCGTGCTCGTCACCGGGCCGACTGGATCTGGCAAGTCGACGACGCTCGCGGCAATGCTCGACAAGATCAACAAGGAGCGCCGCGATCACATTCTCACGATCGAGGACCCGATCGAATTCGTGCACCAGCACCAGGGCTGTCTGGTCAATCAGCGCGAGGTGCACAGCGATACCGAGAGCTTCAGCAACGCGCTGCGCGCCGCACTGCGTGAAGACCCCGACATCGTCCTCATCGGCGAAATGCGCGACCTCGAGACGGTCGAGTCTGCGCTGCGCATCGCGGAAACGGGGCACTTGACGCTCGCCACGCTGCACACGAACTCGACGTCACAGACGATCAACCGCATCATCGATATCTTTCCTGCGCACCAGCAGAGTCAGATCCGCACGCAGTTGTCGCTCGTCATCGAAGGCATCGTCTGTCAGGCACTGCTTCCGAAGATCGGCGGCGGCCGCGTCGTGGCGCTCGAGATCATGGTGCCGACGGCGGGCATCCGCAACCTGGTTCGCGAGGACAAGGTCCATCAGATCTACTCCGCGATGCAGACCGGTCAGGAAAAGATGGGCATGCAGACGATGAATCAGTCGCTCGCGACGCTGTATCAGAAGCGACTGATCACGCTCGAAACGGCGCTGATGGCGTCGTCGAATCGCGACGAGCTGCAGGACTTGATCAATCGAGGCGTCGGTGTTGTTGCCGGCGCAGGACTCCGTACGGGAACAACCGGAAGACCCGCCGGGCGGTAGTCGTAGGTAGCAGCCGGCAGTAGAGGCGAGTCTTCAGACCCTTCTGCGGAAGTGGTGGAGTAGCAGGTAAATGGCCACATTTGCATATAGCGGACGGACACGGCAGGGGCGCACGGTCACTGGCGAGCGCATCGCCGAAACGATGGACGGGGCGGTTGCCGCCCTGCGCCGCGAGCAGATCCTCGTCACGCAGATCAGCCCGCTGAAGGAAGCGGCGCCCAAGGCCGCCAAGCCATCGGGCAAAAGCGTCAGCGCGAAGAACCTGGCGGTCTTCACACGCCAGTTCTCGGTCATGATCGACGCCGGCCTCCCGCTCGTTCAGTGTCTCGAGATCCTCGGAACGCAGGAAGAAGACAAGAACTTCGCATCGGTCATTCTCGCGACTCGGACCGACGTCGAAAGCGGCGCCTCGCTCGCGGATGCGATGAAGAAGCATCCGAAGGCGTTCGACCCGCTGTTCACGAACATGATTGCGGCGGGCGAGGCCGGCGGTATTCTCGACACGATTCTCAAGCGCCTGGCGACCTACATCGAAAAGGCCGTCAAGTTGAGAGGTCAGGTCAAGTCGGCCATGATTTACCCGATCGCGGTCATCGTGATCGCGGTCGTCGTGGTGGGCGTCATTTTGTGGAAGGTCATCCCGACCTTCGCCAATCTGTTCGCCGGCCTTGGCGCCGAGCTCCCGCTGCCCACGCGGATCGTCATTGCCGCCAGCAACGGGCTCGTCCGCTTCATGCCGTTCGTTCTGGTCGGCATCGGTGCGGCGGTGTTCGCGTTTCGTGCGTACTACAACTCGACGAACGGACGCCGGGTCATCGATGCGATCACGCTCAAGCTGCCGGTGCTCGGTCAGCTGATGCGCAAGAT
>Ga0065712_10068070_pt1 | contig 15488 bp, 21 predicted proteins | sample MisRhiReplicate1_FD_59099 | JGI IMG/M metagenome (GOLD analysis project Ga0065712, IMG submission 59099) | Miscanthus rhizosphere microbial communities from Kellogg Biological Station, MSU, sample Rhizosphere Soil Replicate 1: eDNA_1 v3... | ecosystem: Host-associated > Plants > Roots >...
TCCCCTCCGGCATAGTCAGGTTTTCACTCATGGGCTGATTTCCACAGATCGCCGGGGACGTTTCGCAGTGAGGATGTGATGCTTCGTGGCTGGTAAGAAGCAGTTGCCTCCTGTGCGTCTGGCTACGGCGGATGATGTGCCGGTGCCGTTGAAGTCTCTCGTTGAGTCGATTGAGTCGGGCACTCGCCTGGATGAGTTGAAGGCCTTGCGGGCGATTCTGGTGGCCCATATTTCGAGTGACAGTGTTTTGGCCCGTGATCTGGCTTCCCTGACTGGGCATCTCCGTTCGGTTTCGAAGGAGATTGAAGAGTTGGAGCTGGCTGATACGCCGGATGACCTTGGCAGGGCGGCTGATACTGGTGACGAGAAGTTCAACCCCAGAGCGGTCTGACAAGCTCCATGATTTAGCACGGCATGTTGTGATTCCGGATGGAATTGACCATACGGGCTGGCCGGCTGTGCGCGACACTTTGGCGCTGCTGGGCATCCGTCTTGATCCTTGGCAGCAGGGCGCGGCGCAGTTGATTTTGTCGAAGGACGCCGAGGGGTACTACGCGACCACTGTTGGCGGCGTGACAATGAGCATCCCGCGCCAGGTTGGCAAGACGTTCATGATCGGCTGGATTGTGTTCGCCCTGTGCATCATTTTTCCTGGGTTGACGATCACTTGGAGCGCTCACAAGAAGGACACTGCTGACGAGACTTTCGCCGGCATGAAGTCGATGGCCGCTACGCCGAAGATGGCGCCGCATATTGACCGGACTCCGGATAACGGGTCTGAGCAGAAGATCGAGTTTTCCAACGGTTCTCGGGTGGTTTTTGGCGCTCGTGAGCGTGGGTTTGGGCGCGGGTTCACGAAGGTGGACATTGTTGTGTTCGATGAGGCCCAGATCCTTACTGAGCGCGCCGTTGATGACATGGTGCCGGCTCAGAATGCGTCACCGAATGCTTTGACCATCATGATTGGGACCCCTCCTAAGCCGATTGACCCTTCAGAGATTTTTGAAGAGGCTCGGCGTGCTGCACTGTCCGGCGAGAGTACTGATTCCCTCTATATCGAGTTCAGCGCTGATCGTAATGCTGATCCTGACGATAAGGCCCAGTGGCGGAAAGCGAACCCTTCCTACCCGGCGAGGACTAAAGAGAAGGCGATGCTCCGGATGCGCCGGAAACTCACGAAGGATTCGTTCCTGCGCGAGGCGATGGGCATCTGGGATGAGTTGGCTTCTCGCAAGAATGCTTTCCCTGCTGGTGCGTGGGAGGGCTGCCTGATCGAGGATCCTTCCGAGGATTGGCCGGTAGCTGCTGTGGGGATCGATATGAACCCTGAGCGGACGTGGGTCTCGGTGTCGTTGGCGATGTTTTCGGATGATGGCCTGCATCTTGAGGTTGCCGAGACTGAGGCTTTCAACGAGAGCGGTTCGGCTGAGTTGATCAATTGGGTTCAGAAGCTTGCCCGCCGGCGCACTCCGGTGATCATTGACGCTTTCAGCCCGGCGAGGACGTTCGAGCCGATGTTGAAGGAGAAGAAGTGCATGGTTCGGATCCTGTCTTCCTCGGAGTTCGCGCAGGCTTGCATGGGCATCCATGACGCCGTCCGTGAGGGCACTGTGACTCACTTCGGGCAGAAGCATCTAGACGATTCAGTTGCGGGAGCTACGAAGAAGCCTGTTGGCAAGGCGGGCGCGTGGGCGTTTGCCCGCGATGACGTCGATGTCGATTTGACTCAGATCATGTCCATTACGTGCGCGCATTTCGGTGCGGTGAAGTTCGGGCATCGTCCCGCCAAGGTTTCCGATCCCAGAGGGGGTGTTACGGTTTGCTAATTTCCCCCAACGGGCTGACGACGGAAGAGGGCCTGGTTCTCAGCAAGCTGCTGGGCATCTATGAGGCCAAAGCGCCGCGGAACGTTATGCGTCAGGTCTATTTCGAGGGCAAGAACGCGTTCGTTGACCTTGGCATCGCTATTCCCCCGGAAATCCTTTCGCGCATCGCCCCCGTCATGGGATGGGTTGAGTCTGGCGTGCGCGCATTGACCGACCGGTCGGTCCTCGAAGGCTTCGTCTCCACGTCAGCGGACCAGGACGAGAACCCGTTCGGCGTGGACGGCTTGATTGCCGATTCGAAGCTGCTGCAGTTCTTTTCCGGCGCCACTCTTTCGTCCGCGATTCATTCGTGTTCCTTCCTTCGGGTTGATGACATGTCCGGGGAGTTGCGGATCCGTCCACACTTGGCTGACATGTCCGCTGCCATCTGGGATTCAGAGCGCATGGAGATAGGCGCGTTCCTGGCGATCCTGGAGCTCAAGGACGGGCTGCCGGTGGATATGGCCATGTACCTGCACGAGAAGATCGTCCGGGTTCAGGTAATGCCTTCCGGGCGTATCAGCGTGGAACGCTTCGGCAACCCATTGGGCCGCGTTTCCGTGTCCCGACTGCCGCACAAGCCAACCCTGAAGCGCCCCTTCGGCCATTCACGCGTGACCCGGCCTGCCATGTTCTTCACGGACTCGGCGCTCCGCGTCATCGTCCGCTCCGAGGTGCAGGGTGAGGGCTTCGCGGGCCCCCAGTACTGGCTGATGGGTGCGGACGCTAAAGCTTTCGCCGGCAATAACCGGTTCAAGGCGGTCATGGGCCGGGTGTTCGGCCTGACGGAAGATCCTGATACGCAGGAAGTCCCGGACGTGAAACGGTTCGAGGGCGCAACCCCGGACGCACATATCGCGCACCTGAGGATGTACGCCAGCCTTTTCGCTGGGGATCAGCGTGTGCCGGTTTCATCTCTTGGCATCATCCAAGACAACCCATCTTCGGCGCAGGCGATTTATGCCGCCAAGGAAGACCTTTTGGTGGACGCGAATAACGCCAACAAGTCTTGGGGTGACGGGGCCGTGGAAGCGCTCGGCATGGCCGTTGAGTGGCGCGATGGCGGCAGGCCAGAGGGCCTGTCCACCCTCAGTGCCGTATTCACCCCCGTTGGCACAGTGTCTCCCACGGATAAGGCTGTGGCATTCGGCCAGCTCGCCCCGCACATCCCGGGTCTTGCCGGCTCCGAGGTCGGGCTCGAGTACGCCGGTTTCTCTCGTGAGCAGATTATCCGTCTCCGCGGCGACCTGCGGAAGGCTTCAATCTCATCCTTCATGGATCGGGTTGCGGGTAATGCGCCTTCCGGTAGCTCCCGGGTTGAGCAGGCCGTAGCCGCCGGCGATGGAACCGTGAACTAGCCAGGAGGTGCGCGGTTGATTCCCTACAGCGCAACTCTTGGCTATTCTACACTGCTGGACCGTCTCAGTGTCGGGGCTCTGGCTGAACTGGACCAACTCATGGCCTCACTTGCGGATGAATCGCCCGCGGTGCAGCGGGAAGCGCTCATGGACTTGCTGCCCACTTTGGGCGATCAGTACGTGGGCGCTTCATCCCTGGTCTCGGCCGAGTTCTTCAGTGAACTGCAGGACATGAACGGGATCCGGAAGCCCATCGCCGCGGAAACGCTCGAAACGGTTGGTACGCGCCGCTGGCATGCACTTGCCGGGTGGGGTGCAGCGCCGGCCATGTTCGAGCAGGGTGGCGCCGCTCTCGTGTATTCACTCTTGTCCGGTGGGCTCACCAAGATCCTCACGGAATCGGCCGCTGACACGATGGTAGGCAACGCCGAAGCTCAGGGCGGCATGAGGGCCCAGCGTGTCCCCCGTCCAGGCTGTTGCGCCTTCTGCGGGCTACTTGCCTCACGGTTTGCTGACTACTCCACTGAGAGCGCTGCGGGCACCGTGGTGGGCCGTGGCGCCCCGCTGTCGAAGAACTTCAACGCCGACGGTTCCCGCAGGCGGGGCGGCAAGGCTAAGGGGATCCGTCCGCGAGGTTCCCGCGCCATTGGTGAAGAGTTCCACGACCACTGCAGGTGCCGGATCGTCGCCGTGACGGGATCCAACTACGTCGAACTTCAAGCGACGTCCGAAAAGTATTACGACTCGTACCGCCTCTCAGCGGACAAGGTCGGAAGCGACCCCAAGGAAATCCTCGCCCAAATGCGCGAAGACCTGGGAGTCCGGTAGCAGCCACCCCTGCTCCCCCATTAGCTACGCGATACAGGCGGCGGTCAACAGTCTGGTTAGTGCCGACGGGCTTACGGAAAGGAAACACCCATGAGTGAAGAATCTGCCACGTCCGAGGGCGAATCTACAGAGTTCAAGCCGATCACCTCGCAGGAGGATTTGAACAAGATCCTCGGGGACCGGCTGAAGCGTGCCAAGCCTGCCGACTACGAAGACCTGAAGGCGAAGGCTGCCAGGTTCGATGAGGTTGAGCGTGCATCCATGACGGAAACGCAGCGGCTCCAGGCTCAACTCGATGAACTGTCGGGGAAGGCCGCGAAGACGGAGCGGGAAAACCACCGTCTTGCAGCCATTGCCGCCGAGGGGATCCCGGCCGAGTACCAGGACCTTGTGCACGGGGATACGCCCGAGCAGTTTGCGAACTCTGCGAAGAAGGCCCGTGAACTCATCGCCAAGGCAACGGCCGCGGATGCAAAAACGCCCATCTCCTACCGGGTGAACCTGGACGGCGACGGGTCAGACAGCCTCGCGCTGAACGGCAGTGGCATTGAAGACGCACTCAAAAAGAAGCTTGGGATTTCCTAGCTTCCACTGACCAAGCAATAGGAGTTAGACATGGCGCAGACCGCCGCAACAATGACCGGTGATTTCGCCGGCTTCCTCAAGCCCGCCGAGGCTGAGGCTTACTTCACTCAGGCTGCACGCCAGTCCGTGGTGCAGTCCCTGACCCGCCGGGTGCCGCTGGGCATCAACGGTCAGGAAATCCCCGTCGTCACGTCCAAGCCCACCGCGGGCTGGGTTGCTGAAGGTGGCCAGAAGCCGGCCACCAAGGGCGCCCTTGGCCTGAAGACCATCTCCCCGAAGAAGTTGGCCGCCATCACGGTGGTTTCCGCTGAAGTCGTCCGCGCCAACCCCGGCAACTACGTCACCCTATTCCGCGACCAGATCGCGGAAGCGTTCGCCATTGCGTTCGACGCCGCGGCCCTTCACGGCTCGGCTTCCCCGTTCGGTGCCGGCAACAACCTCGCGGCCACCACCAAGGCCATCGAACTGGGCACCAGCGCCGCTGCAGCCGGCGGCGTGTACGGCGACCTGAATGGCGCACTGAAGCTCCTGGTGGACGACAAGAAGAAGCTCACCGGCTGGGCCTTCGATGACACCGCAGAGCCGCTCCTGAACGCCGCGGTTGACCTGCAGGGACGCCCCCTGTTCGTGGACGCGACCTACGAGAACTCCGCGCTGTCCGCCGGACGCCTCCTGCGCCGCCCCGCGTTCTACAACGAGGGCGTCGCCGCAGGTGACACCATCGGCTTCGCGGGCGACTGGTCGCAGGCCGTCTGGGGATCCGTCGGCGGCATCAGCTACGACGTCTCCACCGAGGCGACCGTGACCATCAATGGCGAACTGACCTCGCTTTGGGAGCACAACCTGGTCGCGATCCGCGCCGAGGCCGAATATGGCTGGCTCGTGAACGACGCGCAGGCGTTCGTGAAGCTGCAGGACGCCGCCTAGCTTGCGGCTCCGCAACCCCGAGACGGGGCTGGTGGTGAGCTGCGAGGGTGACCTTGCAGCCCGCTACCAGTCCCGTGGCTGGGAGGCTCCTGACGGGCCCTCCCAGCCTGCTACTGAGGCGGTATCGGATGAGCCTCAAGAAGACGCTAAGCCTGTCCGTAGAGGTCAGACGCGCCGCCGCCAACAGTAGGAGGAGCCATGTCGTGGGTATCGCCGGATGACGTGATCAATTCCTGGGTCGGCTCCAACCCGCCCACCGACGCTCCAAGGCTGCAGCTATGGATCGACCGGGCCGAGAGGCTTGTGCGCCGCCGAGTTCCTGACCTGCAGGCGCGCATCGATGCTGAGATGGAACTTATCCCTCTCAGCTCCGATCTGCTGGAAACCACCAAAGACGTGGTTGCGGCAATGGTCACGGAGGTTTTCAAGAACCCGGACGGCAAGCGCTCCATCCAGTCCGCGTCGGGCCCCTTGTCTGAGAGCACTACTTTTGGCGGAGAGAATCCGGGCAAGCTGCTCATCATGCCCGATCAGCACGACCTTCTTGCCGGCATAAACCCTGGCGAAGGTTTCACTGTTGACCTGATCGGCGGGCATGTAGCTCCATTGAGGACAGATTTGGTGGGGTGGCTATGAGCTTCCCCAACGATTTCCTTCCTACGCATTCTCGCAAGGTGCTGACCGTCGTCGAGCCTGGAACCATCCTTGAGCGCGGGAAGGAAGTCCAGGATTGGTCAGTCTCAAAAACGACGGAAATAAGCGGTTGCATCGCCTACCCAGGCTCCGCTGACGCCGACTGGGAGCGGGCAAGCGCACTCACCATAGATTTCACGGTCTGCATCCCCGCAGACCAAGTACTGCCTTTAGGGAATTTCCGCGCCCGAGTCGAAGGTGAAACTGGTGAATTCGTGCTGAGTGGTGACGTGAAGCGCTGGGTTTTTGCCCAGAGGTTCGATGCCCAGGTTATCGAATTGTCGCGCCGCCGGGATGGTGCGTGATGGCCAAAAAGGCAAAAGTCAAGATTAGCCAAGCGGCACTGACGGCGATGCTCTCATCTCCTGAGATGGAGTCAATTCTGCTGGCTAATGGTGAGCCGATTGCGTCTTCTGCCGGCCCTGGCTATGAGGCTGTTTTGGGTTCTGGTGGGCGGACCCGTTCGCGTGTGTTTGTGCAGACGGCGACGTTTGCGGCCCGGCTGGATAATGCCCGGAATGCGACCTTGCTGAGGGCGATTGGTGGTGGCTGATGGTCCTTGTCCCTGCGGATGTTGAGTATGCGGTTGAGAAGTACTTGGAGGCCGGGTTCGTCGCTAATGGGTGGGGCGTGTTGAAGGTTGATGCGCAGATCCCGGCCGGCGACATCTTTGTTGTGGCGTTCACGACTGGCGGGCAGGACCGGACAACTGTTTCCGGTACTGACCGTGTTGTTTTCGACTGCTACGCACCACGCGCCGCTTTGGCCCAGAAGCTTGCCGCCCGCGTGTTCGCCCTGATCAAGGACCTCGACAGCCGGTTCATTGACGGGGTCCAGTTCTACGACGTGACGCCCACTAAGCCGGCCAACTATCCCAACCCTGACAAGCCGGATTTGTTCCGGTACCAGTTCAACGCTGTTATCCATGCCCGCTATCCCAAGGGCGACTGACCAATTGAAAGGAGCCCGTTGTGGCTGCTACTGATGATGTTCTGATTGGCGCGCCCGACCGCTCCAGTACTGCTGGTGTTGTGGGGTACGCGTATGCGCTTCCACTGACGGCAACCCTCCCCACGTCCACGTCCACGGCGCTGCCGGCGACGGCCGCGGATCTTGGCTTCGTGTCGGAGGATGGTCTGACGATCTCCACCGACCGGTCCACGGAGATGCTGAAGGACTGGAACTTGGACGATGTCCGGATGCTCCTGACCGAGCACGGTTCTACGGTTTCGTTCACGCTGATCAACTGGTCCCTGAATGCTTTGAAGGCGTTCTTCGGGGATGAGAACGTGTCTGATTCCGGGACTGAGATCGTGGTGAAGATCAACGCCCGTGACATCAAGGACCGGGCGTGGGTGTGGAACCTGAAGGACGGCGACCGGAAGCGGCGCGTTGTGGTTCCCCGGGGTGCGATCAGTTCCCAGGGTGACATCACTCTGGTGAAGGGTGAGCAGACCCCGCTGGAGATCGAACTGACTCCGCTGGTGGATGATTCCGGCGAGAAGATTTACATCTACACGCAGAAGCCGGCCGTAGTTACGCCGTAGCGCTGCCCTGCATGCCCCGGTGGGGCGGGTTGTTGAGGACTCCCCGCCCCACTGGCCTCCACCTATTCCGAGTCCTCTCACCATGTTTTAGGAGTCCTCATGCCCCCACGCCAGTCCCCCACGGCGCAGGATAAGCCGTTTACGTTCAAATCGAACACGGGTCACACGATTGTGATCCCGTCCTCGGAGACGTATGACCCCGACATTGACGCGATTGTTGAGCTCAACGATGCGGCGAACGCTGTCCAGGCCCTCAATGAAGAGACGGCCACGGAGCAGGAAGTCGGCACCGCATCGATGCGCGTAACCATCGCAACCGTAGGCGTGATCAAGTCCGGGTTTACGCCGGAGACGGCGGCGAAGATCAAACTGAAGGCAAGCGAGATCCAGACGTTCATGACTAAGTACCAGCAGCACACCGGGGTTTCCATCCCAAAATAGTGTGGCTGTTCTCGCTGCCGCCGCATGAGATTGAGGCCCTTGAGGCCGACCTGATTGGCGCTGGATGGACATTTGATGATGTTCCTCGAAGGTTCTCGTATCCGGCGCTTTTTGCGTTCCTGGCGCACCTCCCCCTCGGTTCGGCGTATTCGCGCCTGAAGAACCCGGAGACGGCGTCATGGATAGACGGGACGGTCGTGGCGAACCTCTTGGCTGAGGTTGGTCACCGGCTGGACATTCTCGCGTGGCAGCAGACGAAGGACGGCAAGGCTGGGCGCCGTAAGCCGCAGACGTGGCCGCGGCCCTGGATCAAGAAAGCCAATTCGCAGCGTGTGGGCGCCGGCCCTATTCCGGCATCTGAGTGGGATTCATTCTGGGACGGAGGTAAGTAGTGGCGTCTCAGGAACTAGCTTCAGTGTGGGTGACGGTTCTCCCCTCCTTCCAGGGCGGCCAGAAGGCCATCGCGGAAGAGTTTGGGGCCGCTGGTGATCCGGCGGGCAAGAAGGCCGGCAAGGGCTTTGTGGGTGGTCTTGGCGGGGCAATTGGTGGCGTTGCCAAGGTCGCCGCTGGTGCCGTCGGGATCATTGGTGGCGTCATCGGCGGTATGGCCATCAAGGGCGGCATTGACCGCGTCCTGAACATTGAGGACGCGCAAGCGAAGCTCAAGGGCCTGGGCCATGACGCGCAGTCCGTCGAGGGCATCATGACGAACGCTCTTGCCTCGGTGAAGGGTACCGCTTTCGGGCTGGGCGACGCTTCGACGGTGGCCGCTGGTGTGGTCGCCGCCGGAGTGAAGCCCGGCCAGGATCTTGAGCGGACCCTGAAGCTCGTTGGTGACGCCGCGACTATCGCCGGAACCGACATGGGCTCTATGGGCTCAATCTTCAACAAGGTTGCTTCTTCGGACATGATCCAGGGCGATGTCCTTGCCCAGCTTGGCGACGCCGGTATCCCGATCCTGCAGCTTTTGGGTACGGAGATGGGCAAGTCTGCTGAGGAAGTCCGGAAGCTTGCTTCGGACGGCAAGATCAACTTCGAGATCTTCCAGAACGCCATGGAAAAGGGCCTTGGTGGAGCCGCGCTATCGTCAGGCGATACGTTCCGCGGCGCACTGGCTAACACGAAAGCAGCCCTTGGTCGCGTGGGCGCCACGTTCGTTACGCCATTCCTCGGTGCCATAGGTTCTGGCCTGAACGCTGCGATCCCTTTGCTGGACGGATTGAATGCTGTTCTGAAGCCGATCATGGGCTCCTTTGGCGAGTGGGCTGCCTCGAACGTCCCGGTGGTCATCGGTGAGATTACCGGCGGCCTGACTGCCATGGTAGCCGCTTTCAAGGCTGGCGACGGCGACATAACGTCAAGCGGTTTTGCCGGGTACATGGAGATGGTAGGCAACGCGGTCCGCCAGGTTGTGGACTTCATTACTCCCATCGGCGCCGGCCTTATGGACATCTTCGGCCCGCTGATTCCAACCATCATTGACCTGGTCACCTCGTTCTCGCCGTTGGCGATGATCTTTGGGCTGATCCAGCCGTACCTTCCGCAGATCCAGTCAATGTTTCTGCTCCTGGCATCGGCTGTTGCTCAGGTCTTGGCTGTGGTTCTTCCGCTGGTCCAGTCGGTGATGAGTCAGCTCATGCCGGTGTTTATGGAGCTCGTGGGCGCCGTGTTGCCGCCGGTCATTTCCATTCTCGGCGCGATCATTTCGGCCCTGTTGCCGCTCATCTCCTTCCTTGGCCCAATCCTGACGGGCGTGATCAACGCCCTGATGCCCGTCGTGCTGACCGTTTTTAGCCTGATTCAGACGATCATCACAACGGTACTTGGCGTGATTAACGGTTACATCTCGGCCTTCTCCGCAGCATTGCGCGGCGACTGGCAGGGATTCTGGGACGGTATCGGGCAGGTCTTCGAATCAATCCTGGGCGGCATTGGCGAGTTCGCGGGAACGTTCTTCACGGAACTGCCGATCAACATTCTCGCTTCTCTTGGCAACCTCGCGATGCTCTTGTTCGACGCGGGCGGACAGATCATGTCCGGCCTGTTCGAAGGGCTCAAGTCCGGGTGGACCGCTGTCACAGATTTCGTGGGCGGCATCGGCAACTGGATCGCTGAGAACAAGGGCCCGAAAGCTTACGACTTGGCGCTTCTGGTTCCAGCCGGCGGCTGGATCATGGACGGACTCGGCAAGGGCATTGAAAAGAGCATGCCGGCGCTCGGGTCAACGCTGGGCGACGTGTCCTGGATGATACAGAACGGCATCGACCCGCAGATGGGCTCCGGGGTTCCGCTGAGTGTTGGCGCGACCGCACCGACTGCATCAGCGGAGGCGCTTGCTTCCAGCGGCTCCGGTGGCGGTGTGACCATTCAGAACGACATCAAGGCCCACGACACTGCGGGCGTAACTCAAGAGGTTTGGGGCAAACTTCGGTTCGCTCTGAAGGGTCAGGGGGTGGAGATTGGCGCGCTCCCGTAAGTCGATCATGCTCGGCACTCAGACGCTCCACGGCGTGGACCGGTTTGGTGAATGGTTCACGACTGGTGTTGAGGGGTGGGCTGAGCCTCCCGCGCCGAAGGGTAATGAGGTGGAGCGGGAGCAGGCGGACGGGGATTACTTCCTGCCGTCTTTCTACTCTGCCCGGACGCCCACCATCGACGGGACCCTACTGGGTGCCTCGCACGCCCTGGCGTTGGATGCCATGGTCGCGCTGAACAGTGCGGCCGCTCTGGGTGGGGTGACGCTGTCCGTCATGGAGGGTGGCGTCACCAGGTGGGCGCTGGCTCGTTACGCAGGCCTGGACTATACGTGGGTCACTCACGAGAAGGTCCGGTTCCAGTTGCGCCTCAAGTGCCCGAAGCCGCAAAAGTTCGGTGAGCGGCGCACGTTCGACATGACACCGAGCACGCCAGTGCAGGTGATTCACCGCGGCAACTATAAGGCGTCTCCGGTGGTGCAGATCAACGGGCCACTGACTGGTGGCGTGACGATCACTCACCCGTCAGGCCAGTTCGTGGTCTTGGGCGATCTTGGCGTGGGTGGTTGGGTGCGGGTGGATATGGCGACGGGCCGGCTGAAGCTGAACGGCAATGACCGTTCGGACCTGATCGGCACATCGGCCCGGCTTCATCAGATCACACCAGGCTTGCCGGCGTCTCAGTTCAGCATCAACCGCGGGGTCGGCTACGTCGAGGTCCTGGATACGTTCATTTAGGAGGCGCCGTGGCGTGGATTGTTCGCGTGTGCGATACCCGGACGGGGAACCGTGAGGGGATCCTGCCGATTGAGAATGCGCCGTGGGCCCGGAAGTTGAACGCTTCCGGTGTGGGGCAGGCGTCGTTTGTTGTGGGCGACCGTGATTCGGCTGGGATGCCAGGCGATTACCTGTCGCAGGAGATAAAGCGGACGCTGGTGTTTGAAGAGGACGGCCGTCCGCATGCTACGGGCATCATCCTTGATCGGACGTATGACCGGGAGTCCGGGAAGGTCACGCTTTCCTACGCGGATGTGAATTGGATCTTTGGTAAGCGGATGGTGTTGGCGGCGAATGCTGAGGGCACGCAGACGGTTGGCATCGGGCGCAATAACCTGTCTCTCGGTTCGCAGCTCGCGTGGGCTGTTGACAGGGCCACGCTCGGTGCAGGGTTCGAGCTCCCCATCATCCTCCCAGCCGAGGTGTCCGGATCCGCGAACAGGCTCTACGAGGGCTACCACATGCCCGTTGCGGCGGACGTGATGAAGGACCTGATGGAAACCCAGTACGGGCCTGACGTGGACTTCCGGCCCGAGTACGACGCGACCACTGGCGCGCTCCGGTATCGGCTGATCGTGGACCCACCTCCGTCCCTGCTGGTGTGGAACCTGACCGCCCCCGAGTCTGGCGTGACCGGGCTGCAGATCAAGACGGACGCCCGCGACATGGCAACCCACATCCTCGCCACCGGCGAGGGTTCGGAACGGGACATGCTCGTGAAGGACGCTATCAACAACAGCACCGCCTACCCGGCCATGGTGAAGGTTGTGAACTTCGGCCAGGAGAAAGACCCGGCCCGACTCAAAGCCCTTGCTGAGGGCGAGCTGAAGGCCAGTAGCAAACCCATCGAACAGTGGTCCTTTTCGGTGATGTTGGGTGAGGAGTACAAGCTTTCCGAGTTGTACCCGGGCGCCGGGATCCGCGCTTACATGCAGGGCGACCCGTGGAAAGCGGACGGCCGTTACGACCTGCGTCTCATCGGAATCAGTGGCGACTTCGGCCCAAAGGTGCAACTCGAGTTCCAGCCCATGGAGGTCTGATGTCGAAAATCTATGACCTGTCACAGGGCAATATGGGTGAGCTTGCCCGGCAGCAGCACCGCGACCAGTACGCCACGCCCCTGAACGGGGCCTCGGTCGGTTCCGGCGGCACTCGCTACTACGGTGAGGGTCAGTTGCGCGTGGAGAACGAAGGCCTTGTGGTCACGGGATCCGCGGAAGTCATCGGGCAACTCATCGGTTCCGGGACGCTGACATGGTCCGGCCCGTTCAACGTCACCGGGGAAACCTCGCTGAACGGTGAGACGACGGTGGGCGGCAACACGACGGTCAACGGCGAGTTCACCACGAACGGCGCTCTCGATGTGAACGGACCAACGACTCTCGCGGGCGCCCTGGACATTACCGGACGCACTGACATCTCCGGTGACGTGGTGATTACCGGATCGATGACCACCGACGGGCCGGTGAACATCAACGGCGCCACGGACATTTCCGGCGACCTGGACATCACTGGCACCTCAACCCTGACCGGCGACCTCAACGTAACGGGAGCGGGAAAGATCAAGGCTGGGGACGTAACTATTGACCCGTCACTGTATGGCGGTTCGGTCAGGTTCTCCAACGGCACATACGTCGCCGCGACGCCCAACGGGGCACAATTTGTCAATGGTAGCGGCGGTGGGGGCGTCACGGTTTCCCCGGGGCAAGCCGACCTTGGCGTTTCTGGCGGCGGCGTGGTGATTGCCACCGCGGCGGGAATCTACCTAAACGGGCTGCCGACCACTTCGGCACCCGCAAACCTGCACATCGACCCGAGTTCCAAGCAGCTGTTCATCTCAACGGCCTAGCGGTCTGGGCAGACCGTTTTCCGGGCGGTCTCGCCAGCGATTGCGAGTCGTTCGCCGTCGGCTTGGCGCAGATCCTCAGTGGCGAACCCGCCGTCGTAGTGCTGGCAAAGTTCGATGGACATTTGGCGCAGTCCCTCTTCGGTTCCGGAGCCGTAGCTGGATCCGCTGGTTCGCATCTCGGCCACGAACGCATCGGCTTTGGATGGATCGTAATGCAGCTCTTGCGTCGTGATCTCCACCGCCGGCTTGCTGGACGGCTGTTCTGTCGATTCACCCGTTCCCCCACACCCGCTCAGTACGAGCGCGGCGGTAGCGATGGCAAGTAGTCCCCCAAGTTTCCCCATGCCCGAATCATACCGGCAGGGTCCACCAATTAATACCCCTAGGAGGCTGTGCGTGAAGCAATACCTTGTTGGCTTGTGGATGATGATCCATGAGCCCAGATACCTGTCTGTGATCTATTGCGCAGCGTATTTCATGATGGCGATTGCGGGGACGGCTGTTCTGCTGGATCCGCCGCGCTCCATCCAGTCGGGGCTTGGGGCGGGGCTGGTCGCGGTATGGGCTGGCTTGCTGATCTTCGGCGGCGTCCTGGGGACCTTGACGACACTGCCTGGCATTTGGTGGCTTGAGCGGCCGGCGACTATCGCTTGCATGCTCGCCATCGCTGTTTACGGGGTCGCGGTGTTTAGTCTGCCGCTCGTGCAGGTCAGCTCACGCGTCGTGTCTATCTGCTTCATCATCTTCGCGCTACTCGCGTTCGCCGTCCGTCTCGTGAAGATCAAGCACTTCGCTTATGACCCCGAAAAGTAAGAGGTCCGCGAATGGATGGAACACAGCAGTTCGTTCTGGCTTTGGTCAGCGTCGGCGGCGGCATGGTGGCCCTGGAGCTCATCAAGGGCTCGGTGAAGTTTTTCACGGGGGCGGCGGGCCGGGAGCATGCCCGAAACGTCTCGATGAAGGAGCAGCGCAACGAGGCGTGGGCTGACACGGAGCGCGAGCGTGAACGTGCCGACTTGGAAGCTCACAACCGGCGCCTGACAGAAGAGTACGCATCGCAGCTGCGGCGCGACTGCACCGAGCACGGCATGAAAGACACCGAGCTGCGGCCTTGGCCAACTCTCAAGAAGCCGCCGGAAGAAACCCCCACCTAAGCCCGGAAGGGGCGAGTATGACGCAGATAGCAACCATCACGCAGATGCGGATGGAACAGATAGCCCAGGGGCTGAACAACACGTACATCGACGTGGACCAGGCGCACGGGAATCAGTGCTGGGACTCGGCGGCCCGCATCGCTCTGATGCTGGGTCTGCCCGTGATCAACACCAACTCCACCGCAGCAAAGCGCGGCCGGTGGCCGGGCTGGGCAGGCAACATGTGGGACGCGTTCCCCCAGACGAAAGAAATCGCCGCCGCCTACCACCTGGTGGGCCCGGAACAGCCGGCGCTCCCCGGTGACACAGCCATTTGGGGCGACTCCGATCCCTACTACCCAGCCACCCACGTGGCGAACGTGGTCAAGGACGCCGGAGGCATGCTGCTGTGCATCTCGCAGAACAGCAGCGCACCCCGCCCGGACCTCCCCGGATACTCCACGAAATCGGCTGGCCCCACCATCATCCAGTACCTGCCCAAACGCGGGCTTCTGGGTTACATCCGCGCCAACGTCACCGGCGGCCTCGACTACCAGAGCACCAACCCCACACCCACCAACCAGGAGATTGACGACATGATGACACCGGACCAGCTGCTCACCTTCGAGTTCCAGCTCAAGGACGGCAGCAAGACTACGATGCTGACGCAGTTCCAGAACATGGACCAGAACCAGCGCTCCCTCATCCTTCAGCAGAAGGCGGCGCAGGAGTACGCCGAAGCGGTCAACGGCAAGATCGATCGCATCGAGAACACTCTTTCCGCCCTTCCGGATGAAGTGCTGGATACGGAGATCACCATGCCGGACGGCCGAGTGACGACCCCGCGCAAGGAGATTGCCTGGACGCCGCTGAACATCGCCGCGATTCAGACCAACATCGCGGCGGCACAGTCCAATGGCTGATCACCGCGGAGAAGTGACATCACAGACCCGCCACCCGTGGCGGGCTACCGTTCGGACGGCGCTGGCGTTCGTTGGCGGCGCCGCGGCC
>Ga0065712_10068071_pt1 | contig 15483 bp, 10 predicted proteins | sample MisRhiReplicate1_FD_59099 | JGI IMG/M metagenome (GOLD analysis project Ga0065712, IMG submission 59099) | Miscanthus rhizosphere microbial communities from Kellogg Biological Station, MSU, sample Rhizosphere Soil Replicate 1: eDNA_1 v3... | ecosystem: Host-associated > Plants > Roots >...
GCTGGCGGACGCATGAAGGTTCGACTCCGATTGACGCTTCGAGCGCCCTTCCGGACGGCACGAAACTGTCGGGTCCCGAGGACCTGCGCAAACTGCTGCTCACCCGTCAGAACGAGTACATCGAGACGGTAGCCGACAAGCTGCTCACTTACGCGATCGGAAGAGGAACGGAGTATTACGACGCTCCAGTAACGCGTCAGATCATTCGAACTATTGCGCCGCAAGACTATCGCTGGTCGGCTCTGATCTCGGCCATCGTCAAGAGCCAGCCATTTCAGATGCGCCGCGGGGCGGCGCCGCCGATTATTCAGACAACTGCTTCAAAAGGTGGGAATTAGCAGTGCGTGCGGCATAATTGGCCAGCGCACGGACGCCAGGAAGACAGGCTCTATGACCTTAATTACAAAGCGCCATTTGCCGCGCCGCACATTCCTCCGGGGCATGGGTGTCACGCTCGCCCTGCCGCTGCTCGACGGCATGATTCCCGCGCTGACGGCCTTTGCCAAGACGGGAGCAAAAGGATCAAAGCGGCTCAGCATCATTTACGTACCAAATGGCATGACGATGCAGGGATGGACGCCGCCCACCGCCGGCCCGCTGGAACTGACACCGATTCTTGCGCCGCTCGCTGAGTTCAAGAACCGCGCGATCGTCCTGAGCGGACTCGACGACGAAGCCGGTAAACCGATCAAGGGGGAAGGGATCGGTGAGCATGCCCGCGGCTGTCCGTCATGGCTGTCAGGCGTGCATCCTCGTAAGACGCCGGGGGCCGACGTCCTCGCGGGTATGACGATGGATCAGTACGCGGCGCAACATTTTGCCGCCGAAACGCAGCTTGCGTCGCTGGAACTCGGAATCGATAACTCCGACGACGCCGGTGTCTGCGACGGCGGCTACAGCTGCGCGTACGCCAACGCGGTGGCGTGGCGGACGCCGACCACGCCGCTCGCCCCGGAAATCGATCCACGTGCCGTCTTCGAACGGCTCTTTGGCGATACGTCGAGTCCCGAACAACGCAAGCGTCGGCAGATCGAAGACAAGAGCATTCTCGACTCGATTTCTGAAAACGTGTCGCGTCTGACTTCAGGCCTCGGCCCGAAGGACCAGAGCAAGCTCAGTGAATATCTCGACGCCGTGCGCGACATCGAACGCCGCATTCAGAAAGCGGAGCAGCAGAACGAGCAGTCGGTCGAGATGGATGCGCGGCCGTCTGGTATTCCGCAGAGCTTTGAAGAGCACATGAAGCTGCAATTTGATCTTCAGGTCCTCGCGCATCAGACCGACATGACGCGCGTGACGAGCTTTATGGTGGGACGCGAGATCAGCACTCGCGCCTATCCGCAGATTGGTGTGCCGGACGCGCATCACGGCCTGTCGCACCATCAGAACGATCCGGCCAAGATGGCGAAGCTGATCAAACTGCAGACGTATCACATGACGATGTTCAAGTATTACCTGGATAAGCTGCAGGCCACCCCAGATGGCGAGGGGACTCTGCTCGACAAGACGACGATTCTCTACGGTGCGTGTCTGAGCGACAGCAACAAACACGATCATGAGAACCTGCCGACCCTTGTGATGGGCCCGACGGACCAGTACCGGGGCGGACGCCATATCATGTGCACTCCTCACACGCCAATCACCAACCTTCTTATGACAATCCTGCACAACCTCGACGTGCCGGCGGAGAAATTGGGTGACAGCAACGGCGACATTCACGATCTGTCGATCTAGTTAACGATGGCCGCGAGGGAGCAGAGTGCGATGCGCGATCGGTTAATTGGTGTGCTTGGCGGCGTGGCTGCCGCTCTCGTGCTGGTGGGCGCGTTCTCGTCCGATTCACGTCCTGAGGCGCAGCAACCGGCGGCACCCCGGATTACACGGACCGCCGATGGTAAACCGAATCTGAACGGCATCTGGCAGGTGAACAATTCGGCCAATTACGATCTCGAAGATCACGCGGCGTACAGCGGCCCGCTTGTCGCCACAGGCGCCATAGGCGCAGTCCCGGCTGGCTACGGGTTTGTTGAAGGCGGCACGATTCCTTACAAGGCCGAGGCGCTGGCCAAAAGGAAGAGCAACTTTGAGAAGCGAGCCACTTTGGATCCCGAAGTGAAGTGTTACCTTCCTGGGGTGCCGCGCGCGATGTACATGCCATTTCCGTTTCAGATCGTCCAGAACGGGCAGGACATGTTGATGAGCTTCGAATACGCCAGCGGCGCCCGTCGCATCGAGATGGACACCATTCCGCGTGCGCCCGTCGACACTTGGATGGGCTATTCCGGCGGCAGGTGGGAAGGCGACACGCTGGTGATCGACTCAAAAGGGTTCAACGATTCGAGCTGGCTCGACCGCGCTGGGAACTTCCACAGCGAAGCGTTGCACGTGGTCGAACGGATCACACCAATCTCCGCCGATGCGCTGCGCTACGAAGCTACGCTCGAGGATCCCAACGTCTACACGCGGCCGTGGAAAATCAGCATGCCGCTCTATCGGCGGCTCGAACCAAACCTGCAGTTGCTCGAGTTCAAATGCGAGGAGTTCGTTGAAGAGCTGATGTACGGCCATCTGAAAAAGTCTGGCGACGACGGCCATTGGCCCGGAGGCGTTCGATGACAAAGCGGGCTTGGATCTGGACAGGCGGTCTTGCGGCCGCATCGTTGATCGTGGCGATCGCTCAGGCCCCGATCGCGGGTCAAGCAGCGAAAACCGCGGCGCCGGCGAAGGCCAAAGCGGAGCGGCCGTGGACCCTAGCGTCGAAGACGCCGGACGGGCAGCCGGATCTGCAGGGCACCTGGACGAACTTCGATTCGACGCCGATGGAGATCGAGTTGGGACGGTCAACCGGCGCCTCATATGCAGGTGATTTCGATCACATCGACAGTCCCGTCAGTCCGACACGACCGTCGATGGTCGTCGAACCAGCCGACGGCAAGGTGCGAATCAAGAAGTTCGCGGAAGACAAACGCGACTACGATCGCGCGCGCATTACCGATCACTGGCTCCATCAAAGCCCTTGGGAACGTTGCATCACGCGCGGTGTGCCCGGCATCATGCTGCCGTCGAATTACAACAACGGCTACGAGATCCGGCAGGTGCCTGGCTACGTGGTAATTCACCATGAGATGATCCACGAAACGCGCGTGATTCCGATCGATGGGCGTCCGCATCTGCCGCCGAAGGTTCGGCTGTGGATGGGCGATTCGCGCGGGCACTTTGAAGGTAATACCCTAGTCGTCGATACTACCAACTTCAACGATCGCGGCTGGATCACGAACAACGGCGCGAGTGGCCGCCTCCGTGGCGTACCGGTCAGCGAAGCGTTGAAAGTCACCGAACGCTTCACCCGGGTGAGCCAGGACCTGATCAATTACGAGTTCCGTGTCGAGGATCCGAACGTCTATGACGGGCCGTGGAAGGTGGCAATGCCGCTCAATCGCGATCCGAACTACCGTCTCCTGGAGTATGCCTGCCATGAAGGCAACAATGCCATGGTGAGTACGCTGACTCTGGGACGTGAGCGCGAGAAAAAGGCCGCGGCCGCTGAAAAGAAGTGAGCTGGCGAATTGCGGAGTAAAATTGTTGTCGAAGGCTTGAGGTTTCGAGGAGGGTCGTCAGATGCGCAGGACACTTTTAGCGCTGTGGTTGGGCGCCGGCTTGCTCGGCGCTACGGTGCCGGTCGTCGCACATCACGCGTTCGCGGCCGAATTCGACCGCGACAAACCGGTGTCGCTCGAGGGCACTGTCACCAAAATGGACTGGATTAACCCGCACGCGTGGCTTCATTTCGACGTGAAGCAGCCTGACGGCAAGGTGTCCAACTGGGCCGTCGAGCTGGGGGCACCCAATGCGCTGATTCGCCGCGGGTTCGATCGCGAGTCGGTGCCGATCGGCACAAAAATCGTGGTCAAAGGATTCGAGTCCAAGGACGGCGGCTTCCGCGCCAACGGGTCGAGCATCACGTTCAGCGATGGCCGCAAGATGTTCGTCGGATCGCCGGGAACCGGGGCGCCGGAAGAAAAGCCGTAGCCGTTACTTTTTCCCTTTCGCGTCCGTGGTCTTAGCGTCCGGACTTCCGGGCTTAGACCACGGACGGCGATTGGTTCCCTCGGCGATTCGGCGGAGTTCAGAATAGTACGCAGGCGTCTCGCCGGGGTACCAGTAACTCCGGTGGCAGCCTTCACACGCGTTGTCGAGGTTCTCGCTCGCGTCCCACAGCTCCTCGGCGTCTTTCCGCTTCACGATGTCCAGCACTTGAAGGCCAACATTCCGCAAGGCCTCGATCCGGGCATTCCACTCGACCGGATCTTTTTCGACCTTCGCCGTAATCTGGTCGGGCGAAAGTTCCACCGCGCGCAGACCGACGCTGTTATTGACATCGCCGGGCGGCGCGAACGGTCGCGCAACCTTCAGTAGATACGCCGCCTCTGCCATCGTCGTGGCTCCGACGCGAACCCGATCCCAGTCCTCCTGCGTCGTCGGCTTTCGCTCGACTGTGCCGTGCTTGTCTTTGACGATCGCCACCGATTCGAAGATGTTGTCGGAGAGAGGATCGATCAAATCCCTCATCAGTTCCTTCACGGACACCACCGGCTTCATGTCGCCCCATAGTTTTTGAGGCGCCGCCGTGGCAGACGCGGGCCTCGCGGGCGGGGTCGATGACGATGAAGAACACGACGCGGTGATCGCGACGACCGCCGCGAGCGCAACGGGTCGTGCACTAATTCTCACGTACCGAGCCGTGGTCATTTTTGTACCAAGTATTTCTGAAACACTTTTCATTACTGCGTAGCTACCTAATGGACATGAAGGACATTCTGATTGTGGCCGGGTCCTACGGCTGGATGGCCGTAGACGGCTTCTCGAAGCGGTTCCGGTCGATCGGAACGTTCGTTTTGACATCGCTGATCTGGAACGACTCGCGGCCGTCGAGCCACGAGAACGTCCAGCGGAACGGCATTTTGGTGCCGCTGACGTCGTGGTATTCGGCAAAGTCGACCTGCGTGGGAATAGGTCCAATCGGTGTGCGGCCGTAGCGGATCATCCGCGTGAGCAGACCCGACTGAGTGTCGAAGTACAGCGAAACCAGCAGCCGGTTTGGTCCTTCGCCCTGCACCACCTGGACGGCCTTTCCGTCGATTGGAGGGGCGGTGCTGACGCGGAGGTTGGTGAGGATTTCTTTGATTTGCTGCGGGAACCCGATCAGCGCATCGAATTTTGCACCGTCGAGTTCCGTGCCGCGCAGTTTGTACTCGCCGAGCACCGAGAGCGGCGTCCTGATCCAGCCCTCCGAGCCGTTGAAGCTGCGGGTACTGTCGCCGCGACCGACGGCTTCCGGGAACTGGATGATCGTGGTGCGTTTGTCAGGTGCCTGGGCGTAGATCTGGACTTTGCCGCCGCCACCGAATCCGCCGAATCCAACGCTCGTTGCTGTCGCCACATAGCTCGTCACCTGCGACAGCCGGTCCACGCCTCCGATCGCTGTCAGGTACTTGTCGAGGATCGACGCCGCTGACGGCGCACCAGGCCGCTGCACGATGACATCGTCGTGGCCGACCAGCGGCTCGCCGTACATGACATCCATAGTCGGCGTCGTTTCCGGCTTATCGCGATTCCGATGACAGGTCCAGCAAGTGACGACGACGCGTCCGCCGAAATTGTCCTTGTTTATGGTGTTGACCATCGTCACCATGCGGCGTGCGGTACGTTTTCTCGGTGTGTCCGCTGCCCAGTCGACATACTGCGTGCCGGCATCCTGGTGGCAATCGGCGCAGTCATTTCCAAGCGCCGCGCACATCAAACCCATGCTCGTCAAGAAATCATCGACCGGGACATCTTTCATCGCCTGGACATTCTTGAAGGCTTCTCCGGCAAGCATTCCACGATCTGCGGGCGATTGCGCAGCCATGTAAACAACGGACACGCACCACGCCGCCGCGACGATACCGATCGCGATGGTGGCCCGGTTGGGAACCCCTCTCCTGAACGTCACTTCTGAACCTCCTGATGCCGGCCGATAAATTCCGAACGGCGCGGACTGCCCCATTTGTTGCTTGTGTTCCATTCTAGCCGTGCGCTCCTTGTGGGAATCCATCCGGCAGCAAGGAGCCTTGTATCGGCGCTATTTCGAGGCGCCCGCCGCTTTCTTCGGATCGAGCGACATCAGAAAGCGATGAACCGCCACTGTGGTCGGATCGCCGGGCAATCCGAGATCCGCGCTCGTCTGATTGTGATCCTTGCCCACCAGCTCGACGAGCTGGACCGCATGTCCGTTCGTCTTCAAGGCGTTGGCCATTGCGACCGCGTCGAGCTCCGATCCGCCGAGCGTTCCGGTGCGAGTTTGGACCGTCCCAATGTGCGCAATCAGAAACGGCGGCACAGAGCGATCCTTCTGCACGTTATGCAGTGGCGATGCCGCCTCCCAATCGCTGCGGTTCGGGCCGTAAGTCGCAATCAACCGCTGTTTCCCCTGCTCGGTGTCGCTGCCGGCGAGGCCGTCGAACGAACCGCCGTCGAGAAGCATCACGCCTTTAATGACGCTGCGGTCAGTACCGGCGGTTTTGAGAAACTTGTCGATCGTCGCGACACGAGCGGCGATCGCGGCGCCGGAAGAGTGTGCCAGCAGGTAGATCCGATTGGGATCGCCGCCGTACTCGGCGATGTGCGAGTGCACCCACGCCACCGCATTGGCGACGTCCTGCTGCTGGTTCGGATAGCGTCCTGCGTCACCCAGCCGGTAGTTGACGCTGACGAAGATAAACCCCTCGCGCTTGATGAAGTACGCGGGCTTCGTGCCGAGGTCCCTCGAGAATGCCTTATCGCCGCGGACGCCGCCCCCGCCGTGGATGTAGACGACGACCGGCGCGTTGGTCGGCGCCGTCTGCTTGTCCGGGGCTGGCGGATTTGCGTCGGCCAGATGGATGTCGAGGCTGAGAAGATGGGGGTCGGTGTTTGGTGCCGTCGCATATGGAATGTCCGGATACCAGACAACCGCGAACGACTCGAAATCCGGCGGCAGCGACGCGCCGCCATGTATGTGGTATGCCTTGGCATCATGCGCGCGCAGCGTTCCGACGCTCCCCGACATCATGGCGAACAAAGCGGCCGTGATGGCCGCCGCCCTGTACGTTCTCATGACCTTCCTCCTGGCTCCTTCATGGTTTAGAACTTGATCGTCATACCCACCTGAACAACGCGACCGATCAATGCGTCGGTGGCGTTTCGCCACAGCGGTCCGTAGGTCGTGTTCTCGGCCGTCACCGTTGAAGCGTTGAACATGTTATAGAAGTCGATGAACGGGTCGATTCGCCAGTTCCCCGTCTGGAAAGTTCTGGAAACTCGGAAGTCGACCTGCGTCTTTCTCTCGCCAAACTCTTCACCGGGCTTGAGCAACGGAATGGTAATGCTACCGTTGGTAAGTGTCAGACCCGCAATGGCACTAGTCACCGTGTAATTGGCGAGAACGCCCGGCGCGTCGAAGCCGCTTGGGCCAAAAATGATCCCGGGCACGTTCTGGAATGAGCCGCTGGTCCTGATGCCGTAGATCGCGGGCATCACGAATACCACCTTATATTGGTTTTGTTTGAGGAAGCCAGGAGCGTAATCACAGAAGAGCAGACGATTGGGATCGTCAGTGGTGCAGCGCGACTGGGCGATGCGGCCGGTGCTGACGCCGCCATTGACGGTGCCTCCCTTGCCAAACTTGCCGGCGATCGTCACGTCGACCCCGTTGAAGACCGTTGCATCGTCGGGAGCGAATCTGATGACGTTCAGGCTCTGACCGCGCTTGGCGGCGCTCAGGTTGTACATCGTGATGGTTTCACCATTGATCGGATTCTTGATCGTGAACGGCGCGTAATCGCTCTGATCGACGAGGGTATTGTCCGTCCAGGTCAGGTTGCCGTAGGCCCGGCGGTAATAACCCACATTTGCCCCCAGCCCTGGCAAGAGCTGCTGCTGAAGGGCAACCGCATACTCGACGTTGTAGCCGCGCTTTTGCCACCCAAGTCGAACATCGTCGGTAGGCATCGTGACCACTGTAGGTCTGCCGAAGTTGAGATTGGTCGAGGGGCCCAGCTCATCGAGTTGGGGAATCCGATCGTTGTTGCGGTCGGTCCAATTGCGCGTGTCAGTTGACGCGCCGACGGGGTTCACGCTGTTCGGGAGAGTGGCGTATTCCTGCTTCAGATAACGGCTCACGCTTGCCTTGAGCGCCGTCCTCCCTGTCCCCAACACGTCCCACGCTACGCCCAGCCGGGGACTGATGTCTTTCCAGTCGGGCATGTCGTAGATCGGGTCCGAATGGCGTGTCGGCACGAACATGCCGGCTTCGGGATTTTGCGCGTCCAACTGTTCGTTCATGAAGTCGAAGCGGACTCCGAGATTCAACGTGACGCGAGAGAGCGTCCACTGATCCTGGGCGAAGAGGCCGAAGTCGTAGTTGATTCGGGGTCGGTTGTCGGTTGGCTTTGCCGACAACGTCACCTGGAAAGGCGCGCCGTTGTTGAACCTGAGCGTCGGCAGCTGCTCCGGGTTGCGGGCGAACGACGTGCCGAAATAATCGGACACGCCGGTCTTGAAGGCATGCGATCCGGTCACGTACGACCAGTTGGCGAGCAGGTTCCAGTACTTGTGGTTAGTTCGCGACGGGCCGACGCTGTCGGCGACCGTGACCTTCCCGGTCGTGATTTCGATGTGTGGGTATGTGCCTGGAACCCACTCCGGGCTGTTATGGAAATCCTGACTTTCGTTGTAGTACGACCCTGCAACTTCCAGGAGCATCTTGCTCGATAAAGTGGATGTCCAGCGTGATTGCCCAATGTACATTGCGGGGTAATACGTGCCGCGACCAGCTTCAGGGGACTGGAGCGCCGTCGTATATCGATGATCTTGCGAGCGGCCCTGCTTGTCGTAGAACAATCCGACCTTGTTCCGTTGACTCGCCTGTAGCGTCAATCGTAGATTCGTGTCCCAAACTTTGTTCGGATTGGGCGACTGACGGGTTGGGTCGCTATCGAAGAACGCGCCGGCAATTAACCCGTTCGATCCGTAGTTGCGGTAATTGCCGAAGAACCACAAACGGTCGCGAACCAGCGGTCCACCGATCGCAGGGCTGACATCCCAGATGTGCGACACGGTATTGACGGCCGTCAGGCCGCGCTGTCTCAACGAGTCGGTGATGTTATTGCTGGTCATCCCTGATCCGGTATACGCGCCGAACAGCGTCCCGGAGAACTTGTTGCCACCTTCGCGCGGAACCGTGTTCATGCGCACCCCACCGCCCTGTGTTTCGGCGGAGATGCCACTCGTTTCGTAGGTCACTTCCGCCGATGCCTGGTCAGAAATTGCAATCACCCGACGCGAATTGCCAGCTTTCATTCCGTCAACCGCCCAGTTCTGATCCGCGGCATCGCTTCCATGCGCAGACAGCGAGGCGATCACGCCGCCGCCACTGCCGCCCATGTCCTGCAGCCCTCCAGTGGATACGCCAGGAAGCAGCACCGCCGTCAGGGCGGCATCGCGCGATCGCGGGACACTGTCGAGGACCTCGCGGCCCATGACCTGCCGGTTGCGCGTGCTCTGGACGTCCACGACCGGCGTTTCACCTCTGACCGTCAACGTTTCTTCGAGCGCGCCGACCTTCATCTCCGCGTTATAGGGAACCGTTGTTCCGCTCGTGAGAGCGAGGCCTTCGCGACGCACGGTCGAAAAACCTGGCAGAGAAAACGTCAGGACGTACGTGCCTGGACGCAAGTCGATGATCTTGTATTGTCCCTGGCCATCGGAAACAACCGAGCGAACTTTCTCGATCAGCGCGTCGCTCGATGCTTCGACGGTCACGCCGGGTAAAACCGCTCCGCTGCTGTCGTGGACCACGCCGCTGAAAGCGCCGACGCTGCCCTGAGCGATTGCCGATGCAGCGCCGAAGACGATTCCGAGACCCGCAAACATTGCCCGCCGGAGTAACGCGCTCATACTCGATATCCTCCCTTTCCGGGTGATCTCGACGACGTGCGATTGACGTTGAGAACGCTAAAAGTTCACTTGCACCACGGCCTGGATGACCCGACCAGTCAGGACGTCCGTTGGCTGCCGCCAGACCGGTCCGTAGGTAAAGTTCTCCGACAGCACGGTCGACGCATTCAACAGGTTGTAAAAGTCCAGCGCAGGCGAGAGCTTGAGGCGGCCGGCCTGAACGGTTTTTCCAAGCCGCAAATCAACCTGGTTCTTCCGCTCGCCGAACAGTGAGCCTGGCTCAATCAGCGGCACGACAATGCTGCCGTTGGTCAGAGTGATTCCGGCAAGCGCGCTGGTCAATGTGTAATTGGCGACAACTCCTGGAACGGGGAACTGGTTGTTAGCCGTGTTGGCAGGACCAGGCACGCTCACAAACGTTCCGCTGACTCGTATACCGTACGGAAGCGGATACGCCAGAACCAGTTTGTACTGGTTTTGCGCAAGAAAAGCCGGTGAGGTTGCGCAGAAGCGGAGGCGATTGGGATCCACCGTTCCAACCGTGCACAACTCTGTGGCGGTACGCCCCATGCTGACGCCCCCCGTGATCAGTCCGCCGCCTCTGAGTTTGCCGGTCACGCTGACGTCCACGCCGTTGAAGATCGCGCCGTCCTCCGGAGCGAATTCAATCACATTGTCAGAGACGCCGCGCTTTGCCACATTGAGGTTGTAGAGGGTGATCTGTTCACGATCGAGCGGGTTGACAATGCTGAACGGCGTGAAGTCGTTCGACGTCAGCGCGCGATTGTGCGTCCAGGTCAGATTCCCGAACTGCCGGCGATAGTAGCCGATGTTTGCCGAGAGCGCCGGGAGCAGCTCGTGCTGAACCGCAGCGGCGAACTCCCAGTTGTACGGCCTCGATCCCCACCCTTCCCGTACATCGTCGGTGGAGCGTGTCGTGATCGTTGGCAGGCCGAAATTAAGGTTCGTTGACGGACCGAGCTCGTCGGCCTGCGGGATACGATCGTTGTTGCGATCGGTCCACGTGCGCGTATCCGATGAAGCACCAAATGGATTGACGCTCCCGGCAAAACCCGTGAGCTCCTGCTTCAAGTACCGGCTCATGCTCACTTTCACCGCTGTCTTGCCATTGCCGCGCACATCCCACGCGAATCCCATTCGCGGACTGATGTCCTTCCAGTTCGGCACGTCGTAGATCGGATCGAAGTGCCTGGCGGGGACGTAGGTTCCCGCCGGCGCATCCTGAGCATCGACTTGCTCGTTGACGGCATCGAAGCGCAGACCCAGATTGATGGTGACGCGCTTGAGCGTCCATTGATCCTGAGCGAACAAACCCAGGTCGTGATTGAGTCGGGCGCGGCTGACTCGTGGCAGCGCCTGTAATTGAACCTGGAACGGCACCCCGTTGTTGAAGCGCAACGTCGGCAGGGTTTCGATGGTCCGGCCGCAGGGGCATCCGACCATATCGGACATACCGGTTTTGAAGGCGTGTGATCCGGTGACGTACGAAACATTCGCAACGAGCGTATAGAAATAGATGTTGTTGTAGATACCGGCGTCCGACGCTGCCCTCGTCAGCTTTCCGGTCGTAATTTCGAAGCTGGGATATGTGCCGGGGCCTGGCCACGCGGGACTGAAATCGAACACCTGGTCTTCATGATGGTAGGAAAGTCCGGCCTCGGTCAGGAGCCGGCTGGTGATGGGTGATGTCCAACGCGTCTGAGCGAGATAGAGATTCGGGTAATACGTGGCTCGTCCCGCCTCCGGGCTCTGCGTGGGGCTGACGTAACGGTATGGCTGATCGCGGCCTTGTTTATCTAGATAGGCGCTGAACTTGTTCCGTCGCGTCGCCTGCCAGGTCAGACGGGTATTCGCCGACCAGAATTGGTTAGGATTGGGTCCTTGTTTCGTCGGATCGCTCTCGAAGAATACGCCGGCGTAAAGTCCGTCGGAACCCCATTTCCGGTACGTTGAGAAGAACCAGAGCTTGTCCTCCTTGATCGGCCCGCCCAGCGTAGGGTTGATGTCATAGATCTTTGTGACGTCGTTGACGGCTGTGAGGCCGCGCGCCTTGATGGCATCGGTGAGGTTGTCGGTCGCCATACCTGCGGTCGTAATTGCGCCGAAGAATCCGCCTTTGAAGGTGTTCCCGCCCTCTTTAGGCACAAGATTGACTCGAACACCACCCGATGCGAACTCCGCGGAAATGCCGCTCGTTTCGTACGTATACTCCTGAACCGTCTGGTCGGGGACCGTCAGCACACGACGGGCGCCGTTACCGCCCTCGGACACTTTCATTCCATCGATCGCCCAGACCTGATCGTTGCTGTCGCCGCCGTGAATCGAGAGCTGGACGATTACCTGGCCGCCGCTTCCGCCGACGTCCTGCACGCCGGAAGCAGTCACGCCGGGCAGCAACGCCGCCGTCAACGCCTGATCGCGCGAGCGCGGGATCGCATCGAGAACCTCTCGTCCGACAACGGATACCTGGCGTGTGTTCTGAACATCGACGACCGGTGTGCTTCCAGTCACGGTGATGGTTTCCTGCACCTGGCCGACGGTCATTTCCGCGTTGACCGGAAGGGAAACGCCAGTCGTGAGCTCGAGTGCTTCGCGAACAACTGCCGCGAAACCGGGAAGTGTGAACGCGACCTTATAGGTGCCCGGCCGCAGGTCGACAATCTTGTATTGCCCTTGTGTGTCGGTGACAACGGTGCGGACGCGTTCGATGAGCGCGGGGCTGGTCGCTTCGACAGTGACACCGGGAAGCAAGGCTCCACTGCTGTCTCGCACGGTACCGCTAATCGCTCCTTGGGCAAATGCGGTCGTGCCGCAACCAGCGATAACTGCGATGAGTATTCCGCCTCTCAGTAGGTTCATGGACTGCCTCCTGCGGCTGAAACGAGAGCGATTTGCGGTGCATCTTATAGTGAGACTCGGTGCATAAAGCCCGGGATCTTTTCACCGACGAGATTACCAAGGCGTTGCGCTGCACAAGATCCATTCGGTTGAATACACAGCCTCACCGATTCTGTTCCGGCCCAAACGACTTGGGGCCGTATCCGATCGGTCGACGCTGGAGTTCACGCGACGGATGTCTCGAGGCGGCGCACGTCACGCGAGTGAGTCGCACCAGCGGCAATTGATTCAACCGCTCGAATGCTGACGTTTTGCGACAGCCGAGTCAGACTATCGGCACGACGTACGCGATCGTGCGTGCGAAGAACCAGACGAGAAAGAAAACGAGAATCGAATTCACGAAGAAGTAGAGCAGCGCGAAGCCGACCAGGTCGCGGGCCCGGATCCGCAGGATGCCAACGAGCGGGAGCATAAAGAAGGGATTGACTAAGTTGGGCAGCGACTCGGCGGTGTTGTAGATCTGCACCACCCATCCCAGATTGACCTGAAGATCCTTAGCGGCCTGCAACACATACGGCGCTTCGATGATCCACTTGCTTCCCGCCGAAGGAACGAACAGACCGAGCAGCGCCGAGTACATCGCCACCAGGACCGGAAACGTTCCGTGCGTCGAGATCCGCACAAAGAAATGCGCCAGCGTTTCCGAAATGGCGGACATCGTCACGATGCCGAAGATACCGCCGTAAAAAGGAAATTGAATCAGCACGCCCGCCGTCGAGGGGACAGCCGCATTCACCGCGCGGACGAACGATCGCGGCTTCCAGTGCAGCAGAAGGCCGAACATGATGAAGATGAAGTTGAACGTATTCAGATCGACGGCGGCCTGGAAACCACGTGCCGAAATCACCTGAGCGATGTAGCCGAAGCCCATCGCCACGACCACGATCGACAAAAGTGGCGAGTACTCCAGCCATTCCGCGGGTGTCTTGCGGGGCTCGAGCGTGGTGACACCGTTTTCGTCAGGGACCTTAAAAAACGCCGCCGTCTTGTCCGAGCGAGTCGGCATGGAAAAGTAGGCGATAACGGTCGAGACGACGATGAGGATGCCCGCCGTGGCCAGGCTGCGCCAGGAGTAGATCGTCTGGCTCAAGGGGATGACGCCGGAGATCTTGAGCAGCGCCGGCGGAATCGACGCCGGCGTCGCCATCAACAGCGCGGGCGATGACGACATGCCAAGCGCCCACACCGTACCGAGGCCGAGATAGCCGGCCGCGCCGATCGCCCGGTAGTCGATTCCCTTCACGTTCTTCACAACGGCGCGCACCAGGAAACCCGTCATGATCAGACTCAGTCCCCAGCTGACTAGAGACGTCAGCGTCGAGAACAGCGCGATCAGGACCGCCGCGCCGCGAGGTGTACGCGGAACCGTTGCCAATCTGACAATCAGACGCTGGACTGGCGGCGACGACGCCACCGTGTAGCCGCCGATGATGATGAGCGCCATCTGCATCGTGAACGGGATGAGACTCCAGAAGCCATCGCCGAAGTACTTGATAAGGGTGCCGGCCGGTGTGCCGGTGAACAGTCCGGCAATGAAGACGACGATCAGTCCGAGCAGTGCGAACACGAACGCGTCGGGGAACCAGCGCTCGCACCAGTCGGCCATCGCCATACCTGCACGGACGAACCAACCGTCTTCCAAAGTGGTAGGCGCAGTTGTCGCTTCACGATCTGTCATCAACACGTGCAGCACTCTCCTTTACTGAAAGATTTGCGCGCACTCTGTGAGTGCGTCAGATGCGACTACCACGGGCGAAATGGATGGTCGGACTCGAATGATCACCAGCGCTATTTTTCGGCTGCCATCTCGTCGTACATGGATGACAGCAGGGCCGGTGCGAGCGGCCAGCCGAGGTCGTCAAGCTTGATTTTTGTCGGCAACTCGTCTTTTTTCACGGCCGTGATCACGGCGTTCGTGATGCGCTGCTTGAGGACGCCGAGATTCTGTCGGTAAGTCTGCACCGTGGACCGCGTCAGGACCGGACCGTGACCCGGGATGGCGGTGTCGAAATCAAGCCTCAGAATTCCGTCGACCGCGGCGATGAGCTTCGTGAGATTCGCGCCGGTGGGATAGTTGATCGCGGGCACCAATGTGCTGCCGTCACTTCGCTTGCCCCAGAGCACGAGATCTCCAACCTGCACGACTTTGAGGTCTGGAAAGTAAATGACACTGTCGCCGTCGGTATGGCCTGGTCCGAAGTAATAGGCTCGCACTTCGGCGCCGCCGAGGAACAGCGCCAGCTCGTGGTCATAAACGACACTGGGTGGACCGGCCTGATTGCCCTTCACCATGGCGTCGCGCATGTTGCGGTGCGCGATGATGACCGCACCGGTTTTCGCGACTTCTCCGTTGCCGCCGCTGTGGTCCGCGTGACTGTGCGTGCCCAATTCGAATTTGACCGGGAGCGTGCTGACCGTTCGCACCTGCTGAAGCACGGCTGCAATGTTTTCGACTTTGTTGCTGTCGACGAGAATGACGCCATCGCTGGTCACCCGCACCCCAACATTCCCGCCGGTTGTCGCCCCGTCGTAACCGGGCACAACGTAGAAACCCTCTTTGACCTTTCTGATCGTCCGCGAAAACGGCTC
>Ga0065712_10000299_pt1 | contig 15475 bp, 15 predicted proteins | sample MisRhiReplicate1_FD_59099 | JGI IMG/M metagenome (GOLD analysis project Ga0065712, IMG submission 59099) | Miscanthus rhizosphere microbial communities from Kellogg Biological Station, MSU, sample Rhizosphere Soil Replicate 1: eDNA_1 v3... | ecosystem: Host-associated > Plants > Roots >...
CAAAATAGGTAAAAGCGTTATGGAAGGCTATGAAGTCTTTTTTGCTGCACACCGTCAATTCAGTCTTTATTTTGTTATCCAAGTTGGCTAATTCTTTCAGAAAATTATCAGCATTTATTTTATAATAATTAGAATTGGAAGGGTCTACCTTTATCAATGCATTTCTAATAGTTTCAACTTCTTTCTCTGCCAAAATAGGGTCGAGCCAAACATGAGGATCATATGAACCTGCGCTTTCAGAGTTGTTACCTCTAATCAAATTCAAACCTTGACTTGCATCTACTTTGTATTTTGAATTAATTTTATCAATCCACTTTTCTAATCCAGCACCGTTATACACTATCAAGTTAGCAGATTCTGCATTTTGAATTTGTTGGATAGTAGGTTCAAATTCGTGAGGTTCCACTCCAATTGGTATAAGTGTCGTAACATCAACTTTATTTCCACCAACCTTCTTGACGAACTCGTAGATTGGATAGAATGACGCAACGATCTTTATTCTTGACTGATTTGTATCAGAAGTTATTCCTGAGCTGTTCATAGATATCGTTGAATTACTGGCTGTATCAGAAGCGAACACAAGCGCGACAGGTAATGCACTCACTATAGTCAAAAGAGTGAGATAAAATACATATTTCAATAATTATCGTTGTATTATTAATTATAAATAGATTTGTTATTAACAATTATTTAAGTCTGATTCTAATTATTAATAATTCCATCGGTCGCTCCATTAAATTCCGAATCGAATCCCAAAAAATATCGTCGGATTATAATGTTAGAATTTATAATCTAAAAGACGAAACGGTTGATTCGAGAAAATTCGATTGGCACTTATAAGATTTAGAAATTGGTAGGTGATAAAAATATAATTTCAAACTACGACGAGCTTTACAAAATGCATCTTCTTATTCAATTGAAGATGTTTTGCTATTTCCTTAATTTCTTTTGCATCACCTTTGAGAGAGAAAATCTCCAGGCATCGATGTTTATCAATTTTATTATGAAGNTGTACATTGATTATCTTGTCAAACTGATGTCTTATTGAAGCAACTTGGTCATCTGANTCTTCATCGTGAACNGCAAGCAGCAGCGAATTGACGATCCCCTCGAGATCTTGCTTCATGCGTTCTTCAGCCAATAGGTTTCTTATCCCCGCTCTGACTATCTCTGATCTNCCAGTAAATCCTAAATTCTTTTGTAGTTTATCAATTCCATCTAATATATCATCGTTAAGAGAAACGCTTACTATTGTCAATAGTGACACTTTAACAGCTCATATATATAATTCTCTCCATAATTGGTAACTAAAACATCAACCATTAGTAAGATATCATATTCAAGGAATTTCCGCCTATTTCGGATTCCTGTTAGGATACATTGTTGACTTACACAGTACTCTCCATTGTGATCTACCCGTATTTCTAAATCGGAAAGGTTGTTATCCCTATGGGGACTACTAAGGAGTGCCAAATCAAACTAAAGAGTACCAGACGACAAACAATTCAGGACAAAATCACTCGTATCTTTAACCCTTAAGTCATTTAATGCGTAGTTATTTTTTCCTGAACTGCAATCTTGCCAAGTGATCCAGCAAGCTGCTCTGCCAACCAAATATCACCATCGGAATCTGTAGTCATCCACTGAACGTACGGGTTAGAGTTAGGAATTACGAATTTCCGCAATTCTCCTCCAGATGGATCCAGTACAAATGATTCATTTGATGTGTGCTGTGCGATCCATATTTCTCCGAGGTTATCCATAACCATGCCAAATGGAAGGCCTGACGTAGGAAGTCTATAACTCCGGAATTCTCTTGTAGCTGCATTAAAGGACGAAATAGTCTTATCATTATGATTTGATATGTAAATATTGTTCCCATCTCGAGTCACTAAAATTGCGGTAGGACTGGGAAGTATGGTTTTACTGGCAGGAGGGACCGAATATCGATATATCGCGTCTACACTAGCAGATGGAACCCTGATTATACTTCCAAGTTCGTCTGCAATCCAAATGGTATTCTTATTATCAAATGCAATTCCTAAAGGACGTGAATATGGTAATTGAATAGCGGGCTCAAACTTTCTGGAGCTAGTGTCAAATCGCAGCACTCGTCCATCATCAGGTGAAGTCAGCCAAATTATTCCTTTGTTATCTATAGCCATCCCAAAAATTGTATCATTAGTTTGGATGTTGTAAACCGCGTTCTTAAAAGATGAATTAGGGTCTAGGATTCCTATTCTCTTCAGAAGAGGATCGAGATACCAGACCATATTCTTTGCATCAAGAACTAATGCAGTTACAATGCTGATTTTGTTCAATTTATACTCCTTATAGGAACTGTTTGTAATAGAAAATTCCCAAATTCTCGAGCTGTCAATAACTGTATCCCCCACCCATATCGAATTTCGAGCTTTATCAAACAATGGGTAAAGCGGCCAGCTTTGTTCGGCTGGTATGGGATATTGCAGGAAGTTCATCCTAAGATGCTGAAGTCCTTCTATATTCGATTGAGCAGGATCGTATGCCAATGAAGAGTAAAAATTATTCAAGATAAATTGACTCGATAATACATTATAAAAAAAAATCAAAAAAATCCAAAGAATAGGAACGATTACATTCACGTACATTAAGTTATCCTCTCATTATTTTATTCTTTATTTTATCGAGGAAACTAGCTCGCTGTGATTTTGTTTATTAATGGTTCCGGTCCGTCGAATCAAAGTACACTGTATTGACATTTACTTACTTTGAAAAAATGATCGTTATTTGTAGCAAAAATTGATTTTTTCTCACGGCTTTAGGGTAGACACTCTTGCCCCTAACACTATTATAAGTTAAATAATATACAAGCACAACCACACCTAATGACTAATTTTCACGCTTCCAAGCAGATCAGTGCCCCCTTATCTAAGGTTTGGGCAATTATGTCCAACATTGATAACGATCCAGTGTACTGGCACGGTACTAAATCAATAAATAATATCAGGAGATCTGAGAACACAGTTGAAAGAGAAGTAGTAATTGCTTTCAGGAACTCGTTATGTAAAGAAACAGTATCATTGGACCCTATGAAGTCTATTACAACAACAATAACTGATGGACCCATTAAAGGACGAAAAACAGTTACACTCCATTCAGAAGGCGAAGATAAAACAGTTGTTGATGTGGAGTGGGACATTAAAGTTAAAGGTGTCATGGCGCTTTTTACAGGAGTAGTAAGAAAACATATTCTAGAGGGAACCGAGGCTGCGCTGGATAGGATATCAAGGGCCGTCTAGGACGACTTCATATTTCCCAGCAAAAATGGCATAAACTAGAATTTCATCTGTATTAATAGTAAAGGGACTGAAGCTCATCATCCGTTTTTATGAGCCAATTAACCAAATTCTCTTCTAATTTATGCTGTTTAAGAAGATGCTGCTTCCGTTTCGATGAAGGTATCTGCACCTTACATACTCCACATTTCATTAATTATTGAATTATATACCTAGAGAATCATCTACTTAAACATAGCCATAGTATTTTCGTAGTCTTTTTATATACACAACTTAGGAATTCCCTGATAGTCCTCAGAAGCTAGAGCCCACCTGCGATATCAATTAGGACGCAGCGATAAAATGTAGAAAATACTTGAGCTCAAGGTACGGAAGATCCTTGAATAGGTGAGGAATATCATAATATGTCAGTCCAGCCTAAAGACAATCTCTAATATCTTATAGCAGCTACGAACCAATCAGGAAGAATTTTTCGGTTCTTTTTGACAAAGTAATCAAATGCGCTGTCGAGTATGTACGTCTTCGCCCAATCTTCTTTAGATCTTATTGAACGACCATACCCTTGAATAAGTCTAAGGCCAGTCTGCAAATAATACCAACTTTCATCTTTTATTCTTTTTGCAGATATCCACCGATCTGCAGTATTTGGATAAGGGATTTTAGTAATAACTTGAAAGCGTGATAATCCATCTTTCAAGTCCAGACCGGTATGTAAAGAAGGAGATATTAGGACGGTTGGTCTTTTCGACTGTACGTGTTCCCTAATAACTTCATCCCTCTCTACGTCCGGATCGGTGACAAGAAGTCTGCGCGCATTTTGTGTTGATATGTTCCCCTTAATGAATGCGAGTTGTTCATATGATGTAGTGTGAACTATGCCTTTTTCGTTCTTATGAATATGCATAATATTATCAATGGCCTTTGAGATTTTAGTTTGCACTTCTAATTTTTGCAGATTTTGAAAGTTAAGGTAAGCTATGCCTAGAGGAAATATAGGACGATTTTCTATAGGAAAATCCGATTCAGCTCTAATGAATTTTACATCGCCAGCTGATTCAAAACCGATGTTTCTTGCAAAGGTTTCGTTATTTAGGATAGTTGCGCTCATGATAATGGATTTGTGACACTTTTCGAACACAGATCTACAGTATGGTGAAGTATCGAGAGGCTTTAAATCGACTCTAGTCACTTCATATTTTTCCCTGTGAACTTCAGCCACTATCCAATTCCTCGGTTGAGTTAAAATGTTATTAATAGTCCGGGTCAATCGTTCTAGGTCTTGAAAGATCTCTACCAGAATTTCTTCTCCAATTCGTCTAATGATCATCTCGTTGACCTTAAATCCCTTCTCTATGTCATTGTCGCTTTCAAATAACTGTGATGCAGAAATTATCCTCTTCTGTTTCCTTGATACAGAACCCTTATAACCATATCTGGATTTACGCTCATCTGCTAGAGATTTTATAAGTGATGCATTTCCGATCAGAGATAGAATTTTTTCTTCTAATTTTATAAGAAATTCTATCCAACCGTTAATGTCATAGCCGTAGTCAATGATTTCAAGATCAGGGATATATCTTTTCCATCTTCTCTTTGAAATTGATAGCCCTCTAAATTTTACGACTTCAGTCTCAATTAAGTGTCCCTCATCCAGTATCAAGAGTTCTTTTGTAGGTAGACTGTTCTTATTGGGCAGTAAAGATAAAAAAATTGAGTAATTAAAAATTGAATGATTTGCCAAAATTGCACAATTAAGCTGATCAAAGTAGTAACAAGGTGCCCATTGGTTGGACGAAAGTCCCAAAGTTTTCGTATGCAGCCATTCAGAATATTGTCTCTTGAGTTTTTCCTTCTTTTCGTGAGTTAGTATTACATTCTCATTTATTCTACCTTCATTTATTACTTTATAATCAGACAGGATAGTACGATACCTACAATTTGTGCCTTCCATTGATTCGTCGTGTAAACAAGGGCCATAGTCACATGAAATGTGTTTACACTCACTGGTAGTTCCATCAGGGCAGCCTCCGCATTTATACTTATTAACCATCACAAAATCTTCTTTTACCTTACAAGGAAAGTTATTCTTACCTTTAGCAAGTTTCAAAAAAGGAAAGTCTCTTGCGTATTGAGTCTGTAAGTCTTTTGTCGCGGTACAGACATAACTACTCCCTAAGGTCTTTGCAACCGCAATCCCAACGGCGCTTTTTCCGAATCCAGTAGGCGCTTCTAATATAATGTACTTGTAACCTGAATTGAATGCGTTGCATATTTCTTCAATAACCTTTGTTTGTTTATGACGTACGTTTTTAAAAGCAAAATTATTCAATACTTCGCTAACTTTCAATGAATCCATTTAATTGCCGACTTACAAATTTTAACTGGTTTACCTCGCTTTAAATCCTTTGGCCCATGACGATTATAAAGACGATTGAATTTTCTGAATAAACATGACGGCACTTAATACGGGAATCTGCACAATCTTCAGAGGTTTTGAAATAGATATCTTCAATTTATTTGCTCCAGAGAACTTATATGATGTTTGATGGTTTTATGGATTTATTGTTATGAGGATTAAGAGTCATTTCCAGAAATTATATTCGCTTCTCATGGTAGTAATTGTGTTGGCTCTTGTTGGTCCCTTGGTTACTACTGCCTTTGGTCACCTGCCACATACTCCTCACTATAATGGTGGGTCTAATAGGGATGGTGTTGGCAAATATTATCCTTATTTAGCTTTAGATCCAGAATATACTCCGGCAAAAACCCCGACACAAATAATGTTTAGCATTCAAGACTTCAATGGCAACGACGTATATAATGTTAAAACAATGGTAGAAATTTACGAGGACCTTACGGGTAAAAGAGTAAAATTTTTCCCTTGGACATTGCATCCTATCGGAGACTTTGAATATTATTTCACCTTTCCTAGCGTGGGTAACTATCAAATAGTGCTAAGCGTAGGACGAGACAATTCTACCATGGGAGATGGTATGGTTGATCCGCCCAGGTCCATACTGGATAGTAACGTTGGCTGCCAGTGTGATAGGGCGATTTTTAATATCACGGTTTCAAATACATGGGGTGACATAAGGAATTTTCTCTTCGCTATAGCCGTGATAATGCCCATTGGTGTGTTAGGAGCTGTGTTGGGAGTCTCGTACTTTAGAGGCCGTAAAACTAAGATGGGCAATTCTCAAAATCACGACCTGATTCGATACGGTATAATGCTTCTTGCAATTGCCGGTGGGTTAGTTCATCTTGCAATATTTCCCGAGCACAGCTCACAACAAATTTACTATTCTATTTTTCTACTTTGCGCTGCTGCTGCTCAAGTAGCTTATGGTATATTGTACATTTTGGTCAATTTAGGACAAGACTTCGAATCTGTTAAAGATCGAAAATCCCTAATGGATTATTACAAGAGAACGTTAATAGTGAACCTTTTTGGTCTTGTAGGAACTGGCGTTCTTGTTGGACTTTACACTTATTCAGTAATTCTCCCTCCACCTTTATCCCCAACTAATGCACCCGAAGTAGTCGACGTAGCTGGCATTCTGGCCAAATCGGTAGAGGTTCTGCTTATGGTAGGTATTGTTTCACTAATGATATGGGAAAAGAGAAAGCTACGTAAGTTCATCGTAAGTCTAACCTGATATAACGTTACGTATTTGCATAGTTTCAGTTATCAAAATAAGTTCAAGAAAATTATAAGCCCCTACTCAAATTTTTAAATATTCTTGATTCAAACCGATTCCGGACCTAAGCGGATGAGCCAGATTGGTACTCGATTCTAATAATAGTGTCTTTTCCTATTTATCTTGTAGTACGCTTATCACTGTATAAATAAATGCTCTGACAATAGTATTAGAGGCGGTCCCTAAATATTACTATATTCTATATTCCAAAGAGATACGATAAACTATTCCCTCAAAATCTCAAGAATATTCTGGACAATTGTAGGGTGGGGAGAATTTCTTGACATAGAAACTAAGAGAATATTGTCCCCGTACGGGAAAGTAGCCAATTTTATCTTTTCTCTTTCAGAGATACTATACAATACCTTACCAAAAGCCGAATCGAAATCCTCCCTCATTATATTATTAATTGCGTAACCAAGGTACAGCTTCAATGATTCTTCCCCTTTTTCAAGCGACTGTATTCCATCCTTCATCCCCCCAGAAACGAGTGATCCCATTCTGTCTATAATGCCCGCAAATCTTATTTCTTTACTTAGTTTCAGTAAGTGTGAGCAAAGGTCATCACTATTTTGGCCGCTCATTTGGTTCCTAGTAATTGAAGCTAAGTCGTTTTTAAATTTTGGGAATTGGAATTAATTTTCGTACAAAGGAGCTAGTGCAAGAAGATCGAATGGGTAATTAAATCTTCTACTGGTTAATTTCTGTAGGTAACTTATTGGGAGGTTTGGCTGGGAATTCCCTGTTAATTACAGATAATAGTTTGTTATATCTAACTCAAAGAATACTACCTACTACTAACCATTACAAGAGTAGATTTTTTTGCTTCGACATACTAATCTTATTTACCTCTTTTGAATCAAAAATCCTTTTAAGCATCCAGTTCATTTAAGGAAATATATATGTCCGATGAACTTATAGCATATGCGATAGCGGCAGGATCTTTTATAGCGTGGGGCGTAATATGTGCAGCCGCAAGGACACGTAGACTGAATTCAAATCCACTTATAGGTTCCTCAGGAGAGAAGAAGGTAAAATATTCTTCCGATGGGAAACCGATTAACGAATAAATCTGAGATAATTAACCCACACGCATTTTTATTTCAGGCCTAATTGATTTACTACACTGGATATGGTATTTATTACTCATGTCATACAGAGATAGGTTACCTACGAGAGCATAGGACCGCCGTCAGATCATTTAGAAGATTAGATCTAAATTTCATATCCGTTGGTTCCTACCGGCCTGTGTTATTAGTCGCAAAGCAAAAATCATTTAATTGATTGTAGTCATGATCCAATCAATTTTCTATTCCCAAAAAATACTAGAGCCATAATTATTATTCTCGTGAGTTATTTGAAGGTCCTCATTTAGGATTTCCAACCAAGTGTACTGAACATTTGCTATCCTTGTATACACTGAATTATCCTATCTTTCGCAGGACTTATATTTTGGTTAGCGGAGCCTTCTTTATGCCTAAAGGAGGTAAGAGAGGTGGCAGAGTTCGGGACAAATGGCGTGATAAGCAATGGATAATTATTAATGCTCCACAAGCCTTCGGAGGCAGTGTTCTTAATTACATTCCTGTGACGAATCCTGAAACTGCTAGAGGACGGGTGATTGAAAATACGTTATACGATATTAAAAGGCAAGATCCTGCTCAACACCAAATTAAGATTTTTTTGGAACTAGACAAGATATATCAGGGTACCGGGACAACTATCTTCAAAGGTCATGAATATGCTAAGGAGTTTCTTAGAAGTCTTATAAGAAGAGGAAGCTCCATGGTAAATTTTGTTCACGATTACACCACGTCTGATGGATACACCTTTAGACTAGCAACAGTAGCATTTAGCCAAAGGAGATTGAATTCATCCAAAAAACACCTAATAAGAAAAGTAGCGCATCAAATTCTCTCTGAAGAGATGCCAAAATTAACGATCGAACAATTTATTGATGATATTAAAGAAGGGAAATTGAACATGAATCTTCTTGCTGCTTGCAAAAAACTAGCCTCCTTGAGGCATGTTGGGATCAAAAAGAGTAAACTTATTTCGACGCCTGAATCTCGTGCGAATTTTGGACCTAAGGCGTCTAAAGAGGGCCAAGAAGTTCAATTAGAAACCACTGAACAAGTTGAACTTAATTCTAAAGATGATGAAGGATGAAACGATTGAGAATCTTAAGCTAGCTGGAGCGATTATTAGCGTCGTCATTCACGCAACAGAAGATAAAGAAAAAGTAAAATCGAAGATTATTCAAAGCTTCAGCCTTAACTCTACTAAATTTGAAGAAGTAAATACTGAAGGGCATTGGGGAAATGAAATTAGCTTGTTGTCACTTTCTCTGGAGCAAACAGAGGCCGGACATCTGATTAGGAAAATTTACGGCCTGCTTGACAATACAGGCAAAGACTACTTTATTAATTCGCTAAGAGAATCTGTAGATGAAAAGAATAATCTTTACATCAGGATAAATAAACAGAAATTATGCAGTGGACGAATAGAGCTTTCTGATAAAGATTCAATCAAGGTTAAGTTTAAGCCACTTAAAACATTTAAACAAAGCAATAAAACTAGCATCTCCAGGGAACTGTTATCATCAAAACTATAGATCTTGGGGTAAGAGTTGATAACATTCAACATGCTATTGCCATGGCAGGCAGGCTCAATTTAGATGTAATAGGCGTCGAATCATTTCAAGCAGATCCTTCGATTGAGCTTATATTACGAACTAAGAATAAATGTGAAGTTTCCGCAAGTGTCCCTAGACTATTAGTGTGCGACCACGTCTCAAGAGTTGACAATAATACTGACATCTTAACCATATCTGATATGAGTAGAATTAGCTATGAAAGTATTAAAAGAAAAGTTAAACCAAACTTGGGTTTAGAAATCTTAATCTCAAATGCCAGACTCTTGGATGCAAGGGATTTGGGGAGGTGGGTTGTTCAAGCAAAATCATTGCACAGCCTGTGTCTGTCAACTCGATGTCAATTTATAATTTCGAGCGGTGCTCAATCCATTTTTGAGATGATCTCAAGTCGCACTTTTGAATCTATTCTCAGGACGCTAGAGATACCGTCATCAATTTATTGGAAAAAGTTGTCCGAATGGCTGTCTTCAAAAGACTCGGCAAGGTTTGTCAAAAGCTTATGATGAGAAGTAAACGGAGATATCTTGCCATTCTATTTGATTTGGAGAGATCTCAAACTGAAATAAAAAGGGATATTGAAGATCGGTTTATGCAGCTATTTGGAACTATAGCGGTTGAAGATGCATTTTTGAGATCTTATCAAAGCAAAAAAAATGGGATTCTTATTTTAGGTTGTGATTTGGAATATCTAGAAAAAGTCTTGTTTACTATAGCGGTCGTGTGTAAACCTATGACCACTCTTTCTCTTTCTGGAACCTTAAGGAGGCTACGCAGGCGACTAGATTCAATCCAATTGGATAGTCTCAACGCTTAAAAATGACTTGGCATCCTCAAGCATTGGGGATGAAGTGATTAGCTGCTCCAGTCTGAGTACCACACGATGACGAACTCGCGACGAACTGACCCAAATAAATAACTGGCCAACCTGCAGAAGTTTCCTTCTATCCTGGATATATAAGGCTAATACAGGTCGTAATTACTCAAAGAATCGAGGTCCGTTCTAGACCACCAAAAAGTACCTATAGTTTTGATTATTTGTCCCAAATAGTATAGGTTAAATGTCTTTTTGTTCGTAGGAAATTATGGAAGCAATGTATGATTATCCGTTATATCGGCCTCCTTCAGAGGCAGATTCATTAATTTTTCAAGTAACTCTCGGTTGTTCGTTCAATAAATGCTCATTCTGTAATATGTACAGAAGCAAAGCATATTTGGAGAGACCATTGGAAGAAATTAAAGAGGAAATAAGATTAGTATCAAAATCATATCCTAATGCTCGAAGGATTTTTCTTGCAGACGGTGATGCACTAAATTTACCTACGTCATCGCTGCTTCAGATTCTAAATTACTTGAATGAAGTGTTTCCTAAATTAGAACGAATATCATGCTATGCTATGCCAAAAAATCTTCTTCAGAAAAATCCAGATGATCTAGTCCAGCTGAGGAGCTCTGGACTCACAATGTTATACGTTGGCATAGAAACAGGTAACGATTTGATACTCAAGAAAGTTACTAAAGGGGCTACGTCTAAGGGAATTATCAAGGCATGCTTAAAGGCCCAGGATTGTGGTATCACTTTATCCTGCATGATAATATTAGGCTTAGGTGGCAGAAAATACTCTGAACAACATATACGAGATACTGCCAGAGTCATTAGTGAAATCTCGCCCAGATTTGTTGGCGCATTATCCTTAATTTTGGAAGAAAGGATTTATGATGAGTTCATGACTAAATTCGGAGAAAAATTCGAAAATTTGGATGACTTGGAGTTACTTAAGGAGCTTAGTCTATTAATCGAGAACCTTAATCCAAAAACAGAAGTAATATTCCGGGCAAATCATGCATCTAACATTTCTTCTATAGGAGGGACTCTACCAGCAGATAAAGAAAATTTACTTGCCCTTCTCTTGAACTTAAGAGATCACCCAGAAACGCTGAAGCCCAAGATATTGCGAAGATTTTAGTTCACAGGTTTTTGGAAGTATTGATTTGCAACTTTAATTACTATTATTTCATTAACTGGTAGCGTTAATCTTGACTAGGTTTCGATAACCCTGAGCGGTCTTCATTCTTTGGACTAATCTCAGTCTTACCAGCAAGGTACCCACGGAGCACAGTAGGCATCTTAATTCCTCCACTAGCGGTTTGATAGTTTTCCAATAAGGCGACCATTGTTCTCTCAGTAGCTACCAGGGTGCAGTTCAAGGTGTGAACAAATCGCGTGTCTTCGTTTGTCTTGTCCTTATATCTTACTGCGAGTCTTCTCGACTGATAGTCTGTACAATTCGAACAAGAAACTATCTCTCTGTAAGCATCTTGTCCAGGGAACCATGCTTCAATATCATAGGTTTTAGCTGAAACCTTCCCGATATCGGCACTACATAATAGTGTTACTCTGTATGGGATACCTAAGCTCTGATAAAATTTTTCTGTTAATGCCAACATTCTTTCATGTTCATTTCTTGAATCTTCTGGCTTACAATACACAAATTGCTCCACTTTCTCGAACTGATGCACCCTGAAAATTCCCTTCATATCCTTACCGTGAGCTCCTGCCTCCTTCCTAAAGCAGGGGCTGATGCTTCCATACCTTAACGGCAATTCCCTACCATTTAGGATCTCTTCCATTCGCATGGCTGCAATGGCATGTTCGGACGTACCTATCATATACAGGTCTTCCTGGTCTACCTTGTAAATCACGTCTTGAAAGTCACTTAATATGACAGCGCCCTTTACAGCGTCCTGATTTAACAAATAAGGAGGCTGAATCAAGGTATACCCATTACCCTCAAGGAAGTCTAAGGCATAATTTATCAAAGCCAGATTTAATTTAACCAGATCATTTTTCAAGAAATAAAATCTAGCCCCCGCCACTTTCGCGGCTCGTTCAAGATCAAATAAATCCAGAGAGGTACAGAGATCTACATGATCTAGGTATCGAAACTTCTTCTCACGAGGTTTTCCAACCACTCTTACGACTACATTATCATTTGAATCCTTACCTATTGGGACCGAGTCATCTAATAAATTAGGAATAGAAAACATCAATTTATTAAACTCTTTTTCCGTAGAAGACATAAGGAGATTCAAACTCGATATTTTTTTTCCTATGTCCTTCATCTCCTCAAGCTCTGGTATGACATCAAGTCCTTCTTTTTTCTTTTTTGATATTCGTAAAGAGAGAACGTTCTTTTTATGTCGTGCATCCTGGCTCATATTAATTACCTCTCTTCTTTTCTCATCCAAGTCAATTAGATCTTTTAGTGGAAATATTGTTTTTCTCTTTTCTAACATCTCGTGTATAATTTGAGGATTTTCCCTGAGTATTCTTGGATCAATCATTATCTAACACTGCTTCTGCGCAAGAAATATGTTCGAAGATCTCATTGACTGTGTTTATAAAGGTCTCTAATTTCGCCTTCGAGGAAACCTCAATAGCCAAACGTTTCTCCTTTGCACTAATATTGACTGATAAACCTTTAGGAAATTTAACATTGTCCGGAATAAGGCAATCCCTTATAGCGACTGCTTTTTTCCCACTTTCGAAGGAAATCTCAATTAACGAGGTAACATGAAAATTATGGGAATTATTTTTTTTCAGAATATTCTACCATCCTCTTTAATTTTAAGTCAAAGTCATCAACCATTGAGAACGGAACAATACATTCTACGAAGGTATCGGTACGTTTCGAAATTCCACCTAACTCATTCGCTATTCGGTGTGCTTGTGTGCTTACACCTTTACTTAACGGGGATCCTTGTAACTCCATTATTAGATACTTGTAATTGGAGTTTGTAGTTTCAGTTCGGACTACAATTGTTTTCCCATAAAATTCATTATAACCAGAAAGCAAGGATGATAAGATATACAGATTGTAATCTTTTGTTATCGCGTCTCCATTGATCCAAACACTCATTCCCATATCAGAAATCCTCCATTTTTCTGACATTATTTTCAATACTGTATGCTTTAGATGGTCTTCAATATTCCTTAAACATTTCTCGGCCTCTGATAGGTATTTAGTTCTATTGCCAATGCATACCGCAAGTCCTATGCTTGGTTTGGATTCTATACAACAACAATCAAGCATGAATGAAAAATCTCTTGCTTCACGGAGAAGGCTGCCTTGCTCTTCGTTTTCAAGAGTAAACGAATAACCGGCTAGTAAGTTCTCCAAATTATTTGCACGAACTTTAGAGTGCTTTTTTACAAAATTTGTTACGGCTTCGATTAACTGGAATTTTTCTTCTTGAGTTAGCTCTGATGAGGTACGCCACCTCCCATCCTTTTTTATGGGAATGCCGGATAGTGTGACTATATCAAAGCAATTTTTTTCATTCCACGTAAGGCCATGAATATACGGATAAATCGTTTGGGCAATTGAAATATAAAATGGTGCTGAATCTCTACTTGAAAGTAACAAGTCCATTTCTTTATTTATGATTCCCAGTCTAACACTTTCATCACAAATTTCAGAATTGATGCCTAAAAGAGATCTTTTTTCACCGACGTCTTGTTTCTCGGCGAGGGCCGAGATCACAGCTAAGTAGGACAAGACGTTAAATTTTTTATCTATGGATTTTGCAATTAGATACGAAATACCTCCAGAAGATATTTCTTTGTGTCCATCAATCTCATATTTACAAGGATTCAAGATGCAGTTTTCATCATCAGTAATAATCTCTTCACTCGATAGATTGTCATGACTTATAACAAGCCAATTGTTACCAAATGAGTTCCGAATGTCAGTCGATAGCCCGGTTCCCAGGTCTACAAAGATTTGTTGATCGTGAGAATCGCTCTTGACTTTCAGGACTAGATCTGGAGTCAAATCGGGAACAAACCTAATGGAACATTTACTCCCTAATGTAAAAATGGCGTAAGTCAATATTCCTGCAGAAACTACCCCATCGGGTGTATCTTTCGCAGTTATTGAAATATCTTTACCATCACTTATTTGCGTTCTAAGTCTCTCTGCGCATATTGAAAGGGCCTGATAAAATTCTTTGTGGCCCATTTACCTATTTATTCCAATTGTGCTATGATCGCTGCATATTTCCAGTTCCTTTCCATCTTCCCAATTCGTTTGTAGTATTTGGACAATCTATGAATCTTGGCTTCGATTAATTCCAACGATCTAATATTCCTCCTGTCCGTATTGTGAGCTCTCAAATGCTTCTGAAGGCCTACAGCCTTTTTCACTAATTGAGATATATCTTCTGGTAGCTCTGCCACCACATTATTATCGGCAAGTATATTGGTAATACTTTTACCTAAAAGAGGTTTAGCAAGAGGTATGCTATGCTCATCCCTGAGTTTAATACCAATTCCACTCGGACTCAGTCCATCCTTAGATAATTGGACTATCAAAGAAGTCAAGTCCGAATTGGTATTAGAAACCCAAGTAGGTAAACTATGCGTAGAAGGGCGGGTTGAATGTGATTTTCCACGAGTATGGGCGTGCATTCTTGCCATTTGTATTGGCATGAATAAACGCATATCTTAAATGTTACTTAGTTGCAAATAGCACGCGTGTAACATTAGGAAGGACACCATCCACCAAGAGAAGATTGCAATCCTGCCAAACCAGACCTCAGCTTTAATGAAAGAGCGCAAGGGTTAAACCATGAATTAGGATAACAATGAATTATCTTATTGATTTGCTATAATGCGAGTTTCGACAATATGGCTTTGAACATTCCTATCTAGAGTCAGCTCATGTGGACCTCAATATTTCAAGTCAACATTCTCGACATGATTCAATCGGTCTCCGATTCTGGTCAGCATACCCCTATTAAAACTATTTTGATATTCTTGTAATAATAATATTAGTACACGGAAA
>Ga0065712_10068072_pt1 | contig 15473 bp, 12 predicted proteins | sample MisRhiReplicate1_FD_59099 | JGI IMG/M metagenome (GOLD analysis project Ga0065712, IMG submission 59099) | Miscanthus rhizosphere microbial communities from Kellogg Biological Station, MSU, sample Rhizosphere Soil Replicate 1: eDNA_1 v3... | ecosystem: Host-associated > Plants > Roots >...
CCAGCCGCAAATCCTACTACGCGCCCAGCCGGTAAAATCAAAAGTAACAAGGCTACTTCGAAACGGGTTTCTTATGAGCCTCTTTCCAGCGCTTCAACAAGGCAGCCTGTCTTTGGTGTACCCACGGCTTTTTAGTGTTAAAGCCAGGGATCGGATCTTTGCTCGTGCGCCCTTGCTCGTCGGTTGCTACACCAATAAACCTACGGCGCCTAAGTGACGGAACAGCAACTTTACGTTTCATATCTTCCGGACGCAGCCCGGGCTTTCGCCGGTAAAGTTCGTCTAGCTCGATCTCGAAAGTCCCCTTTTTGCGGGATGCGTCGACACTGATCAGATACTGCCCCCGTTCATTTCTCGAGGTTCGAAAAGCGGCTGTATAGACGAAGGCTTCTTCAGTATCACCTTTCCCGCCAGTGTGTTCAGTAAACCTGATGTTGGTCCACTTACCAGACGGTGAGCGCACCCATGCGGAAACCTTCGCTCCCGGCACAGCCTGCGGAGCCAGCAGCCGCGCCCGCAACTGAATTTCACCTCCCAAGCGGATGTGAGTCCGAATTGCAGATGCTTCCAACCTGATGCGATCGTTGACCTCGAAACCGATAGTGCGGAAACGCGCGGTGCGGATTCCGGAGCCTGCAACTTGAACCTTCCAGGTTCCGGATTTGGGTTTGTCGACCTCATAAAAGCTGTACGGATACCTGCCGCGCACGCGTCTTACTGAGGTTCCAGGGTTCGCCTCATGACCATCAGGATCAAAAATCTTTACATCGAAGCGGAGCTTGGGATTTTTCCAGAGAACACCGAGTGTGCAGTGTGTGCTGCCGGCCGTGATTTCAACCGGAAACTGGAATGAGCGGAGAGTCCCGCGCTTTATTTGCCGTCTGGGATCGGGAAGTCCTGAACGCCAGTCAAAAGGAGCGGAATCGTCTCCGCCGGCAATGACCGCATCGGCCCCCGCACCATCAATCTCGTCGAAGGATACGATGCCGCCATTCTCACGGGTCTCCCCAGCCAGCATAATCAAGGCTTCAGTGATAGCCGTCGCAGCCTCGTCCGGATCAAGATCGCCGTCGATAGGAAAGTAAGTCGCCCCTGTGGTCTCTGCGACATTTGCAAGCAGAGTGGCGTCCTGATCGTTGCCAAGCCCAATCGTATAAACGCGTACGCCTGCGGCAACGAGATCCGGCAAGACGTCTTCAGCGGTTTCTGTGCCGGCGTTTTGTAGACCGTCGGTGAAAAGGATCATCACCTGGCTTGAAGCGCGTCCGCCTGCAGTGATGTCATTGAGCCCCGCACGCAAAGCGTCGCCGATGGCGGTCGAGCCGCCGGCAGCGATCCCGTCTACTATATTGTGTCTATCCGTCCGCCAGGTTGCGGCAGTGGCCGCATCGGCTGGTACTTCCGACATAGAAGAGTCGAGACTCTCGGTTCCCGAATAGGTGACGATGCCCAGTTCTTCTCCCGCATTTACATAATCGACCCAGAAATTCCCGCCGACCTTGAGTTGATCAATTTTCGAACCGCTCATGCTACCGGAACGATCAAGCACCAGCATGAACCGTTGTACAGGTATCAACTCGGTGCAGATTACTCCAGCCGGAAACGGCGGCTGTGCCAGTGCCGGACCACCGGGGCCGGGAACACCTAGACCGTACGGGATGCCATTGTGGTTTGCATCATTGGCCATGTAAGTCCAGCACGACTGGTTGCCGTTGATATTGTTTTGATTATTGTTAGCAGTAGCATTGTGGTTGCCATCGTGACAGAATTCCGTCGGCTGACCGAGTTGGAGTACGGCGTCACCGCCGGTGAAGTCGGGGAAGAAGGTGGCCCAATTGGGGTAATCGTTCGTTGCGTTATCGGTCCACCGTGTATAGTTATTCCAGTCGTAGCCTTCCATCATCGAAGCCTCTGTGGTTATGTCCCCCAGACACACCGACCCGTTGTTGTACTCGTCGCGGACATCATAAAGGTAGTGGCTCAGTTCGTGCGCAAGTATTGTGGCGTAGTACATGAAGTCTTGTGACATGTCGAGCGACTCAGTCGGGAACCAGAGGCGTGCGGCGGTCGAGTTTGGCCATACATCGGAGTTAGGGTGGATCCAGATATCCGCGTCTGCGCCACCCATGCTATTGGCAGAGATCAGGACCTGTCCGATGGATTGGGCGCCATCGGTAGAATCGTGAATGATCCGGGAAACCTGTTCGAAGAGGGCGCACCAGAATGGCATTTCATTATCCGGGGTTGCGTACCTCACGGAGACGACCAGATTAAACTGTCCAGCACTGAAGAATCCCATATTTCCTCCTAATTCCGGTTTCGGTTGATACAGGCGAGCACGCAACACATGGCTCGAGATCGACGACGACCTCAAAGCAGAAGTGAAGCTGAGGCCTCATAACATATGTATGAGGCAGCCCATTAGTTTCAGAAGCATTTCGAGAGTAACGTGCCGGGCAGGAGTATTAGTACTGCGTCTGATAATACATATTATGTTGTTTAGGGCTTTGCCTCAATAACGTCGTCTGCCCCAAAAAGCAGATTGACCGAAGGTCTGCCCGCTGGTTTGGCGGTTTGTGGCACGCCATTTACAGCCGCCTGTCACTCAGGAATCTCTCGCCTCAGAGACTCAAGGAACCGCGTCGCCTGTTCTTCCATTCGCTTCAATTCAGCGTCAGGCATCTGGCCTTGCAGTTCATCCCAAATTGCAAAAGCAGTTTTCAGATCAGAGTGGCGCAAGAGCGTTTGCGCTTGCTCCCGAGTCAAGGAGCCGCTCTCTATGAGAGTTTCAATTAGACCGCGCAGGACAATCGCAAAGGCTGCTAGCTGCCCTTTTATTTCCGGTTCGCTACCCGGAAAGAGATCAAGCTGTTTCGGAGTCTCGGGCATAAGGAAGGAAGGAATGCTATGAAACCACAATCAGGCGAGCAAGGTCTCAAAGCTGTCAACGGTGTCGCCGACAACTTGCGCCATTTGCCGGAGCGTTTTAGGGACAGGCTCACACTCCGCAACCCCAAGTTCGTTGAACGCTATCTCAAAGGTGAAATGCAGATTCTCATCCTTTACATACTCAGTCGGAAGCACGGTGAGCACGTCGCCTGCTTTGAGCGGTTTCCAAGCGTTGTGGCTGGGGGAGATGTAATGGGCATGCTCAGAGCTAACGCTGCCAAAGAACATACAGACCGTGATCAAGAGTCGGTGCTTGTCGATATTGTTGAGTCTGTGGAGTCGCCAAAGGGCGTCATCCCCTCCCTTGTAAGGTGCGCAAGCGTTGATACGTTCTTTGGCCGCCTCAGACATACCCTGTATTTTTCCCTTCGCGCCGGATTTGTAACTCGCGGCATCGTCGAAGATCGGGAAGCAGGTGTCCCTAAGAATCCGCTTATCCCGCGCCCCGTTCAACCAAGCGAGCTGGAAAGCCAGATGATCCAGTGCTCCCCTGAGATTGGCGAGGGTATCCCCGGCGATGATGGAAATCAGCGGCGGAATCGGTCTTGCGCTGGAGAGCCAATAGACCATGAGATCCGATCCCTCAGGGTGAGGCTTTCTAGCAACGAGATATGGGTTAGAGTCGAGGAATGTGCGAAGGGCGACATCAAGATCGTTGATATGCTTTTCGGCCCGTTCGACTTTCGCTCTGATTAGAGCAAGTCTTTCGTCTGCCGTAGCCATTACGCAGCCTTTGCAGTCCGTCGCGGCTTATTCCAGTAAGGGCTTTTGCACTTCGGACAGACGCGGGGTTCATTCTCAGTATCGCGAGGTATCCATTCATGCTCGCAACGCTCACAGGTGTACTTATAAACAGTGATTTTTCTTTTTGCCATACGCGAGAATATATACCTGAAATAATATACCGTCAAGGCGCGAATTTAGTAGACTTCGCTATGTACCTATAGTAATATAACCACTCTAAAGAATCCTCTACTGAGTGGAGATAATTACAATGGAACCCCGCGAGATTAAAGGGTTGGAAATCGCAGCCAAAACCAAACTGACGCGCCAAGGCAAAAGCAATCTTTGGTCAGTACCCTCACAGACCAATAAGCAGGAAAAGTACACCGTTGCGCTGGACGCAGAAAAGCCGAGTTGCACTTGCCGGGATCACGAATTCACAAGCAATAGATGCAAACATATCTTTGCCGTTGAGTACACAATCGAGCGTGAGCAGACCTCAGACGGTGCGACGATCACAACCGAGACGGTGAAGGTCACACGCAAGACCTACACGCAGAACTGGCCCGCGTACAATGCCGCTCAGACGGAAGAAAAATCACGACTCCAGGCATTGCTCTATGAACTGTGCAGAAACCTTCCTGAGCCTGAGCAACAGCGCGGAAGGCCGCGCCTATCGTTGGCCGACATAATCTTTGCCAGCACATTTAAGATTTACTCAACCGTTTCAGGCCGACGCTTTCAGAGTGATTTGCAGGAAGCAAAACGGCGCGGGTTTCTGTCCAAGATGCCCTCGTATAATTCGGTGTTTCGCTACTTGGAATCAGAAACCCTCACGCCTTACCTGTATGAACTGATCGCCACTAGCGCGTTACCGCTCAAGAGTGTTGAGCAAGATTTTGCGGTTGACTCCAGCGGGTTCAGCACAGGTCAGTTTATGCGCTGGTTCGATGTGAAGTACGGCAAAGAAGAGGATCGCCGTATGTGGCTCAAGGTGCATTTGATGTGCGGTGTCAAAACGAACATCGTCACGAGCGTGGAAATCAGCGACGGTTACGCGAACGATCATGGATTCTTCAAGCCCTTGCTCGAAGCGACTGCCGCGAACGGTTTCACGATGAAAGAAGTCTCAGCGGATAAGGCATATCTGAGCGGCGCAAATCTGCTAACGACTTTGCGGCACAAGGCAATTCCTTACATCCCTTTCAAGTCAAACTCGAAAGCACAGAGCAGCTATGGCCCAAAGTCAACGCTCTGGACTCGGATGCTTGATTTCTACAACAACAACCGCGAAGAATTTCTAACGCACTATCACAAGCGGTCCAACGTAGAGACGACCTTTCACATGATCAAATCGAAGTTTGGTCAGAGACTACGGAGTAAGACACTCACGGCGCAGATCAACGAAGCGTTGTGCAAGGTGCTCTGTCATAACCTCTGCGTAGTCATTCAATCAGTTCACGAGCTGGGGATTGAAACAAACTTTTCAACTGAGGCAGCGGCGTAAGCGCCGCGACGCGAAAGGAAATCAACCACAAGATATAGTTGCGTTTCAACTGTGGAACCATGTCGCACTGTCAGTGATTTTATGTTAGTGTGAACGGGAAAATTTGAGGGCCGGGCTGCTAAGCCATTCCAGAATCTTGGCGGAATCGAAAAAATGACTTAGCAGTTCCACCGGAGAAATCTGTCCGTCAGGCTAACACACTCCAGCTCTCACGTCTATTACTTTCCGCTCAGTTCACTGGAGGATACCAAGATGTATAACGAAAGTGTTGGTTCACTGAAAGATGCCAACAATCGGGAACGTCCATCCCTAAAAGACACGATATACGTGGGTGTCGGGATGCCCGAAGTAATGGCAAGTCGCATCATGTATGGGTGCCTTATGGAGGAAATATTCGCCGCGCTTTTTCAACACGGCATTATCACCAAAGAGGCGTTGTCGCGTGCATTAGCAAGTGGAGAGGCAGAGGTAAAGCGCATTTGCGACAAGATGATGGCTGGTGACGACCCGTCACCAATCGCCCCTGAAGCTGTCGAGCAGATGACGGAGACAGCCGCTAAAACCGCGAAGTTCTACCGAGATCGGTTTATCGATCAATCTCAGACATCAGAGTCTCCCTAAGACCATTCTGTTGGTCAAGGCGCAACGCACTTTCAAGGCGTTCTAGCCTCTGTTCTAAGTCGCTGGACCTTTGCCGTTCGGCATCGTGGCCGTTGTCTTCTTTCTCCCGTTCAATTTGAGCGGTCGCCCGTCGTTGAGCCATTGCTGTTTTACCTTCCATTCAGGATGTAGCTAGACATAAGGTGGTCAAATTCTACAGCAATCAGTTAGGGCTTGCACAGATGAAACAATGTATCTATAGTGGGTAGCCTCAAATGAAGCGGGCTGGCAAGTGTTACTAGCACTCACCAGCCCTACACAATCGAAACCTGTTTAGGAGGTATTCGACCATGCCGGATAATCCTATCACGAACAATTCTGTACGCAGTGGCGGGAGTCAAGAGACTCTCAGTGACTACGTGCGCCGCATCCGAAACGAAAAGCGTCTGTCCTGCGCTGATGTAGAAAAGCGAAGCGCACGTTTCGGAAAACGCATTGCGGGAAGTTATGTCAATCGTATTGAGAACGATCCGACACTGAATCCGACTGCCGTTGCGCTTAAAGCACTGGCTAACGGTCTCGGCGTTCCAGTACCTGAATTGATGGCGCGGGCCTTTGGGATCGCGTCTTACGGTGAACGCTCCAGCGAAGAACTGAGCTTAGTTACAAGGTTCAGAGAATTGTCACGCGGGCGGCAAGAAGATGTTTTGAAGCTCGTGGACTTGTTTTACTCAGAAGCGGGCCGATTCTCGCGCGAACGAGAACCAGCCCTTTACATAGCCAATTCCAACCCTGTTAAGAAGAAAGGAACTGACCATGCAGAATAATGCTAACACGGACCACACTCAGACTCACGAGATCGATCTTGATCGTGAGGATTGGGAATTAGCATTTGAGGCACTCGAAAAGAACTCTTTCCCGGTGCTCAAACTCGGATTCAACTTCGCGATCATGCGGAAGTATCTCGATACGCAACTGTTCAAGCCACGTCCAGTAATGGAAGCACTTGACGACGCAATGACGGTGCTGTTCGGGCTAACCGAATTTCACGATGTAAGTTTCAATCTGTTTCTGAAATTCAGCGAGGGCAGGTTGTCGTTTGAAGAAGAACAGATGCTACGTGCGCTGGGAGTGAAGTTCTAAATTCGGTCCTTTCCCTCAAATCAAGTTGGCCGCGAATCGCGGCGCGAAGATCGGTCAACTTGCTTTTTGAGGCAAAAGACGGTGTTTAGAGCTTTTTGAGGCAAAGCCGTTGTTTAGTTGTTTAGTTGTTTAGGGCTTTGCCTCATAAATGGTGATTTATCGTAGGGTTACGTAAATGTAAGTAGATCGATTACGTAAAAGTGTTTTCGGCGGATGGATAGAAGACTTAGGTAATGAATTGCGATCCTACATCTGAGTGCGGACACTATTGAGCTGGCCTCCCGTTCAAGTAAACTACTCGCTACTCGAGTTGATCTCTTGCCGACAGACCCTCAAGCGCATAAAATGGCCGCTGCGACTTCGCACCCGACGCAAACAAACCAGCCTGAAGGCCTCGCACTAACTCTCTAGATACCACAACCACTGTCGGGTGCCTGGGAGGATACCAATGGCTTCTCTCCAGATCCCACCAACACTAGCACCTAAACTCTGGCCGCACCAGATAGATGGTATCCGCTTTGCGCTTCGATACCTGCGTGAACCATTCAAAGCGCCTGTTGGCCTCATTCGAATGCCAACCGGAACCGGTAAGACTGGAATCATCGCCGTGCTGTCGATTGCGTTGCCTCCGACCGGGTGGACACTAGTCCTCACCCCGTGGAGTAATCTCTGCGATCAAATGATCAAAGATCTTCACGCGAAGTTCTGGAAAGATCGGGATTGGGAACCACCCCAAAAACCCCGGGTCGAGCGGCTTTATCCTAGTTTAATTGATGACTTCCTGGGGAAAAAGGATGAACAGCTCATCATCGTGGCTACCTTCGCCACGTTGGTTACCATCTTTAACCAGAATCGCGAGAAGCATACACAGTTGGCCGGTAAACTTTCCCAAGTGTTTGTTGATGAAGGTCACTACGAGCCTGCCGTCGAATGGGGTAGAGCCGTTAAGCAACTTCTGAAACCGACGTTGCTGTTGACAGCTACCCCTTACCGGAACGATTTGAAGTTGTTTGATGTTAAGAAAGAAGACGTTCATCACTATAAGCACGAAGAGGCGGAGGCCGACGGCGTCATTCGCAAGGTAGGTTTCAAACGTATCGGCATGGAAGAGCCAACTGACAAGCAGCTAAAGGCATGGTGCAAACTGTTCGACGACTTCTGGAAACGCCCCGAAACGAAGCGGCTTCATAAAGAGCCAAGGGCCATCATTTGTTGCGCAAGGATGGCTACAGTGAAACTGGTGACATCACATCTGCGCAGCCTGGGGGTTGACGCCCTCGGGATCCACGATCGGTTTAGTCGGGAAAAGAAAAAAAAGGAATGGTTGCGCGACAAGGCTCCTAAAGATGAAGTGCCCTATGACGTCTGGGTTCATCAAAATAAACTCACAGAGGGACTGGACGATCATCGCTTCTGCGTTGTGGCTGTACTCAATCGCATTCGCAACGATCGAAAACTCATTCAACAGATTGGTCGCGCGCTTCGGCGCACACCAAAACGGGTTGGACAGGGACGGGCGATGGTCGTTTATTCGGACGATCTCCACGTAAAAAGGTCATGGGACAACTACAGGAAATTCGAGATTCAGCGGGATATGGTTGACCCGGAGCGCTACTATCGAGTGCTCGACTTGATGCTTGAAAACCAGCCTGAGATGGAATACTTCAACCGCCGATTTCGCGCTCGCTTCGACAGGCGCAGCAGCGAGTTGCCTGCTCACGTACTCCTACGAGCCAGTGCCGTTGTGCGTCGTACTGGACCGAAGTTTGATCTGGATGAATTCACTGATTTCACTTCCCTTTTCTTACGTCTCGAGGATCGTCTGCCGCTCGGTCCTGGAGAGACGCATATCGTAGGACCGGACGATTCAAGGCTTTGGATTTATGCACTGTTCGGAAACTCATCTCTATTGGTCCAGCACTCTCAATACGAGATTCGGCTTGGCGCACTCGCTGCTGTGAAGCACGGCGAGCTTTTGTTTCTTGTGGACACAGAGGGGGCTTACCCGGGGGAATATCTCAACAAGTACACCCGAAAGGTTGGCGACGATGAATTGGGCCGTATCTTTGGGGAAAAGATAATCCCGAAGGAGGTGTCGCTGATAAATCCCCTGCCGGTGGGCGCTACGGTCCATCATTCCACCATCCGCTCAGATAATCTGGACGCCACACCAGCTCAGCTAACAGACGCGGTACTTGTGTGTTCTCGAGTCCGCGCCACAGTGCCTCCTGAGACACCGGGTCGTCACCCGCGCCGGCAATACGTTGGCTTCAGGCAGGGGCGAATTTCAGAACAGATCCGGAGTATTGAACGGGAAGCTTTCACGCTCAACGAATTTGTTGACTGGAGCAGAGGTCTGTCAAAGCTGGTTCAGGCCGAAGACCGAAAACCACCGGAGTTCTTTCGGCGTTACCTTCCGAGAATTGGCCCTCCCGATGACATCACACCACATTTCCTCGTCGTGAATCTCTTCGAGGGAAACATGGAATTACAGGATCCGGATGAGGAACCTGTTGAACTTGTAGAGTCGGTTATCGAAGTGAGCGGTCAACTTCATGGCAGTGACGAAAGCCGGCGGTTCCCGTTCGAGTTACATTACCGTAGGCTCGGTGAGGTAGACGACACTTCCCTTGACGGAGTTCTCGCCTATGATGTTAAGAGTGAGCGTTTTCGGGTTGAGAGCGAAGACTTGAACACCGAGATTCTGGTCCATGACGTAGACGGTGGAGAAACAATAGGACTGACAACCTACCTCAACAACAATGATGAAGCGTTTACGGTGGTTTTGTCGTCGGACACTTACTACACTGACGAGTCCTTCTATCAAGTTGATTACACATACGCAGAGGAGCGGCTTGCCACGCTGTTGACGCCACTGGCTGCGCTCGGAACAGCAACGAGTGAAAAAGGCGTTGATAAGCGAAGGCGACAATGGTCCGACTCAAGTCTGTTTGGTTTGATTTCCGACCGTAGACCAACCGCTTTGATACCAGTGGAGTTTGGCAAGGCAGAATTCCTCTTTTGCGATGATCTCCAGAATGAAGTGTCTGACTTTGTTTGTGCATCGTTCAAGGCGGACGAGCGTAAGATCGCCTTCATCCATGCCAAGCATGGCAAGGGCCGCAAGGTATCGGCCTCTGCGATGCATGACGTCTACGCCCAGGCCAGAAAAAATCTGGGCGTCTTATCTCGAGGCGGCTCAAAACCAGCCCACTTAAATCGCTGGAATCAAGATTCTGAGTGGTTCCTCAAGGACAAAAAGTCGAAGAAGCCTACAACTATCAAGATTCGCCGCTGGCTCGAAGGCGATCATTTGCCTGTGCGCGACAGACTTTGGCAGAAGATTCGAACTGAAATACTCGATCACCCTGACGGTAAGAAGGAGGTTTGGCTGGTGTTGGGTCAGACACTGGACAAGACGGCTTTCCTAAACCAACTGAAGCCTCTTAACCGCGACAAAAGGAGTGCAGCAACTGGTCATCTCGTGCATCTTCTTTCAGGCTTACAAGCGGCTTGTATCCAACTCGATGTGAATTTGCGAGTCTTTTGTCACACAACTTGATCGCGCAATCTCGTTACTCCGGTTCGGCCGCCGGTTGCAGTGTACCCACATATCGGTAGACGGCGCCGAGAGTTGCAAGATCCTTACCAGACACGTGCAAGAGACCTGGAAACGCTCTGTACCGAGCTCCGGAAATCTTGTCTTCGCGTGCTTTTGGTATTGGTGTCGCGGCTGGTTTGGTCTCGTCAAACCAGGCGTCAGCAGTTGCAAGAGTTTTGATTGGGGCGTCGAAAATTGAAGCGAGTGCTTGCTGAAATCTGTTGAGCCTGGCGATGATACCCTCAATCTCACCTTGAGCCCGGCGCATCGTCATGTTACGAATTTCCGGTTCCATTTTGATTCGGATTACAGTCATCGCACTTTCCGTTGCGTCGTCATCCGGTTCTTCCAAGTCCCATTGCAGCGAAACCAAAAAAGGAGCTCCCGAGAAACGAAAGTGAACATAATTCATGCCGACAAATGCAGGTTCAGGATCGCCTCCGGGCTTGGCGTTCAAACTCTCGCATATCATCTCTGCCGTGATAGTTTTGGGCGTGGTTGGCGTAACCAGAAAACGCAACTCATAAAGGAAGCTGAGTTGAAAATCTTCATTGATGATGTAGCGATAGAGTTTCACTAGTTTTCCTGCCAGTTTTTCCCAATACTGCTCCGGGAAAACCCTGGACATGATCTGCTCAAACAAGAAGGAAAGGACCGGGCTAACTAAAATTATTGTAAGACCGACCTTCGGTGATCTTTTCTGGATCATTTCCTTAGCCGCTTCCAACCCGCCGATCACCAGACCGAGCATGATCCCAAGGAAAGTCGCTGGCACACCGAACAATTTCTTCTTTAGTGACATTGTGGGTTGCTTTTAGATCTCACAACTCGAGAGTTTGTCCAACACCTGTATGATTGTTTCGAGGGAGTTGTCGCGAGTTGAAGGTTCTTCTATCAGCGTCGGCTGCAATCCCATAAATTGCACCCGTCCGTCGAAAAAGACCTTTATCATTTCCTGGCTTCCTGTTATTGGAACCTCCACTCCGATATATGTCTCGATTTCCTGAAATTCCGGATACAGCGGATCGTCTTTCATATGACTGCCACGAATTCTGCCTCGTTGAATGGGATCCATCCGCTGAAAATTCTGGTCCCAGATATTTGTACCGAATTTCTCTCGCACACAGGGCAAATCGTATCGGATCGGAATCACCAGTTGCTGATCTTCCTCCAATTTGTCTTTGGTGAGCGATTTCGCCACGATCAAGCGATGACTGGGATAGGTGCCGCCTGGAAATCCAGCCATAAAGATAAACAGAACGTAGTTGCGGTGACCGATCCACAAACGCGTGAAATCCTCTACCTCTTCTTCCGTCTCTGTCCTTTGGAGATAACCTTTAACAAGCGAAGTGCTGACGATTGTAGCCGGGCGCTTGCGACGGATTATGGCGGTCGCAATGCTCCTTAAGCGCGATGTTTGGGTATTCAGTTGTTCGGCGACGGGAAAATCCAGTTCCTCAAGCCGATTGTCCCCCGCCTTCAATACTCGTCGGACTTTGATTGTCTTCACTCCACGGACGAATTCGTCAGCATCAATCTTGCGGCGATTTATTCGCGCTACTGTGATGGTTTGCATAGGCAACCTTGTGTGAAGGGTGGTTTCACCTTTAACGACCTGATAAGCAGATGCGGCAGACAAGTCGCAGGCTCTGAGGCCCAGCCTTTTGAGAAAGTTTAGAGTGTCGAGTTCCGGGTTTCGAGTTGGGTGGAACTCGATTTCACGACCCAGGGTTCAGAGAAGCGGGCGCATGATATTAGAGCGCGGTCGCTCCGTCAACACTCCGAATTGACTCATCAAAAAAGTACTCGAAATGGGTATCGTTGCCTCAAATAAAAAAGTACTCGAAATAAATGAGACTTACCGCCACTGGCAACCGCCAGTTGGAGGTAGGGATGAGGCTCACGATGCAACAGCGTCAGGCAGTGGTGGCCAAGATGGCGAGTCGCTATCAGCGCAGCCGTAAAAAAGAGAAGAGCGTGATCTTGAGTGAGTTGGTAGAGCTGACGGAATACAGCCGTGTTTATGCCCGAAGAGTGCTGCGGCAACATGGGCAACGAATCAAGCCGGGGAAACAAGCGTTAGTGGTGGATGTGCGGCTGCGTCCCCAACGGCATCGCGCGCCGTTCTACGACGAGAAGGTAAAAGCGGTACTAATCAAGATCTGGAGAATGATGGATTACATTTGCGGCAAGCGTTTGCAGCCGGCTTTACCCGAGTTGCTCACGGTGCTGGAGCGCCACAACGAGCTGCGCTGCGATCGCCTGACCAAGCAGAAGCTGTTACGGATTAGTGCGGCCACCATCGATCGACTACTGCGCCCGGAGCGGCGCAAACACGAGTTGCGGGGGCAAGCGCGTACCAAGCCAGGGACGCTGTTGAAACATCAGATCCCGATTCGCACCTTTGCGGAATGGAACGAGCAACAACCAGGCTTCGGAGAGATCGATCTGGTCGGACATGATGGCGGTGTGGCCGCGGGCGAGTATTGTCAGACGCTGGATCTAACCGATGTCGCTACCACCTGGACCGAGACCATGGCAGTGCGTAATAAAGCGCAAGCTCGAGTCTTCGAAGCTTTGCAAAAAGTGCGCAAAAACCTGCCTTTTCCGCTGCTGGGGCTGGATAGTGACAATGGCTCGGAGTTCATTAACGATGAGCTGCTACGTTACTGTAAGCAGGAGCGGATCAGCTTCACTCGTTCTCGTCCCTATCGCAAGAACGATAGTTGTTTCGTCGAGCAGAAGAACTACTCGATCGTGCGTCGGGCGGTGGGTTACGCGCGCTACGACACGGAGGAACAATGTCAGTTGCTCAATGAGTTGTATAGTTATTTGCGGCTCTATACTAATTTCTTTCTGCCCACCATGAAGCTCAAGTCCAAAGAGCGGGTGGGCAGCCGCGTAAAGAAGCGTTATGACCAGGCATTGACGCCTTATCAGCGCGTGCTGCAATCAAAGCTGGTTAGCAAAGCGAAGAAAGAGCAGTTGCGGAACAAGTATGCGACGCTTAATCCGGCCGCTTTGAAACGAAAGCTCGAGCGCGTGCAACAACGCTTGGCCAAAACTACTAATAAAACAAACTGGCGTGAGTGCGCCCGGATGGTAGCGGTGACAACCGCCCAAAGGACCAACCCTTTCTGATACGAACGATGAGTTTATCGCTTTATGGCATACCGGATGGGCAGCAGAAAGGGCAGAGCGAATCGCTCTGCCCATCCGTATATGCACCGGCGTCGGCGCTCAGGTCGCTCTCCAGCGTTGCCCTATCCTCCGCGCCGGCAAGACAAACTCTATCACGAAGCGCAACGGTCGGGGCAATAGACCCTCACATCTCGCAAACCATTTCGAGTACTTTTTTATTTGAGGCAACGAATCTCATTTCGAGTAGATTTTTACGTGAGGCAATAGGCACTCCGAATTGAGTCCGAACTGACTCTGTCGTTATCACGTCATCCGAGAATTACCTGAGTTCTCAGCGTTACAAAAGAATTAGGCAACAGCTAGCTACTGTCAGTGCTCGGCGGGAAAACATAAAACATCAACAAGACATCCCTGTTGTAACCAAGTCGGTGGATACCCACGTGTCGTCAGAGGAACTCATTCCACTTGCTAGGGGTGAAACAACAACTCTTTCTCTCGGGGATCTTTGCTGCGGACGTGAGGGGGGTGACCACTTCCCGGGCGACCGAGCGCGGCCACCAGTGAATAACAACTGAACCATCATTATTCCTCTGGATTGACCAATACGGCAGTTGCCCTTCAGTGATGCGGTTTGTATTGAATGAGAAGATCTGACTTTGATAATCCCTTTCAGCAAGTAACAAGCACTCATTAAAAAGGGCTAGAGACTCGAGTGCAAAGATTCGATGCAAGGCCTGCCCGGGAAAAGCGAAAGAAGTTCCATGCCAGTAAATCATCGCGTGCGAGCGTCTGCCACGATATCCGTTGGTGAGTTGGTTAGGGGTGTGGGCATTTTCGAAAAACATGCGCCACATAATAAACGCCTGTGCCGGCGCGCATATTTGTCCACGATTCATCCCCAGACTGCAATCAGTTGACAGACGCCCAATCAGATAAGCAAAGCAAGAGCGGTGCGATCGAAGATGGGTTGTCAGCACATGGCGGTAAATTGATTTGTAGACTAGAAAGAGGGGTTGATGAGCGACGGCGGAATACTCTACATCCTTGGTAGTACCGATGGACTGTGATCTAATCGCAATGTGTGCTGGATGTGGTGTTAACGCAGAATTCCGACCATAACGAGTATTCTTTGCTTGGGACGACGAACATAAATCCTGCCAATAACGAACCAGGTTGAGAAGCTTTAGTCCGCCCTTAGCCACGGCAGTCTCCGGTCCAAGCCAACGCTCAATGGGTTGATCGATTGTTTCCATTTGGCAGCGGTCGACAAGCAGTTTGGCAATGGCGCCGAGTTTCTTTTGATTTTTCTCTGTAAGTCGCTTCCCTTCCCGCCCACTTGCTTTTAGACAACACTCCCCTCCGAGAGATGTCTTATCGCCAACCGAACTCATGCCATAGACGACTGGGAAGCTGTTACAGGCCTCGCAGTGATCGGTCAATAGCTCCTCAGGGTGTATTGGGCATCGCGAGAGAAAAAGAAACTGATGCAGCGGGGAGTGGAAGTCGGCGCGCAGACAAGAGTGGCAATACCTCAGGTATTTTGATGCGAGTGACGTGATCTCTTTCGGCTTCAGATATGCCAACGCGCAGGCCTGATAAATACGATCTGATTCAAGCTGCAAAAAGTGAGCGAGCTGCTCTTGGTTGATAGAACCACAGCGGAGGAGATCCAGCTTTGGAGTTTTCCGAAGGCTGTCGATGACGCCGCCGCTTCTGAGAAGCTCCATGACGCCGGAAGCAGTCGTCGCATTGAGTTGAGCCAATTTGCGAAAGATAGACCAGAGGGATTCATAAGGCCGGATGGAGTCC
>Ga0065712_10068075_pt1 | contig 15443 bp, 16 predicted proteins | sample MisRhiReplicate1_FD_59099 | JGI IMG/M metagenome (GOLD analysis project Ga0065712, IMG submission 59099) | Miscanthus rhizosphere microbial communities from Kellogg Biological Station, MSU, sample Rhizosphere Soil Replicate 1: eDNA_1 v3... | ecosystem: Host-associated > Plants > Roots >...
CAGGGATGAGCGGTACTCGCCGGTCGCGGGAACCTTCCCGGCCCATAAGCGGCGAGCGTCGCTGCCCGTCGGGCCGGCGGCGGAGAGCACACGATTGCCGGTTTGCTGCACGACGCGCAGTGACGCGTCTTCGACGCCCACGCGTTCGAGCTGCGCGTTCAACAGATCGCTCGATCATCTGGCTGGCATCGCGCTTCATCAGGCGCTTCAGCAGAAACTCGGGGACACATCGAACGATGGCTTCGCCGCCAGCTCGTAGCGAATGAGCGTGCGACCGTCACCCTCACGTCCACGAGCCTTCGTAGTGTTCGAAGCTCTGGCCGCACGTATGTTTGAAGCGAATCGTGGCACCGCCATCCTCGACATCGAGGACGAGGTGCACGCGCTTCGAGAACATCATGAACTTCGCCTCCGCCGCCCAGCTGCCGCCGTGCGTCGGGTATGCCGCGGGTATTCTTGACGATTTCTCGAATGTTTCCGTCGATCTCACGCCGTGGGCGGCATGGGTATCGGGGACTTTTGCGGAAGCTCGGGGGTTTCCCAGCGGCGATTCGTGGCCTCTCAAACGATCACGACGGTCCGTGGATCCCCATTTGCTCGTACGGGTTTTCCCCAGACGCGGCCATCGGCCTAAGTACGCCAGACTCGGACGATGGTTCCGTGCCGCTTCATGAGGTGACCATGGCTGTCACGAACGCTATCAACGAGGTCGGTCAACGCCCCCGGGCGACGGCACCCGACCCTCGACGCGCGCTGGACTCCGCCGCCAGCGAAGTGCTGGTACGTGTGGCGCATGAAATGCGGCAGCCGCTTTCGGCGATCACCACCGCCATGACGGCGCTCAAAGACGACAGCGACCCGTCGCGCCGAGAGCAGACGTGCCACGTGCTCGAGCGTCAGTGCACGCGCCTGTCACGGCTCGTCGAAGATCTGCTCGTCGTCGCGCGCACAGGGCGCGACGTCACCGCGCTCAAGAAAGACACGATCGATCTGCATCAGGTGCTCGTCGATCTCGCCGAAGCGATGAAGCCCACGGCGACCCTGCGACGACAGCAACTCGATGTGCTGCTCTCGCCGGGCTCATGCTGGGTTGATGGCGACGCCGTGCGACTCGAACAAGTGTTCTCGAACATTCTCAACAACGCGATCAAGTACACGGAAGACGGTGGCCGGATCTGGCTGACATCGGTGACTGACGACACGCAGGCGATCGTCACCATCAGCGACACCGGACGTGGTATTCCCCCCGACGTGCAGGCAACCGTGTTTGAGATGTTCACGACCGGACCGGACCACACCGGGCACGGTCTCGGCGTCGGCCTGGCTGTGGCGCGTCATCTCGTCACGCTCCACGGCGGGTCGATCCGCATCTCCAGCAATCGACGCGAGCCAGGCACCGAGGTCGTGGTCACGCTGCCCCGTGTGAATGTACCCGTGCGGCCCGCCGTATCGAAATCGCCGCGGCCGCCCGGTACATCAGCCGGCGAGGAACACGTACGCCGGATGCTGGATCGCATCGAGCGGTCGTACGCCGAGCCCATCACACTTCGCTCGTTGGCTGCGGAGCTGCATCGTCAGAGTGCGTATCTGGGTGGGATGTTCCGACGCGTCGTCGGGATGTCGGTGCATCAGTGGTTGACGAACGTACGTCTCGACCGCGCCTCGACCCTTATCCGTGACGGCGTCAAAGTCGAGGCGGTGTCGCTGCTGGTTGGCTATCGCAGCAAGAAGAATTTCTATCGACAGTTCAAGCGCCGTTTCGGGACCACGCCATTCGAGCATCGCAACGGCGCGCGCACTGGCGCCTGAGTCCCAAGGCCGGTCCTATAATCGCCGTATGCAGATGCAGCTGGAACCGAGGCGGTGGTATTCGTGGGACTACGCCGTCATGAGCGGCGACCGAACCGTTGCCCAGATCGATCTCTCCGCATGGCGTGAGCGCGCGGAGATCATGATTGGCGATGTCACTCATCGCGTGTTCCGCGAGAGCGCCCTCGGCGACTTCGTGCTCGAGGCAAGCGGCCGCGAGCTGGCGCGTGCCACCAAGCCCAGCGCCTTCCGGGACACGATCATCGTTCACTACGGCGGCCGGGACTATACGCTGCTGAAGCCGTCGATCTGGCGTCGTGCGTTCGCGCTGATGGATGGCGATCGTCAGATCGGAACGATCGAGCCCGAGAGCGCCTGGACGCGGCGTGCGATCGCGGATTTTGCGTCTGACTGGCCGATGCCCATTCAGGCGTTCGTGATCTGGCTGGTGATTATTCTCTGGAAGCGCAACGCCCAGAACTCTGCGGCCTGAACGATCCGCCCCGCCGAAGACTCAGCGCTTCGTACGCGCGTGCTTGATGATCGCTTCCATGTGATCCAGGTACTGGCGCAGCGCGCGATGGCCGGCCTCGTTCAACGAGAACTGCGTCTTCGGCAGCCGACCTTCAAACCCCTTCGTGCACGTCACATACCCGGCGTCTTCCAGCTTGCGCGCGTGCACACTGAGATTGCCGTCGGAGAGGTCCAGCAACTGCTTCAGCTCGGTGAACGTGAGCGGGCTGTGCGCGGCGAGTGCACTGATGATCGCCAGACGCGTGCGGTCGTGAATCAGTCGATCGAGATTGGCGGCGCGCGCCGCGGCCGGTGCCGGCGTTGGCCGCGTGCGTTTAGACGCGGCTGACCGCTCCGAGTCCACCACACCTGCGTGACGGTTCGCTGCACCGCGCCTAGCCGCCATGCTTCCTCGTGATGATGATGCCGAACACGATCTGCAATCCACCAAACCCCAGACCCAACCAGACGTCGGGCCACTGACCAACCGTCGCCACCGCCGCGACACCCAAGGCCATGAACAGCGCGCCCACCCAGGTCAGCACGGAGATGCTGGCAGTCGCGCCGGCAAGAATCCCGGCACCGTAGAGCAATAACCAGGTCGGCGGCAGCAATTCGACATGACCGGCGCGGACGAGCGCCAGCGTCAATGCCGCTCCTGCGACAATCGACGGGAGAAAGCCCTGCATGAATCGCCGGCCTGACGCCGACCACAGCGCAACATGGTGACGCCGTGCTTTGACCACCGTCGCGGCGAGACCAATCGGCGACGCGACCACCGCGGCGACCAACCAGGTGGCAAGCCACCGCTCGGGCGTCGCGGCCTGCGATGCGAGCACCGCGGTGAGGACGCCAATCGCACCCATCGCCACGCCGCCCTGGCCAGGCACGGCAGTAAACGATGCGCTGCGCACCATCGTCTCGCGGATGAACTCGATCGACTCCGCGGCGCGTTCGTGCATGGCGGTCCAGGGCATGGCGCAAGTGATTCTAGATCAAAGCGCTTTACCTGGCAAAGCCACACCACCAATGACACGGGCACGAAGGCCAATCCGGCCGATCGCGCGTCTATGGGGCAGCCATGACATTTCTCAGCGACCTCACCGGTGATTTACAGCATGGCCTGCGCCTGCTGCGACGGGCTCCCGGCTTCACGACGGTCGTGCTGACGATTCTCGCCGTCGCTATCGGCGCATCGGTCACGGTGTTCAGCATTGTGGACGCGTGGCTGCTGCGCCCGCTGACATTTCCCGATGCGAATCGCCTGGTCGTCGGCCTCGCGGCCCAGCGCGATCGGCCCACCGAACCAGCGGTGTTCCTTTTCTATCGCTCGTACCTGGGGTTCAGGGAACAGAGCCAGTCGCTGGCGAGCGTGTCGGCGGCTTTCCGGCGTGGCTATCTCGTCACCGGCCGCGGTGACGCCTCGTCCGTGCTCGGGATGGTTGTATCGGAAGAGTTCTTCTCCACGATGGGGGTCGCGCCGCTCGTGGGGCGCGCGATCGACTCACGCGATGTGGGCAAAGCACCTGTCACGGTGCTCAGCTACGGATTCTGGCAACAGCAGTTCGGCGGCGCTCGCGACGTGATCGGTACGACAGTGACGCTGAACGGCGAGCCGCACGAGATCGTCGGTGTCATGCCGGCTGGCTTCGATGTGCGGATGCTCGAACAACCGCGCGGCGCCCAACTCTGGACCTTGATCAAAGCCGGCGAAGGCGGTTACGACGCAGCCGGCATGGGTCCGGTTGCTCTGTACGCGCGGCTTCATGCTGGCACGACGCTGGCCGGTGCGCAGGCCGAACTGAATCAGCTTCAACAGCGTCTTGAAGCGCCGTTCCCGGAACCGCAGCGGCTCTCGCAGTTCCCGGTGCTGCTCACACGGCTGCAGGATGACAACACGCGGACGATTCGCGCCACGCTGATCACCGTCATCGTCGCCGTCGGGTGCCTGCTCCTCATCGCGTGCATGAACGTGGGAACACTCGTCCTCGGCCGTGGACTCGCACGCCTGCAGGAAGCGGCAGTACGCGCCGCGCTTGGATCCGGATACGGCCGTCTGGTCCGTCAATTCCTGACCGAGAGTCTGCTCGTCGCCGTGCTCGGCGGCGCGGCAGGCCTCGCTGTCGCCGCGGTATCTGTTCGCCTCTTCGTGACATGGGATCCACTCGGCATGCTCCCTGCCACCTCTATCGACATCAACGTCCGTGCACTGCTCGCCACCATTGCGATCGTCGGACTCGCCGTGATCGTCGCGGGGCTCGTGCCCGCACTGCGAATCGCTGCGGCGGATCCGCAGCACGCGCTCCGCTCGAGCGGCGATCGCGGCGCCACCGGACGCGGACAGCGTGCGCAGACACTGCTGCTCGGCACGCAGCTGGCGGTGTCGCTGACGCTGCTCGTGATGGCGTCGCTCCTGGGTCAGACGTTCGTGACTCTTACACGCGCTCCATTGGGATTCGAGCCATCGAACCTCGCCGTCGTCAATCTGCACATACCGCTCGATGCTGACGCGTCCCGACGAACGGTCTCCAGCGAACGACTTGATCGGTATGACCGTGTCGCCGCACGCATCCAGACGATCCCCGGCGTGCAGCGTGTTGCGGCCAGCACCTCACCCCCGCTCTTCAGCGGCGGCCTCGTGTCCGTACGCAAGACCAGCGACACGACGCAGACGCCACATCGCTTCAGCGCACAGGACGTGACGAGCACGTTCTTCGAAACCCTCGCCATACCGGTGATCGCCGGTCGCGCATTCGACGGCCGCGACTCGACCGCATCGCCGCGAGTCGTCATCATCAATGAACTCGCGGCTCGCCAGTTGTTCATGTCCCCTGGCGAGGCCATCGGACGACAGCTGTTCATTGACCAGCACGAGCCGCGCGACGTGATCGGCGTCGTCGGCAACACGGCCTCAGTCTTCTTCAACACACTCGAATGGCAGACCAATCCGATCGTGTACGTGCCTGCGTCGCAAGGGTTCGCGGCGATCACCAATCCCGAGCAGCGCACGTTTGGGCTCAGCCTGCACGTGCGATCGAGCCGGCCGCTCACGCTCGCCGAGATCCGTCGTGCAGCGGCGTCGGTCGATTCGCGAGTTGCGATCACGGCGATGGAAGCAGCTGAGACATCGGTCGCGAAAGCCACGCAGCAACCGCGCGTTCGCATGACGTTGCTCGGCTGGTTCTCCATCGCCAGTCTGCTGCTGACCGCCGTCGGGGTGTATGGACTCGTCGCCCAGAACGTCGAGCGTCGCGCGCGAGAGATCGGCATTCGTGTCGCGCTTGGTGCCCGCGCCATGCTGCTCGTGCGCATGGCGGTTCGCGGCGCGATCGCGACCGCGGTGGCTGGTGCGCTGGCCGGCTGCGTCGCTGCGTTGGCACTCGGCGGTGCCTTGACGAGCGTGATCTACGGCGTAGACGCGCGTGATCCGGCGTCGATGGTCTTTGCCGTGGCCGTGCTGGTCGGCGTCGCAGGGTTCGCGGCGCTCGTTCCTGCTCTGCGCGTCACGCGGATCGATCCGATTCAGGTGCTGCGCTCAGAGTAGCGCGCACGCTACGTACACGGGTGGACGCGATGGCCGTGCGCTATGATCCCGGCATGGCGCAGTGGCTCGTCAAAGAGGAACCGGATCACTACAACTACGACCAGCTCGAGCAGGACAAGAAGACGGTGTGGGCGGGTGTCCGGAATCCGCTCGCGCAGAAACATCTGCGGAGCATCAAGCGCGGGGATCGCATCTTCTACTACCACACCGGCAAGGAGAAGGCCGTCGTCGCCACGGCCAAGGCGACCAGCGACGCCTATCCCGATCCCAACGACAAGTCCGGCAAACTCTCGGTCGTGGACATCGCACCAGACAAGAAGCTCGCGCGGGCAGTGACGCTCGCCGAGATCAAGAGCGACAAGGCGTTCGCGTCCTTTCCTCTCGTGCGCATGTCGCGGTTGTCGGTGATGCCGGTGACCGACGCTGAGTGGGAACGCATCGAGAAGCTCAGTCGATCGTGATCGGTCGCACGCTGGTCTTCCTGCTTGTCCTGGTTGCATCAACGGCCAGTGCGCAAGAGGCTCCGAAAGACATTCTGATTTCCCGTCAGCTCGCGACCGAGCAGGGCCTGTCCGTCGGCAGCATCGTGCGGCTGGCGGTGGACGCGAATGGCACCGGCGCGCGAACGTTTCGCATCGCCGGCATCTACGAACCCACACCCGATCCTGCGCGCCTCGGAGTCGTCCCGCGCGAAGTCCGCCTGCACCTGCCCGACCTTCTCGACGTGATGCGTCCGCCAGGGATGCTGGCCGGCACCGAGTACGTCGCCAACATCAACGTCGCGCTGACCGACCCTGCGGATGCGGCCGCCTTCGCCCGTGACGTCAACGCCCGCATGCCGGGCGTCATCGCGCGACCGTCGAGCGAAGCCGCCGGATCGGCAGGTCCGTTTCGCGTGATCGAGCGCTTTCACCTCGCCATCGCTATCGTCACCATCGTGGCCGCGACAGTGTTTCTGCTGGCACTGAGCATCATGCTGGTGGATGAACGCCGCGAGACGGTCGGCATCCTGCGGCTGATCGGCCTACCCGCTCGGCGTGTGCTCGTGCAGGTACTCATCGAAGGCGTCATCGTCGCGAGTGTCGGGGCTGCATTCGGTCTCGTGCTTGCTGTCCTCTCCGAAGGGCTCATCAACGCCTTCTTCCAATGGCGCTACGACACGGCGCTGGTCTTCGTGCGCATCACGCGTGATGTCGCACTCACCTCGACGGCGATCGCCGTCCCACTCGGCGCGTCAGCGACAGTGCTGGCCTCGTGGGCGCTCCTCCGCCGCAGCGGTCTGCGGCTCGCACGACGATGAACGCGGTGGGATTTGCGTGGCGGAGTCTGGTGCGCCAGCCGGCGCGGGCGATTCTTGGCGTGCTTGGCGTTGCCGCGGTTGGCGCACTCCTCCTCGACATGCTGCTGCTGTCGCAGGGACTCATCGTGTCGATGCGCGATCTGCTCGACCGATCGGGATGGGATATTCGGGTCAGTGTTCGCGAGATTCCGGGACGCGGTGGCCGAGTCTCCGACGCCTCCGAGACAGCGGCTCGCATCGCTGCGCTGCCGTCCGTGAAGGCGACGCTGATCGTCAGAATCGCGAACGCACGGATCGAGCGTGAGGGTGGTCCTCCCATTGCGGCCACGTTCGAAGGCGTGAGCGGACGATCGAACAAGGGCGCCCCGATCACTCCGCCCTGGACGGTGTTGCGCGGCCGCGACGCACGAGGAGCAAACGAAGTGGTCGTCGATGCGGCGATCGCGAAGGCGGCGAACCTCGACGTCGGCGGCACGATCACCTTGCGCGCCTCGTGTGTCGCCGATCTCGAAGCGCTGCCGCCCGCGCGCCTGCAGGTGACCGGCATCGCGGAGTTCCCATTCGCTGGCACGAACGAAGAGGGCATCGGTGGGTCACTCGATGCGCTCAAGGCGGCCTGCGGGGGCAACGTCGGCGACGAAGCCGACCTCCTGCTCGTGACGTCGACCGGCGAATCGCGCGAAACCGCTGAGGCCATTCGACCGGTCGCGCCAGGGCTGTTCGCGATGACCAACGACGAGGTCGTCGGCCGTCTGCAACAAACCGGATTCACCTACTTCCGGCAGATTTCAGCCGTCCTGACCACGGTCACCGTCTCATTTGCGGTGCTGTTGATCTCGGTGCTGCTGACCGTGTCGGTGAATCAGCGTCTCGGAGAGATCGCGGCGCTGCGCGCCCTCGGATTCTCACGCTCGCGTGTGGTGAAGGACGTGCTCTCCGAGTCGGCGTTGATTGTCGGCCTTGGAGGTCTGATCTCGCTGCCGCTCGGATTGCTGCTGGCGTCGGGACTCGATCGCATCCTCAAAGCGATGCCGGGTATTCCCGCCGAACTGCACTTCTTTGTCTTCGAGGGTTCGGCGTTGGCCGTCCACATCGGGTTGCTCGCGGCGACTGCGATCGTCGCCGCGCTCTATCCGATGCGGATCGTCTCGACGCTTCCGATTGCGGCGACACTCCGCGACGAGGTGATCGGGTGAACACGTGTCCGCGCACGCTGAAGCGTGCGCTCTACGACGATGCGGGGTCGCGCAGTGTCTAACGTGATCGTCGATGCGCGCGAGGTCGGACGCTCGTTTGCGATGCCGGCCGGACCGGTTCACGCCGTTCGCGATGTCACGCTGCAGATTCGTGCCGGCGATCACATTGCCGTCCGCGGGCCGTCGGGGTGCGGCAAGTCCACGCTGCTCCACATGCTCGGCGTCGTGGACGCGCCCTCGTCTGGCACGCTGCTGTTCGACGGTCAGGATGTCTCGCGGCTCTCTGATGCCAGGCGCAGCGCGCTGCGACTGCGACGCATCGGCTTCATCTTTCAACGTTTCTTCCTGCTGCCGATGCTCACCGCCGCTGAGAACGTCGAGCTTCCGCTCTCCGAGGCCGGCGCGTCGCGGCGCGATCGACAGGAGCGAACGAAGGTACTGCTCGACTACGTCGGCCTCGCCGCGCGCGCCGATCATCGACCCTCACAACTGTCCGGCGGCGAGATGCAGCGGGTCGCGATCGCACGCGCGCTCGCCAACAACCCGCAGCTGCTGCTCGCCGATGAGCCGACCGGAGAGCTGGACGAGGCGACCGGCGCACAGATCGCGGCGCTCCTCGATCGCGTGAACGCTGATGGGACGGCGCTGGTGATCGTCACGCACGACTCGACGCTGGCGGGCCGCGCCGCCCGCGTGCTGATGATGCGTGACGGGCGGATCGAACGGGAGGCGACGCGATGATCGGACGCCTCGCACTGCGTTCGTTGACCGCGCACCCGATTCGCAGCGGCGTGCTCGCCGCGGGTTTCGGTATCGGCGTCGCGGTCATGGCCATCCTCCTCGGTGTCGCCGGCATCGTCCTCGAGCAGGCGCAGGCGCCAGCGCTCGCCGGCGGAGGCGATGTGGCCATTCGCCTCAGCCTGCCGGTGCCTGCACGCATCGTGCTCTCTGGCACGCTGCAGTCCGATGCGCTCCGATCGCGCATTCGCACCGCGGCCGCCTCGCACACGACTGATCTTTTTCTGCTTCAGAACGGCACCGCCACTCGCGTTGCCGCGCAGGGCGGCATTCCCAGTCTCGAGCGTGCGCTCAAAGATCCCGAGACCTCATCGATCGACGCGTGGCGAGACACGCCTGACGACACTGCGTGGACGCACGGTGCGCCGGACGTGGTGCTGCGACAGCTCGATCGCTTCCACGGGATTCCCGAAGGCACCACGTGGGGACACTCGTGGGCCGAATGGCTCTACTTCAATGGTCGATCGAACGACGCCGCCTTCTATCTGACGTTCCTCGTCGGGCCTCGCACGGCAAGCGGAGCGCGAGCCGCCGGTGTGCGACTGCAGCTGCAACGCGGCGGGCAAACCGAATCGTTCAGTGGCAGCGCCGAACTCACCGACGCCGAACTCGTACGCGCGCCGGATCTCACCATCGGTCCCAACTCGGTCCGACTCGACGGCATGCGATACCGAATCCATCTCGATGTCGCGGATGCGCAGGGCAAGAAAGTCGTCGGCGATCTGAGCCTCCAGGCGACCGCTGGACGGCTCGTACCACCGATCGAAATCACCGGCGCGCAAGGCTGGCGTACTGGTTACGTCGTTCCAGTGATGTCGGGCGCACTCGATGGTGCGCTCGATGTGGCGGGCACGCGCGTGTCTCTCGACGGAGGACGCGGGTATCACGATCACAACTGGGGCTTCTGGCAGGGCGTCTCATGGCAATGGGGCCAGGCCCAGCAGGGCGATCTCTCGGTGATCTATGGCCGCGTCTTCCCGCCTCCCGACGCGGCCGACCCGCTGACAATCCCGGGATTCGTCGGCGTCCTCGGGCCTGATGGTCCGCTTGGCTACTCGACAGACGTGCGCATTACCGAAGAGAACGACGAACGCGGTCGGCCCAAGATCATCAACGTTCGCGCCCGCGGGTCAGCGCTGGACCTCGATCTGCGATTCGAGGTTGCGTCGGCGGTGACGACGCATATGGCGCAGGGGCCACTGGCCAACGGTGTGGACTTCCTGCAGATGCGGGGGCACTACACCGTCAGCGGTCACGCCGGGTCACGCGAGATCAAGTTCAGCGCCTCCGGCGCGGCGGAGACGTTCCGAGGCAACTGATCGTTCGGATCGTTCGGAACGTTCGGATCGTTCGGATCGTTCGGATCGTTCGAAACGATCGCACAAACGAACGTCCCGAACGATTCGAACCTTACGAACGATCCGAACGACTATTCGAGTGCGTGCCGTGCCGCGATCTGTGCGCGGCGGCGGCGCAGCGACAGTTCCTTGAGCGTGTCTTCGAGCGGCAGGCGCACCTGCGACGCGTTCCAGCCTCGCGCCAACTGCGCGGCGACGGCCTGACGCCGGGCAATCTCCATGCGGAAGCAATCGAAGCACAGGGTCTGTGGCCGATCGGCCTGCGGATGCGCCTCGTCTCTGAAGCCGTAGCGCGCTTCGCGTGCGCGGCACCCCGCGCAGAGCCGCGGATGTCCCGCGTCCACCCGAGCAACGGGCCGTGGGCGATAGGTGGAACGACCGTAGAGACCGAGTTGCTGACCGTCGTTGATCTGTCGAAGTGCCTGCGCCATGTGAGTGCTCCTGTCTTGCACTCACTCTACGCAGGGGGTATGACAGACTAGGTCACAGTGACGAAGGGCAAAGGGCAAAGGGCAAAGGTCAAAGGCAAAGGCAAAGGCGACGGCAAGGGAGACAGCAGCGAGCACGTCGGCGAAGGTAAGAGTGTCGGGTCCATCGACGAGCTCTATCAGCTGCCGCTCTCCGAGTTCACCGGCGGACGCAACGCGCTCGCAACCCGCCTGCGCAAATCGGGCAAGGCCTCCGACGCGGACGAAGTGCGATCGCTTGTCAAGCCTTCGATTCCCGCATGGGCCGTGAATCAGGTCTATTGGAAACACCGCCCTGCCTTCGATCGCCTGCTCACCGCCGGCGATCGACTGCGCAAGGCACAGTCGTCCACGCTGGCCGGCAAGTCGGGTGATGTCCGCGGAGCACTCGACGCCGTACGTGAAGCGTTGTCCGAGTTGTCACGCCTGGCAGCCACCGAGCTCGAGACAGCGGGCCACAACGCCTCGCCGGGAGCAATGCGCGCTGTCACCGCGACACTCGAAGCACTCTCGGCGTACGGCACCGCCGAGCACGCGCCGCGCGCGGGACGACTCGTCGACGAAGTCGATCCACCGGGCTTCGAAACGCTCGCGGCCTTGGTGCCTAATGCAGGCGGATCCAGCGGCAGCCCGATGCCGAGTCGCGTGCTGCCCTTTCAGCAACAGGCCGCAGCACCAAAGCGCAAGGCGGGCGAGGACAAGGAAGAGCGCCGTGAAGAAGAACGGCGTGCGAAGCTCGCGGCCGCGAAAGCCGCCGTCCAAGAGGCCGACAAGGATCTGCGCGAGGCGCGGACTACGGCACAGGACTCACAATCCGCGCTGAAGAAAGCGGCCGCCAACGCCAAAGACACCGAGCTGGCGATGATCGAAGCCGAGCAGGTGCTCGACAAGGTCGCGAAGGAAGCGCACGCGGCGCGGCAACTCGCGCGACGGCTCGCCGCAGAAGCCGAAGCCGCAGCCCAGGCGGTTGAAGACGCGGAACGCGCGCTCGCGCGCGCGAAACAAGCCGCGGAAGAAATCTAGTCCTCGTGCACACCCATATCGCCGGTCCAACGCACAGCGCCGCGCACCTCTAACCCGAACGCATCGAGCATACGCGCCACTGTGTGATCGACCACATCGTCGATCGTGCGCGGATGGTTGTAGAAGGCCGGTACCGGCGGCAGGATCACCGCGCCCATGCGCGACAGCTTCAACATGTTCTCGAGATGAATCTCACTGAGTGGCGCTTCGCGAATCGCGAGCAGCAGCCGGCGTCGCTCCTTGAGGATGACGTCAGCGGCGCGATGAATGAGGTTGTCACCGAAGCCGTGCGCGATCGCTGCAAGGGTCTTCGCGCTGCACGGAGCGACGATCATGCCGTCGGTCTTGAACGACCCGCTCGAGATAGCGGCGCCCATGTCACCGGGTGGATAGACGACGGTCGCCAGGGATTCGACGTGCTCGCGTGAATACGGCGTCTCGTGCGACAGCGTGCGCGCACCCCAGCGGCTGATGACGAGATGGGTCTCGACGTCCAGCTCGCGGAGACGCTCCAGCAGCCGCACGCCGTAGACGGTTCCCGTGGCCCCGGTCAGGCCGACGATGAGGCGCTTCGCCATGTGATCTTCATCTTATTTGACCTTGGGCATTGTCCGTTCGGCATTGAGCAGTGGGCATTGAGCCTTCGGCATTCGGCATTGAGAGATAATCGAAGGTCGTGTTCAAGCGAAAGACCACGGGATCGGTGCTCTGCACCTCGTGCGGCGTCCTGGTCGGCGTCAACGACGAGACCTGCTACAACTGCGGCCGCCGCAATCCCAGCCTCTGGGGCTTCGCGCCCGCCTTACGCGCCCTCGGCGGCGACCTCGGCTTCGTGCCGTTCGTCATGGGCGCGTGCGCAATCATTTACGGACTCACCCTGGTATACACAGGCCCGAACATCCGCATGAACGGCGTGTTCGGGTTCCTCGGTCCCAGCGAGCTGACGATCCTCGTCTTCGGCGGCAGCGGGGCGTACCCGGTGTTTCGATTGGACCGTTGGTGGACGGTGCTGAGCGCGGGGTGGCTGCATGCAGGTCTCTTGCACATCACGCTCAACATGCTCGCGTTACGGCAGCTCGCACCGGCAGTCGCGGAACTGTACGGTCCGGGACGGACGGTGATCGTCTACGTCGTCGCGGGCTTTGTCGGATTTCTCGCAAGCTCAGTCATGGGCTACGTCTTTCCTGGAGTGCCGTTGATCGGCGGCAGTCAGTTGACGCTGGGAGCATCGGCGCCAATCGCCGGTCTGATCGGTGCGCTCTGGTATTACGGAAAGCGCGCCGGCAGCACGCAGGTCAGGACCTACGCGACGCAGTCGGTGATCATGATGCTGCTCTACGGATTCATGCTGCCCGGGATCGACAACTGGGCGCACGGCGGCGGCGTGGCTGGCGGCTACTTCGCCGCACGACTGCTTGATCCGCTGAAGCCGGAACGCGTCGATCACATCGTGATCGCCGTGGTGTGCTTGGCGATTTCGATCCTCTCGGTAGTCGCGTCGTTTATCACGGCGCATTACGCAGCCTGACGCAGGTCCGTTGCATGCGGAGTGAAGGAGCCCGACTGTGAGATTGGCATATCAAGGAGAACCAGGTGCGTATAGCGAGGCGGCGGCACTGCAATACGGCGGACCGCAGGCCGAGACGCTGCCGTGTAAGAGCTTCGAAGACGTCTTCGATGCCGTCTCGCGCCAGAAGGCGACGCACGGCGTGGTGCCGCTCGAAAACTCGATCGGAGGCACGATCCATCGCAACTACGACCTGCTCCTCGATCACGACCTCACCATCTCCGGCGAGGTGGAACTCGACGTCGTCCACTGTCTGCAGGCACTGCCGGGCACGAAGATCGGCGACATCAAGGTCGTCTACTCGCATCCGCAGGCGCTCGCGCAATGCGAGCGGTACCTGAAGGACCTCGGCGCCAGCGTCGAAGCCGTCTATGACACCGCGGGCGGCGCGAAGCTCGTGGCCGAGAAGAAGCTCGCTGGCGCAGCGGCGCTCGCGTCGCGGCGCGCAGCCGACGTCTTCGGGCTCGAGGTGCTGCAGGAAGCCGTGCAGGACTTCGAGTACAACATCACGCGCTTCGCCATCATCGGCGGCGCACCGCCGGCCGACGCCAACAAAACCACCATCGTGTTTGCGTTGCCGAGCACACCGGGCGCGCTGTTTAAGGCACTGAGCGTGTTCGCGCTGCGCGACATCAACCTGACCAAGCTCGAAAGCCGGCCGATGCGCGGGCGTCCCTGGGAGTATTTGTTCTACGTCGAAGTCGATGCGCCGCGTTCCGACCTCGGGTGCGCGCGTGCCCTGACGCATCTCGCCGAATTCGCACGCTGGACTAGGGTGCTCGGCACGTACAAAGGTGCGGAGCGGCGACAGGCCGAGTGAACGTAGAGCGCGGCCAAAAGCCTAAGCCAAGAGCCCAAAGCCACCCTTATAATCCGGGTCCATGAGACTCCGACTCGGATTCGTCCTCGCTGCGATCTCGTGTGCCGCAGTTGCTCACGCTCAGACGCCGTCACCTGACGGCGCAGATCTCTACAAACGCAACTGCGCGCAGTGCCACGACAACGGCACCAATCGCGCGCCGAATCGCGACTCGTTCAAAGCGCTGACCGCCGAGCGCGTGCTCGCGGCCATGGAAACCGGATCGATGATCACCATGGCCAACAACCGCACGGCCCCCGAGCGGCGTGCGATCGCTGAATTCCTGACCGGCAAAGCGATCGGAAGTCCTCTCGTCACGGCGCCGCCCGCCGCGGCGATGTGCGCAGGTTCGTCGGCCTTCAATCCGACCTCCGGGCCGCGCTGGACGGGATGGGGACAGAACACGAGCAACACACGCTTCCAGGACGCGACAGGCGCGGGGCTCACAGCGGCCGACGTCCCCAAGTTGAAACTGAAGTGGGCCTTCGCATTCCCGGGCGACCTGCAGTCGTACGCGCAGTCCACGATCGCCGGCGGACGCATCTTCGTCGGAAGCTGGGGCGGTAAGGTCTACTCGCTCAATGCCGCGACCGGCTGCATCCACTGGTTCTTCGATGCGGGACAAGGCGTGCGCTCCGCGATCAGCGTCGGACGCGTGGGCAATCGCGATATCGCGGTCTTCGGCGACGCTCAGGCCAACCTCTACGCACTCGACGCCGCAACCGGCCGACTGCTGTGGAAGACCGACGTGGACGACTTCCCCGTTGGCCGCATCAGCGGATCGCCGACGCTCTATAACGGCCGCATCTATGTCGGCACTGCATCAGGCGAAGAAGCGTCGGGCGCCAACCCCGCATACGAATGCTGCAAGTTCCGCGGCAGCGTCGTCGCGGTCAACGCGGCGGACGGCAAGATCCTGTGGAAGACCTACACCGTTGAACAGCCGAAGCCGCAGAAGAAGAACGCGGTCGGCACGCAACTCTGGGGGCCATCGGGTGCACCGGTATGG
>Ga0065712_10068076_pt1 | contig 15438 bp, 13 predicted proteins | sample MisRhiReplicate1_FD_59099 | JGI IMG/M metagenome (GOLD analysis project Ga0065712, IMG submission 59099) | Miscanthus rhizosphere microbial communities from Kellogg Biological Station, MSU, sample Rhizosphere Soil Replicate 1: eDNA_1 v3... | ecosystem: Host-associated > Plants > Roots >...
GCCGCGTCTGAGGCATCGGCCAAGCGCGCACCTGCCGCTGCTCCAACGCCTTCGGCGCTTGGCGCCGCATCCTCGCAGGCGCGTGCTAGCGGCTCTTTCGCTCGCGAGCTGTCCGCGCTCATCGAGATCGCATCGCCGGATCCGATGTCTCGCTGGCGCGTCGTTGGCGTAGGCCGGGTCGAGCGATCGACGAATGGCGGCGCACGATGGGAACCGGCGACGCTGCCCGAATCGACGACATTAACCGCTGGTTCATCTCCATCACCATCGGTCTGCTGGCTGGTGGGCCGCGCCGGCTCGATCTATGTGACCACCGACGGCCTGCGTTTCGTGCGTGTGCCCTTCACTGATCGGACAGACTTCGTCTCTATTCGGGCGACTGACGGCCGCCGCGCAACAGTCGCCACCATCGACGGCCGCACGATGCGGACCGAGGATCAGGGAGTCACCTGGATTCGCGTCAGACCGTGAGGGGTGCCAATGATCATGAAGATGGCAAGCCGCATCACGCTCGTGAGTGTTCTCTCGATGGCCTGGGCGGCGCATGCGCACGCCGAGTGCGTCCGCACGCTTGAGACAAAGGTGCAACGTTTCGCCAGAACGACGCTCGTGTTCTACGGCACAGTCCTGAAAGTTGAAACAGTCATTCAGGATCCAGAGCCCTTCGTCTACAGGGTCCGCTTCAGGGTGGACCAGCCCTACAAGGGCACGACCGCCGGCGAGCAAACATTCGATTTCGGCGCGACTGCAGAGGATTTCATCTTCAAAGAGGGCCAACAGGTCCTGGTGTGGGCTCCCCTGAACCAACACGGTCAGTTCACCACGCAATGCACCGCCACACGAACGACCACACTAGATGATTCTGAACTGATAGAACTGCGAAATTTTTCGGTCGATAGCCTCCTTCGATAACCCTCTTGTCGTGTCCGCGCGTACCAAATACGCTATGGGGCTCACGCACGAGGACACGACATGATCCCAGTCTCGATCACAGTCAACGGCAAAGTGCGCAAAGCGCACGTCGAGCCGCGCCTGCTGCTCGCGCACTTCCTGCGCGAACAGCTCAACCTCACCGGCACCCACATCGGCTGCGACACCAGTCAGTGTGGCGCCTGCACGGTGCTCATCGACGGCCGCAGCGCGAAGTCGTGCACGGTCTTCGCTGTGCAAGCAGACGGCTCGAAGATCACCACTATTGAAGGGCTCGCCAAGGACGGCCAGCTCCATCCCTTGCAGGAAGGCTTCTGGGAAGAGCACGGCCTGCAGTGCGGGTATTGCACGCCGGGCATGATCATGTCGGCGGCGAATCTGCTCGCGGACAATCCCAAGCCCACCGAGGAACAGATCCGTCAGGGCATCTCCGGCAACTTCTGCCGCTGCACCGGCTATCAGCACATCGTCAACGCCGTGCAGTACGCGGCGGGCAAGAGGTAGTCATGTCTACTCCTGTATTGCCGAAGCTGGTCGGTCAACGCGTCAAGCGACGCGAAGACCCGCGCCTCATTCAAGGCCTGGGCACCTACGTTGACGACGTGAAGATCGTCGGGATGCAGCACCTGGCTTTCAAGCGCAGCGATGTCGCGCACGGCCGCATCACGTCGATCGACACCAGCGCCGCGAAAGCCATGGACGGCGTCGAAGCCGTGTTCACTGGCAAGGAGCTGACAGAGTTCCTTGCGCCGATGCCGATCGGCACACCGTTCCCGTCGCCCGAGCATCGCGCGATTGCCGTCGACGTCGTGCGCTTCACGGGCGAGCCGGTGGCCGTCGTGATCGCCGCGGATCGCTACATCGCTCGCGACGCGGCCGACTCCATCGTCGTCTCGTACGATCCGCTCCCAGCCGTGATCGACACCGAGCAGGCGATGACCGGGAAGCCGACCCAGATCCACAAGGACTTCCCCAACAACCTCGCTCTGCCGTTGATTCCGAGCGGCACGGGTGTCGCGCCGGATGGTTCCTCGGTGGACGATACGGCGATCAACAAAGCGTTCGCCGAAGCCGAGGTCGTGATCTCACAGCGCATGCTGAACCATCGACTGGCGCCGTCGGCGATGGAACCGCGTGGTGTGGTCGCGCACTACGAGCCCGGCAAGGGCACGATGACGATCTGGTCGTCGACGCAGAACCCCCACATCCTGCGGACGATGATCGCGGCGATGAATGGCATGGGCCAGGATCAGGTCCGCGCGATCGCGCCGGAAGTTGGCGGCGGCTTCGGCGCCAAGATCAACATCTACGCCGAGGAGTACGTCGCTGCTGCGGTCGCAAAGAAGCTCGGTCTCGCGGTGAAGTGGATCGAGGATCGCTCTGAGGCGTTCGTCGCCACCATTCACGGCCGCGACATCCTCTGTTACCTCGACATCGCGGCGAAACGCGACGGCAAGGTGCTCGGGATGAAGATGCGCCTCATCGCCGACATCGGCGCCTACAACATGCTGCTCACGGCGGCGATCCCGACGCTGACGATGTTGATGGCGAACGCGACGTACGACATCCCGGCGATTCGCGCCACGCTGACCGAGGTCTTTACGAACAAGACGCCGACCGACGCCTATCGCGGCGCTGGTCGTCCGGAAGCGACGTACTTCGTCGAGCGCGGCATGGACATGCTGGCGCGCGAGCTGAAGATGGATCCGGCCGATGTGCGTCGCAAGAACTTCATCCCGAAGAACAAGTTCCCCTATCACACGCAGATGGGGGCGGTCTACGACTCCGGCGATTACGAGAAGGCACTCGATCTTGCGCTGAAGAACTCGAACTGGACCGAGTTGAAAAAGCAGCGCGACGCCGCCAAGGCGCAGGGGCGGCTCGTCGGCCTCGGCCTGGCAATGTACGTCGAGGTCTGCGGCATCGGACCGTCGGCGTCGCTGCCGACCGGCGGCTGGGAGCACTCACAGGTCACAATCGAGCGCGACGGCCGCATCAGCGCGACGACCGGCGCCTCACCGCACGGGCAGGGCAACGAGACGACCTTCGCGCAGATGCTCGCCGATCAGTTCGGGGTCCCCTTCGAGCACGTGACGATCCTCCACGGCGACACCAGCGTCGTGAAGCAGGGCATCGGCACCTTCGGCAGCCGCTCGCAGGCGGTCGGTGGCACCGCGCTGCACATGGCTGGCAACAAGGTGAAGGCGAAGATGGCGAAGTTCGCGGCCGCCCTCATGGAAGCGAACGAAGAGGACCTCGTCTTCGAGAACGGCAAGATCTTCGTCAAGGGCGCACCGGCAACCGGCAAGACGTTCGCCGAGGTCGCCGGCTATGCCTACATCCCAGTGCCGCTGCCGCCTGGGCTCGAGCCCGGCCTCAGCGAAGAGGCGTTCTTCGAGCCGAGCAACAACACCTATCCGTTCGGCTGCCTGATCTCGATGCTCGAGATCGATCGCGACACCGGCGAGCCGCGTCTGATCAAGCTCGTCGCCGTGGACGATGCGGGCAATTTGATCAACCCGCTGATTGTCGAGGGGCAGATTCACGGCGGGCTGGCGCAGGGCATCGGCCAGGCGCTGATCGAGGAAGTCGTCTACAACTCGGACGGCCAGCTGGTGACAGGGTCGTTCATGGACTATGCGATTCCGCGCTCGACCGACTTCCCACGCTTCGAGCTCGACGCCACATATACGCCGACGCCCGTCAACCCGCTCGGGGCAAAGGGTGTGGGCGAGGCTGGCACGCTCGGCTCGACCCCGAGCATCGTGTGTGCGGCCGTCGATGCGCTGAGCGAGTTCGGCGTCAAACACATCGACATGATGCTGCGGCCCGAGAAGCTGTGGCGCATCATTCAGGGCCAGAACGCAGGAGGCAAGGCGTGATTCCGACCGCATTCGACTATCAACGCGCCACGTCTGTCGAAGACGCGATTCGCAAGCTGAAGGACACCGGCGGCAAACTGCTGGCGGGCGGACACAGCCTCGTGCCGTTGATGAAGCTGCGGCTCAGCGAGCCGACGGCGCTCATCGACATCGCGCGCATCCCCGGACTGTCTGGTGTTCGCGAAAAGGATGGACAGATCGAGATCGGCGCAGCGACCGTGCATCACGACGTCGCGACGTCAGCCGTGCTTCAACAGAAGTGTCCGATCGTGTCCGAGGCAGCGGGCGAAATCGGCGATCCTCAGGTGCGCAACCGCGGCACACTGGGCGGCAGCCTGGCGCACGCCGATCCATCGGCCGACTATCCCGCGGTCATGCTCGCGCTCGACGCGGGAATCGCGATCATGGGCCCGAGCGGCTCGCGTGTCGTCAAGGCCAACGAGTTCTTCCAGGATCTCTTCACAGTGGATCTCGCGTCGGACGAAGTGATCACCGGGGTGCAGTTCGCACCGATCAAATCGGCGGCGTACGCGAAGCTCCATCAGAAAGCGTCGCATTACGCCATCGTCGGTGTCGCAGTCTCGCTCGACGTGAAGAACGGGACAATCCAGTCGGCGCGCGTCGGTCTCACCGGCGCCAGCTCGCATGCGACCCGGCTCGCGAATGTCGAGCAGGCGCTCGCCGGTCAACCACTGTCGTCGAAGACGATCGAGTCGGCCTCGCAGATCGCCGGGAAGGACATCAAGGAGATCAACGCCGACATTCACGCCAGCGAGAGCTACCGCCGCGCGATGATTCCGGTCTTCACGCGCCGCGCGCTCGAAGGCGCCGCCGCGCGCGCCTAATTCAATTCCCAACTACCAACGCCCAACTACCAACCACTCCCAACACTCAACTCCCAACAAACGTTCAATTGGGAATTGGGAGTTGGGCGTGCCTGGCAGACGCGTCGGAGCGCGTAGACTGATGACGCCGCCGACTATGTGCCGCCGGATCGTCTTCTTGCGGCTTTGGCTTTCCAAGCGGCCAGGAACGCGATTGGATGAGTGATAAGGAGGCTAAGGACATGATACCGGCTGTAGACAAACGTTTCGCGGCTGACTTCGGTTAGCTTGCCATGATTGGCCAAGAAGAATTTGCCGCCTTCGGCTTTCCCATTCATCGCATCGCCGCCTAATATCAGCGCCACGACGACAAACACCGCGAAATTCGCGAGGCAAAGAACTCCAACGACTGTCCACGTTCGAGTGCTCACCGTGTCTTTATCGGTCTAAGCCTGACTCTTGTTACGTTCGCCAGCACATCCGCTATCTCAGACTCCGAAGTGATACGCAGAGAGTCTCAGGCCCGTGAACGTGTCGTTAAAGGCGACGACAGCACTGTCCTCGCCGGCCGCTCCTGACACCACCATCAACGGCATGAGATGTTCCTCGCGAGGATGCGCCGCGCGAGCCGCGGGCGCTGTAGCCCAATGCGCCAGTCGCTCGTTCCGCGCCTCGGGATTGAGCGTCATCGTCTCTTGAAGCCAGGCATCAAATGTCTCGGCGACCGGTGCCGCGCGCGGATCACGGAACGCGCGGAGGTTGTGAAACGTCATCCCGCTGCCGATGATGAACACGTCCTCGTCGCGGAGTGGCATGAGTGCGCGGCCAAGGGCGATGTGCTCTGCAGGATCGAGCCCACTCTTCAGCGAGATCTGAATCGCCGGCACATCGGCCTCGGGGTACGTCAGCTTCAGCGGGATGAAGGTGCCGTGGTCGTATCCGCGCACCGGGTCGGCAGCGTTCGCGACCCCGGCGTCGGTGAGCAGCTCTTGCACGCGTGACGCGAGATGCGGCGCACCCGGCGCCGGCCACTCAATCTCATACGACTCCGGCGGGAAGCCGTAATAGTCGTAGAGCATCGGTGGATAGTCCGACGTCATGACCGTCGGCACGGGTTCTTCCCAATGCGCGGAGACGACGAGCAGCCCGCGCGGACGATGTGGGGGAACCGAGCGGACGGAACGAAGATAGCGCGCGAGGCGCTCGATGTCCTCGCGCGGGAAGCCCATCTCAACGAACGGCCATGGCCCGCCGCCATGCGGCACGAACACCACGGGCATGCGCATATCAATTCCCAACGACCAACTACCAACCACTCCCAACGGAGCTAGCGCATCACTGTTCGACGTCCTCGACGTAGGTCGGCGCACCCAGAAGTTCCACCTTAACCGATTCGCCTATCGCACGGAGTATGGCGCCCGAGTCGAACTCGACCTCTAGAGAGACCGGACCATCAGCGTACAGCGGCAGCATGAGCAGATTGTGGTACGGACCGTCGCTTGTCTCCATTTCACCGTCCGAGACCGTGGCGGGAAACTCGATGTCGAACGGCTCGACGACTGCCGCTCTGAGCACGAGCCGCGCGTCCTGAACCCAACCCTTCCCATCGCGATGGACGTACGCAGGACTAAAGCTGATCACGAGCTCCTCCGCCACAATCGCTGCTGACGCGACTACAGAATCATGCAGCTCGATCGAGTGGGGTAGGTGCGCCACAAGTAACCTTCGCGTTCCCAACTCCCAACAACATCCAATTGGAAGTTGGGAGTTGGGAGTGGTTGGGAATTGGGAGTTGGTAGTTGGGAGTTACGAATCGTATCCAAGCGCCTTCCAGATCATCAGGCGCTGTTCCTTAATCGGATCGTTCACCACGCGGCTGTCCGTGTTGAAGACCATCGTCGGCCGATCGGTCGCGTTGAAGGCCGTCCAGCGCGGCATCTTCGGCTGATTCGGATTGCCGGTCTTCGCAAACGCGATCCAGGTGTCGCTGACCTTGTCGGCAAGCGCCATCGCTTCGGGTCCGCCGCCGGTCAGTCTCGTCGCCGCCTTCACGTTGTCGAACGCGAACGGAATCTCGATCGTGTGCGGCGACTTCAAGCGTCCGCCGTCTACCGGCGTCTCCCAGCGGAAGTAGTAGAGATACACAGGACTTTTCCCGAGCGCCGCGCGACGCTCGGCGATTTTCGTCACCGGTCCGCTGTATCGATAGTCGCTGGCGATCAAGAAGTAGATATCCGACGCAGAGGCGCCGGGATTGACCTTTTGATACACGCGAATGGCTTCGTCGGCGTGATTGCCGAGCAGCTGTCGAATGCGCGTGCGCATCGTGGCATCGGTCAGCGAGAAGTCCGCCTCCTGCGCGCTCGACGTCAGCTCGGTGCGCGTCGAGCCGAGCATCACTGGCACATCAGACGAAATCGGCGATGCGGTCGGATGGAATGGATGCTTCGGCACGACCATACCGTCGACGAGCGGAGAGAAGCCCTGCGTCATCTGATCGACGTTCATCTTGCGCACGACTTCGAAGTACGCCGACATGAGACGATCGATTGGGACGCTCTGCAGGTCGCGGACGCGCTCCTTGGGGATGCCCAACGTGGTCATCAGTTCGCGCGCGACGCGCGTCCCCTGATCGGCCTCGACGAGCCGCAGCGTCGCACCGCTCTCGATGACGGCGCGATGAAACAGTCCCTTCGCGGACGGCATCGCCAGCAGCGTCGCCACCTTCCGTCCGCCACCGGACTGGCCGAAGATCATCACCGTGTTGGGATCGCCGCCGAACTCGCCGATGTTGTCGTGCACCCAGCGCAGCGCCGCAACGATGTCCATCATGCCGACGTCGCCTGAAGAGGCGAACTCCGGACCACCCGCTTCTTCGAGCGACGTAAAGCCAAGGACGTTGAGACGATGATTGACGGTGACGACCACGACGTCACCGCGCCGCGCGAGATTGAGTCCTTCGGTCACCGGAGACGATCCCGATCCGGTCGCGAATCCGCCGCCGTGACACCAGAACATCACCGGCCGCTTGCGGTTGTCGTGCACGGCCGGGGTCCACACGTTCAGGACCAGACAGTCCTCGCTCTCGGCTGGCAGACCAGCGGCAGCGACAGCAATCGCCGACGTGGCACGTCTTGCTCCGGGCTCGCTCTGCGGCGCGCTCGAACCGTAGGTGAGCGCATCGCGAACGCCGCTCCATTTCGCCGGGGCCACCGGCGGCATGAAGCGATTCTTTCCCGTGGTGCTGGCGCCGTATGGAATGCCCTTGAAAACCTTGATGCCATTCACCTCGACGCCGCGCACTCGCCCGTACGTCGTCTCGGCGACGACCGAGTCGCCTTGAGCCAGAGCAGGCCAACTGAAGCCAGAGGCGGCAACGATGAGACCGGACTGTCGCAGGAACTCACGGCGTGTAGTCATGGCAGTCTCCTCGACTTTGTTCCCAGACTTTGTTCCTAGACCTTTGACCTGGACGTTTGAACCTGACCTTTGCCCTTTGCCCTTTGACCTTTGACCTTTGCCTTTGACCTCAGATTTTTCCCTGGAGGCACGAGAAAAATCTGTCCTGCATCATCTTGGACACGTTGCCGATGAGCCGCTGGCCCAGACGCGCGATCGGCCCTCCGGTTTCGACAGTGCCTTTCACATCCACCATCGTCGTCGCACCGTCGGGGCGCAGCGCAATCGCGGCGTTGCCCTTCACGAATCCGGGCTTACCCTGCCCTTGCACAGTGAGGCGATAGGACTCGTGCGGCACCTTGTCGGTGATCTGCACGGTCCCTTGGTAGCTGCCGGTGATCGCGGCGAGTGCGATGGTCAGCGATGCGCGAAAGCTGTCCTCTCCCACCGGTTCGAGTTTCTCGCAGCCGGGAATGCACGAGGCGATGACGGCCGGATCCATGAGCAGATTCCACACGCGATCCGGAGGAGCGTTGAACGTATAAGAGCCGGTGATATCCATTTAACGTGTAGGGCCGGTCCTTTGGGACCGGCCGTGCAAAGTGTTCAAGTGTAGCGCCAGGTCAGCGAGATTCGTCAGCGTCCGCGCCGGCAAAAAGTCGTCGACGTGCGGCAGCGCCGCCTGCAGCCCGCGCGTAAGCGGCTCATAGCCCACGGTGCCGATGAGCGGGTTGAGCCAGATCAGCCGATGACAACTGCGCTGCAGCCGCGCGATCTGCGCGCGGAGCACCTCGGGATCGCCGCGGTCCCACCCGTCGGAAATGAGGAGCACCACCGGGTGTCCGCGCAACGCGCGGCGGGTCCATTGTTGATGAAACTGGCGGATCGCGGCGCCGATTCGCGTGCCGCCCGACCAATCGGGGACGGCCCTCGACACCGCGCTCACCGCTTCGCTGATTCGTCGAGCGCGCAATTGCATGGTGATCCGCGTCAGTTCGGTCGAGAACAGAAATGCCTCGACGCGTCGCTGCCGTCTCGTCAGCGCGTGCGCAAAGTGCAGCAGCATGCGCGAGTAGCGTTCCATCGACCCACTCACGTCGCACAGCAGGACCAGTGGCCGGGGCCTGATTCGTCGTGTGCGGCGCGGCAGCTCGATGACGTCGCCGCCGGTCCGCAGGCTGCGAGCGAGCGCACGGCGTAGATCGATTCTGGTTCCACGGCCTGCGATCCAGCGGCGCGTTCGCCGTTCGCCCGGGCTCCACTCCAGACGCTCGAGCGCGATGCGTGCACGGGTGATCTCATCCGGGGTGAACTCGCCGAAGTCCTTGTCGGCGAGCACACCGACGTCGCTCCACGTCTGCATCGCTTGCGGTGACGAGTCACTCTGGTCAGCTGAGTCAACCTCACCAAGCGGGACCCACTCGCCCTGACCCTGATCGCGAGCGCGATCGTCTCCCGATCTTCCCTCGCCCTTGACCGACGTGCTGCGACCGACGTGTGCACGCCAGAACACATCGAACGCGCGATCGAAAATCGCCAACTGATCGTGACGATGGACGAGGAGCGCGCGGCAGGTGTGATAGACCTCATCGCGCGAGGAGAGATCGACGTGCTGCAACGCATCGGTCACGTCGATCAACCGGCCGACGTGCACGTCGATGCCGGCGCGGCGTAACAGACGGCCGAAGACGATCAGGTTGCGCTGAAGGTTGGACATCGACTCGGGCTTTGGGCTCTCGACTTTGGGCGTGAGGCTACTGGCGCGGACGCAGCTTCTGCTGCCATTCAGCCGCCTTCTCCGGCTTGCCCCACTCCTGGTAGAAGGTTGCAATGCGCGCACCGGCCTCCGCGAGATCGGTACGGTCTGCGGCTGGTATCTTCGACTCCCGCTGCAGCAAACCTTCGTAACCTGAGATCAGAAGGGGTTCGGCTTCAGCGTATTTCTTTTGTCCGGCCAGACTCGCGCCAAGCCACGTCTGACAGTTGTATCGCTCCCACGCGTCTGGAGCCGTTTTCTCGTACGCGCTGAGCGCCTGACGGAGGAGCGTTTCAGCAGCGGCATCCTTGCGCTGCAAAACTGCAATCCGGCCAGACAGCGCCAGCGCCTCCAGGGTGTCGGGGTGGTCGTCTCCGAGCGACTTGCGTCTTCCTTCGAGCACGCCTGCATACAGCGCTTCGGCTTGGTCGTACGTGCCAGTGGCACGATACAGGTCTGCCAGCTTTCGCATCGTCAAGAGCGTGTTGGGATGCTGTTCTCCTTGGACGCGACGACCTGCGGCAAGTGCCCGTGTGAGGAGCGATTCTGCCTGCGCGGGTTTGCCTGACAGGCGGTACAGGACACCGAGTGTCGCAGTCGCGGTCAACGAATTGGGATGTTCCGGACCGAGCACACGGTCCTGGTACTCGACGACACTGCCGGTGAGCTCCTCGGCCTGCGAGTACAGCCCAGCGGCGAAGTACATCAACGAGAGATTGTTCCGAGCCGCCATCGTGAACGGATGTTCTTTGCCCCTGAGACGCTCAATTCCGTCGGCGACTTTCGACTGTAGTGGCGTGGCTTTCAAGTACTCGCCCTGCCTGTAGTACAGCATCGCCAGATTATTCATCGCGATCAGCGTGTCTTCGTGTTGGTCGCCGAACGTGCGCTGACGATTCTCGAGCGTCTCCTTGTAGAGCGGTTCCGCGAGTGAGTACTTGCCGGCGTTCTTGTACGCCAGCGCCAGGTTGTTCATGACACTCAGTGTCGTAGCGTCGCTGTCTCCGTGTACGCGGCGTCCGATCTCGAGCGCCTTCTCGAGCAGCGGCTGCGCCTGCGCATACTTGCCCGTGGACGTGTACAAGTTTCCGAGCGTCGACATGACCCCCAGGGTTTCGACGTGTTCGTCACCAAGCATGCGACGACGCAATTCGAGCGCGCGTTCCAATTGCGAGATGGCTTCGGGATACAGGCCGAGGTCTTCCTGTGTCGTGCCAATCGTCTCGCGTATCGAGGCCTCGAGCAGCGGCTGATCGTTGAACTTTCCCTGCACTCGGGCCGCCGCTCGATCCAGCGCGGTGCGGACCGTCAGATCCGGATCCGGCTTTGTGTCCGGTCCTGCCTGAGTGCTCGCACCAGCCTGTGCCAGGACGTCGTTGCGGAGAAACTCGTTGACGGCGCGCGCCTCGGCTTCAGCGCGGCTGGCGCGTACGGCCATCCACGAGCTGACCACGATCCCGGCCACAAGCAGCAACGCCATCGTCACGGCCATCGCCAGGCCGACCCGATGGCGACCGGCAAACTTCCGTAGGCGGTATGTCGTTGACAGTGGCCCGGCATCGACTGGATCACCGCTGAGGTATCGCTCGAGATCACGCGCCAGGCCATTGACCGTCTCGTAACGACGCGCGCGATCCTTATCGAGCGCCTTCATCACGATCCAGTCCAGCTCTCCGCGCAGCAACTTCGGCAGCTGTGCGAGATCGCTTCCCCGTTGAATCGCGATCTGTGCGGATGTCGCGGAAGCGCGAACACGGGCACTCAAATGCGCCGGCGCCTCCTCCCGGATCCGCTGCAACGCATCCACGTACCCAGCCTCCTCGCCGCGAGTCGCGGGAAGCGGCGTCGCGCCGGTCAGCAACTCATAGAGGACGGCGCCCAATGAGTACACGTCGCTGCGCGTATCGATGTCTTGCCTGGTCAGCGTCGCCTGCTCAGGACTCATGTACTCGAGCGTGCCGACGATCATGCCCACGTTGGTCATCATCGACGCGTCGCTCAGTTGTTGCCCGAGCGCTTTCGCCAGACCAAAGTCGATTACCTTGACGATCGGCTCGCCCTCCTGCTCCGTGACCAACAGATTCGACGGCTTGATATCGCGGTGGATGATGCCCTTCTGATGCGCATGTTGAATCGCGCGACAGACCGGGATGAACAGCGCGATGCGTTGTTCCACCGTGAGGCGCTTGGCGTCGCAGTAGCGTGTGATGGGCACGCCATCGACCAGCTCCATCGCAAAGTACGGCCGGCCTTCAGTCGTCGTGCCCGCATCAAAGACGCGGGCGATGTGCGGGTGATCCATCAGCGCCAGGGCTTGGCGCTCGCTCTCGAAGCGCGCGATGACCTCGCGGCTGTCCATCCCGGGCTTGATGACCTTCAGCGCCACGTCGCGGCGAAGCGGATGCGATTGTTGAGCGTGGTAGACCACGCCCATACCGCCTTCCCCGATTGGCCGGATCAATTTGAAGGGACCGATCTGCGAAGCGAATGCGACGCCAGAGGCACCGACCGCCATCGTGGCAGTCGCGGCGGTGTGCGCCCTGAGCAGTTCGTCGGCTTCTTCGAGCAAGCGCCGATCGCCGCCGCATGCCTGCCGCACGTAGGCCGCGCGTTCGACTGGCTCCATCGCCAGTGCCGCAGCCACGATTTCGCTGGCAGTCATCGGGCCGATCCTATGTCGGCCGTTACGCGGATTTCACGAACTTTCCGTGAGCAAACCCAGCTTCAACACGGTGTTCCAGTTCCTCGCCGTTCCTCGCGTGCCGAGCTTCTTCTCGGTCATCGCGGTCGTCAGCTTCGAGCGCCCAATGCCGTCGGGAAAGACGACGTACAGACATCGTCCTTTTGCGCGCACGACTTCTCGTCCGACGATGGCCTTCTGGAGCGCAGTCACGTTCGCCGCGCTCACTTCGTCTTTCAGGATCACCGCCAGGAGATGACTCGGGTCGTCCTTCGCCTCGCGCGGGAAAGGATTGGCGTCGATGATGGCTTGCCATTCCTTCGCGGTCCGCACGATGAAATCAGTCTCGAGCCCCAGCTGCTTGGCGGCCGCACGCTCGAGCGTCTCCTCCAGCGACGTCGTCGTCTTCGTGCCGCCCGAGAAGACGATGTTGCCGCTCTGCAGCAGCGTCTGTGCGTCTGTGAAGCCGAGGCCAATCACGAACGCCTTGAGATCGGCCATGCCAATCTTGTTGTGACCGGGGAGATTGACGGCGCGCAGCAGAGCGATGTGTTTCACGCCTGCGCCACCGCGAGGCCGATCAGGTTGTTGAGTGTCTGGCCGCGTACCAATTCGAGGTCCTCTTTCGTTTTCAGCACGAGACCGAGCGTCTCGTTCACGGTATCGGGATCGAGGGCCTGCCGATCGAGCGCGACGAGCGCCGTGACCCAATCGATGGTTTCCGATACACCAGGCACTTTGTAGAGCTCCTGACGTCGGAGGCTCTGGACGAGGCGGGTCATCTGCTCGGCAAGACGCACCGATGCGCCCGGCACTCGCGTGCGCACGATGGCCAGCTCCTTCTCGAACGTCGGGTACTCAATCCACTGATAGAGGCAGCGCCGCTTCAACGCGTCGTGCACCTCTCGTGTGCGGTTCGACGTGAGGATGACGAGCGGCGGTTCTTTCGCGCGCACTGTGCCCAGCTCGGGAATTGTCACCTGGAATTCGGCGAGCAGTTCCAGGAGGTAGCCCTCGAACTCCTCGTCAGCACGATCGATCTCGTCGATGAGTAATACCGCCGGCCGCGTGCGGGCCGGATCGATCGCCTGCAGCAGCGGTCGTTTGATCAGGAACGCGTCGCTATACAGCTCGCGATGCGCCTGCTCGCGGCGCAGTTCGCCGGCCACATCGAGGATACGCAGCTCGAGCAGCTGACGGGCGTAGTCCCACTCGTAGACCGCGTGGCTGATGTCGAGGCCTTCGTAGCACTGCAGGCGGATCAGGTCGGCGTCGAGCGCAGCGGCAACGGCGGCGGCGAGCGACGTCTTGCCGACACCGGCTTCGCCCTCGAGGAACAGCGGTCGTCCGAGGCGAAGCGCCAGAAACAACGAAACGGCCAGGCCCTGGTCGGCCACGTAGCGCTCCTCGCCGAGGCGCGCGCGCAAATCGGAAAGTGAACCTGAAAACGTGATGGTTGTGCTCCTGTCCGTGATGGTACTGCAAGGTTTCCCGGCTCGCTCGTTCTCAGGACAGATGTAGGCCGGGTCCTGCCCTTTGGACCCGGCGGACAAGGAGCTTTTCACATGAATGCGCGTCTCGGGATTGCCGCAATCGTTCTCGCTCTTGGGGCACTGGCCGGTGCCATGCGCGTCGGGCTCGACAGCCCCCCGGCCAGCGCCGCCCAGCCGCAGGTGCAGGGAAACGACACATCCACGCTGGACGACCAGACCGAACTCGCACTGACCGTCTACAACTCGGACCTGGCCCTGGTCCGCGATGTGAGAAACCTCCAACTGCCGCGCGGCACATTCGACCTGCGGTTCATGGACATCGCTGCCACCGTGAACCCGGCAACCGTGCACATCCGCTCGCTGACCGAACCGACGCGTCTCGACGTCCTCGAGCAGAATTACGAGTACGACTTGCTCGAACCGGACAAACTGCTCCGCAAGTACGTCGGCCGCGACGTCACACTCGTGCGTCTCGTGCAGGACGGCGGCGACACGCGGCAGGAGGAAGTGAAGGCGCGCCTCCTCAGCTTCAACAACGCTCCGGTCTGGCAGATCGGCAACGAGATCGTCACCGGCATGCACGCCGATCACATCCGCTTCCCCGAACTCCCCGGCAATCTCTACTCGCGTCCCACGCTGATCTGGTCGCTCGAGAATGGCGGCGCGGCGCGGCACCGCCTGGAAGCGTCGTATCTCGCCACCAAGCTGTCGTGGAACGCCGACTACGTGCTGACCGTCGCGCGCGACGACAAGTCGGCTGACGTGGACGGCTGGGTGACGCTCACCAACGGCAGCGGAACGGGCTTCCGCAACGCCAAGCTGCAACTGGTGGCCGGCGAGCTGAATCGCGTGCGCCAGATGTTCGGTCGCATGGAAGCCGATATGAAGGTGGCTCCTGCATCAGTGGCTCAGGAGCGCATGGCGCAGGAGTCGTTCTCGGACTATCACCTCTACACGCTCGACCGAAAGACGACGGTCAACAACAACGAGACGAAGCAGGTGAGCATGCTCGAAGCCACCGGCTTCCCCGTCAAGAAGCGCTACATCGTCGATGGCCAGAGCTTCTACTACCGCAACGCGCAGCACCCTGGCTCGCCGATCAAGGACGTTGTGCAGGTCTACTATCAGTTCAAGAACGACGCGAGTGCCGGCCTCGGCATGCCGATGCCTGCAGGCGTCGTCCGCGTGTATCAGTCCGATTCGAAGGGTGGCGTCCAATTCGTCGGTGAGGATCGCATCGACCACACGCCGAAGGACGAGATGTTGAATCTCAAGATCGGCAACGCCTTCGACGTCGTGTCAGAGCGGAAGCAGGTGGACTTCGAGAGGATCTCGTCGAACGTCTACGAGATGGAGTACGAAGTCGTCATTCGCAACCACAAGGCGACGCCGATCAGCGTGGAAGTCAACGAACCGATTGGCGGCACGTGGCGGATGATCCGCACGAGTCACGAGTACACGAAGACCGACGCCT
>Ga0065712_10000892_pt1 | contig 15425 bp, 11 predicted proteins | sample MisRhiReplicate1_FD_59099 | JGI IMG/M metagenome (GOLD analysis project Ga0065712, IMG submission 59099) | Miscanthus rhizosphere microbial communities from Kellogg Biological Station, MSU, sample Rhizosphere Soil Replicate 1: eDNA_1 v3... | ecosystem: Host-associated > Plants > Roots >...
TACGCTCCGATATTTACTCGTTAGGCGAAACGCTCTGGTTCGCGCTTACCGGAAAACCGCCATTTGCCGGCCGTACCTTGTCAGAGATCCACCGCGCTCAAAAATCAAATGCACTTCCCACCGAACAACTCAAAGTAGCGCACGTTCCGCATCGCCTGAAATCGCTACTCGCATCGATGCTCGCATTCGAACCGGCCTCGCGCCCCGGCACCACCGAGTTGGCAGCGCGCCTGAAACGTTGCTCCCCTGAGGTACGCAGTGTCCGACGCACGCGCGCCGCTCTCGCAGTTGCAGCCATCGTTGCGATCGGCCTGCTGGCTGCCCGCATCATCATTCCAACACCTGGAACTCAAAATCCGCCTTTGAATCCCCGGTCGGAGAAAAGCATTGCAGTGCTTCCGTTTGAGAACCTGAGCCCCGATCCGAATAATGTTTATTTCGCTGACGGCGTGCAGGATGAAATCTTAACCCGCTTAGCCAGCTTGGCGGATCTGAAGGTGATCAGCCGCACCTCCGTGATGCAATTCAAGCGCGGAGTCGCGCGCGATCTACGCAAGATCGGCCAGCAACTTGGCGTCGCGCGTGTGGTGGAAGGGACCGTTCAGCGAGCTGGCAACCGAGTGCGTGTTAGCGCCCAATTAATCGATGTCCGAACAAATCGCGGGCTCTGGGGCCAGAGCTACGACCGTGAAATTGCGGATGTATTCGCAATTCAAACTGAGATCGCGACTTCGATTGCCCGCCAATTGCAGGCCAGCCTTTCGGCACGCGAAAAAACTGCAATTGAGCAAGCGCCGACAAACGACGTCACGGCCTTTGAACTGTATGCTCGAGCCGAGGTTCTTAAAAGGAGGGATGCCAAAGGGAACTTGCTGGAGGCAGTTGATCTGCTGAACCAGGCTGTCGCGCGTGATCCATCATTTTTCAAAGCGTTTTGCCTGCTCGGTTCGACTCACGACCGCCTTTATTTCCTCGGACACGACCATACGCCTGCAAGGCTGGCATTGGCTGAAGCGGCAATTGAGGCGGCATTTCGGCTCCACCCGGATGCGGGTGAAGCACACCTCGCACGCGCCCAAAATCTTTATCAAGGCTATCTCGATTATGACGCCGCTCTGGCCGAATTGGAACTCGCCGCCAAGACCCTGCCTAACGACGCCAGTATTTTCGAGCTCAAGGGCTATATCCAGCGTCGCCAGGGCAAACAAGAAGAGGCGGTACATAGTCTGCAACGCGCGGCTGACCTCGATCCCCGCAACAGCGTCATACTGCAGCAAATCGCCCTCAGTTATCGTCATCTGCGTCAATTCGCTGAGGAAAAAGCGGTGTTGGCCCGCGCGTTGGCTATCGAGCCGAACAATATCGATATCAAACTCGAGCTGGCGAGCATCGACTTCTACTGGAAAGCTGATCCGCGCCCTTTGCGTCAAACCATCGATTCAATTCGGGCCGAAAATCCCGCAGCCACGCGAGACATTGCCGAGTATTGGCTTTTTTATGCGCTGGCCGAACGCGATACCGCTGCCGCAAGAAATGCTTTGATGGCAGGCAATGAAAACCCAGCCTTCACCGACGAGACCATTGCTTTCAGCCGGTCATTCATGGAAGGAGTCATAGCCCGCATGACGAAAGATGATGCAGGTGCACAAGTAGCCTTCACTGCGGCGCGCGCGGAGCAGCAGAAACTGCTTCAGGCTCCCGAAAGCTACGGCCCGGCGCTATGCGTACGGGGTTTGATCGACGCTGGGCTAGGATGGAAAGAGGAAGCGCTGCGGGAAGGCCGGCGTGCAGTTGAGCTTCTTCCCGTGAACAAAGATCCAGTTTTTGGCAAGGCTGTGGTCAAATATTTCGCGATGATCGCCGCGTGGGCCGGTGATAACGATCTTGCGTGCGAGCAGCTTGCCATTGCCATCCCTCCCCCGAGTTCAATCACCTATGGCGACTTAAAACTGCTGCCGTTCTGGGACCCGCTGCGAGGCGATCCGCGCTTTGAAAAAATCGTCGCCTCCCTCGCACCGAAATGAGGCTTAAGTTCTAGATGTCTTTATCAAGCGTTAAGGTCAATTGCTTATTGGACCTGGAGCAACCACTGTATCAGGGTCGAGCCATGCGTTCAGGTTAGCCAGTTGATCCGCGTTAAGGCTGTTCAAACCAGTCCTCTGTTGGTCTTGCGGGCTCATCAAGTCCTGAATTCGATCACCCTTTTCAAAGGTTAACCGGATCAGTTTCTTAGCCTTTTCATATATCGGCGTGACAACGAAAAGAGCATTGTTTTGGGGTTGATTATTGGGTGGAGGTGGCATGAAAAAATCTTGTGAGCGAATATAGAACTCGTCAAGAAATTTCTGTTGCAATGCGAGCCCTTGATACGTTTTACCGATCAGCGAACCCCTCGGTCGCCGTTACTCAGGAGCTGGAGCTATCTGCGACCACCCACCCGTCACCTCCCAGGGATGGATCAAGCCATGCGTTCAGGTTAGCCAGTTCCTGATCCGTAAGCTTGCTCAAACCAGTCCTCTGAAGGTCCTCAGGCGTCATAAACTGCTGAATCAGTTTTTGTCCCCTTATCACTCTTACCTTTACAATGAAAAGAGCATCATCTTCGATACGAGTTTTTCTCGGTTGATCTTTCCTGTTTATTTCTTCATGTTTTTTTTCGCGTGGACGTCGCATGCAAAAATCTCGTGAGCGCACGTAAAACTTGCAAGACATTTGTGTTGCAATTCGAATCCTCGGTACGCTCTACTGATCAGTAAACTCCTTCCCTCGCGGTTACTTAGAACTTGGAGCTATCTATGCCAACCAACCCCTCAACTTCCCAAGAAGACCAAAGCATCAAACTGAGCGTGACAGTGAAATCTCGCCTCGAAGCTAGATACGACCCAGCGGACCTCCAGCTAATTGAGGACGCCGTTAGACAGTGGATCGAGGCGGATGTCAAACGGGGTATCCAGACCGTGCACGTGCATGTGGATGATCCTACGGAAATGAATGCGCGAGGCGTGCAGCCCGTTTCGGGCGAAGCTACCGCCGAGAAAATCAAACAGGCCATTGAGGATCTATGGAACACGTTTACGCCTGAACCAGACTATCTCGTACTGTTCGGAGGTGAGGATATCGTTCCCATGTTTCAAGTCCCCAACCCAGCAATTGGAATGAGAGGACTAGACCCTGATCCAACAGTGCCCAGCGACAATCCTTATGCCACGCATTTGGATTTTTCGCCCTCGGATCCAAAGTCATACGTCGTTCCGGAGCGGGCAATCGGTCGCATCCCCGATATGGTGTCTGACCCTGCCTACCCCAACCGCAAGGGGGATGCGGGGTGGCTGCTCGACTACCTTAAGGTCGCAACCAATTGGAAACCGAAAGCCAAAAGTTTTTATAAACGTCCGTACGCCATTTGTACCGCCGAAGCCGAAGCCGCAGCCACGGAGTTCATGCAAAAAACGTTTACCCAACCTGGCTTACCTTTGTTATGCCCTCCGGTTTCCGACAGCGCCGTTTCACCCGCCGCCCGCAACCAGCTTTCGGCGAGACTGCACATGATCAAGTGCCATGGCAATAAGGGGGACGCGACGTTCTGGGGTTTTCCTGAATTTCTCCCACACACGAGAGAAAATGCGTCTGCCGCAATTAACAGCGCAACGCTGAAAGCGCTCCTCCAACCTTCCACAGTGGTCGCCTCGATGTGCTGTTACGGCGCACAAATCTTTTCACCTTCCGATCCAAAAGCCAGGTCTCCCGGGGAGTGGCCGATGGCGAGCACCTATTTGCGCCAAGGCGCTCTGGGCTTCATCGGTTCCACCATGATGGCGTGGGTTGGTACTTCGGCTATGGGGCCTGCAGACTGGATTGTCCAGGGTTACGTGAAAAACGTTTTGGCCGGGGCCTCGACTGGGAATGCTTTTCTCGCGTGTAAGCAGGACTACCGTAGCCACTACAGTTTTGAGGACAACACATTAAGCGACAACGAGGAGAAGACTCTGATTGAGTATGTTTTACTGGGCGATCCGTCAATTCATCCAGTGCGTAGCTCGCAAAGTGCCAAGGCTCTAGTTGCCGTTCAAAGCCGTCGGCGGCGGCGGGACTCCCGCAAAAAGCTGGCCGAGGGAATGCGCGAGTGCCTTCCGAAACGTTCGCCCGCCACGGACGCAGACAAGGCAATGGCCGACAAAGTGTTTATCAGAGCAAAAAAAGAGATCGCAAAGATCGCAAAAGACGACATCGAGAAACTCAAGGAGTTCGACATCGATCCGACGACCTTCCAAGTGAAAAGAGTTGATGCGCCGTTGCCCGGTTCGCAGGAAACCCGGCAATCGCTGGAATTCTATTGGAGCGGAACGCGCGATCGCGGTGGGCAAAAGCAGGTCTGTGTGCTAAAAGCGGAAACGGATCGAAAGGGCAGCCTTGTGCCGGGCCAGGCGGCTGTGGTGTACAGCAGTTAGCGTCGGCAAAGCGCAGCAGCGCGGACTGGTTGCGTCCATAGTTCTTCAGTCCTCTCTCTGAGTTTCAGCCGATTCGTGGGCCGGATCCATGCTCTTGATTTTTCGCTGAAGCGCTTCGGCACCTGGTCCAACCCCGCGATCATGCCCCAACGGTCTCCGCTAAAAATTCGGAAATCTTTCTGCCACGCCGGCCCAGATTTTCCGAAGGAACAGGCAAATGGACAATCCGAATCAAAACGAAGCTGAAATCACAGAGCTGAAGTATGAGAAATCCTCCGGTGCCATCGAAGGCGCCGAAATGAACGAAGGAACAAACCTGCCTCTGAAAGATCCAGACACGACGCTCACTATGATTGTGCTTCTGCTTGCCTGTGCCGCGCTTGCGGTCCTGGCCCATGTCGTTGTCTAGAAATCAAGAGAAAACGACGCCATTCTACCAGCCGTCATGTGATTGCATGGCGGCTTTTTCTTTTCCGACCGTGGCCTTGGCATTCCTCGTTAGGCCACTAAAAAACGCAGGCATTTTGTCTGCCACGCGCAGCAAAGGTTTCCGAAGGAACGGGCATGAAAGCAAAGTGCCTAAATCCGGGAGGATATCTTGNTGCAACTTTGTTGATACTGCTAGGGGTCTCATTANCATGTTACGACGTTGGNGCGAACTTGCGTCGCGGCAGCGAACCAAGGGAGAATAAAGGCCCCGATATCTTACGTACCGAAAACGACGACGATCCCGAATATCGGGAACAGCGTCGTGAATTTTTGAAGCGATTCTTCGGTGACCGTGAGGGAGCCGTGTCGTCTAGAGAATACAAACAGGCGGTGGCTGAGGCCCGCGCGCTTCCTCGCAGCCCGCTTTTGGAAGGCCGGATGTTCGAATCGCAGGAAACGCCTGAATCAGTGACATCGTGGAGCTCTCCCATCGAACCTCCGATTCTGAATAGCTACAGCGCAAATGCGAGCGCAGCGGTTTATAGCCTGGCCATCGATCCGATAAACGCCAACGTCGTTTACACAGGCAGCTTCGCCGGTCTTGCCAAAACAACCGACGGCGGGACAACGTGGCGGTATTTGTCTGACTCATGGAACTCACAGAGTATTAGCGCCATCGCAATCAATCCTGGTGCGTCTAACGCCGTCTATGTGGGCACCGGCAGAGAAGGCGCCGGCTACTCATCTTATGAGGTTGGCATCTACCGCTCCTTCGATGGAGGGTCAACATGGAGTAACCCGTTGGGAGAAACTCAGTTTGAAGGTACATCCATTAGGGCAATTGCCATTGACCCGAACGGTTCGAACTCCCAAAACGCTACCAAGGTGTACGTCGCCAACGGCTGCGACCATGGTTGCGGATTGTGGCGTTCAAATGATAGCGGGGTCACCTGGTCGCGGTTATACCAAGTCGCGGACGGCGTTTATGATGTAGCAATAGATGCTACAACTCAGCCTTCCACGCTTTACCTGACCGGAAAAAACGGGACGTTTAGGAGCAGCGATTCGGGGCAAACCTGGACCCTCATACGCAGTGTCCTTCCGGATTCGCGCAATCGATTGAGCGTGGTCAACTCAACGCTTTACCTTCTGGAACCCGCCGATGCGGACGATAACTTCTACAAGTCCATAGACCGTGGAGCGACATGGATCCAAATCCCGACGAATTGCCCCAGCGAGGCTGACAGCTGCGGCAGTCAGACCGGTATTGGCTTCTCGGTGTTCGCTGTTGATCCGGCCAATCCACAAAACATTGTGGCAGGCAACACGGCTCTCTATAGTACGAACAATCAAGGCATCACCTGGACTGAAATAGGGCATTCGTGGGGCGACACCGAGCCGACGCGCTGCATCCATCCCGACCAAAGAGTTATCGCCTTCTCGCAAACAGGTGTTGGCGTGGTGTACGTTGGCAATGATGCAGGCGTGGTAAAATCGACAGACGCCGCACAACACTGGACCAATCTTAATGACAACCTTCCCGGCGCATTGCTCTACGGCGTAGCGTTAAGCGGGGACGGCACCATGATTGCGGGAACCCAGGACAACGGCGTTATCTTCAGTGACCCACGCATGCCATCGGGCGCGACGTGGCGTGCCATTCATGGCGGTGATTCGGCCCATAATCTCATTGATCCGACAGATAGCAGGGTCGCCTATCTCACCATGTATGGGAATGACCCTCAACATCAGGACATTTGGAGAGTTACAAGAGCAACTCCCGGAATAACGCCAGAACCGGAGATTTCTATTCGCCCATCCCGGCAATTTGATAACGATTGCGCCTGCAACTTTTTCCCGACGTTTAGCATGAATCCGCTCTCGCCAAAGCATCTGGTGGCGGCATGCCAAACCGTGGTACGCACTCTGGATGGAACGGCTTCAACTGTAGAATGGACCCCGATCGGAAACGGGCCGCTTACATCCGCCAGTCCGTGCGCCATGTGGAACTCTGTCACGGCTGCTACTGAAGCTCCGAACAACTCCAACGTCATTTACGCGGTCACCCACTACGACACAGTTTTCGTAACGCAAAATGCGAACGCCGGGCCGGGAGCGATCTGGAACCAGGTCACGCAACAGCATCAACCAGACGGTGTCAACGGAGTTACAGTCGACCCGACGAACTGCCAAATTGCTTATCTCGCATGCGATTCGGGCGTGTACAAGACCACCAACATGGGAACGAGCTGGACCCAATACGGAATCCCCAATTTGATCTACCGCGATGTCGCGATCGATCCAGCAAATCCACAGCATATTTTTGCTGCCTCTAATGCAGGGGTGTTTGCCAGCACCGACGGCGGCCTGACATGGGGGAATATGAGCGAAGGCATCCCTGCAGGGATGGTGGTTAGCGCGCTCTCCTTTAATGCCGTGAGCCGACAACTTGCCGCTTCCACGTATGGCCGCGGAGTTTATGTGCTCACCCCCGGACCTACGCCAATTCCTACCGCAACAGCCACACCGACCGCAACCCCTACAGCCAGTCCTACTCCGACTCCGACGCCAACACCCACTGCCACTCATACACCGACGCCAACGCCTACTTCTACGCATCCCGGTTTCTTTTCGGGTGAGATCTCGCTAGGCAACGGCATTTACTATCTTCAGTTCCCAAACGGAACGCCTTTCGGCTACTACAGCTACTTGCCTGACCAACACTTCATCTACCACTTCGATATGGGCTACGAATATTGGTTTGATGCCAATGATGGACGCAACGGCATCTACTTCTACGATTTTGCGGGCAACACTTTCTTTTACACCAGCCCAAGCTTTCCTTTTCCGTATCTCTACGACTTCGGTCTGAACACAGTGCTCTACTACTATCCCGATACCCAGAGAACTGGTCACTACACGACTAACCCAAGGTATTTCTATGACGTCGCAACCCACCAGATCATCACCAGATGAGGAAGTTAGTCGCTATTTGGCGACTGTTGCTCTGGTTGTAGTTTTCCGGCCTTCGAACCATGCCCGTCCCGTGCAGCCGCGTCCCACTCCGCGCCCAAGACGCTGATACCGGAGAAATGTATGCTCAATTCAATTTCGATAATTCCGAACGCCCAGAATGAAGTGACATCTTCTGCCGACGGCATGAGTTGGGACACCATCACTTCGACGAACGACGTTCCCAGCCATGGCTATAGTGTGCGAACCTTCCTAACGAAGGCGAGTAGGTTTTTCGCCGAGTTGAAACGGCGAAAGGTTTACAAAGTCGCAGTTGCATATGCTGTTGTCTCGTGGCTACTGATCCAGGCCGCATCGATTTTTCTGCCGACGTTCGATGCGCCTCCCTGCATGATGAAAGCGCTCGTCGTGCTTCTCGCGCTCGGTTTCGTACTTTCCGCAGTTCTCTCGTGGGTTTTTGACATAACGCCACAGGGAATAAAACGAACGGCGGCCATTTCGCAGGACGAAGCGGTTGACATCATTCGGCAGCTTGAGGCTCAGGCCAGACAAGAATTCGTTCGCGGTTATTTGTCCGCCTTAGTTTACGCAGGACTGGGCGATAAAACGAAAGCGATCGATTACCTTAAACGCGAATACCTNAATCACGACAACATCGATCTTTCGGAAATACGAGTCGATGCTTTGCTTGACGGACTGCGAANCGACGTGCGCTTCAAGGCACTGAGACCGCAGTANATCACGACCGCGCGATCCTGGNGAGCANCCCCGAATGTTTNCGGGGTTGCTTTCGGCAGCTTGCCGAAAACCGTTCGCATCAGCAAGTTGCCAGCGGCATCCCGATGATCCTGTCCCACAAATACAAATTCATCTTCATCAAAACCGCGAAGACCGCTGGCACGAGCATCGAAGTCTTCCTTTCGAAACATTGTGGTCCGCAAGATGTCGTGACGCCGGTTGTGCCGCGTGTTGACGGACACCAACCGCGTAATTACGAGGGCCTAATCAATCCGGTCCCAGAAATCCTCGAGCGACCAGGCAAATTTTTCTCCGCGTTGCGCCACACAATGACGAGCCATGCAAAATTTTATAATCACATGCCGGCCCGCGAGGTGAAACAACGCGTTCCCGCCAACGTCTGGAACGGCTACTTCAAATTTTGTGTAGAACGAAATCCTTGGGACAAGGTTTTGTCTCATTACAACATGCACGCAGCACGCGAAGGCGGCGGGCTTTCGCTTGACGAGTATCTCGCTCGCCGTCGGTTTCCCATTAACGATTTCCGGTACCTTGACCGTTCGCGTAGCAAAATCATCGTCGATCGAATTGTCCGCTTTGAAAACCTGTTGGCGGAGCTGGATGAAATTTTCGCGCAGCTCAGGATTCCATTTGATGGCACCCTCGGTGTCGCCGCGAAATCGGAATATCGCGGCGACCGGCGGCCATACGGGGAAGTGTTTAACGACCAACAACGGCGAATCGTAGAGAAAGCATTCGCCAAAGAAATTGAACTCCACGGTTATCGATTTGAGCCGTAACTCGAAACAGCTTTCCGCCCGGTCAATCCAGGCTTGCCTTTCGTGTCGTCTCTTGTTTGCATGGTAATATGCCTGCTACGGAACATTCGTGGACGTCACTGAGCGCGACTGACGCGACGGGCGCGACCGACGCGACGGGCCTTAGTCCCGCGGTGTTTGCAACTACGCACTGGAGCGTGGTGCTCGAGGCACAGGGCGAATCGCCGGCAGCGCAGAAGGCTCTGGAAAAACTTTGCCGTACGTATTGGCGACCGATCTATGGCTACGTGCGGCGGCACGGCGTCGGCAATCAGGACGCCGAAGATCTTACCCAGGGCTTTTTTGCGTTGTTGCTCGAGCGCAAAGATCTGAACAGTGTGCGCAAGGAAAGAGGCCGACTTCGTTCGTACCTGCTTGCGTCGGTGAAACATTTTCTCGCTGACGAATCGCGTCGCGCCATGGCGGTCAAACGCGGTAAAGGACAACGCTTAATTCCGTTCGACGACATTGAGGAGGGGGCGCGCGTCGAGTCAGAACGCTCCGATCAGCTCACGGCCGATCAAATCTACGAACGGCGTTGGGCGTTCACCGTATTGGAGCAAGTGATGGCGCGACTGCGCGACGAGTATCACAGCGCTGGGAATGTGCGCTTTTTTGATCAGATGAAAAAAATGCTCATGGACGAACCGGACCGTCCGTCGCAAGCCCAGGTCGCAGCTGAATTCGGCATGACCGAAAACGCAGTGAAACAAGCGTTCTTCCGATTTCGTCAGCGTTACCAAACATTGTTGCGCGAGGAGATCGCTCATACCGTCGCCATGCCGGGCGACGTCGAAGACGAGTTGCGCCATCTGATCGCTGTAGTTCAGATGTAGCGTCTGGAAGGATTTGACGCTGTAAGAGAGGTAGCGGTCGCGCCTGCCGGACATAAGGACGGTACTTCGTTGCGCTGAGTCGTGCACACAACCGCAGTGCGTGTGCATCCGGGAAGGGTGGTTTCTCAACTCCAAAGCTTGCTGGCCCGCTTTAACCCTGGGGAAAGGCCCATGTTTCAAACTGGGCAGCCATTTTCTGCGTAACCTCGCGCCAAATCTTACGCATTAAAGGGTGAACACAGAAGGAAGGATTCACCCTATGAATAATGAAGATAGCGGAACGATAATCATAACTTTTCTGCTCCTCCTTCCCTGGCTTGGGCGCGCCGCAGTATCGGGTTTCGCGATGTGGCGAGAACGCACCGAAACGCAAGGCAGGAAAGCAAAGCAAAGCTTACAAAGTGATCTTTCCTCCTAACTTCGCGCTGGCTATTACCTTGATTCCGCCGCTGCGGTTCATGCTTTTCCGCGCACGCCGCATGGCAGGATCGCGAGTTTCGACTCTCCCCACTTTTGCGCATGCGCGAAATGACCGTGTTGCGATGCACGAAGCTCTTCGTGTTTGCGGCGTGCCTAATTCGCCATCACGAACCGGCGACAATCATTCGCTGACCGTTGTTGGCAGCCTAGATTTCCAAACCCGCCGTTTAGCCGATGACCCCAGATCGGCCGGGCGTGAAGCGGCGCTCGAGGTGGGTTTGGAAACCTGTGCTGCCGCGGTCAGGCGGCGCGATCTTACTCATAACTTGAGCCTGTCATTCGTCGCATCCTGCCATCGATAGATCTCGGTGGCGAAACGGGAAACTACTGCAGCGTACTGAGAATCCGAATAAAGATTGCGCATTTCGAATGGATCCTCATTCAAGTTGTATAATTCATTCAAATCCTTATCGCGCAGGCAGAGCTTCCAACCGTCGGGAGAAACCAGCGTCCGGGTGGATTCTTCGACAGCGCGCTTGATCATGCGCCGCCGAGCGAGCCGGCTGCCCTTTTTCACTTTCGTCCGGTTTGGAGCCCACTCGAGAAACACGTTGTTTGGCGTAGCGGTCCCTCCATTGATCAACGGCAACAGACTTTTGCCGGCGCACTGCGGATGATCTGGCTGGCCGAGAAGATCGAGCAGTGTCGGCACAAAATCGATGTGGCTCACTGGATTTGAAATTATCTTCTGCCGCGTCTGGCCCGGCAATCGAATCAGCCACGGAACGCGCGCGGCTTCTTCAAACATCGTCTCTTTGCCGAAGAGATGATGCGCGCCCAGACTGTCGCCATGGTCGCTCGTGTGCACCACAATCGTGTGCTCGCTTAGGCCGCATCGTTCCAGACAACCAAGAATTGCGCCGATGCTTTGATCGACCAACGTGACCAAACCGAGGTAACGTTGCTTGATGCTGCGGTATTCGTCGGGTGCAATCCCGAAAAACAACTGAATCGGCAACCGCTCCCGATCCAATAGCGCTTCAGCCTGCTGCCATTCGCGCATCAAACAATAGCGCAACGGAGTGTTTTCGTTCGCGGGCAGCGTAGCCGTCGCGTCGAGTTTCACCTCGTCGAGCGGATTCACATTGTTGAGCGGACCGTTATAAGGAGAATGTGGTTCCACGAACGCAACCACCAGAATGAACGGATCGCGCTGATGTTTCTCGATGAAGTCGCACGCGTATTTCTCGAGAAATTTCGGTCGCGATAACTCGATCGACAGATTGCTGATAGCAACTTCCGAGAATCGCCCGTTCGCTTTGTCCGGCGCTATGCCTTTTGAAATCAAAAAACTGCTGTAGTCGCCGTGACCATCGGTAGAAACGTATTGCTCAAATCCGCGTCCGGCAGGCCCGTCCTCACCAAGATGCCATTTGCCGATGTAAGCGGTCCGATAATCCGGGTCTTGCATTAGCTCTGGGAAAACGCGAAACCGCCGATCGAGTGGTACACTATTGCGTGTGCACCCGTTGATGTGGGGCCACGTTCCCGTCATGAGCGATGACCGCGAAGGCGTGCAAACAGGATGCGTGACGTACGCGCGCTCAAAAATCACAGATTCAGACGCAAGCTTGTTCAGATTAGGTGCGTGAACCTTCACGCCTCCGTAGCAAGCGAGCGTGTCCGCGCGTTGTTGATCAGGGAGAAACAGAATTAAGTTCGGCTTTCGACTAGCAGTCATGAATACAGATGCGCACTAAATCAGTGCTGGCGAGTAACTGCAACGGCGTAGCTCAGTTCGCCTATCCCTTCTTAAGGGAGAGGGTTAGGGTGAGGGTTCGCATCTGAACACGCTTGAATTGGAATCCCCTCACCTCAATCCTCTCCCCTTCCAGGGGAGAGGCGGATAACTGAGGCTGCCTGGCTGCGTGGACGCTCCCGCGAGGTGAAGATCTTTCGCGTCGCAACGTTCATCTTTTCAGTGTTTCATCATCCGTATGAAGCGCTTTTTGATTCTACACGTTTCCGGCGCGTTGCTCGTTGCGACAGCACAGGGCGCGACCAGTTTTGAATTGGCCGCAAAAGCGACGAACGAGCTTGGAGTCGAACTTCACGGGCAGCTCGCGACTGGTGACAAAAACCTCTGCATCTCGCCTTACTCAATCAACAGCGCGTTGGCCATGACGTTCGCCGGCGCCGACGGCGAAACGCGCACGGAGATGGCGCATGTTCTGCATTTTCCAATTGGCGGCGACGTGCCCGCCTCGTTCTCGGCGCTTCAACAGTCGCTCCACCAAATGAGCGAGAAAACAGCTGAACTCGCAAAAGAATCAAAGAAATTCGGCGGCCCCAGCGAACCGATCACGTTGAACATCGCCAACCGGCTGTTCGCGAAAAAGGGCTATCCTTTTCGCGACGCGTTCCTTTCATTGGTAAAACAATATTTCGGCGGCGGATTCGAGCCCCTCGATTTCACTGCTGATCCCGCAGCGGCCACGCAACGCATCAACAAATGGGTCGCAGACCAGACTCGCGATCGAATTCGCGATCTGATTCCCGCAGGCGCGCTGGATAAGACGACTCGACTCGTGCTGGCCAACGCTCTTTATCTGAAAGCGCCGTGGGCGAATGAGTTTTCCCAAAACGCGACGCAATCCGAGCCGTTCTTTGTTCGCGGCGCACCTGTCGATGTTCCGATGATGCGAAAGACTGACAAGAATTTCGGTTATGCAAGACGTGAAGGATTCACTGTCGTAAGCCTTCCCTACGCAGGCAACGACCTGCAGTTCGTGGTACTCCTACCCGACGAGATTAATGGACTGCGCGACATCGAATCGAAGCTCAGTGGCGATGTTCTCGCCAGCTGCGCAAAACTCGAAAAGCGCGACGTCGATCTTCATCTGCCAAAGTTCAAATTCGAGCCACCAACGGTGGCGCTAAAGGAAAAATTTGAGGCGCTGGGAATGAAAACCGCGTTCGACGTTCCGCCGGGCAGCGCAAACTTCGACAAGATCGCGCCACGGAAACCCAGCGATTATCTCTATATTTCGAACATCTTTCACAAAACCTTCATCGCCCTCGACGAAAAAGGGACCGAAGCAGCCGCCGCGACCGCCGTGGTGATGATGGCACGCAGTGCGTTGATGTCGCCTCCACCGCCGCCTGTCGAAGTGAAAGTCGATCGTCCATTTGTTTACGCTATTCAACACGTGCCCAGTGGCGTCTGCCTGTTTCTCGGGCGTGTCACTGATCCACGATAATCTGTAGCGGCGCTCTATGAGCGCCGATAGAACTCGACGCGAAGCTTCGGCCGTCATAGACCGCCGCTACAGAAGCGAGGCGTCCGCTTCGTAACTCAGCTCGCCGTTCATGATGCGCGCTGCCGGTGTGTACGGATGCAGCTCAACCTTGCTTGCGCCGAGAATGTGCAGCACTTCGACGCCGCGCGCTTTAAGGCAATCCGCGATCAGCGAGCGATGGCAACGCCACCAGACGGCTTCCGCGCACATGATGGCGATGCGACAAGGAGTGACGGCTTCCCAGCCGTCACTTTCATTTCGACGGCTGCCCAAGCCGTCGCTCCTTGTTAAAGCGAGCAGTCGCTCGATTCCTTTTTGAAATTCTTCAGTCTCCATATAATCGGCGTACCCGCGGAACGACGCGTTGCGCCACGCAGTATTGCGCGAGTCGGGCTTGGATTTTCGTTTGCCGCCAAGCTCCGGGAAATGTTCGTAACGGATTCCGTGCGCGCTCAGCGATTCGGCCAGCGCGTCCTTGTTGAACTGCGGATAACGTTTCGAGCCGGGCCACGCGCGCACGTCCGCCAGTATTTTGATCTCGTTTGCCATCAGCAACGAAACGAATTCATCGATCGTCCGTGTTGAGTGACCGACGGTCCAGATTCGCATGACTGACTAAAGGCCCCTCCAGACACTTTCGCGAACCTTGATTGTAGGGCAGGCGCTTCGCCCTGCCAGATGATTCGGCAACCATGTTCCGTCATTCCGAGCGGAGCGCAGCAGAGTCGAGGAATCCCGCGGCGATACTCTGGATTTTGCAACGGGATTCCTCGACTTCGCTCGGAATGACAGCAAAGTAATCCGTGAGCGAATTTCAATTTGGCGGCGATTCATCCAAAGTTATTCGTGTAATCGTGATTCAAATTTCATCGACATGAGCAAAGTTTATCCTAACGCCACCGCCGCGCTTAACGGCCTGCTTCACGACAACATGACGATTGCTGCTGGAGGGTTCGGGCTGTGCGGCATCCCCGAAAATCTGATCGCCGCATTGCACGACAGCGGCGTAAAGGGTCTCACCATCGTTGGCAACAATGCCGGCGTGGATGATTTCGGCATGGGAGTTCTGCTCACCACACGGCAGGTGAAAAAAGTCCTGGCCTCGTACGTTGGAGAGAACAAGGAGTTCGAGCGTCAGGTGTTGTCGGGTGAACTTGAACTCGAGCTTATCCCCCAGGGCACGCTCGCGGAGCGGTTGCGTGCGGGTGGCGCGGGGATCCCGGGATTCTACACACGCACCGGTTTCGGCACCAAACTGACTGAGGGCAAGGAAACCAAAGTTTTCGAGGGCCAGGAATACGTGCTCGAACCCGGCATCACGGCCGAGCTTTCGCTCGTGAAGGCATGGAAGGGCGACAAGTCCGGTAACCTGATTTATCGAAAAACCTCACGGAACTTCAATCCAATGATCGCCACTTGCGGTAAGATCTGCGTGGCAGAGGTGGAGCAGCTCGTCGAGATTGG